>Ga0265298_10005272_pt1 | contig 16294 bp, 14 predicted proteins | sample AusTroGonzalo_MG_3_FD_193486 | JGI IMG/M metagenome (GOLD analysis project Ga0265298, IMG submission 193486) | Bovine rumen microbial communities from tropical cattle in Woodstock, Queensland, Australia - Gonzalo_01 | ecosystem: Host-associated > Mammals > Digestive system > Stomach > Rumen ... | reverse complement strand
CCGCGAGGTACCCATGTTGAAACGGGCGTCGCCGCAGTAGGCGAAGGTCACTTGGTTGAGGGGTTTGTCGCTGTGTTCCTGCATGGTGAGGAAGTCGGCGAGGATTTGGGTGGGGTGGAACTCGTTGGTGAGGCCGTTCCACACCGGCACGCCAGCGTATTTGGCCAGTTCTTCAACGATGTCCTGACCGAAGCCACGGTACTCGATGCCATCGAACATGCGACCCAGCACGCGGGCAGTGTCCTTCATCGATTCCTTGATGCCGATTTGTGAGCCGGTGGGGCCGAGATAGGTGACGTGGGCACCTTGGTCCTTGGCGGCGACTTCAAACGCGCAGCGGGTGCGGGTCGAGGTCTTTTCGAAAATGAGGGCGATGTTCTTGCCCGTCAGTTTGGGTTGTTCAGTGCCTGCATACTTGGCGGCCTTGAGGTCGGCGGCGAGTTTCAGGAAAAAGCGGATTTCTTCCGGAGTGAAGTCCAAAAGCTTCAGGAAGTTTCTGTTTCTGAGGTTAAAAGCCATGTTTTATTGATTTAAAGATTTAAAATTTAAAGATTCAAAATTTGGCTTTCAGCTCTCAGCGATCAGCTCTCAGCCGGTTTAACCGAGCTGATAGCTGACAGCTGTTGGCTGACAGCTTCTAAATTCGCGGCAAAATTACTCATTTTCTTATCTCATCCAACCTTCAACACGATAAATCTTTTCCAATAGCTTGGTTTCCTCGCCTGTACTCGCATTTTTATACCAAACTTCGATGCGAGCAGCATAGTAATCTTCCCAATCTCCTTCATAAATCGTAAACTTTTGTTTATTTGCTATCGCACCAAACCCAATATGGTTTTTCACTTCCACGGATGATGCTGCTCGTAACCGAAAGGCCGACAATTCGATATTTTCGGTCGCTTCAAAACAACGCAAAAAGACCTTGCCATCAGGTAATGCTGGATAGAAAAAACTATAATGATACATCCCCCTTTGATGATCTTTCCATATTTGCAAATAACTATCTTTCGAAAGACTATCGACAATAGGTTCAGCGGGTTTAGAATTATCCGAACTAAAACTCAATGAATCACCAGTATTTGTATAGATAACCCTTAGTGGTTCTTCACATTTCATATCTGCTGGAATTGGATGTTCTTTCCCAAAAGGATCTGGTTGAGAGCTGGCATAGATTAAGTAAATCAAAGAAACGAATGAAAACACAATCAAACAAACCACACCGCCAATCAAAGAACCTATAGCTCGCCACCATTCTTTCTCACATAGGCAAAGGATTAGTATTATCCCCTGGATAACCATTAATAGGATAAAGACGATGATAAAAGAAGAAGCCAAATCCCATAAATCATAGTTCAGAGAAGGTATTATCAATGATAAACAGACCAAATTTACGATGAGAAAAATCCACCAGTATTTTACCAAAAATCGTTTCACCATGCTTGTTTGTTGTTCAAAGCCATAACGATAAAAAGTATTGATTATTTTGCAACAATCTATACCTATTCTATCAGCCTTAAATAAAAATCCTTTACCTTTGCAAGCATGATTATTCTAGATAATATAGTCGTTACCGACGAATTTCTGAATGCCCAGTTTTGTTGCTGCCTGCCGCGCTGCAAAGGCTGGTGCTGTGTGGCTGGCGATGCCGGTGCACCTTTGGAAGCCGCTGAAATAGAACAGATTGAAGACAATCTTGAAGCCATTAAGCCCTATATGCGCCCAGAAGGCATCAAGGTAGTGGAAGAAAACGATGTGTACGACTACGACGAAACGGGCGAACTCGTCACGCCCTTGGTGAATGGCGAGGAATGTGCTTTTGTCTATTTCCATGAGAATGGCACAGCGCTTTGTGCCATCGAAAAGGCCTATTTAGAAGGCAAATGCGACTTCCGCAAGCCCATTTCCTGCCACCTTTATCCTATTAGACTCGTTGAAAAAGATGGCTTCACGCACATTTTATATCATGAATGGAGCGTCTGCGTGCCCGCCAAGCGCAAGGGTGAGAAAGAAGGCATTCCGTTGTGGAAGTTCCTTCGCGAGCCGATGATACGGAAATTTGGAGAAGATTGGTATGAGCGCTTGGAAAAAGCAATCAACAGTAACAAATGACCAAAACTGAAAAGACAGAAAAACAGTCTATTATCTTCTTTTCTTGAAAAACTCCGTCAACAAGGCAAGGCATTCATCGTGCATCACGCCTGTTTCGGTTTTCGTTTTGGGATGTAGCATGTTGCCAAAACGCGAAAAACCGTTTTTCGGGTCGTTGGCGGCCCAAACGATTTTTCCGATATGCGCGTGACATAAGGCTCCGGCGCACATGGGGCAAGGCTCCAAGGTGACGTAGAGCGTGCATTCGTCCAGATATTTGGCACCCAGTGCGTTGGCCGCAGCGGTGATGGCCAGCATCTCTGCATGGGCGGTCACGTCGTTGAGGGTTTCAGTCTGGTTGTGGGCACGCGCGATGATTTTGTTGTTGCACACCACCACCGCTCCGATGGGGATTTCATCGGCTTCGAGGGCCAGTTGTGCCTCTTGGTAAGCCTGTTTCATGTAATATTCGTCGGAGAAAACGCTAAGCATTTTTCAGTTGATAGTTGTTTAGTTGTTCAGTTGTTTAGTTGTCATTACGAGCGAAACGCGGCAATCTATTGTTTCTGCTTGTCGTCATTGCGAGGCCGCAGGCCGTGGCAATCTTCTTTAGTATTTGATTTCAAACCCATCCCAGTCTGGTCCCAATGGAAACTTCGTACGGAAACGCTGCAAGGCTTCGTCGTCCAAGGTACAGTGTAGCACAGCTTCCTGATAGGCTTCGGCTTTGGAGATGACCTCGCCACGAGCGTTAATCACTTGGGATTCACCGCTGTAATGCAGGCCGTTGGCGTCTTCACCGATGCGGTTCACACCAATCCAATAGGCTTGGTTTTCGATGGCGCGGGCTTGGAGCAGTGTGTGCCAGACGTTCATCCGTGAATCGGGGAAATTGGCGAGGTAGAACCCCAAATCATATTCATACTGACCGTTTGCGTAACGGTTTCTTGCCCAAATGGGGAAACGGATGTCGTAACACACCATCGGCCTGATGCGCCAGCCTTTGAGTTCTACAATAAGCTGTTTCTTACCGCGTTCTACCAATTGGTCTTCACCACCCATGGTGAAGGTGTGCCGCTTGAAGTACAATTCATGGCTACCGTCGGGGCGCATCCAAACGAGGCTGTTGTAATAATGTCCGTCGATGTCCAAGGGGAAGGTGGTGCAAATCACGGCGTATTTGGCCTTGGCTTGGTTTTTCAGCCATTGCATGGTTGGACCGTCGAGGGTTTCGGCAAACTGTTTTGGGTCGACGGGGAAGGCCGTGGTGAAGGTTTCGGGCAAGAGAATCAAATCCGTTTCAGGTTGTACTTGCTTCAATAACTCGCTGAAATGCTGTAAATTGGCTGCTTTGTCTTCCCATTTCAGGTCGGCTTGGATGTAGGCGATGTTGAGGTTGGGCATGATTGTTCAACTTTTTACGGCAAAAGTAGGGATTTTTCCCTATCTTCGCACCGTCAAATCAATAAACAATTCAACGCGATGAAAATCGTCAGCTACAACGTGAACGGCATCCGCGCAGCCATCAACAAGGGTCTGCTGCAATGGATTGGCGACTACCAACCCGATGTGCTTTGTTTTCAGGAACTGAAAGCCACACCCGACCAGATTCCCTTGATGGATTTTGAGATGATGGGCTACCGCCATTATTGGTTTCCCGCCCAGAAAAAAGGCTACAGTGGCGTAGGTTTGATTACGAAAAAGGAACCCGACAATGTCGTTTATGGCATGGAAAATCCGCTTTACGACAATGAAGGGCGCTTTCTTCGCGCTGATTTCGGCGATTTGTCGGTGGTAAGCGTCTACCATCCATCGGGCACCACAGGCGACGAACGCCAAGCCTTCAAAATGGTGTGGCTCGACTTTTTCCGCCAGTATGTCAATGAGTTGCGTAAAGAACGTCCGCAATTGGTGCTTTCCGGCGACTACAATATTTGTCATGAGGACATTGACATCAACAACCCGAGAAAGCACGACACCTCGTCGGGATTCTTGCCCGAAGAACGGCAATGGATGACAGACTTCCTCAGTGATGGTTACATCGACAGTTTCCGCCATTTGGTGAAGGAGCCGAACCAATACAGTTGGTGGAGTTTCCGTGCTGGTGCCCGTGCCAAAAACCTCGGTTGGCGCATTGACTACCACATGGTGACAGACAATCTTCGTGACCGTATTGCCGCTGTTAGAATTCTGCCTCAGGTGATGCACTCCGACCATTGCCCCATCGTGCTTGATTTGCAATGAAGTTGAAAAACGCTTGCGCCGAATCCGAAAAAAGTCGTATTTTTGCGGCGGTTTTCAGCCAGAGGGCCTTATAGTTCAAGGGATAGAACGGAAGTTTCCTAAACTTTAAATCTAGGTTCGAGTCCTAGTGGGGCTACGGAAAAAATCGCAAGCAACTTGTTTTCAGTTGTTTGCGATTTTGTTGTTGTCGTTTCGTACAATAAAACCCGCAAAACCTCGTTTGAAATCCGTAATTTTGTATCTTTACCGCCCAAATCTTTCATCATGAAGAAACTTAACTTTTTTGTCCTCATAACAATGGTCTTTTCAATGACCACATTTGCCCAAGACGGCATCTCCATCGGCAACTGGCGCACCCATCTCCCTTATCAGAAAGTGATTGGCGTTGAGCCTATTGGACAGAAAGTCTATGCCGCAACGGAATATGAGTTGTTCTACTATGATGGCGAAGACAATTCCATTAATATATTAAATAAGGTGAATGGTTTGTCGGACATCGGCATCAGCACCATTAGCTACAACACGAGTCAACGCAAACTTTTTGTGGCCTACACCAACGCTAACGTCGACCTTATTTATTACGACGGCACCATCAAGAACATGAGCGACATCAAGGACAAGACCATCATCGGCAACAAAAGCATCAACAAAGTCTTTTTCGATGGAGACCTTGCATATCTGGCCTGTGGTTTCGGTATCGTCGTGTTCGACCTGAAGAAAGAGGAGGTAAAGGATACTTATTACATTGGAAACCTGGGTGATGCGGTGAATGTTACCGACATTGCCTTTTTCAACGGCATGATTTATGCCTGCACGGACGATGGCGTGTATCGTGCTTCCTTGGAGGCATCCAATTTGGCCAACTACACCGCTTGGAGCTTCGACAACTCATTGATTCATCCGCATTTGGCCTACACGGAAATGGAGGCCTTCAACGGGAAACTCTATCTGAATTATGATGGCGGCTTCAATGCAGACACCTTGTTTGTTTTCGATGGCAGCCATTGGGATTATTTCGGCAAGGAGAATGTGAGCCAGAAATTCGATTTGCGCGCTTATGAGGACCGTTTTCTCATCACCAACAAATATGCTGTCTCTGTTTTCGACAAAAACATGAACCAAACGATGCAGATATACACACCGGGCGGAAACATCGAGCCGCTCGCGGCGGCCATCGACAACAGCGGAAACTACTGGATTGGCGACTCGAAACGTGGAATAATCAAGACCGACAACGGTTGGAACAACATGGATGTGTTGCCCAATGGTCCAGCTTCGAAGAACGTCTTTCAACTGCAATCGTGCGGCGAGCAGGTGTGGATTGCCACGGGAGGCTATGCCGCCAACTGGAGCAAACGCTACATCAAAGACGGTGTGGCCCGCTTCGATGGGATGTGGACGGTTTTCAACGGCAGCAACACCCCCGACCTCAATGGTTATTCTGACTTGGTTTGCACAGTGACTAATCCGTCAGACCTTTTGGTTACCTATGTCGGCACATGGGGCTTCGGCCTGTTGAAGCTGGTGGATGGGCAACTCACGGAGGTTTTCAATGCGGACAATAGTTCTCTCGACTATTGGAACTCCGACCCGACCAAGATTCTTGTCAGCGGTCTCGCCTTTGACAGCAAAGGAAACCTTTGGGTGGCCAACTCAGGTGCCACCAACTTGCTCTCTGTGATGGAACCGAACGGAAGCTGGCATTCCTACAACCTTGGAGGTAGCCTCGCTGGTATTGACATCGGCACGCTTATGGTGGATGATAATGACTACAAATGGATTGTAAGGCGTAGCGGTGATATTATCGTCTTCAATGATAATGGTACACTTGACAATATCGCCGACGATAGGGTGAAAGTCCTCAATACAGCACCAGGTAGCGGCGGATTGCTGGGTTCGGTGAAAAGCCTAACGGTAGATAGGGATGGGGTAGTGTGGATTGGTACCGATAACGGCCCTTGCCTCATCAGCAATTCACAGGCGATTTTTGACGGCTCGAATTTCGATGCCATACAGAAAAAAGTGCCTCGAAACGACGGTACCGACCAATACGACTACCTCTTTGATGGCTCCACGGTGCTGTCGATGGCAGTCGACGGTGCCAACCAGATTTGGTTCGGCCTTGAGTCGGGTGTTTACCTGATTTCGCAGGAGAGCGGCATCGAGCAGCTTCACTATTTCAACACCTCCAACAGCCCATTACTTGAAAACGCAGTGACCACCATAGCCATCGACAACAACGGCGAAGTGTTTTTCGGGACGAGCAGCGGGGTTATTTCTTATCGTGCCAACTCGACGCCTCCCAGCCCTGAGGTCACGGATGTGGTGGCCTATCCCAATCCGGTTCCGCAAGGCTATGAAGGCTATGTGGGCATCAAGGGTTTGGTTGCCAACACTTTGGTTCGTATTACCACAGTTGACGGGGCGTTTGTCACCCAACTCATGTCGGACGGAGGTCAGGCCGTGTGGGATTGCACCACCGTTGACGGACAGAAAGTTAGCCCTGGGGTATATCTCATTTTCACCAGCACCAAAGACGGGCAAAACAGGTTCGCGACCAAGATACTTCTGCTGAACTGATGGGCAACAAGACTCAAGGTATCGTCCTGCAAAGCATCAGATATGGCGATTCAAGCCTGATTGTCAAGGTGTTTACCTACAATTTTGGCTTGCGTTCTTATATGGTGAAAGGGGCTTTCAATCGCAATTCGAAGAACAAAGTTGCCTTGTTCCAAAACCTGAATGTCATCAATTACGTGGAGTCTGATAAGCCTAACGGCGTGTCGTTGGGTTACATGAAGGACATTCAGCTTTCAAGCGTATACCAGAGTCTTCCAGTTGAATTGAAGAAGAGTGCAATCATGTTGTATGTCAGCGAATTGCTTTCAAAAACGCTTACTGGACAAGAACAAAACATCCCCTTGTATGAGTTTATTGTGCGCTCTTTGCAGTGGCTCGATTTGGTTGAGGGACAATATGCCAATTTTCCTTTGTTTTTCACTTTGGAATTGACGCGTCATTTGGGATTCTATCCCAAAACAAACTGGCGCACAGGACTTTGCTTCGACATAATGGAAGGCGTTTTTGTTCAAGATTATCCATTGCATCCCTACTATCTTGATGTGGAAACGGCAGCCATGCTGAGTGGGTTTCTGAACAAAGGCATCGATGAGGCCTGCGGTGTGTTCTTGCCCTTGTCGCAGCGGCGCGATTTAATGGACAGTCTCATTGTTTTTATGCGGCTTCATGCCCCAGTGATGAAAGATTTCCATTCGCACGAGGTGTTGCAGGCCGTCTTGCAATGAAAAAGCCGACCCCAAGATGGAATCGGCTGTAGGAAACTGTAAACACGTTTTATCTTAGCTCGAACGAGGTTTGTCCGACGAGTTTGCCGCCCTGTTCGTAGATGTCCACGAAATAGTAACCTGGCTGCATCTGAATACCCGAAGGCTTGATATAGTAGGCACACACATTCTTTTCCTTGTTGTCGTAGTTGACGGTCACCTTTTCGGTATACTGTAAGGTTTCACCGTTGGAAACGAATGCGTATTCATCGCCTGTGCCTTTGCAGATGATGGATTTGGTGGGGTCGGCGATGCGGATGTAGAATATTTTATTACCAGCTTGAACGAGGTCGTTTTGCGCCAAGGTGAAATCAATCTTGATGCGTTCGGTACGGTTGGCCTTATTGGTTTCGGTTTCCCTGCTGCCGCCCTTGAAATAAACGGGGTTGGCCGTCGCGCCGTAGATTTTCAGGGTGGAAGCCATGTTCACCTTGTTGGCCAGTTCTTCTTTTTGTCGGGTCAAATTGGTGTTTTCGCGTCTTTCGGCTTGATATTCCTCGCGGATGCGCTCATTCTCGGCCACCAATTCACGATTGACAGTATAGAGCGAGTCCATCTGTCGCACGTATTTCTGCGAGATGGCTTGCAGCGAGGCCAATTTCTTCTTGATGCGGTTATAGTCCCATTGCGATTCAAGAAGCTTCTTGATTTCGATGGCATCGGCTTGAATGATGCTGTCCTTCTCGGCCAACTCGGCACTGAGTTCACCGTAGCTTTCCTTAAGTTCGTTGTGGACGCGCATCAGACTATCAACTTCGGCTTGAAAATCAATGCGTTGCAATTCTTTTTCGGCCTCCAATTCCTTAAGTTCGTTTTTCACAGAGTCCATGCGCACAAACGCAATGATGAGTGCAACGATGGCCACAATCAATGCCGCTAGTACTGCGTAAAGAGCGGTTTTGTTGTTTTTCTTTTCTGAATCCATTGTCTTTCAGTTTTGATTTACTTTGCAAAGATAGTATTATTCCCGGAAACGCAAGCCATTTTGTTGTTCGTTTTCGGGTAACGGCTCGATTTTCGTCCGCGGGATGCTCACGGAAATATATTGTCCCACAGCCTCAATGTAGACAGTCAGGCGCTTTTTGTCCTTCACGGATTGCAGACGCCCGATCAGGCCCATCATCGGGCCGGCGATGATTCTCACCAACTGGCCTTCCTTGAGGTCGGCGTTTTTTAGGTTGGTCTCCTCTTCCGTAAAGTCATCGATGTATCGCTTGATGGCGATGATTTGGTTGTCGGGGACGACAACGGGCTTGTGCTCAAAGGTGACGAACTTCACCACGCCGTATACATTCAGGACAGGGTAACGCTCCTTTTCGTTGGAATGCACGAAGACATACGACTTGAACAAAGGTTCTTCAACCTTTTTCTTGCGGTCGCTCCATTGCTTGAGGCGCGTGATAAGAGGAAGGAAAGCCTCTATACCCTGCTCCTCAAGCTGCATCAACACCTTCTTCTCCGACCGCGACCTGACGTACAGCGCGTACCAATGCTTGGTGAGGTCATACATGTTTCAGCGGTCTTCGTGCTTACGATTCCTTTTCGCTGCTGCTATGGTGGTGATGGTGGTGGCGTCTTTTCTTCTGTTCACCATCTTCGCTGCCTTCGCCATAATAGTAGTCTGAGCCATAGCCATATTTGCTATTGCCATATCTGCCGTAGCCGTAGCCGTAAGCATAGCCATAGCCACCGTAGCCGTATCTGTAGTTGCCATAGCGATAACCGTAGCCCTTGGCCGTCTGGATACCATTGATGACGATGGAGGCTTGAACCCCACGATCCGCAACGTCTTTGATGATGCTGCCAAAGATGTTCTTGTCGGTGTGGTTTTGACGCACGATGAACAAATTGACGTCGCTGTAACGCATCAGCAAGTAAGCGTCGGTGACGAGACCCAAAGGCGGAGTATCGATGACGATGTAGTCATACATTTCCTTGAGTTGCGTGAAGAGTTCATTGCACTTTTCAGAAGCAATCAACTCGGCAGGGTTGGGTGGGATGGGACCTGAGGTGATGATGTCGAGGCTTGGAATCTTTGTCGAAGGCTGGATGACGTTTTCAAGGGGTTCCTTGTTGGAGAGGAAGGAACTCAGTCCAATATTGTTGGTCAGGCCGAATTCTTGGAACAGCTTGGGTTTTCTCATGTCGAAGCCGAGCAAGACGGTCTTCTTGCCATAAAGGGCGTAGATAGAGGCCATGTTGATACTGTTGAAAGTCTTACCGATGCCTTGCATGTCGCCGGTGACAAGGATGGTACTCTTCGACTTGCCCTGCGTGATGAATTCGATGTTGGTTCGTATGGCACGGAACGCTTCAGCAATAGGCGCTTTCGGCGAGTTGATGACTACCAACGGGTCTTTGTTTTCCACTTGAGCCACTTGACCGATGATAGGAAATTTGGTCAATTTCTCAACATCCTTCCTGTCATTGATGGACACGTTGAAGAAGTCTTTCAGGAACAGGTACAATGCGGGAATCAGCAGGCCAATGATGAGAGCGATGAGATAGTTCATCGAGCTACGGGGCTTGATGAGATAGGTTGTTGCCATCCGCGCTTCATCGATGATTTCATTGTCAGGCGTATTGGAAGCTTTCAGAATTTGGGCTTCGGCGAGACGCTGCATCAAGTATCTATAAGTGTCGTCGTTGAAATTGAAATTACGCTGGTACTTGATGAGTTTTTGCTGTTTTTCGGGAAGCAATTTCGAGTCGGCTTCAAATCTTGCGATTTGTTTTTCGGTTTCCTGGAGACTTATTTCTGCATTGCCGACCAAATTATTAACCGTTTCGAGGATTGTTTTCTTTGCGGTTGTGATTTGCTCATCCAGTTTCACGATTTCCGGATGGTGTTCTGTTTGGGTGAGTAGTTTAATAGTTTTGGTTTGTGAAAGAGTGACCAATTCCGACACCATACGGTTCAACAAGGGGTCTTCGATGCCCATCGTGCTCGGGGCGGCAAGGTGTTCGGGGTCGTCGATTTGCGAATAGATGTAATCTTGCAGACGCTTGTAAGTTTTTAGGTTGACCAGCATTTCTGCTTTTTCCTTGTCCAAAAGTCTCAGATTAGTGAAAACCATTTGGGCTTGAAGAGTAAGATCGACCACGTTGTTGTCGGTGCGGTAGTTCATGAGGTCTTTTTCAGCATCGGACAACGTGTGTTGTAAAACGCTCAGCTCATTGTTGATGAATTTGATGGTGCTTTCCGAAACGGCGTTTTTCTTTTCCAAGCCACGGTTGACATACTCATCCATCAAAGTATTAGTGAACTCAACAATCTTCAGTTTGTTGGTGCCATTTACAACTATTGAAGCTAAAGAGGCTAGTTTGGAGATATTGTTCACACTGAAACCTTGCATTTGTTTGACAAGAGAAGGATAACTATTCAGCCAAAAAGAGAATCTGAGAAATTGGTTTTCTGGATTATAACGTTCATTCAATGTGATGCGAATACGGTTGTAGCCGTTGTCAATCCATTCGCCTTGGTTATATTCGCCTTCAAAGTTAACACGTTCTTTAATGAAACCACCAGAACCTGATGTATAATTATATGTGCTGTAATGCTTTGCAGAAGCTTTCAAATTGATTTTTCCATTCTCAAGGATGGTTATTCTATATGGGAGGTTTACAGCTTGCGTCTTTGTGGTGTCAATCTCAACATTGAATGGAGCTGTTTTATAAAGCTCTGTAGTAGTAAGACGGCCTTTACCCTTATAGGTCACTTCGAGATTCATCTTTTTGACGACACGTTCAACCATGGAATACGATTTCATGATGGCGATTTCGTTGTCCAGGTTCTGGTAGTTACTGTAGTTCATACTCGTCATGATGGCCGTTGCATCAACGCTGGAGCGACCATCCTTAATGAGCACAGCACCACGGGTTTGATACACTTTTGTAGAGTATCTATTGATGATAAAGCCAATGCTTAGTGCGACAAAAGCACAGATGGCAAAAAGATACCATTTATCAAGGAAGATGAAAATCAGTTTTTTGATGTCAATGGATTGATTTTCATCGTCGTGTTGAGTCTTGTTGTTATTTTCGTTTGCCATGATTAAAATATTAATTTAGATGTTGGGAGGTTGGTATTAATTTTTCAAGATGTTCTCAAGATGTTAAATAATGTAATAGCCAGCGTGACGATAGAGAGAACTGTCGAGTAGGGAAAGGTGGTAAAACCCCATTGCTTGATGGCCAATGGTTCCACATAAATTATGTCGTTAGGCTTTAGATAATAATAGTTGGAAGAAAGTATGTCCGCTTGGCCCATGTCAACGGTGATGATTTCGGAGCCATTGTCGGTTTGGCGGATGATTTTGACCTCTTCTCTTTTTGCAAAGTTGGTCATGTTGCCTGCCATGGAAATGGCCTCAAACAGATTGATTTGCGACTGGTAAACTTTGTACATACCAGGTTTGCTCACTTCACCTAATATAGTCAAGTTGAAGTTTGACAGTTTAACAATGAGTGTAGTCTGATTGACGTATTTGTTTAATTCTTGTTGTAGTCTATTCTTCGCTTCATCAACGGTGAGATTCTTCACTTCTATTTTGCCGGTCAAGGGCAGTTCGATACAGCCACTCTCATCAATGGTATAGGATTGGAGGTAAATGTTGGCTTCATTTGACATAGTACCGGTACGGCCATAGCTTGTTTCTCCATTGAGAGCTGCGGCACTGCGTTCATCGATGGTGTTAAGTGCTCGGATATAAAGGTTATCGCCAGGCTGCAACCTGTAGTTAATAGAACGCTCGTTGACGTAGTTCACCGATTGCGTCTCCGAAAGCATCTCCGCTTCCTTGAGGTAAAGCATCTTCTTTTGAGGGACACACGAGGCGAAGATGATGGCAAAAGCGAGGACTGAGAGTCCTATCTTGCCGAACTTGTTGAATCTTTTTGAATGTATCATAACGCTGTTTGTTTAATTTTTTCCGTTGTTGATTAAGGTCAGTTCCTTGATGCCGATGAGCGGCGTGATGGGCATTCTCTGCTCGATTTGGAAACGATATGTGCCAGGCTCATTGATGTTGAGTTGCTTGTTGATGGGCAAAGTAAAAGTGTAACATCCGTTAATCATCTCTGAACTCCAACGGCCTTCCACGTCTTTCAGTTTAGACTTGTATTCCTTGCTGCGGTAACGCTCCCCATCGTTGGTGAAAACCGTAAAAACCAAGTCGATGTAGTCGTAGGGATAATCTTCTGTGAAGCTGATGTTCAAACTCAAATCATAGGTGGTTTCGGCCTTGATTTCCACATCGTTGCGAACATAGTCAAAGCGCTCCCATGTGTCACCGAAAAAGGTGCGTTGAAGCAATGCGACTTCTTTTGCGGATCTTTGGCATGAGAGCAGCAAAAAACATGAAAACAAGGTTGATATGACAATGTTTATTATCTTCATTGGAAGTTAAAATCGCGCAAAGATAAAGAAAAATCGTATATCGCCAATGTTTTTTGGAGCTTTTTTCATTTCCGAAATGGAAAAAGAAAACATGTTTTCAAATTCTTTCTTACCAAGGCTTGCCGAAAAGAAAAAAAACAAGTACTTTTGTCAACTGATAGCGCAAGCCTTTTTTGTCATGATACCAAGCAACAACAACCTGATTGCGAGGAAGTTCCTCATCATCGGCATTTTCGTTGCCGTAGGTGTGGTGTTTTTGTTGAAGCTGTTTTCGTTGCAGGTGCTCGACAAAAAATATGTGGCAATGGCTGACAACAACGCCTTGCGCTACATGACGCAATATCCAGCCCGAGGCAAGATTTATGATCGAAACGGTAATCTGTTGGTCTTCAATGAAGCTGTCTATGACTTGATGGTAGTGCCTCGGCAGGCCATGCGCAGGGACAGCCTGAATCCTTTCGACACAACCGAGTTCTGTCGATTGCTCAACATCACCGAAGACTCGTTCGTCGAGCGGATGAAAAAGGCAAAAAACCATTCCTATGTGAAGGCTTCTCCCTTTTTGACTCAAGTCTCCAAAGAGGATTACGCGCACGTGGCCGAGGTACTTTATCGCTATCCTGGCTTTTATTTCCAAACGCGAACGGTACGTCATTATCCCAATACCATCGCGGCTCACACGTTGGGCGACATCGGCGAAATCAGCCCCGACGAGTTGGAGAAAGACGGCTATTATAAGCAAGGTGACTACATCGGAAAATCTGGCATCGAAAGGTCATACGAGAAGGAACTTCGTGGCGAGAAGGGCTTGAAAGTGGTGATGGTTGATGTGCATAACCGCGAGATGGGCAGTTTTATGGATGGCGAGCTTGACAGCGACCCTGTAGCAGGAAAAGATATTTACTTGGGCATGGACGCCGATTTGCAGGCCTACGGCGAGCAACTCATGGTGGGAAAAATTGGTTCCATCGTGGCCATTGAACCGAAGACGGGACAAATCCTTGCTTTCGTCTCCAGTCCGACCTACGACCCCAACCTCCTTGTGGGTCGCGAGCGTGGCGAGCATTACCGCGAATTGCTGCAAGACCCGATGAAGCCGCTCATCAACCGCGCCATCAGCGGCACATATCCGCCCGGTTCCACTTTCAAGACGGTGGTCGGACTCATTGCCATGCAGAGCGGCAGCATCACGCCAGCCACTTGTTTCCATTGTTCGGGTCCTGGGTCGTTGCCCATCAAATGCACGCACTTTCACGGCTCAAGCCCCGATTTTGCCAATGCCATCATGAACTCGTGCAACCCTTATTTCTATGAGTCATTCAAGGCAACGCTCAATAATTCCAAATTTGGCGGCGTGAAGAAAGGCTATGAATATTGGAAGGAAATGACCTACAAGTTGGGCCTTGGGCGCACTTTTGGCACCGACATCCCTTATGAGCGGTCGGGTAACATCCCTACGCGAGAATATTATGACAAGATGTACAAGGGTCAATGGAACGCTGTGACTATCCGTTCGTTAGGCATCGGGCAGGGCGAGGTTTTGGTCACTCCGCTGCAGTTGGCCAACATTGCGGCCACTATTGCCAACGAGGGTTATTATTACCCACCGCACCTCATCAAATGTTTTGGCGATGAAACCCCAATTCCCGAAGTGATGACCACGAAAGTCGACCCGGGTATAGAGCAGCGGCATTTCAAGGTGATGAAGGCGGGTTTGCGCACAGTGTTCAGCGGACCAGCGGGCACGGCACGACGATTCGAGATGAAAGACATTCCGCAATGCGGCAAAACGGGAACAGCCCAAAACCCGCACGGCAACTACCACTCCAATTTTATCGCATTCGCACCCGAGCAGGACCCGCAAATCGCTATCGCGGTCATCATTGAGAACGGCGGCTATGGTGCCACTTGGGCGGCTCCCATTGCCAGCCTGATGATTGAGAAATACATTCGCGGCTATTCGGAGCGGGAGGAACTGGAAAAACGAATCATGGAAGGAAGAATCACTTACAAGAACGAAAGATGATTGACGAAAACGACAATAGGAACAAAATCATTGGGAGAATCGACTGGGTTACGGTGCTGATTTACTTTGCTTTGGTGTTGGTGGGTTGGTTCAGCATTTTTTCGGCCAAATACGACGAACTGCACCCCAGCATCTTCGATTTCACGAAGGAATACGGCAAGCAGTTGGTGTGGATTGGTGCAGCTTTTTTCGTTGGTTTCATTGTTTTGCTGATAGATGCAAAGTTTTTCAACGTTTTCTCCTTATGGATATATTTTGTCGTTTTAGCTTCTCTTTTTGTCGTTTTGGTGTATGGCAAGGCCACCAAGGGCGCTACTTCGTGGATTGATTTAGGTCCCATCAAGTTCCAGCCATCGGAGTTCGCGAAAATGGGTACGGCTTTGGCTTTGGCGGGCTATCTCGACCGTTTGGGCGTGGATTTGCGCAAACGCAAGGATCGTCTCATCGTTTATGCCATCGTCCTAGTTCCCATGGCCTTGGTGTTGCTGCAAAACGACACGGGTTCGGCACTCGTTTTCGCTTCGTTCATTTTTGTGCTTTACCGCGAGGGAATGCCCGGCGCGGGTTGGATTATGATTTATGTGGTAATCGCTGCGCTTTTGTTCATCTTCACCTTGATTTGGTCGCCGAAAGTCATGTGCATCATCCTTGGCGCGTGTTTGATTTTGACCTTGTTGTTCAAGATTTTGACGAAAAAACGGGGCATCATTAAGACCGTCGTGGTGTTTGGATTCATGTTTGCTTTCGTTTTTGGAGGCAATTACGCCTTTCACCATGAGAAGTTTCCTGAGCACCAACGTTCGCGTATTGAGGTGCTATTGGGTTTGAAGGACGACCCGAAAGGCGACGGCTACAACGTGCATCAATCCAAGATTGCCATCGGCTCCGGCGGACTGACGGGCAAAGGGTTTTTGCAAGGCACGCAAACCAAATACGACTTCGTTCCCGAGCAGCATACCGACTTCATTTTCTGCACCATAGGTGAGGAGGGCGGCTTCTTGGGCACGTCCGTCGTGGTGCTGCTTTATGTGGCTTTGCTCGTTCGTTTGGTCTTTCTGGCTGAGCGTCAGCGGTCCACCTTCAGCCGCGTGTATGGTTATGGTGTCGCGGGCATCTTTTTCATGCACTTTGCCATCAATATTGGCATGACCATCGGCTTGATGCCGGTCATTGGAATCCCTTTGCCTTTCTTGA
>Ga0265298_10005270_pt1 | contig 16297 bp, 16 predicted proteins | sample AusTroGonzalo_MG_3_FD_193486 | JGI IMG/M metagenome (GOLD analysis project Ga0265298, IMG submission 193486) | Bovine rumen microbial communities from tropical cattle in Woodstock, Queensland, Australia - Gonzalo_01 | ecosystem: Host-associated > Mammals > Digestive system > Stomach > Rumen ... | reverse complement strand
GTCGTTATAAATATTAGTACAAATGTACTAAATATAAACGACGAATCCAAATCGTTAACGGCTTATTTTTAGTATTTTACGACTTTTTAGTACAAAAGTTTGCAAAACTCAGATGATAGAGGTTCTTTCTTTCAGGAAAAACCAACAGTCGAAGACATCCCTGCTTGTAATTTCGGTCCTGTCGAGAAGGGCGCACAGTTTATGGGCAAACATATCTTCCTTAACCATAACGCGCAACTGGAGACCGAGATAATTCCGGATTTCATAATGACTCTCGTATTGGCGTTTGGATATCTCAATCTTCAGTTTCCTTTCGCCAATCCCATAATCAAGCACAATGATGATTCCGTAGTGCTTAATCGCCTCATCGTGGATATTCCCGTACTTCAAAACAACCTTCCTGATTCGCTCATATACTTCTTCCTCTTTCTCGGGGTACAGTAGATTAAAGTCCAAGTCTGTCGAAAAACGCGGCAGACCATAAAAGAACATCGCCGCTGTCCCGCCCTTGAAAGCCAGGACGGAAGACAAAAGCGCATCGGAGAAGATGTCCTTCAGCAACTGCAGCATGAAGAATTTATGTTTGTTCGTATCCATTATCCAAGTATTTTTGAAACCCGCTGTTCAAGTGTTTTGCTGGTGTAAATGGGAAGAAGCGATAAAACCTTTTCCTTATCCAGGACAAAGGGATTATCGAAGCAGTAATTGCCGCTCAGGTACAGCGTGTCAAGGAAAGCTCTTTCAGGGGAAGCGATGTTGACGTTGCCTTCACGAATGACCCCAGAGGTATCGATGAGGATTTCACCCTTGATTTTCCGGTACCGGTACACTTTTCCATCAATCGCAAGAGCACGGCTTAGATTCCCGACGGATGTGATTTCATCACTATATTGGAAAATGACTCCTGCCCTTTGCAGTACATATTCCAGAGAAATATAGGAAGGCGTATACAACAGGCAGGCAAGTTCCTTCTCATCATAACCGGGCTTTGCGTAAATCCCTTTACGAGGATTAAGGATTTCACCCTTCCGGACATATCCGATCATTCTGTTCTTGAGAGTGTCCCTTTCCAGCCCCTGACCATAAGCCAGGGCAATCCCTTGCATAGTAAAGACGCTTGCTTTGTCCTTGTAAATATCCAGGAGAAGTTGATTTTGTAAACCCATAGTGGTTCCTTGTATTACTTTCAGTTCACAAAAATAGGAATAATTATCTGGAACTGCAAAACAATGCACGAATTAAAAAAGGCCGCACATTGAAAAATACTATGCCTTTTTAGGCCTTGTTACTTCCCCAGTTTCTCCCGGAACTTCTGTACGTTGATGACGAAGCGTTCGTGGGTGCCGTCGCCTACCAGGGTGTCGCCGTCATAGACAGCCACTTTGAAAACGATGCGCCGGCGGTCGATTTCGATGATTTCCGTTTCGCAGCGCACGGTCCGTCCTACGGGCACAGCCGCGTGATGATGCACATTCACCTGCGTGCCCACGGTTTCTTCCCCATCTTCCAGATAAGGCTTCACGCTGAGCCGGCAGGTCTTTTCCATCAACAGTATCATCATCGGCGTTGCCAGCACCAGCACGGTGCCGCTCCCGATATGACTGGCGGACATTTCTTCCGTCACCGGCATCTCGCCGTATCCTTTTATTCCAATTTCAAGCATAATGGACACAAATATGTGGATAATTTATGGAAGATTAAAAATTATTCTTATCTTTGCAGCCGCATTTGAGGTTTTAGCTCAGTTGGTTCAGAGCGCTTGCTTGACAGGCAAGAGGTCACTGGTTCAAATCCAGTAAGCCTCACAAAACAAAGGTCCGCATTCCTTCAACGGTTTGCGGACCTTCATTATTTGGGGACTCTCCCCTGCTGCGATGACTAGCAGACTTCGGCGCGGGCCATCGCGTCCTTGTAGTACTTCTGGTTCACGAATACATCTTCCTTATAAGGATTGATGTGACGCTTGCAGGAGACATTGATAATGTAGCAAAGGGCGATAGCGTTGACCACGAGCGCAAGCGCGCTGATGGCAATCATCATCGAAGGATTGGCGGCTACCAGCGAAGGATCGACGGTGGTCCCTACGACGGCTGCCTCACCGCCGGCAGCGGCATACAGTTTCTCGACAGTAGCGACTCCCTCGGGATAAAGCACGGGAAGCGTAGCCCAGCTGAACCACTGCTGACCGTTCTTGAAGGTCTCCTGGAAGAGCGGGAATACCTGGGCGAACATACACCAGATGGCCAGGGTGTTGGCGCGGTTCTGGATCCAGCCGCCACGGTTCCACAGCAGGGCCGCCACGGTGGGGGCCAGCAGAAGGGCGACACCGCAGTACCAGCTGTGCGTAGGCAGGCAGTTGTAGGTGTAGGCGAAGTTCCAGATGTCGTAAATGACGATATAGACCCAGGTCATATCGGCCCAGATCATATCTTTCTTGTCCTTGGACGCATAGACGTTCCACCACGCGGTCATACAGAAGATGTTCAGGATACCGGCCACACCGTTCATCACATTGTGCCAACCGCCATACTGCCAGACACCCTCGGAGGTGAGCCACCACTTGTTCCAGCCCATCACGGCGCTCTCGAAGTCAGAGACGCAGGCAATCAGGATATTGATGGCCACGATGATGAAGGGGAAGGGTTTGAACCAATGTTTGGCGCCAATCCCCCACTTGTACTTGATCATCATAAAGCCGATGCACCCTGCCGTTGCGGCATAGAGTTTGGCATAATGGAACCAGCCCTGCATATAGACGTGGGTCTGGTTCTCGAGTGCCCACTGCGCTCCGGTCTTTACCCCGATCAGAATGGCGAGGAAATACACGGTAAGTGCCAGCGGAACGGCAAAGAACATCACACTGCCGCCGAATTTGGTACGGCGTGCAAATTCATTGAGAAGAATGAGTCCTAAGAGGACTACAATCAGCATCCCCCACTGAGAAAGGGCATGCTCTCCATAAACTTGAAAAAACATAATGGTTATTAATTATAGGTTATTAATGGGTTGGTTTCATTTGTCGGGACTCCTTCCAGACAGACCAGGCGACCCATACAAGGGTAATCACCAGGGACATCGGGAGCCCCACGCCAATCATTTCCCGCAAGACGACACCGACCCCTCCTTCTGCTCCGAGGGCGGTCAAAAAAGGAAACTTCCAAGTCAGTTCCCCGTTTGCGATATGATCGACAATCAGCATAATACTGCCTCCCCAGAGCATCTTCTCGAGGGAAGCAAGGTTGCGCCCGAAAAATCTGGTCGAATCCGGACGGATGCGGCGGTACGCGCTAGTAGCCGCAGCCTGAATCAGAGGTACGATAAAACAAGACATTATACTTCAATTTCTTTGATTTCCACTTCATTTCCGCGAAGCAGCACGGTATCGGCGCCCTTGCAGCCGGGACAGGTTTTCCCGTATCGGGTCGTCGCATATTCAAGACCGCAGGAATGACATACGGTTACGGCCGGGATCGTGTTGATTTTAAGTTCGCAGCCCTTGAGCACGGGTTCCTTGTCGGCAGCCCATCTCCAACAGTCCTGCAACATATGCGGCACGACGGTGGATACTTCGCCGATATCCATCACCACGGTCCTGACCCGCTCCACATTATTCTCCCGCGCAGCCTCCAGGACATCCCGGACGATATAAAACACTATGCCCAGTTCGTGCATACGGCAATTATCGGCTTAATTACTTCTTTTTACTGAAAGCAATCTTCCCGGCCCGTTTGATCATATAGGGCAATATTCCGCTGAACTTGTCCTCGGACGTCCGCATATGGCTGGCCTCCGGATGTACACGGAAGAGATGGATGGCATCGAACCCGCACTTGGTGGTACAGAGACCACAGCCGATGCAGCGGTTCTCGTCCACCACCGACGCTCCGCAGGAAAGGCATCTGGCGGTTTCCTTGCGCACCTGCTCCTCCGTCAGCGTGCCGTGATACTCGCGGAAAGCGTTGTCCTGCTCGATGTCCGAAGGCTCCTGTCGGGAAGAATTGTCGTAAGACTCGACCAGGATGTCCCCCTTGTCCAGTTCAATGAAATCCCTCCTGTTGCGGCCGATGGTCATATGGCCGCCCTGCACAAAGCGATGCAGGCTTTCAGCAGCCTCCTTGCCCGCGGCAATCGCATCGATGGCGAACTTCGGACCGGTAAAGCAGTCTCCGCCTACGAAAATGTCAGGCTCCGCCGTCTGGTAGGTCAGTTTATCAGCCACGGGATACACGCCGCGCAGGAATTCAACCTTGCTGCCTTTGAGCAGATCACCCAAGAGAACCGTCTGCCCAATGGCGAAGACCACCAGGTCAGCATCCAGCGTAATCCGCTCATTCTCATTGTATTTCGGAGCGAACCTATGCTCCGCGTCAAAGACGGAGGTGCAACGTTTGAATACGATGCCCGTTACCTTGTCCGTGCCGAGCACCTCCAGCGGTCCCCAGCCGGGATTCAGGACGACCCCGTCCTCGCGGGCTTCCCGACGCTCTTCAAGTGAGGCCGGCATAATGTCCTCAGTCTCCAGCGAGAGCATCGTCACTTCGGAAGCCCCGCTTCTCTTCGCCACCCTGGCCGCATCGATGGCCACGTTCCCGCCGCCCACGACTACGACCTTGCCGGAGACCTTCCGCGCACCGCAATTGGCGTCGTGGAGGAAATCGATGGCGGTCGTCGTGCCGGGAAGGGTCTCGCCGGGAATGCCCGGAAGGCGCCCGCCCTGGCAGCCGATGGCGATGTAGAAGGCCTTGTAGCCCTGCCCGCGCAACTGCTCCAGCGTCACGTCCTTACCGACCTCGATACCCGTACGGACCTCGACGCCGATTTCCTTCATGATGTCGATCTCGGCGGCAATCACCTTCTTGTCCAGTTTATAGGAAGGGATGCCGTAGTGCAGCATTCCGCCGGGCACTTCGTTCTTTTCGAAGACGGTCGGGCGATAGCCCATCGTCGCCAGATAATGCGCGCAGCTCATACCGGCAGGACCGCCGCCGATAATGGCGATTTTCTCCTCCCAGCGCTCCTGCACGTTCGAGCAGATGTTTACCTCGGGAACGAAGCGGGTCGCTGCATCCAGGTCGCGGTCGGCAATGAATTTCTTCACTGCGTCGATGGCGATCGGACGGTCGATGGTGCCGCGGGTGCAGGCATCCTCGCATCGGCGGTTGCAGATGCGTCCGCAAACGGCGGGAAAAGGATTTTCGCGCTTGATCAGTTCCAGCGCTTCGGTGTATTTGCCTTCGGCGGCTTTCTTCAGGTAGCCCTGTACGGCGATGTGCGCAGGACAGGCCGTCTTGCAGGGCGCCGTACCGCTCGGGTAGCAATTGATGCGGTTCCGGTCGCGATAGTCCTCGTTCCACTTGTGCGGACCCCACTTCGACGCGTCGGGCAGTTCCTGCTTGGGATAGACCTGCGGACCTTTCTTCGTGCAGAGTTTCTGGCCGAGTTTTACCGCGCCCGCGGGGCAATATTCCACGCAGCGGCCGCAGGCGACGCAATTCTTCGGATCCACTTCGGCCACATAGGCACTGCGCGAAAGGTTCGGGGTGTTGAACAACTGCGATGTGCGCAACGCATTGCAAATCTTTACGTTGCAGTTGCAGATTGCGAAAATCTTACCTTCTCCGTCGATGTTCGTCACCTGATGCACGAAGCCGTGGTCCTCCGCCTTGCGGAGAATGGCCATCGCCTCCTCATAGGTAATATCGTGGCCGCGGCCGGTCTCGCGCAGGTAATCCGCCATATCGCCGACCCCGATGCACCAGTCGCGGTAATCATCCGCACAGCCCTCGTCGAGTTTCTTGCGGCCGTAACGGCAGGAGCAGATTCCTACGCCGATATGGCCCTCATACTTCTTCAGCCAGTAGGAAATATGCTCGATATCCACGGACTGGTTTTCCAGGGAAATGGCCTTTTCCACCGGAATGACGTGCATCCCGATACCCGAACCGCCCAGAGGGACCATCGGCGTGATTTTCTCCAGCGGCAGGAAGGTCATGCGCTCGAAGAACATCGCGAGTTCCGGATGGCGGTCCATCAACTCGGTATTCATATTCGTGTACTCCGCGCTGCCGGGCACGAACATCGGCACCCAGTAAATGCGGTCTTCGCGGTTGAAGCTCGTGCCGGGATCCGGTCCCTGCCCGTTCGTGTAATGGTCGCCGTAGTCGTATTCCAACATCCCGAAATACGCCAACTTGTCCAGCAGGGCGTCCAGGGACGCGTCGTCAGGCGTATAGTGCTTCTTCGCGTTCATGGCATGCAACTGCGCGTAACTGTGATGCTTGCGCACCTTGACGGGATTGCGCGGCAGCATATCCAGCAGCAGGTCCAGGGACGCTTCTCGGGTGGCCGCATCCATCTCATCCTCGAAGATGCAGGCCAGACCCCAATATTCGGGAGCGTCCGTCGTCATCTTGATTTTTCCGGGGACACGGTCGGTGACGTGACGCACAAACTTGATCAGCTTGGGATTCGGATTCTTGTCCCCTTTGTGTTTGGGAACATATTTGGTAGATATCTCAGGCATAATTATGAGCTATGCTTAGTTATTAGTCTTCCATTCGGTGACCCGCTGCAAAAGGGCGCGGGCGAAGGCCTCGATTCCCTCCCCGGTCTTGGCGCAGACAGGATAGATTTCCGCCCGGGGATTACGCATAAGGATGTATTCCCGGCACTTGTCCATATCGAAATCAAAATAGGGCAGCACGTCCGTCTTGTTGATGACGACCAGGTCGCAGACCGAGAACATCAGCGGGTATTTGAGGGGCTTGTCGTGGCCTTCCGGAACGGAGAGGATCATCGCATTGCATACGGCGCCGGTATCGAATTCCGCCGGACAGACAAGGTTGCCGACGTTCTCGAGGATGACCAGGTCTGCATTTCCGATGCCGACATTGTCCAGCCCCTGGCGCGTCATTTCCGCATCCAGGTGGCACATCCCTCCGGTATGCAGCTGGATGGACTCAACGCCGGTGGCTTCCTTGATCTTGACGGCATCCACGTCGCTGTCTATATCCGCCTCCATTACCGCTATGCGCAGTTTTTCCTTGAGGATATTGATCGTACGGATCAGCGTGGTGGTCTTTCCGCTTCCCGGAGAAGACATCAGGTTCAGCAGATACACTCCCCTCTCCTTCAGCTCTTTCCTCAGCGCCTGTGCATCTTCTTCATTATCAGCAAAGACGCTTTTTTTGATTTCAATAACTTTAATTTTATCCATTATGTGGTCAGTAATTCTTGCAATTTACGCAATCCGAAGATGAAAGCCAAATATTTTTTAGAATCTCACAGAGATTGACTACCTTTGCATCCTTATGACCACAAAAGAACACTATTTGGCCCCTGTGATGGAGATCGTGGAGACCAGCTGCGAAGCAGCCCTTCTGCTGGATGCCTCCCCTTATATCGAGTCTGGCCAGGACAATGATTGGGGGAACTACTAATGACAACGAAACTTCTGAAAATTGCGGTGCTGGCCTTGACCGCAGCACTCCCCTGCGCTTGCGGGGTCCGGGAGAATGCCCCGGAAGAATTTACCGGAAAAATTGTATTTACGGCTTCAGGCGCCGATGCCAAAACAGCCTTTGCCAGTCCGGAGAACGGCTACTATCCTTGTCTGTGGACCGGCAATAACGAATGCGTCGCCCTCAACCTGAACTGGGCGGAAAAGCAGGTCGCCGCCGTCGAAGCCTCCGAAGACGGACGCAGCGCCTCCTTCGAATTGGAATTTGAAGCCGTCGAAACGCAGAAATACGCTTTCGCCGCCCTCAGCCCGGCATCGGCCGTTATCGCTGCAAGCAGCAGCCGCCAGGCCTGGAGCATCTGCCTCCCGGTACGTCAGCATCCGCTGCCCAATTCCCCGGACGAAGCGGCACAGCTGATTTCCGCAGTAAGCACGGATTACAGCACGATGCCGACGAAGGTGAGTCTGGGCTTTTCGCATATCAGCGCCTACGGGAGACTGGCCATCAGTGGCCTGCAGAACGGCGATGCCGCCATCCGCAGCGTCGAACTGACCTCTTCCGTCCCCTTTGCCGGCCAGTGGTATTTCAACCCGGCGGACGGCAGTCTCACGGACAACGGCGCCTCTTCTACGATTGAGCTGGAAACGGACAGTGTGGATGACGTATGGTTCTCCTGTCTCCCCTGCGAGATGAGCGGGCAGACGCTCACGGTAAGCGTATTGACGGAAGCTGGCCGATACAGCAAGACCATCCGTCCCCGCGAGGGTCTGGCTTTCCTCCCCGGGAAAGTGGCCCGCATCGCCGTGGATTTCAGCGGCATCGAGGCGGAAAGCAGCGCGGAGGTCTTTACGCTCGTGACCGATATCTCCACACTTGCCGTAGGCGATGAAGTGTTGATTGTCAATCTGGACGGCGATTACGCGCTGGGCGATCAGGTAAGCGGGAGCAGCAAATACCGTAACCGGGCGGCTGTCCAGGCTTTAGATGGAGTGATAGAGACTCCCGGAGACGCCACGGTACTCACCCTGGGACAAGGCAATTCCGCAGACAGCTGGACCCTGAAGGACGGAAATGTCTATCTCTGCAGCACGTCTTCCGGTAACTATCTGACGACCAGTACCTCCGTCAGCAATAATTCCAGTTGGAAGATCAGCAGAAGCGGCAGTACGACGAAGATTGAAGCCAAGGCGGGAGGTTCCCGGTTTATTATGTACAATTCCAGTTCACCCCGCTTCAGCTGCTATAAGAATACGAGCACTTCCGTCCACGATATCTGCATCTACAGAAAAGGCAGCGGAACCGCCCCTGTGGATGATGATCCTATGCTCGCATACGACCAGTACGGGCTGAACATTGGCGGAATGCAGCGCTTCTATACACCCGGCACCGACCAATATGTCCGCCAGTACGATGATGCAGGTAGTTCACAGACCTTCGTCATTCTGGAGGCTGAAGGCAAGGAGCAAGTGGAAATCAGCGGTTATACCCCGTCGATGCGCAATGGTGACAGCGCCACGTTCAGCATCTGCTGGCGCAAGGGGCTCTCTACGCAACTCAACGGAAACTGGACCCTGACCCTCGTCCGCGAGGACGGCCCGAAAGTCTGGCTCTCGGACGGCAGAGGCGGTGGTGTCATCATTAAGAAATAAGAGGAGAAAGCCATGAAGAAGATCATTTCCACCCTGCTTGCCATTTGTCTTGCCGCTCCCCTGCTGGCCGTTCCGGCCCGGCCCGGCAAGTTTAGCTATACCCAACCGGACGGTACGGTCATCGAACTGCGCCGCTTCGGCGATGAATTCAGTCACAGGACCGTCAATGCCGCAGGACAGGAAGTCCGTATGGATGCGGACGGCTACTACCGCCCGTTCACCAGGACAGAGGCAGAAACCAGGACTGCACGCAGGGTCGCCAGGGCAAGGCGTGCTTCCGCCAATGCCAGACGCGTCAAAGCGGCATCGGGCAAAGACCTCAACCAGGGAGAAAGGCATATTCCCGTGCTGATTGCTGCATTCAAGAACTGCGCTTTCTCCGTCAGCGACCCCAACGCCAAATTTGACGCGCTGCTCAACCAAAAAGGCTACTCCTACAATGGAGCGCTGGGCAGCGTCCGGGATTACTATGAAGAAAACTCAGACGGGCAGTTCCTTCCGGTTTTTGACGTTTACGGCCCTGTCACGCTCTCCAGTAATATGGCCACCTATGGCGGGAACGATTCCGACGGCAATGACAAGGCCGCAGAACTGGCCCTATACCAAACGGCCAAAGCCTTGGACGGAAATGTGGATTTCTCCAAGTACGATTACGACAATGACGGGGTCGTAGATATGGTCCTCTTCTATTACGCCGGATACAACGAGGCCGAAGGCGGCGAAGAAAACACCATCTGGCCCCACAGTTGGGACATCAGACAATCCGACAATTCCACCATTACGTCAGGCAACATTTTTGACGGCGTAAAACTGGGCAACTATTTTTGCACTTCGGAACTGGACGGCGCGACGGGAACCACATTATGCGGCATCGGCGTCACCTGTCACGAATTCGGACACTCGCTTGGCCTGCCGGATTTCTATGATACCGATTATGGCGATTCCGGCGATACCTATGGCGAGAACCACGGTTACGCTGCGGAACCCTACAGCTATTCGCTGATGTGCTCCGGTTCCTACAATCACGACGGCAAGTGCCCGCCCTACATGAATGCAGAAGAACGCATCATGCTGGGCTGGCTTGCACCGGAGGCCATCCAGACCATCTCTGCTTCCGGGAATTACACCCTTCCTGCCGTCCAGAACGGAATCTCCTACAAGACCCTGACATCGCGCGAAGGGGAATACTTCCTCTACGAATGCCGGAGCTCCCTGGGCTGGGACAAATACCTCCCCGGCGGACCGGGACTCATTGTCTATCACGTCGACAAATCTTCCACGATGGTTTCCGTCTACAACGAATACGGTTACGAAACCAATATTTCCGCCGCTGAACTCTGGAGCAACTGGGACATTACCAACCAGATTAACGAAAACGCCAAACATCCTTGCTATTACATTGTTCCCGCACAGGACCAGAACCGCATCTCCCAGAAGTGTTATACGGGCGAGTATGCGGGCTATCCCATCGAATACGATGAGACGAAAATCCCCTTCCCGGGCAACAAGAACATCAAGGAATATACGCCGGTCGACTGGGCCGGGGTCAGCGGTTCCGTCACCTTCTCGAAGATCAACTATTCCTCCGCGGATGCCCAGGTAACGATGACGGTCACCATTCCTACGGGAGAATTGGATTACTGCGTCATCGACAATCCCGGAAAAGGCGTTTACCAGAGTGGAGAACTCTTCAACTTCACGCTCATCGCCCCGGAAGGCGTCGAACCGCAGTCGGTCCGTTGGTCCTTTGACGACGAACCCGTTTCCGGAACTTCGCTTGTCCTTCCTGCCGGCGCCCATACAATAGAAGCCGCCTTCACACTGGAAGACGGCCGTCAGCAGATTCTCTGTTTAGAGATTATGGTCAACTAGCCCTGCGGCTTTTCGCTCAGAAGAGTTTTTTGAGCAGGTATTTTAACGGCTCGATCAAGAATCCGTTGTTATCCTTCTGGATACGCAACTCATTCTTGAGCAGTTCGTTCTCCAATTCACGCGCATTACGTACCTTCTTCTTTCCATCAAAGAAAGCATCGGAGAATACGGCGATGAGCGCGGTCTTGAACAACTTCTTGCGAAGCAGCCAGATCAGCACGAAGATAACGGCCAGTCCCCCGCTCACATAGAGCGCAGCAAGGGCATAACTGCCGATGGCTTCGCCGATATAGAGCGTCAACGCAAAAGCCAGGGAAAGTAGCAGAATGCCGCCTACCAGGATAAGCAGCAGGATGGCAGCCACGGAGGAAAGCCCCCGGGAAAGCCATTGCGTGGCATAAAGCTTCAGGCGCTCTGCCCGAGGCTCCAGGAAGCCCAGGAAATCACTGTTCATCTTCCGCTTCCTTTTTCAATTCGTCCATCTTGGCCTTTACGAAATCAACGCCTTCCTTGGCGGCTTCCTTGACTTTCTCCTTGGCTTTTGCGCCTTCTTCAGTCTGACAGAAAAGGACAGCGGCCGCACCGGCGGCAAACCCTAAAAGGAGGGTGGCTAAAGTATTGGTTTTCATAGCTTAAGTGTTATTGATCAAACGTTTGACTACTTTATTGTCTTGCAGGAAGCGGCCTGCGATCACACGCACGACCGTATAAGCGGGAATGGCCGCCAGCATACCGACGGCCCCGCCGATATGGGACGCCATCAGGATGACGATGAAGATTTCCAGCGGCGACGCCTGGATGCTCTTGGAATAGATCAGCGGCTGATAGACGAAATTGTCCACCAACTGCACCGCCAGCATAATGACCAGCACAATTCCGGCGAATACCCAGATATTGACGTCCAAACCCACTCCGGCGCCGTATTTGAGCACCACGCAGAGCAGCACGCCCAGCACCTCCCCGATAATCGGGCCGATATAGGGAATAATGTTCAGGATACCCGCGAGGAACGCGATACCGGCAGCATAGACGAAATCGATGCGGGCGATGACCCAGAGTCCCAGGAAATCCAGCAGCGCCACTCCGGTCATCTCCAGGATCAGACCGATGAAGTAGCGCGACAGCAGGTGCTCGATATCCTCGATGGCCGCTTTGACGGAGGCTTCCACGCGGTCCGGGGTCAACGCGGCGACAATCCGGGTAAAGAGCGTTTCATCCTTGATGAAGAAGAAGGAGATAAAGGCCACGGAGAACAGGCCGATCGCCAGTCCTGCCACCACAGATGCCACGGAACCGATGATGCCCGTCAGGCTGATATTCGAGGTAAGTCCTTTGAGATAGTCCAGTATCTTTCCCAAAGCGTCGCTTCCGCTTTCCATACCGGGAATGATGCCGGCCAGCCAGCCATTTACATTGTCCAGGATATTCCCCTCAGGCAGATGCATATCGCTGAAGAGCGACGCATCCCGGATAATCATCGTAATCACGGGAAAGACCTGCGTGACAGCAATGATGAGTACGGCAAAGATGAGGACGAGGGTCAGCACGGCAAGCAGCCAGTCCGGTGCCCCCCTGCCCTTGATTTTCACTTTCCGGAACAGGCGCATCAGCGGCTGTCCGATCAGCGATACGATAAAGGCCAGGATGACGTAAACCAGCACGCTCCTGAAATACCAGCACAACAACAGCATGACGGCCAGCACCCCCAGGTTGAGGATGGTGCCCGCCAGTTTGTTCACATTGCTCTGAGGTTCCATAGGCTAAGCCTGATGTGCCGGGCGGAGCAGATCCAGCACCGTCTTGACAGGATTGAAGGTATCGAGCGGCACTTCCACGAACAGGGTATTCCAGTCGCTCATCGCTCCGTTCCAGAGTCCCGGCAGTTCGAGCGCCTTGAGCGGACGGCCTTCGTAACTCTTGGAACTGATGAAACCCGTCTCGGGATCCACGTGACGAAGCAGGTCGAACTTCCCTCCCTTATAATCACACAGGCAGCAGACCAGGTCCACGGGATTGAAATGCGTGCCGCTGCAGGCGCCGCCCTTGATCTGCACGCTCTCCAGGATCTGGAGCGAAGTGGAACCGTCCGCCGCACGGATAATGAAGGGACCGCCGCCGGGTTCGCCCTGATTGCGCACCATGCCGCAGACGCGGATGGGACGGTCGAGTTTGCGGCGAAGCGCATCGACAAGCGACTCCCCTGCCGCAGGCATCACTTCTACGCAGAGTTCATCGGCAAGGAATGCGCGTATCTCGGCGCAGAGCGCATCGGATGCACCGGCATCCAGGGCACGCAGATAGCCGAAAATACGGTCGCGAAGAGCCAGGCACTTGCCCATCAGCACCTTCTTCCAAAGGGCGGTGACGGGCAGCAGGCGCTCGCAGGAAACATTGTCGATATTCTTGATGGAGACCAGTTCCTCTTCGATCTCATTGAGGTTGTAGATCAGCGCTCCGTGCCCGGCGGGACGGTAAAGTTCGCTGCCGTCGGCCTTCAGGAAGGGCCGGTTGTTCTCATCGACGGCAATCGTATCCGTCGCCTTGTCCTGGCAGGTAAAGCGGATCTTGTACTTTATGCCGTAGCGCTGCTCGAATTCGGCCTGCACCGCGGCAATCGCTTCATCGAAGAGCGGCCGGTGCTCCGGAGAGATGGTGACCGTCAGCGTCGCGCTGCCGTCGGCATTGCGCATATATTCCTGCGCTTCCACCAGGTGCTCGGCAATCGCCGTACGCACTTCGCCGGAAGCATAGCGGTGAAACTTCAGCACGCCCTTCGGCTTGGCGCCGTAGCCCAGACCCTTGTCGGTCAGGAGTTTCGACAGTACGTCGCGCTGCTTCGCGGCATCCGCGGCAGGCTCACCGAAAAGGGCCTTGTCATAAAAGGCGAATGATTTCAGTTCCCGCACCAGACGTGCTGCAGGAGCCTCTTCCGGCAGGGCTTTGGAGGGCTCGGCCTCCAGCGCCGACAGGCCGGCAAACATATCCTTGAACATACGGGAAGCCGCCCCGGAAGCCGGGACGAACTTGCATTTTCCCTTCACGGCAGCCTTCTCGTAATAGGCGGCAGCCTCCTTGGCCTCCGCCTCGGAAAGCACCTGGATTCCCTTCCCGGGCGTCGCCGCCGCAACAATATCCAACCAGGGGAAACCGGTCTCAAAACGTCTGATCTGATCTTCTTTGCTTAACATATGTGGTCAATTTTCACAAATATAACAAACTCTTCGTATCTTTGAAAGATTTTATGAAAGAACTGATTCTCCATAATGTGACCATCGAGGCGGTAGCGGCCGAAGGCAAAGCCCTCGCCCACGTACAACTGGGCGAAGCCGACGAAGGTCGCGGCGCTGTCGTCTTCGTGGAATTCGCTGTTCCCGGCGACATCGTCGATATCCGCGTCTTCAAGAAGAAAAAGAACTATCTCGAAGGCCGGATCCTTCGCATCGTACAGCCCTCTCCGGACCGTCTGGAGCCCTTCTGCAGCCACTTCGGCATCTGTGGCGGCTGTCGCTGGCAACCGCTCCCCTATCCGCTCCAACTCGAAGCCAAACGCCGGCAGGTCTATGACCAACTGGTGCGCATCGGACATCTGGAAGTCCCTGATATCCAGCCTGTCCTGCCTTCGGAGCAGACCACGGAATACCGTAACAAACTGGAATTCTCCGCCTCCTGCCGCCGATGGATACTCGCGGACGAAGATCCGCAGAACCTGGGCGAAGAGGAGCGGCTGGGCCTGGGTTTCCACGTCGGGAAATTCTTCGACAAGGTGCTGGACATACGGCACTGCTACCTGCAGCCCGAACCCTCCAACGCCATCCGCCTCTTCATCAAGGACTACGCCATCCGCCACAGCATGCCTTTCTACGACATCCGGGAGAACCACGGGCTGCTGCGCGGCATCTTCATCCGCAACAACCGGAAGGGACAGGTGATGCTCATCGTCTGCTTCGGGGATGAAAGCCCGCTCATCGCGCCGATGCTGACGGCCATCGCGGAGGCCTTCCCGCAGATCAGTTCGCTCTACTATGTGGTCAACCGCAAATGCAACGACAGCATCACCGACCAGGAGTGCCTGCTTTTCCGCGGAGAGCCCACCCTGACCGAAGAGATGGAAGGCCTGCGCTTCCGCATCGGCCCGAAATCCTTCTACCAGACCAATACGCGGCAGGCGGAGCGCCTGTACGGCGTGGCGCGCGAATTCGCCGGACTCGACGGCAGCCAGACCGTCTATGACCTGTACACCGGCACGGGCACCATCGCCCAGTTCGTCGCCCGCCGCTGCAAGAAGGTCATCGGCATCGAATACGTGCCGGAGGCGATCGAAGACGCGAAACGCGGCGCCGCCGAAAACGGCATCGACAATTGCGAATTCTTTGCGGGCGATATGAAGGACGTGCTGACGGAAGCGTTCATCGCGGAGCACGGGCAGCCGGATGTCATCATCCTCGACCCGCCGCGCGCCGGCATTCATCCGGACGTGGCGAAGGTGATTCTGGCCGCCGCGCCGCCGCGCATCGTCTATGTCAGCTGCAACCCGGCCTCGCAGGCCCGCGACCTGGCGCTTTTCGCCCAGGACTACCGCATCGATGCCGTGCAGCCCGTCGATATGTTCCCGCACACCCTGCACGTGGAAAACGTCTGTCAATTGAGCCGGAAATGACCATAAGCATTTTATTGATCCTCCTTGGGCTTGCGCTGGTGGTGTTCGGCGCCGATTTCCTCGTGGACGGCGCTTCCGCCATCGCCCGCCGCTTCGGCGTCAGCGAATTCGTCATCGGCCTGACCATCGTCGGCTTCGGCACCTCGATGCCCGAATTGGTCGTCAGTCTCACCGGTGCGATTGAAGGCAATGCGGATATTTCCGTAGGCAATGTCGTAGGCTCGAACATAATGAACGTGCTGCTGATCCTCGGCCTCACGGCGCTGATTTCCCCCATCGCGATATCGGCGCAGAACCTGCGGCGCGACATTCCCGTCACGCTCGGCGTCACGCTGCTGATGCTGGGGCTGGGCTGGACCGGCGGCGGTCTGAGCCGTATCGAGGGACTGGTCTTCCTGCTGCTTTTTGCAGGCTATATCTTCTGGAGTTTCAAGACCGACAAGGCCGATGCGGAAGAGGCGCCCGGCAAGTCCCGCTCGCTCTTTATGGCCATTCTGCTGGTGGTGGGCGGACTTGCGGCCCTGGCCCTGGGCGGACGGCTTTTCGTGGACAATGCCGTGGGCTTTGCCCATTCCGTCGGCGTGTCCGACAAGTTCATCGCCGTTACCCTGCTGGCCGGAGGCACCTCGCTGCCCGAACTGGCCACCTGCATCGTCGCC
>Ga0265298_10005269_pt1 | contig 16298 bp, 10 predicted proteins | sample AusTroGonzalo_MG_3_FD_193486 | JGI IMG/M metagenome (GOLD analysis project Ga0265298, IMG submission 193486) | Bovine rumen microbial communities from tropical cattle in Woodstock, Queensland, Australia - Gonzalo_01 | ecosystem: Host-associated > Mammals > Digestive system > Stomach > Rumen ... | reverse complement strand
AAATAAGCGATTGATCCGACATGACAACTTAATCTGTGTTAAATTACACTTTCCCGAACGTCAGGCTGTTGCCGCGTGTTTTCTTGCTGCGGTACATTGCCTTGTCCGCGCCGGCATACAGTTCTGCAAAGGATGCCGCGTCTGCTTCCGTGTGAATCACGGCACCTGTGCTGATACTGATCTTCCCCTGCGGGAGCCCCGGCACCTGAAGATTCCTGATCTTTTCGAAAAGACGGCTGATAATGGCCCGTCCCATATTCCGGTCAATAATGCCAACCGCATATACACCGAATTCATCACCGCCCAGCCGGATCATTACATCGTTGGAACGGAATGTGGCGCGAAGGGCGTCCGCGACAGCCAGAATCACCTGGTCTCCCGTCTGATGGCCGTAAGAATCGTTGATCGACTTAAACTGATCGATATCAATCTCCAGGAACATGCCTGTATTGCCCGATTTCAGAAGCTCGTCAACCATTCGCTCACCGCTGACACGGTCAAAAAGAGCCGTCATGCGGTCCGTCTCCGAAAGTGCTTTCCATTTTTCACCCCGGCTTTCTTCCAGGCGGATCCGCATATGAAGCCGCTGCAGCGCCCGGTTTTTCGCGTACATTTTCAGGAAGAAAAAGACCAGGAAGAACACAATCAGCGCCAGAATAATACAGAAAATGATTATCGCGCGCGTCAGCGGGCGATACCAGATATCCGCATTAATCAGACTGATACTGTACCAGTCGCCTTCCAGCTTATCTACATATACGGAGAAGTTGCCTTCAGCCGTCTGAATATCAAACTTCATCTGTCTGTCAGTAAGAATCTTCCGGGCAACAGCTCCGCCCAGGCTTTCCGATTCGGTCAGATAGTTCCGGCCCAGCTGGCTCTTATCCGAATGTGCAACAACGATTCCGCTGTTATCCATTACAAACGCCTGGCTGCCTTCTGTCGTGGCGGAAACTGCCTCAACAATCTTTTGAATAGGATCCAGACTTACGTCCATGGCCAGGACGCTCTCCCCATCGTTCAGGAGATCTGAAACCGTCATCATGATAGTATATGTCTGCAGATCGAGGTACGGTTTGACGAACGTAATCTCATGATCCGATTCCATCGTCTCGGTATACCAGGGGCGTTCCGTGGGAACATAGTCGGCATCTGGCACCCAGCCGGCTCCGTCCAGATACTCCCTGCTGATCCACCCGTAAAGACCGGTTGTGCTCGGATCCAGCGTGGCAACAATGTTATTTGTCTGCTCCGTCAGATATGCTTTGATCTTCTCGTTACCAGAGCCCAAAGCAAGCATGTTTTCTACCGTACGTCCTACCAGCGTCACGATATTTACACGCGTCAGCAGACAGCGGTCATATTCCATAGCCGCTTCCTTGGCATTGAGTTCGCCCCGCTGCATCAGGACTTCTTTTTCAGTTTTCAGCAAATGCCTTCCTGCATAAACAGCAATCCCAGCTGCAAGCAAAAAAACAATCAGAGCGATGATAATGGATCTGGGGCCGATATATTTCAAAGTGTTCCGAAGTTTTCTGATCAGGTTCTTCAAATTTCAGGTCCTCCGCCTGCGATATCTGTATGGGTTGATCCCGGGTTTCCCCGTCCGCATATAGCTTTGCATAGTAAACCCTGATGGAGAAACCAAATGATTATACCCGATCCTTTTCGTCTCTATCAATAGAATGTTCCGGAATGTCACATTTTTTCGCGTATCACCTGTTTTACCACTCTACTTTTTTCAGTGCCACGCCGGTCCGGCAGGGCAGATAGAGTTTGATGCCGTAGCCGAATTCGGTGTCCTGTGCCCAGTAAACATTGTCCATGTTGATCCGGGTCTGGCCGCCGTAGGGCCAGTCATCCGTGGAGAAGATCACCCTGTATCCGCCCGGGCCGGTAACCCGGCAGTTGATAAACACGCTCTCCTGGCTCCAGGTCGGGTGCAGGTTGAACGCATACAGCAGCCCGCCCCGGGCAAAGATCAGCAGCTTTTTCTCATTGTCGATCCACAGGCTTTCCGCCGGACCGGTGCAGTGCACCTTATGGGTATTCATCAGATAGGTCATGCCCCGGTCAAAGTTCGCCAGCCATTCGAACTTCGTGTTCCAGTTCTGCACTAGCGACCACTGCCGGCGAGCATAGTGATAGCTCCAGCCGTTCCCTTCCCGCGGGAAATCCACCCATTCCGGGTGGCCGAACTCATTGCCGATGAAATTCAGATAGCCATTGCCCGCCAGGGAACAAGTCAGGAAGCGGATCACCTTGTGCATGTCAATCGCGCGGTCCATGCTCAGAGAATGGTAATCCTTGTTCATGCCGTTGTACATTTCCGCGTCCGCCATCCGGAAGATCAGGGATTTGTCCCCCACCAGCGCCTGGTCGTGGGATTCGGCATAGCCGATGCTCATTTCCCCGGGCCGGCCCCAAGTCAATTCGTGCCAAAGGGCATGCATGTTCCAGTCTTCCTGCATCTGATCCTTGACCAGTTTGATCCATACATCCGGCATTCCCATCGCCAGGCGGTAATCAAAGCCCACACCGGCGTATTCCAGCGGCAGGCACATGCCCGGGAAACAGCTGACGTCCTCCGCGATGGTCACCGCCTTGGGATTGATCCCGTGGATCAGCTCATTCGCAAGCATCAGATAAATCCGTCCATCCACATTGGTATTCATGGAGAAATAGGAATCATATCCGTTGAAGGAGCAGTTGCCGTGATTCTCGTACATCATGGAGGTCACGCCGTCAAAGCGGAACCCGTCAAAGTGAAACTCGTCCTGCCAGTACTTCAGGTTGCTGAGCAGGAAATGGATCACGTCATGCTTGCTGTAATCGAAGATCCGGGTCTTCCAGTTGGGATGCCATCCCCGGTCTCCCGGCAGGAAATACTGATCGTCCGTGCCGTCCAGCTGGTTCAGGCCCTCGCCCACGTTCGGACAGGCATGGCTGTGCACGATATCCAGCAGCACGGAAATCCCCATGTTGTGCGCTTTATTGATCAGATACTTCAGATCCTCCGGCGTCCCGTACCGGTGGGAGGGCGCAAAGAAATTCGTCACCTGATAACCGAAGGAGGCATAGTACGGATGTTCCTGAATCGCCATCAGCTGAACGGTGTTGTATCCGGCGTATTTGATCCAGCCCAGCGTATTGTCGGCAAACTCCCGGTAGGTGCCGATATGCCCGTGCTCCTGCGCCATGCCGATGTGCGCCTCATAGATCATCGGGGAATCCGGTCTTTGTCTGCCGTAGAAATCCCCGTCCGTCCACTGGAAGGGCTCGTCCGGCATCCAGATCTGTCCGCACAGGGTCTCGGTAGCCATATCCATGACGCAGCGGGTGATATAAGCCGGGATCCGCTCAAAACTGACTCCCTGCCGACCCACCTGCAGTTTGATAAACTGCCCGTGCTTCAGCGCATCCCAGCCGTCCAGGGTAATCTCCCAGACGCCTCCGCCGATGTGGTGCAGCGAATCCTTCCATTTGGCCCAGTCATTGAAGTCCCCGGTCAGCCAGGCAGCGTCCGCCCCCGGAAGCCATTCCCGGAAAACCCAGCCGGTCTCCGTCCGGTGAAAGCCGAAATACCGATGGCCGTTGGCAAATTCCGAAATCGGATTGTCCCCCGCCAGATGCCAGCGGCGGTCGTTATACCGGTCCATATGCATCCGGATCTCCCCGGAATACGGCGTCAGTCCCGGATCTTTTTCCATCAGGAACCATAATGCGTCGTCTACATGAATCACGGGCAATCCTCCTTGATCTGTTATGAATTCGATTTGTTCGCGCGGACAGCATACAGTATATCATACAAATCGCAGCAATACCATAACACAGATCATATCCATGGCGTAAGGATCACCCGGTTTTTTCAAGGGAAAGCGTTCATTGATGCCTTTGGGGTTTCCTGCTGTTCAATAAAAGTGTGACTTTCCGGAACATTACCCTTTATTATTACGCTTTTGCAACGTTCTGTATGTTATACTGTTATTATTATATTGCATGTCGGAGTTCCCCTGCGGCAGGAACCGCAGAAACCGACACAGCAGAATATTCCTTCCGTTGCTTCCGAAACGGACAGCTGCGGAACAAAGAAAGGAAGGAAACCATGAAAAAACTGATCGCCTTATAACCGGACGGCGCTGACGGACTACATCAACAGCTTATACTAAGGTACGATACCCGATTCGCAGCAATATGATTGATTCATGATTTTCATTACAGAAGAGAGAGGTGCCATTATGGGATTATTTGACAAGCTGTTCAACTACCGCGATGCCGGTGAAAAGCCAAGTGCAAACACTACGGAGAATTTCGGCGAACCGGTTCGTTCGCTGTTCACCTCCACGGGAGCGCTCTCCCTGAAGCAGAACACTGAAATCACGGACGACCAGGGACGTCTGGCTTACAAAGCCAGTTCAAAAGTCGTCACGCTCAAAGATGAAACCGATGTAACGGATGCCAACGGCAAACCGGTTGCTCATTTCGCGAGTAAAGTTATTTCCCTCCATGAACGCCATATCGTTGATATGGCGGACGGTACACATTTTGAACTCTCAAACGAGCTCAAGCACATCGTAAAGGATGTCACCAACATTGAGGGGCTGGGCTGGCAGCTGCGGGGCAACATCATCGGTCTGGATTTCCAGCTCTACGATGCAAAGGGAGCCATTATCGCCGTGATTTCCCAGAAAGCTGTCTCTATTAAGGATAAGTACTGCATCGACATCTACCAGCCGCAGTATGAGCCGATTGTTGTAACCATACTCGTTGCACTGCAGCATATGGTCAGGGACCGCGAGTATGCAGGAGCTTAAACAGCAGCCAGACCGAACCGGAAAATACAATTGCTGAAAAGGAAAAAAAGAAATGAAAATACTTTTCAGCATACCAGCGCGTCTCACTGCGGAGTGAGACGCGTTTGTTTACCGGATTCATCAGGGTTGAACGCCGGATGAAAATGATGTATTTTTATATCAGTACTGAATAAACAAGTCTGGTTTGCGACGGAGGAAAAACAGATGCTGAAAGCGGTTCACGGAAAAGACGTTCATATACTGCCGGGGCTTTTCCAAAGGCGGATGAAACTGAACGAGGATTACCTTATGGAATTGGATCCCGCCTGCCTGCTGCAGAATTTTTATCTGGAAGCCGGGATCATCCCGGAAGGCTGCCAGGTGCTGCCGGATCCGGAAAAGGCGAAGATGCACTGGGGCTGGGAAGCGCCGAGCTGCCAGCTGCGGGGGCATTTCCTCGGCCACTGGCTGTCGGCTGCCGCCGTGCTGTGTTCCGGCGGAAAGAAACCCGAGCTGAAAGCCCGGGCGGATCATATCGTGGATGAACTGGCACGCTGTCAGCAGCTGAACGGCGGGGAATGGGTCGGCTCCATCCCGGAAAAATACTTTGCCATGATGGTACCCGGCCGCTATATCTGGTCCCCTCAGTATACGATGCACAAGACCATCATGGGTCTGAAGGATATCTATGACCGTCTCGGCAACGAAACGGCCATTGAGATTCTGGATCATCTGGCTGACTGGTACGTCCGGTGGGTCACGGACGTGGAAGAAACAAACCCCGCCGCCGTGTTCAGCGGGGAGCAGGCCGGCATGCTGGAGGTCTGGGCGGATCTGTATGCCCTGACCCGAAAGGAGAAATACCTTTTCCTCGTCCGCGCGTATGAAGGCAACACGCTCTTTGACCGCCTGGATACCGGCAGCGACGCGCTGAGCGATTTCCATGCCAACGCATCCATTCCCGTATCCCACGGCGCGGGGCGGCTGTATGAGATTACCGGGGACAGCAAATGGATGCGCCGCATGGAAGCCTTCTGGAAAACGGCCGTGACCGACCGGGGCATGTTCGCAACCACAGGCTGCAATGCCGGCGAATTCTGGATTCCGCCGCACAGCCAGGGACGCTTCATCGGCCGGGAGACCCAGGAATTCTGCACAGTATACAACATGGTCCGCACGGCGGAATACCTGTACCGCTGGACCGGGGACACGCGCTACGCGGATTATATCGAGCAGGCGATTTACAACGGTTTCCTTGCCCAGCAGAACAAGGACACCGGCATGCCGACCTACTTCCTGCCCATGGCGCCGGGAAGCCGGAAAAAATGGGGGTCCCGAACCCGGGACTTCTGGTGCTGTTTCGGAACGATGGTTCAGGCCCAGACGATTTATCCCGAGCTGGTGTGGTATACCGCGGAAGACGGCGTGACCGTCAGTCAGTATATCCCCTCGGAAGCGGAAGTGACCCTCCCAGGCGGAAAAGTCCGCCTGGAGCAGGCCATTCACATGAAGAATTACGGGGAGCAGGTGCTCTTTGATGACCAGGCCGGCGGAAGGGTCTCCCGCTGGAGCCTGCGTTTCACCGTCCGTTCCGAAACTGAGGAATCCTGGTCGCTGCGCCTTCGCGTTCCCGGATGGTGCGCCGGGGAGCCGGTGGTCAGTCTGAACGGGAAGCCCATAACACCGGAAAAGCGCAACTGTTATCTGGAAATTCGACGCGCGTGGGGCGCGGAAGACCAACTGGACGTGTTCTTCCCGAGCCAAATTGTCTTCGTACCGCTGGACGGCGCAGAAGAACTGGTCTGCGCGGTGGACGGGCCGATCGTCCTGGCCGGGCTGACGGAACACGATGCCGGGCTGCGTGGTGATCTCAGCCATCCGGAAAGCCTGCTTCTGCCCGATCAGGCTCATACCTACGGCGCCTTTGTCTGGACGCAGAACGAGTATCTGACCCGGGGGCAGGACAGCAACTTCCGGATGGTTCCGCTGTACGAAGTGCAGGATGAACCCTATACAGTGTATTTTACGAGAAAAGCATGATCAATGGGAGAGGAAGCGAAAGACGGTGCAGATCTACCATGCGAATATCGTCTGGTCCGAAAGCCGAGACAAATTTGCTGTCCGCAGGGACAGCTATATTGCCGTGGAAAACGGCATAGTGGAAGGAATCTACGGGAAACTGCCGGAGAAATATATCGGCGCGCCCCTGACAGACTACGGAAGCAATGTGATGATCCCGGCGTTCTCGGACCTGCACGTCCACGCGCCGCAGTATCCGCAGCGGGGCCTGGGCATGGATCTCCTGCTCTCGGACTGGCTGAACACCTATACTTTCCCGCAGGAAGCCCGCTATGCCGATCCCGAATACGCCGATGCGGTATACGAAGCCTTCCTGAAAAGCCTGATCGAAAACGGCACCTTCCACGCCTGCGTGTACGGAACGATCCACCGGGAAGCGACGTCCGGGCTGCTGGAGAAAATGGAAGCACTGAAACTCCGCGCCTATGTGGGCAAAGTCAACATGGATATCCAGTCCCCGGAATACCTGTGCGAAACCACGGAGGAATCCCTGCGGGAAACAGAAATCTTTCTGGAAACATACGCCGGAAACCAATACGCGAAGCCGATCATCACCCCGCGGTTCGCCCCGACCTGCAGTTTTGAACTGCTGAAAGGATTAGGCAGGCTCGGAAAGAAGTATCAGGCCGGCATGCAGACGCACCTGGTAGAATCCGAATGGGAGGCTGCCGAATCCGTTCGCCTGAATCCGGAATGCTCCTGTGATACACAGATCTACGAAAAAGCCGGCCTGCTGGAAAACGGGCCGGTCATTGCAGCGCACTTCATCTTCCCAAGCGATGAAGATATCCGGCTTTTAAAGAATTGCGGCGGGTACGCGGTTCAGTGTCCGGACGCCACGGTGAACGTGATCGCGGGAATTATGCAGACCGCGTCACTGGCGGATCAGGGCGTCAGGCTGGCGCTCGGCAGCGACATCGCCGGCGGGCACCTGCCGGGGATCTATACGCAGGCTTCCCGCTCCGTGCAGCTTTCCAAGCTGAAGGCATTCTATGAACCGGAAACTAACCGGGCCATCCCGTTTGAAAACGCGTTCTTCATGGCAACCAAAGAAAGCGGCGCGCTGTTCGGAAAGATCGGCAGCCTGGAACCCGGATATGAATTTGATGCCCTGGTGATCCGCGATTTCTCGGATCCCTTCCGGGAAATCAGACCGGAAGAGACTGTAGAGCGGTTCTGCTACACCGGCAATCCGGCGGATATTCTGGCGCGGTTCATTCATGGAGAAACCGTGATCTGACCCGATTATTCTTCGCGGTGGTCGAACACGCGGCGGGTCTTCTTCTCGGACCTTGGCAGCGTGTTCAGGGCAATCACGGCAACCTTCGGCGTCACGTTCAGTCTGGATTTGAAAAGCTGCCTGATTGTTTCTCCCGTGGCATTGAAGTCCACCCGGCCTTCCGCTTCCACGGTGACCATGATGATATCCCGGTTATTGACGTCGTCACGGGCGATATCGATCTTGTATTCGCTGCTGACGCCGTCCACTATGCCGAGGATTTCCTCCACCTGGCTGGGGAACATGTTGACCCCGTGGACCTTGAACATATCGTCGCTCCGGCCCTTGATGATGTCCAGACGGGGATATTTCCGGCCGCAGCGGCACTCCCCGGGCAGGATTTTCGAAAGATCATGGGTCCGGAAACGGATCAGCGGCGCGCCTTCCTTGACGAGAGTTGTGATGACGATCTCGCCCTCCTCGCCGTCCGGAAGCACCTCGCCCGTCTGTGGGTCAATGATCTCCGTATAGAGATAATCGTCGAAGATATGCATACCGTACTCACCCAGGCAGTTGATGCCGATGCCGGGGCCGTAGATCTCCGTAAGGCCGTAGATATCGTACAGTTCGATCCCGAGAGCCTCGCCGATATACTTCCGTTTGGCCTCGCTCCAGCGTTCGGAGCCGATGACGCCTTTCTTCAGTTTAATCTTATCCTTCAGGCCGCGCCGGTTGATTTCCTCCGCCAGCAGCAGCGCATAGGAAGAGGTGGCGCAGATGACCGTGGACTCCAGATCAATCATCATCTGCAGCTGCTTGTCCGTGTTGCCGGGACCCATGGGGATCGCCATGGCGCCCAGTTTCTCACAGCCGGCCTGGAAGCCGATGCCGGCCGTCCACAGGCCGTAACCGGGTGTGATCTGGATACGGTCTTTTTTCGTGATGCCGGCAATCTCATAGCAGCGGGCAAACATCGTGGCCCAGTCATCCACATCCTTTGCGGTATAAGGAATGATGACCGGTTTCCCCGTGGTGCCGGAGGAAGAATGGATCCGCACGACCTCCTCATCCGGAACCGCCTGGATGCCCAGGGGATAGGCGTTGCGCAGGTCCGCCTTGTCAGTGAAGGGGATCTTCAGGAAATCCTCGGGGCTGCTGACGCCGGTAATTCCCGCCTTTTGATACACTTTGCTGTAATAGTTCCCGCTGGCCAGAATCCGTTTGATCTGTTTGTCCACCAAGGCCAGCTGCGTATCGTTGATCTTCATATCATCTTTCTCCTTTCAGGTTTGCATTCGCCTGTCCGGCGATTTCAATCCCGGCGTTGAACGCCCGGATGTTTACATCCAGGAACCTGGCCGGTACATTTTTTTCAATCTGCTTCAGCAGGGTTTCCCTGCTCAGGCCCAGATGACCGGAACCGGCCGCCACCCCGAGCATAATGATGTTGAAGAACTTCGTGGACCCAAAGGGTGCGCACACTTCCTCCGCATTGACAAAGATACAGTCACACTTTTTTCCAAGATACGCCGTCATTTCGCTGCCGTCGTACCCGGTATCCTTCAGGCTTTCGGTCACCGGCTTCACGGCAGCGGTATTCACCACGGCGGTCCCGCCCCTGCGGAGGTACCGCAGGTTCCGGATAGCCTCCCCCGGCTCGAAAGCCAGGATCATATCCGCTGCCCCGAAGGGAATCATGGGAGAGTATGCCTCCCCACCGATGCGCACATGGCTGGTCACGGAGCCGCCGCGCTGCGCCATGCCGATGGTTTCGGCGGAATGCACGGGGCTTCCCTCGTCCATGGCCGCCGCAGCGATGATCCGGGAAGCCAGCACAGTGCCCTGGCCGCCGACGCCGCAGATCAGGATATCCTTGTTCATGTTTCTCCCTCCTTCCCGATCGCCTTGACCGGACAGATGCAGCCGCACAGCCCGCAGCCCGTACACAGGTTCCGGTCAACGGTCACCTGTCCGTCTGAAACGATCAGTGCCGGGCAGCCGATCTCCCGGATACACTTTTTGCAATTTACGCATTTGCCCGCATCGATCGCACACTTGCCTTCCGGCTTGGTCAGCGCGACACAGGGCGAACGGAAGACGATCGCGCGGGCGCCCTTCTCCCCGGCGCATTCCCGGACCGCCCGTACGCTCTCCTCCAGGTTCAGCGGATCCACGGCGAGAACCTTTTTCACCCCGATCCCTTCCAGCACCTTTTCAATGCTGACCTTCTCCACCACATTGCCCATCATGTTCCGGCCCGTTCCCGGATGCGGCTGGTGACCGGTCATGGCAGTGGTGGAATTGTCCAGCACGCAGAGGATGATATCCGCCTCGTTATAGACCGCGTTCACGACACCGGTCATGCCGGAAGCAAAGAAGGTGGAATCCCCCACGAAGGCAAAGCATACCGTGTCCGGATTCATGTGGCTCAGCCCCTGGGCCATGGTGATCCCCGCCCCCATACACAGGCAGGTGTCCACCATATCCAGCGGCATGGCGTTGCCCAGTGTGTAGCATCCGATATCGCCGCAGAAGACAGCCTTCTTCCCCTTCATCGCCTGCTTGACAGCATAGAAGGACGCCCGGTGAGGGCAGCCTGCGCACAGGACCGGCGGGCGGACCGGCAGCGCCGGCGCGTCAGACAGGTCCGTCTGCTCCCGGCCGGTCCGGATTCCAAGGAACCGGTCCAGGATCCCGGAGCACAGTTCCACGCTGTTCTCGCCGTTATGAGGCACGGAACCGTCCAGCTTTCCGGAAACCCGGAGGGGCAGATGATGCTTCCCGGCGGTTTTGAGGATCTGCTCTTCGATATACGGGCTGAGTTCCTCCACGCACAGGACTTCCTCTACACCGTTGAGTGCTTTCAGAATAAATTCCTCCGGGAAAGGGAAGGCGGTGGCAACCCGGATCAACCGGATATCGTCACGGCCCTTCAGGCATTCCTTCACATAGGTATAGCTGACTCCGGAAGCAATAACCGCCTTTCCGGTTCCTTTTCCTTCAACCGTGTTGAAGCGGAAGGAAGAAAAGTCTTTGCCAATCTCTTCATTGCGTTTCTCGATCTTTCCGTGATTGAGATAAGACAGACGGGGGAAAATGACCCAGCGGGAGGGATCCCGCTCAAAGCCGTCGTATGCCCCCGGCGTGAAAGCATCCGGCGTCTCGATGGAAGCGTAGGCGTGACAGACCCGCGTGGTGGGCCTGAACAACACGGGTGTACTGTATTTCTCGGAATACTCAAAAGCCTCCCGGATCATCTCATAGGCTTCCTCCGGGGAGGAAGGATCGAAAAGCGGGATCCGGCAGAAGTCCGCAAACCGGCGGGTGTCCTGCTCCGTCTGGGAAGAGATGGGGCCGGGATCGTCCGCGCTGACGATGACCAGGCCGCCCTTCACGCCGATATACGCCACGGACATCAGGGGATCGGAAGCAACATTCAGCCCCATCTGTTTCATGGTCACCATGGCCCGGGCCCCGCTGTACGCGGCAGCCGCGGCAACCTCCAGGGCTGCCTTCTCGTTGACCGACCATTCCAGGTGGACGCCCTCATGCGGAACCTTTGACACCGTCTCAATTATTTCGGAGGACGGCGTTCCCGGATAACCCGCCACCAGGCGAACGCCGGCGGAGAGTGCCCCCAGTGCGATGGCTCCGTTTCCCATTACATATCGTTTCATGTACTCACCTCGGGTTTTTCTGATTCACCATATCCAGTACTATATCATACTTCGGATCGTTCCAGCTGTTCATTTTCTGTCGTCCCGTCCGATCCTCGCAAAAAAGAAGGCCGTCGGGCAAAACGCCCGACAGTCTCCATATGGTTTTCGCTAAACCGCAGGTCTGTCCGTGCCTCACCGGGTCAGGAAGTCCAGCATCCGCTCCTTATAGTCCGGCGCCAGATCATATACCGCGTGTCCGTAACCGTCGTACATATACAGTTCACAGTCAGCCCGGCCTTTGAGCTGCTCCGCGATCTTTCCGGACGCTTCTCCGCCCAGCACATGATCGTCCAGGGAGCCGATCACCAGCACAGGGCATGAAATCTTTCCCAGCTGATCCGTGACGTCAAAGCCGCGTATCCCCTCCGCCAGAATCACAAAACGGCTGAGATCTTCTTCCGTTACGCCTCTGGCGCTTTCGGTCAGCAGCACTTTCGCCTGCTCAAACACCTGCTGCGGATAGATTGCTTCCCCGAAAGCCAGATACAGGTCTTCCGTCCTGCCGGCCTTTGCCAGCTGAATCCATCCGTCAATCACCCGGAACTGTTCGTCCATGACATGAGAGGAGGTGGAGCCGAGAATCAGTCTGCTGACCAGGTCCGGCTGTTCAATCGCAATGCACATGGCGATCATACCGCCCTGGGACGCGCCGAACAGGCAGACCCTGTCAAAGCCCAGCGCCCGGATTGCCGCCGCCGTATCCCGCGCGATATCCCGGTTGGTATACACCGGGGGCAGTTCCTTCCGCCGGTCGAACACATAAACCGTAAACCGATCTCCGAAGGAAGCGTATGCCGGCGCCACGGTATCCGCGAATTTCATGACGCTTTCCACGCTGAGTCCGGGCAGGATCACGAGCGTCTGATCCCCGTGGCCGAAGCGGAAATAATCCATCGTGAAATCATCTGCCGCCACCGTTTCAATCCTGATCTTTCCGGTCATCTTCTGCTTCTCCTCCGCCCGGGCAGCCGCACCGACAACACACACAAGCACGACAGTAAGGATAAAAGGATGATCCGCCTTCTCATGCGGCAAGGGGCTTCTTCACTTTGTGATACGCGTAAACATACACACCGAACAGCACCGCCGCGAACACGATACCGGCCGGATACGCGATGGAAGAAGACAGTCTGAAGCCCTCGCTGGCCATCAGGATATAGGTCAGGCTGACGGCGGACATGAACGTCGCCGGCAGGGCCGTGATCAGGGTTCCGTATTTCCTAGTTCCGGTTTTCACCAGATAGGCGGTTGCCACCCACAGGGAAATCATCGCCAGGGTCTGGTTGCTCCAGGAGAAGTAGCGCCACAGGACGTTGAAATCCAGCTGGGTCAGGACCGCGCCGACGGCGAGCAGCGGCAGTGTGATAATCAGCCGGTTCCGGATCTTCTTCTGGTCCAGGCCGGTAATTTCAGCCACGATCAGCCGCGCGCTGCGGAAGGCCGTGTCTCCGGAGGTAATGGGGCAAACCACCACGCCGATCACTGCCAGGACGCTTCCCACAGTGCCCAGCATGGTTTTTGAAATCTCATAAACTGTTCCGGACTGCTTAAGATTGGTGAGCGCGTCGTTCAGCATCTGCGTTGTGCCATAGAAGGCCACACCGGCAGCCGCCCAGATCAGGGCAATCACGGCTTCCGCAATCATTGCGCCGTAGAAGATGCTGCGTCCCTGCTTTTCATGTGTGATGCACTTGGCAACCATCGGAGACTGGGTCGCGTGGAACCCGGAGATCGCGCCGCAGGCCACCGTGATGAACATAAATGGCCAGATCGGCAGGCCCTGGGGATGCAGATCCTCCAGGGTAAGCTCCGGAATCTTATATCCACCGAACAGCGTGCCGCCCAGCACGCTCACCGCCATGACAATCAGGATCACGCCGAAAACGGGATACAGCTTACCGATCACCTTGTCGATCGGCAGCAGTGTTGCCAGTACATAATACAGTAAAATAATGACAATCCAGAATTTTATATCCAGGAAAATCGGAGCAACATAGGAATTCATGTTTTCAAACAACGTGACAATCAGCGCCGCCGGGCTGTTTACGAACACCGTGCCCGTCAGCACCAGCAGGACGATGGAGAAGATCCGCATGACCCACCGGGCCGCATTGCCCAGATAGATTCCGCTCAGCTCCGCGATGGAACTTCCGCCGTGGCGGCTGGAGATCATGCCGCTCATAAAGTCATGCACCGCGCCGCCGAGGATCGACCCGAATACAATCCACAGGAAGACCACCGGGCCGAAGCAGGCTCCCATGAGCGCGCCGAAGATCGGACCGGTGCCGGCAATGTTCAGCAGCTGAACCAGGAAAGCCCTCCAGGGCTTCATGGGCACGCAGTCCACGCCGTCGTTAATCGCAATGGCCGGCGTCTGCCGGTCATCCGGCGCAAAAACCTTTTCCACTACCCGGCTGTAAACCAGGTACCCGACCAGAAGAACGGCAAGGGAGATAATCAGTGAAATCATGCAAATTCTCCTTCCGAGACACATTTTGCGAAAAGCCCGGTTTTCACGTCAGGCCTTTCCGAACGATAATAATACTTCACAAGACTGAAAAAATCAAAAGATTTTTTGCTCCCGTCACGTTTTCGGAACAATGCAGAATACATTGGACTGGAAATCGCCCTGTACGCGCAGAGAAGCATCGTAGCCGGTGCCGGTAAACCGTTTGCCGAGCGGAATCCCCGACTGCAGCGCCGCGCCGGAGCATTCCGCGGAGAACCCGCCGTCCCGCATCTGATAATGGCGGTCGGCAAGGCGGATAATCGTTCCTTCGGTATCCAGCGGAACAGGCGTGACAAACCTGAGCAGGCTTCCGTAAACCCCTACCCGTAGCAGCTGGGACCGTGCCTCCACATGCCAGGTCCTGTCCGGATCGAGACCGTTCACCCGGAGCCACTCGATTTCGGGTCCCGCGGAGATCAGCTTATGGAACAGCCCGCAGATCGTCTCCTTCCCGTCTGACACCTGCCAGCACAGGGCCCCTTCCTCCGCGCCGTTCCGGCTGAAACACCCGAACTGGAACGTCTTCCGATGCTGCTTATAATACGCAATGGTTTCCTTCAGTTCCGCTTCATCCACCGGTTTCATGCTGTCGAGGTCAAACTCCACGCCGAAGTCCCCGAAGAAAGCTACGTTGGACCGGGTGGACATGGGCGTGGCCCGGAGCGTCACGCCGTGGGGCGCGGCAGAAACATGCGCACCGATGGTACTCTGGGGATAAAGATAATACAATCCGTTCTGGATATCCAGGCGTTCGACGGGATCGGTATCATCCGACGCCCAGATCTGCGGGGAAAAGCAAAGCATGCCAAGGTCAAACCGGTTTCCGCCGGACGCGCAGCTTTCCAGAAGAATCCGTGGACGCGAATCGAAAATCCGGTGGAGTACATCGTAAAGCCCGAGGATATATTCATAGGCTTTGTTCCCGCTGACCGGGGAATTCCGGTTCATGTCCCATTTCACATATTGGATGTCCGCTTTGTCCAGGATCGCGGACACGGATTCGACAATATAGTCCCGCACTTCCGGCTTTGTCAGGTCCAGCAGGAGCTCATTCCGGGCGTAAAAAGGACCTGTTCCGGGGGAAGAGAGCACCCAGTCCGGATGCTGCCGGAAGCAGTCGGAATCCGGATTCACCGCTTCCGGCTCAAACCAGAGGCCGAACTGCATGCCGAGATCGTGAATCTTTTTCGAAAGCCCTTCGAGGCCGTTCGGCAGTTTCCGCCTGTTGACGCTGTAGTCTCCCAGGCCCGCTTGATCGTTGTCCCGTTCCCCGAACCAGCCGTCGTCAAGCACAAAGAGCTCGCAGCCGATCTTCTTTGCCTTTTTAGCCAGGGACAGGAGCTTGCCCTCATTAAACTTAAACATGCATCCTTCCCAGTTGTTATACAGCACCGGGCGTTCCTGATATCTCCAGGCCTCGGGAATGACGGATTCATTCACAAAGTGGTGCATGTTTTCCATCAGGCCGTTATATCCGCGGCCGGACCAGGCCGCAACGGCCTCCGGCATTTCAATCCGGCCCCCGGGAAGCAGGTCCAGGCAAAGCCCGTCCGGGCTGATTCCCTGCAATACTCTGGTAAACCCGACGGAGGAACGCTGTACAGAGGAATAGTGGTTTCCCGACCAGAGCAGATTGAACCCGTATACTTCGCCGGCGTCGTCCGAGACGCCGGGCCGGGAAAGGAGGAACCCCGGATTATGCCGGTTGGAGGAGAAGCCGCCCGCGCTCCCGTTGACCACCCGGGACCGGGTGACGGGAACAGTGTGGATGTGCGCCTCCCGGATCCATCCCCCGTCAAAGGTGCTGACCATGAAACTGCCCTGCAGATCGGCGCATGCGCTCATCAGCTTCGTGACTTTGAGCGGCTTGTCCGACCGGTTGATCAGCACCGCCTGCCGGACCAGCGCCGTTTCGAACAGGGAAAACCGGAGCTCCAGGGTCAGGCCTTCCAGAAGCCTGTTCGAGGAGGTGAAAACCA
>Ga0265298_10005268_pt1 | contig 16300 bp, 12 predicted proteins | sample AusTroGonzalo_MG_3_FD_193486 | JGI IMG/M metagenome (GOLD analysis project Ga0265298, IMG submission 193486) | Bovine rumen microbial communities from tropical cattle in Woodstock, Queensland, Australia - Gonzalo_01 | ecosystem: Host-associated > Mammals > Digestive system > Stomach > Rumen ... | reverse complement strand
GGCATGCAGAGTTATCATCACTGCAATCAGTGAGAAATGGGCAATCAAAGCGGCAACTGAAGCAACAGGATTTGCTACATCGGCAATCGGATGTCCCTGCGAGGCAGGTATCGAGAGAATTCTCTGCCCCTGCGAGACTCCGGACAAGAGACCCGGCGTTGCGGTCATGTTCTTTGCGGGCGGAAAGAAGAAGTTAAAGGAGCAGGTCCTTGAGCGCATTGCCGAGTGTGTCCTTACACAGCCGACAACAGCCGCATTCGACGGAATGCCGGATGCCGAAGAGAAGATTGACGTAAAGCTCCACTTCTTCGGCGACGGATACGAATACAAGAAGGAAGTCGGCGGACGCCAGTGCTGGGCAATCCCCATCATGAACGGCGAATACGTCGGTGAGGAGTCATTCGGTATCGTAAAGGGTATCGCCGGCGGCAACTTCTTCATCATGGGCGAGACACAGCCCTCGGCACTCATGGCGGCAGAGGCTGCCGTAGAGGCAATCCAGAACGAAGAAGGCACAATATGCTCGTTCCCGGTTGTTGCATCGGGTTCAAAGGTCGGCTCGAACAAATACAAGTTCATGGCGGCAAGCACGAACGAGAAGTACTGCCCGTCAATCCGCGACAAAGTCGCCGACACAAAGATCCCCGAAGGCGTCAAGGCAGTCTACGAGATTGTCATCGACGGCGTTGACGAGGCATCAATCAGGAAGGCAACCAAGGCCGGTGTCACGGCAGCATCAAAGATCCCCGGTGTAAAACTCATCTCCGCAGGTAACTTCGGCGGAAACCTCGGACCTTTCAAGTTCCACCTTCACGAGATTCTTCAGTAAATACGAAGAATCCGATATTCCACTTTTTAAATTTATTATTTTTTGGCTTTCAAAATTTCCGACATATTTCCAATTAGTATATATCCGATGCCGACAGAGATTTGTTAACGAAAAAATCGGTGACAAAATATGATTCGCATGACACCTAGGGAGATTAAAGAGAAGTTCGGGCAGATGTTCTGTAAGAAATTCCTCGTTATCGTCGACGAAAAGGAAAACAAAGCTCAGATTATAGAACAATGTCGTAACCGCGGCACTATCGAATGGGATGTCATGAACCGCAGGCGTGCGGGCGGCGCCGTCGAATCGATTACGGTCGAAGGTGCATCCATGACCATAAACGCAAAACTCGGCATGTATAAGGCGAATTTCGGAGCGGCGGGGGACGATATCGGCGGTCAGGCTCTCGAGGGTGTTGTCGTCGACGGCAACCGCGTCACAACGCACTGGGCGGGAATCGCCGGCGCGGGCGTGGGTGTCGCCGTATGCCTTCCGCAGGCGCCGGGTGTCATCGAGACGATCTTCCCCACCGAAGACGACCTTAAGGCAGGCGGAGCCAGAACCTGCAGAACGCAGATTGTCACCGAGAAATATCACAGGATTACAATCGGAATCGACGATACCGATACCAAAGAGTCGGGTGCCACATGGGTTCTGGCATCGAAATGCGCCGAGGCATGCAATATCGAAGGCGCGGAGTTCCTCAACATGCGCCTCATTCAGCTCAACCCCAAGGTCCCGAACAAGACTACGAACTGTGTAGGAACCGCTCTTAACTTCGCCGTTCTCCCCGACAAAGAGGCGGAACTTCTCGCATTCGTCAAAGAATACATCGAATCCAATGCCGTGAGCGGCGATACCGGCATTGCGGTCTACCGCGGTCTTAAACTCCCCGAGTCGCCGTATCTGAAGAAGGTCAAGACCGAGGTATTAAACCGCGACGAATGCGAGACGGAGGCGGAGAGGCTCGGCATCGAATATATCGATTCGGCAAAGAGCAAGGGCAGAATAGGGGCGCTCGGCGCAATTCTCTGGGCAAACCGCGGGGTCGAAGCCGCAGGTCTCTACGGCGAAAAACTCTGAAAAGACATACATCAGATCAAATAAGACAGGATAAAATCGAATTCCACGGATCAATCCCTCATTTGATTCATTTTTCAACACATAGCAAGCCGTTCAAAATAATAGGATCAATCTATCGGATCAATAGATATATCTGAAGATCTTAATTACAACATTAATAATCAACATACAATATCGCACATACTATCGTATACAGCATCACATACAGTATCGCATGCACAGTTTCGTAAATACGGCACCATAACGATGATATTCCCGAAATTTTCCAAAGAGATCGGCATTGCCGACGAGATGCCCTACGGCGAGAAGGTCTACTTCCGTACACGCTACCTGATCAGGCACACGGAAAAAGGATATCAGATATACTCCGTGGAACTCGATCATAAAAACAGCGTCATGCACGAAAAGGAATCGATGACGCTTATCGCCGATACCGAAGACTGCACCGTACACGAAGAGACCGTAAACCTCTACGACAGCACGAATCTCATCAAAATTGCGCTTAAATCCGGCAAGCGCTGCACAATTTTCCGCGGCGCCGACAATCACGTCACCTTCATAATGGACCCTTCCGAAGACTCGCTCTTAAAGGTCTATGTCTACGACGTTACGCCGCCGTATGCCAACATCTACGAGAATATCAGACTCCTCGAGAAAGACGGCGTCTTCGGGGAACTGGGCGTGGAGTTCGTCAAATGCGTCCTCGACATAAGCAAACTCAGGACCGACGTATATCCGTGCAGAGCGTCGGGATTCAAAAAGACGGTGGACAAGTCGCATCTTACCGGCACGGAGACCGTCGCCGGCTGCGAGACCTCCAGACTTCTCCTATCCGAGATGTACGGGGATGCTGCCGGGTTCAAATACAGGAATATCTGCCCCGCGGAGAGGGCGCTCTCCGAGAACAGAGGGGTTTTCATAGCGAAATGCTGTCAGGAATACAGATTCGGACTGAAATCCACGGACAATGTCACGGGATACATACTCGGATGGGGGGCATCGCCGAAGACCATCATCGACGCCGTCTTCGAGGTATGCCGCGTCTACAGAGAGAAGGAAGAGAGAAAGAAAAATGCCGGCAACAATGACAAATAACGAATCCGAGAAACTGATAACGGTAACCAACCCCGCAACGGGCGAGATTGCGGGCACGGCAAAGCTCTGCGATGCCGATGACACGAAAGCCGCGATTGAGAAAGCATATGCGGCATACCAAAAATGGTCGGCGGTAAGCTCGAATCGGCGTGCCGCGATTCTTTTCAAAACGGCGGAACTCGTGCGCAGAAATCAGGACGAACTCGCACGGCTTCTGACAACGGAGCAGGGCAAGATTCTTCCCGAGGCAAAGAACGAAGTGCAGGGATTTGCTGCCGTATACGAGTTCTATGCCTCCATCACGGGCACTGCCCTCACCGGCGATGCCCTTCCCAAATCGGATTACGGATATGCATTCACGAGGCGCGAGCCGATAGGCGTCTGCGGCGCAATCATCCCGTGGAACATGCCCGTTCTGATAATGGCGTGGAAGACCGCGCCCGCAATCGCCGCCGGAAACCCGATTGTCCTTAAGCCCTCAGCAAAAACTCCGCTGACCGCTCTTGCGATAGCGGCGCTTGCAAAAGAGGCGGGGATGCCGGACGGCGTTCTGGAGATTGTCACGGGAAGGGGCGAAACCGTCGGAAGAGCGCTTGCGGAAAGCCGCGAACTTGCCTCGCTCTCGTTTACGGGATCGGTTGCCACGGGCAAAGATGTCGAAAAACTCTCCTGCGGCACGGGAAAGCGGCTCATCATGGAGCTCGGCGGCAGCGACCCCATGGTAGTCTGCGCCGATGCCGATATAGACAAAGCGGTCGCGGGGGCTGTATCGGGGCGCTTCTATAACTGCGGTCAGACCTGCACGGCAATAAAACGCCTCTTTGTTGCCGATGAAATCGCGGATGAGTTCACCGCCAGACTGAAAACCGAGACGGAGAAGATTACGGTCGGCAACGGCATTCTCAAAGGAATACGCATGGGACCCCTGAACAGCAGGGAAGGGCTTGCGGGTATCGAATCGGCGCTTGAGCGCAGAGGCACGGGAGAGGTCGTCAGCGGCGGAGAACGCCTTACCGAAGGGGCTTTCGGCGCGGGCAACTTCTTTGAACCGACAATTGTTCTCAATCCCGACGAAAAAAGCCCGCTCTTAAACGAAGAGATATTCGGACCGATACTCCCCGTCGTCAGCGTCGACTCGCTCGAGAGCGCCATTGAATATGCCAACAGAACGCCGTTCGGTCTGGGGGCATCGGTCTGGACAAAGAGCCTAAAGAACAGCTACACCTTCGCCGAGAACATAGATGCGGGTATTGTCTGGGTGAACCGACATCTCAAGATACCGCCCGAAGTCCCCTTCGGCGGCGAGAAAGCAAGCGGATACGGACGCGAGAACGGTCTTGACGCACTGAAACATTATACCAGAGAGAAGACCGTGATTATATCGCCGTAACAGACGCAATTACAGACGCAATTCGGCAGAACACGGCACAGGAGGCACGGATATGACACTTAAGATAGGCACTCACGTATCGATTGCGGGTTCGCACGTAAAGGCATTCGAACGCGCAAAAGAGTCGGGCGCAAATACGTTTCAGATATTCACGGGAAATCCGCGGGGCTGGAGCACAAAGGAGATTGACGAAGAGACCGCGGTCGCCTTCAATGCCGCGTATAAAAAATACAATTTCAGCGAGGTCGTCGCCCATATGCCCTACCTGCCCAATCCGGCATCGCCGAAGGACGAGATCTATGATAAGTCCTGCGATGTCCTGCTCCGCGAAATCCTGAGATGCCGCAGACTCGGTATAGCATATCTTGTGACTCATCTCGGCAGTCACGGCGGGAGCGGCCGCGAATTCGGAATCAATCGGGTTGCCGACGCACTCACAGGCGCACTTACCGCGGCGGAAGAGGCGACAGTGAGTTCATCATCAAAAACGCCGTTTGCCATCCTTCTCGAGAACACGGCGGGGACAAAGAACTCAATCGGCGGTCAGTTCGCGGATATCGGGGATATCCTGAAGATTACCGACGAAACCTTCCCCAATGCCATCGGTGTCTGCACGGACACCTGTCATGCCTTTGCCGCCGGATACGATCTCACGTCCGCCGAAGGCTTTGATAGAACAATCGCCGATTTCGAAGACGCCGTCGGACTGAAAAGACTGAAGGTGATTCACTTAAACGACACAAAAGGCGACTGCGCATCCCATCTCGACAGGCACGAGCACATAGGACTCGGCAGAATCGGCAAGGAGGGACTAAAACGCATCGTCACCCACCCGGAGCTGTCAAAGCGCATCTTCATACTCGAAACCCCAATCGACGAGACACGCGGCGACAAAGAGAATATCGCGGTCGTAAAAGAGATGGCGGGAGATGCGGGCTCGGAGTGAAGCCGCACGCTTTTAAACCGCCTTAAGAAACGATATTCTGCGGATTTTTGCCGTTTATTACAGCCTGCGCATTCTCCCAGATTCTTTTATGCGCCACGACAAACGATCTCTCGGTGATGCCGCCCACGTGCGGTGAGAAGATGACCTTCTCCGCGGCGCTCTTGGGAAGATTCAGGAGCTGATTGTCGCGGAGTGTCGGTTCGGGGGCAACGCAGTCAAAACCCGCGCCCGCAATCCTGCCTTCCGTGAGCGCGGAGCAGACCGCAAGGTTATCGACCAGTTCCCCGCGGGCAGTGTTGATGAGATACGCCGTATTCTTCATTTTGCCGATAAAATCGGCATTGACTGTGTTTACGGTTGATTCCGTAACCGGCAGATGAAGGCTTACGATATCGGCAATGTGCAGAAGTTCGTCGAGCGGGACGTAGTTTGCACCATAGTATGCCTCATCCGCGGCGGAGAGCGGATGACGGGTGAAGTAGACGACGCGGCAGCCGAAAGGCTTCAACTTCAGCGCAACCGCCTTTGCGATATCGCCGAAGCCGATTAAACCCACCGTGCATTCCGAAAGTTCTCTAATGCCGCCGAGCATCATCTCCTCTTTCGTCTGTATCTGAAGACCCTCGCGAACGCGACCGTCGAAGACCACAACCCTTCTCAGAAGTCCGAGCATCAGAAGAATCGTCTGTTCCGCAACGCTGTCGGCATTCACCCCTTTATTGTTGCAGACGAATATCCCGCGCTCTCTTGCGGCGGCAACATCAATTCCGTTATAACCCACGCCTTCGGACTGAATAAGCTTCAGATTCGGCATACGGGATATGAGCGCCCTGCCAACGCGACCTATGGCGTCGGCAAATATAACCTCGGCATCGAGGGCACCCGCAGATTCCGCGGCTTTAATTATCTTGTCTTCGGTCTGATTGAACGGAATATAGATCTTCTCCGCACTCTTTACAAATTCGTTATCCGGCATGTATCTCTCGTAACGCTGTCGGCTGGCAAGGATAAGGGCTTTCATGGTCGTCCGCAATGGTTATGTAAATTACTTATGTGAATTACTTAGTTTGAGTATTCTTTATTCGGTCAATCTGTAAAGTATGCTCTCAGTCGACATATCAATTATGGATTAAGACCAACAATATAAGGCAACAATATAAGCCAATATTATATGGACATGCCGCTACTTTCAAAGCGGCGGGAGAATTCAGGAATTGATAGGAGAATACGACGGAGAATGGATAAATCTGGGTGAAGAAGGTCTTATTCTCTATGAACAGGGAGGTTACGGCAGACCCGTGCAGCCGGACGGCAGAACGACCGCAAATCGTGACGCCGACGATAAAGCCGGCAAAACCGCCTGTAAAGGCGAGAGTAAAAGCGACAGCAAAACCGCAGTTACAAAAACCGCCCTCAGACTCTCTCCCGAAGAAGCGCTCTACCTTATCGGAAGAGAAAAGATAACCGTAAAGAACTACACATACGACGAACTTCTGACCGTATGCACCGAAAAATCCGAATTTCTGCGAAAGTTTCTGGTCTATCGCGACATCCGCGAACGCGGCTTTGTCATTCAGTCGGGACCGCATGATTTCAGGGTTTTTAAACGCGGACAGAAGCCCGGAACCGGCACTTCCTTCTACACGATGCGGGTGCTCTCAGAGCGCGACCTCGTCGTGTTCCAAAAGGTAATCGAGGAGACACGCACCGCAAGAAACATGCGAAAACAGCTGATTCTCGCGGTCGGCGACGACGAAAACGAGATAACCTACTATGAGGTAAAGTCCGTAAACCCCCCCGAAGGCGTATCGGGATTCGAGTTCGGAAAGGTAAAGGGCAAGGTCATGGGAAATACCGTAATCCTGCACGTAAGCCCCGAATCGGAATACGAGAAGGTGCTCTTCGGCACCCGCCTCGACGGCGAAAGACTCTCGCTCTCGCCCGCGGAAGCGCTCTACCTCACGGACAGGGGCATTCTGGAACTTGAAGAGGACAGATTCGACGCCGAACCCGAAGAAAAAACACGGAATGAGACTGAAAACGGCTGCAAAGGAGTCAGACCCGTGACACGCGAAGAATACTTCGGGCGCGTCACCGCCGCCGACCACGAACTCGCATACAAGATTAAAGCCTACTCGCATCTTCGCGACCTGAAGAACATACCGAGGACAGCCTACAAATTCGGACACCATTTCAGGGTATATTCGGGAGGAACCCAGCATTCCGAGCTTCTCGTGCACGCAATCCCCGTGACCGAGTCAATGCCCATGAGCGTGGTATCGCGCTCGGTAAGGCTTGCCCACAGCGTTCGCAAGAAGATGCTTTTTGCCTGTGTAAATACAGACAATATAGAATACATCGAGTTTGCCCGCGTCAAGATGTGAGTTTCAAAAGACGTAATGCGAAAGGACGCAGGCGTCGACCGTGATAAAGAAAGTCAGGAAAGCCATAAAGAAAGTGCAAGAATAATAGACTGAAGATACAAAATAATAGAGAAGACCCTTAAGATAACATGCAGTCCGAGATAAATCCGTGGTCAAGCACTCCAAATTTGGACATGGAGAAATTATACAGGGAGTTCGGAATCGAGCCTATCGGAGATATCGTAAAAGATATCGAAGATGCCCCGACATTCCTGAGAAGAAATATCGTCAGCGGCAACCGCGACTATTCTCTTATTGCCGACGCAATCGCCGCAAAGAAGAAATTCTATGTCATGACAGGTTTCATGCCCTCGGGATATCCGCACCTCGGACATCTCATGGTCATGAAAGAGGTCGTCTGGCACACGAAACGCGGCGGCACTGGTTTTATATCCATCGCCGACCGCGAAGCCCACGCAGTCCGAGGTCTCTCGCGGGAGAAATGCAAATTCTTCGGCGAGAAGTATCTTTCATGGCTCTACGCTCTCGGATACAAAGGCGAGAGATACTATCAGAGCGAGAACGACAGACTCAAGGATCTCGCCTTTGAGAGCGCAATCAGAATCAACTTCTCGCAGCTTACGGCAATCTACGGATTTACACCCGAAACCTCGCTTGCCCATGCAATGAGCGTGGCAACCCAGGTCGCCGATATCCTCTATCCGCAGCTGAAATACGGACCGGCGCCGACCGTCGTGCCCGTCGGAATCGACCAGGACCCGCATATCAGACTGACACGCGACGTCGCAAACAGTCTGAGGATGTTCACAATCCTCAAGACCGACGACGGCGTGAGCATAAGGTCAAAGAACGCACCCGCTCAAGCCATGGACATGGTAGAGAAAGAGTTCGGCAAAAACGGCTGCAAACGCTTTGAAGGACATATCGATGTCAGGGGCGTCGACATTGCCTATGCCGACGAAATCGTCAGAAAGATTGAGGTCGAATGCGGCGGATACGGATTCTACCTGCCCTCGTCAACCTATCATACCTTCCTTCAGGGGCTTACCGGCGGCAAGATGTCCTCGAGCGTTCCCGAGAGTCTCTTCAGATTCGACGAGCCCGAAAAAGACATCAAAAAGAAGATCATGGGCGCCCTCACAGGCGGCAGAATGACGCTCGAAGAGCAGAAGAAACTCGGCGGCGAGCCCGAAAAATGCTCGATATATCTCTTAAACGTCTTCCACATGCAGGAGAACGACGAAGAACTCAAAGAGATGTGCAGAGCCTGCAAGGCGGGCGAACTCCTCTGCGGCACCTGCAAGAAAGAGACATTTGAGAGAATAAAAGAATTTACAAAAGATTTCAACGAAAAACTCGATGAAGTATCACATATGGCGGAGTAAAAGATGGAAAAGACAAACGAACTGACATACAACGAGAAAAGACTGCTTGCGGTTTTAAAGCCGCTCAAAGATGCGGAGATGAAGAAACAGCACTATCAGGAGAAGGTTGCTTCATCTCTCTCCGGCAATAACCTTCCGATAATATCGGCATTAAACTCGTTAAAAGACATTCTCAGCGTCCTCGAAGAGAAGAAGAACATTGCGCTCAATCCGATACGCAATGCAGTAAACATGCTCGAATCGGGTTCGGACGAGAAATCTGGATTTTCGTTAAAGAGACTGAGCCTCGCCAGACCTTCGGTAAAGTATCTCGCAATAATAATGGACACATCCGAGGAGGCTGTGGTGCAGTATGCAAAGCTCCTCGACTCACGCGGTTACTGTAAACTGATCGCCGAAAAGACCGTCGCCTATGCCTGCACCGAAGAGGGTGCAAAGTATGCTAAGGAAGGACTGCCCGAACGCCGTCTTTACGACTCGTTTGAGAACTCCATTGCCTTAAAGGACTTACAGGCAAACCCGAGCGCAAAACTCGGAATCGGCTGGCTCAGAAAGAAGGGCTGGGTAACGATTAAAGACGGCATTGCCACAAAGGTCGGCGACGTTCCTTTGGGTCCCGACGAAATCGCACTCAAAGACCTCTCGGTCAAGTCGGCAGGCACGGAAGAACTCCTTAAGAGAAAACTCATCACCGAAGACGAGATAACCGAATACTTCATCGAGATAACAAAGGATGGCGAAGATCTCGTCGAGAAAGGTCTGGACCTGAGAATCGAGACCAGCACCCTTACCGCCGAGCAGATACGCACGGGCGAATGGACAAAACTCAAACTCCGCAACTATAACGTTCAGACTCCGCCCAAGAGAATCTTCGCCGGCAAAAAACACCCGTATCAGCAGCTTATCGACGAGATGAGAGGCATTCTCATAAGTATGGGCTTCACCGAGATGTACGGCAATGTAATTCAAAGCTCGTTCTGGAACTTCGACGCACTCTTCCAGCCGCAGGATCACCCGGCAAGAGAGATGCAGGATACCTTCTTCCTCGACATGGAAGCGGAACTGCCGCCGTATTACAAGGCAATCCGCGACATCCACGAGCACGGCGGAGATACGTCATCGACGGGCTGGGGCGGCAAATGGAGCGAGGAGAAGGCAAAACAGTGTGTCTTAAGGACGCATACCACGGGTCTTTCGATTCAGTATCTTAAGGATCACCCTCACGATCCATTAAAGGTCTTCTGCATAGGGCGCGTATATCGCCGCGAAGCCATAGACCCGACCCATACTCCCGAGTTCGAGCAGCTCGAAGGCATTGTCATGGACTCTGATGTCTCGTTCAGACACCTCATGGGCTTCTTAAAGGAGTTCTATCAGAGGATGGGCTTCACAAATGTCAGGTTCAGACCGGCATACTTCCCTTACACCGAGCCTTCGGTCGAGCCCGAGGTCTACGTCGACGGTCTGGGATGGGTCGAACTCGGCGGCGCAGGCATATTCCGCGAGGAAGTTACGGCGCCGTGGGGCGTAAAGTATCCCGTTCTGGCATGGGGTCTCGGTATCTCAAGGGTTGCCATGCTGAAGATGGGACTTAAGGATCTGCGCCAGCTCTACAGGAGCGATGTCGACTGGATAAGGAGCGTCCCCATGAACAGAAACGAGATAAAGGCGACGGCATGCGGAGATACCGATGAAAGAGTCGCAAATAAGGAGGAGGACTGAAAATGGCAGTCATAACACTTCCGTATAAGTATCTGGAAGAGCTGACCGGCGTCGACAAAGATACAATCATCGAGAGACTTCCGATGATCGCCGCGGATATCGAGAGATACGAGGACGATCACTTCGATGTCGAGTTCTTCCCAGACAGACCCGACATGTACTCACCCGAAGGCGTGGCACGCGCAATGAGAGGTTTCCTCAATATAGAGACGGGTCTTAAGAGATATGACGTAAAGCCCTCCGGAATCAGGTTCACGACCGACCCGAAATTAAAGGATATCAGACCATTCCTTGCATCCGCGGTTATCCGCGGGCTTAACTTTACCTCCGAGAGCATTCAGAGCATCATGGGACTTCAGGAGGCTCTTCACTGGGCAATCGGACGCGGACGCTCAAAGGTAGCCATAGGCATTCACGACCTCGACAAAGTCAAGGCGCCGTTCAGATACATTGCCTCGGAGAAGGCTCGCAAATTCGTTCCGCTCGACTTCGACCGCGAGATGAGCATGGACGAGATCTTAAAGGAGCACCCGAAAGGAGTCAGCTACGCAAAACTCGTCGAGAAATTCGAGAGATATCCGCTCATCGTCGACAGCGAAGACAATGTGCTCTCGTTCCCGCCGATCATCAACGGAGAACTCACAAAGGTCACGACCGAGACAAAGAACATCCTCCTCGACTGCACGGGAACCGACGAGAAAGCCGTCAGAATTGCGGCAAACATCATCTGCGCCGCTCTTGCGGAAGCCGGCGGACAGATTGAGAGCGTGGAGGTCGACGGCGTTACCATGCCAAACATGGAACCTGTGGAGAGAACGGTCAGCGTCTCGGAGTGCAACAAACTTCTCGGATTCAGCCTTAATGCCGAAGAGATGTGCGAGAATCTCAGAAGAATGAGATTCGATGCCGAGCCTGTCGGCGATCCTAAGACCACGGATAAAGTCCGTGTTCTGGCGCCCTGCTACAGAAACGACATCATGCACGACTGGGATATCTTCGAGGACGTTGCCATTGCCTACGGCTTTGACAATCTCGTCGCGGAACTGCCCAATACCTTCACAATCGGCAAGGAACATCCGTATCAGAAGAATCTCGGGCTTGTGCGCAACATAATGACCGGACTCGGGTTCATGGAGATGATGCCCTTTACCCTCTCGAATGACAGGGTTATGTATCAGAACATGCGCAGACCGAAGTGTGCGGATGCGCTCTATGTCCTGCACCCAATCTCCGAGGAGCAGACCATGTTCAGAACCGATATCCTGCCGCTCATGATGGAGACCCTGCAGACGAACCAGCACCGCGAACTTCCGCAGAGGCTCTTCTCCGCCGGCGACGTCGTTCACGGACGCGAGACCTACCAGACCGTATCCGCCGTATCCATGCACAGTGCCGCGGACTTCTCCGAGATTTACGCGATTGTCGACGCATTCATGCATGAACTCGGTCTGGAATATACCGCCGAAGTCTCGGATGATGAAGCGTTCCTCAAGGGAAGGCGTGCGGATATAATCGTGAACGGCAAAAAAGTCGGCGTCTTCGGAGAGATTCACCCCGAGGTCATAACCGCATTCGACATGGATCAGCCGGTAAGCGCTTTCGAGTTTGACTTAAGAGTGCTCTATCCGGAAAAGATTGAATAATTCATTCAAAAATACTTTTTAAAATAGATTTGAAAATAAATTTGAAAATAAATCTAAACGTTTGAAATATCCTGTCTCAAACCCTGTTTTTTGATGTGTTGCACCGGATACATAGGTAACATATAAATTCAAATCCAAAAAATACTGTACGTCAAAATATTCCCGCCATTTGAGGGCAAAACATGAAACTTCAGAATAAATTTCTCGCAACAATATTTTTGATAATGCTTGCGGCATTCGCGGGCACGGTATCGGCGGCAGACGAAAATTCGGGCTCGGCATACCTTACAATCACGGGTGTATCCTCCGATCCCGCCGTCTTCATGTACGGCGATACCGGAACGGTCACGGTAAAAATCAAGAATACGGGTACTACAAGCGTCAACTATCAGCGTGCCGACCTGTTCTCGAAGGACATAAAAGTCTTAAACGACGATGCATACGACACAGCGGGATTCATCGGCGGAGGCAACGAGATTGAATTCGTATTCTACGTCAAAGCAACATCTAATGACGGAATATACTATCCGCGTTTCTATCTTGATATGAAAGGCTCGGGCAGTGTAAGCCACAACGTGCCCGTCAAGATAGAGAATTCGGGGCTTGTGATTTCGGCGCTGAACGCTCCCGATTACTATCAGGAAGGCATAAGCAAGAAGATAAATGTCCTTGTCGGAAACCCGAGAGAGAACGCGGTTTCGGGCGTTACCGTAAACGTTAAGGGTGACGTTACCACGACACAGACAAGCCGGTTCATAGGCGCACTTGCCGCGGATGCCTCGGCAACGGCGGAATTCGAGGTTACACCGACTTCGGAGGGCACAATGACCTTTGAGGTATCCTACAAGAACGGCATGACCACGCATACGTCCGAACTGACCCTGCCCATAGTCTACGGCACGAGCAAGGTCTCGCCCAATCCCATTATCACAAATGTCAAGTTAACCGACAACGGCGGATACAAGACACTCTCAGGCGATGTCAACAATGCCGGAATCGAAGACGCAAAATCGATGGTTGTCACGGCAGCCTCACCCGCGATCCCCGTAGACCCGTACAAATCTTCGGTTATCGGATCGCTTGACTCGGATGACTTCTCAAGCTTCGAGATTACATTCAGATGCGACAGTGAAGAGATACCCGTGCTCATCACCTTCAAGGATTCCGCCGGAAACACCTATACAAAGACCGATAAGATAAAGAGCAATTCAGATGGCGAACTCACTTCGGAAAGCGCTGCAGGCGAAGGTAAGGGACAGTTCCCGCAGAACGGCGGCAGAGGCATGAGCGGAATGATGAGAGGCATGGGCGGCGGCGGTCTCCCGATTACCTGGATAATCATACTCATAATCATAGCCGGCGGTGTTGTCGTGGCATGGAAGAAGGGCTATCTCACAAAGGCAACGGATGCGATAAATAAACAGACGGAAAAGAAGAACTGAGTCGCGGGGAAACAACATGACAGAAGAACCGGTCATAAAACTGGAAAATGTGACTAAAATCTACGTTCTTCCAACCGATCAGGTGACTGCGCTGAACAATGTATCCCTTGAGATCCATAAAGGGGAGTTTGTCGCCATCATGGGGCAGTCGGGTTCTGGCAAATCCACGCTCCTTAACCAGATCGGATGCCTTGACGTGCCCACATCCGGCAAACTCTACATTGACGGAAACGACGTAAGCCTTCTCAACGACGATCAGCTAACTGACTTAAGGCGCGACAAGATAGGGTATATCTTTCAGCAGTTCAACCTGATTCCGCTGCTTAACCTTCGGGAGAATGTGGAGTATCCGCTGATACTCAAGACCAAAAAACGCGACACTACGGGATATCCGGAAAAACTTCTGGAGATGGTGGGCTTGGGCCCCTCAAGGATAATGCATAAGCCGAAAGAGATCTCCGGCGGTCAGCAGCAGAGGGTGGCAATAGCAAGGGCGCTCGTAAACGACCCTACAATCCTTCTATGCGACGAGCCTACGGGTAATCTCGACTCGAAGACGAGTATTCAGGTCATGAACATGCTAAAAGACCTGAACAATCAGGGAAGAACCATAGTCATGGTAACGCACGACGAAGAGACGGCGGCGTATGCCAAACGCCAGATTCTCTTCTCGGACGGAGAGATTATAGAGGAGAGATTCAATGATAATTCTTGACGATATCTTCTTCGAACTCTCGGTAAGGAACGTAAGACTCCATTTCTTAAGGAGTCTGCTTGCCGCCATCGGCATTGTCATAGGCGTGGTTGCGGTTACGTCCATCGGCATACTCGGTGCCAACATGACGCAGTCGGTTACCGCGGACCTCTCGGCAAACGGCAACATCATCATGCTCTCGCCTCAGGGCGGCGGATTCGGCAGCAGCAACGACGACGATTACATATCACAGAAACAGCTCACAAAGATTGAAAAGACGGCAGGTACCGAGAATCTTGTAATCGCGATTTATTCCGATTCCGACAAGATATATGTCGGCTCGGATGAAGGGCGGGCGACGATATACGCTCTCGATATGGATGTTCTCAAGAATCTTGCCGAGATTGATACCGGCGATTATCCGACTTCGCTGAGCAGTGTCGTTGTAGGACCGTCGCTTGCCGAGCGCTATAAGCTGAAGGTCGGCAGCAGAATAAAGATAGGCGATAAGGACAAGGAAGACCCTAAGCAGACAACGGTGCGCGTATCGGGCATACTCAAGGAGAGGGGTATGTCCATGGATTTAAGCTCCGACAACGCGATAATTGCGATGGAGAAATGGTTTACCAACCGCTACGGCGACGAAGGTAAATACGATCAGGTAAACATTGTCGTTGCCGATATCAATGCCATCGACGATCTGGTGGATAAACTGGATCATGCACTCAACTACCGCAAGGATGAGGTAAGAATCATGGATTCGGGATCCCTGATTGCGAGTATTTCCGCCACTATAGGCATTATTATCGCTTTCATGTCGGCAATAGGTGCCATCTCGCTTCTGGTCGCGGCAGTCTCGATATTCAATGTGATGCTGATGTCGGTTACCGAGAGAATCAAGGAGATAGGCATTCTTCGAAGCATAGGAACACGCCGCTCCGAGATTCGAAGGATGTTCCTGTACGAGTCGGCGATACTCGGTATCATAGGTTCGACACTGGGTGCGGTATTCAGCCTCATCGGAAGCTTTTTACTGACATACCTTATGCTTAATACAACCGAGTATTTCTTTACGATGCAGAGTCTGATACAGATCCCTTACGGTATTCTCATCGGCATCGTAATCTGTGTGATCTCGGGAGTGTATCCCGCATGGAAGGCTTCGAACATGGACCCCATAGAAGCGCTCAGAGCGGACTGACGGGGAACGGAACATATACGCGACGATAGCGTATTGACGGGGATTAACGATTATGCGGATAACAGAATCCGCAATTTTTTATCTTTTTTGAGTAACCCGATTTAACATCTTTGGACTCCTTTCGAACAATAACCAAAGATTTAACAAAAACGGTATCAAAACTAACTCTGCATCTTGATTTTTCGGGCAGAGACAGCATGAAAAAGAATACATATTATATTATTACTTCGTTTATAGTGTTCATAGTCGCTTTAATCAACTATGGCGCGGTATGCTTAAACCGATATCCCGCCATGCTTATTGTGACGGCTTCTGTCCTGATTGCGGCAACAATAGTCTATATTTTGAGGAAAAGAGTAGATGACGCGCCGGTAACCGATGAACTCATCTCAAAGATAAACGAGATGTCGGCAACACGTTCCCTTCAGATTACCTGGATTTTAATTTTTGCAGCCGTGGTTGCCAACCTGAACATTGTCTGGTATA
>Ga0265298_10005267_pt1 | contig 16301 bp, 11 predicted proteins | sample AusTroGonzalo_MG_3_FD_193486 | JGI IMG/M metagenome (GOLD analysis project Ga0265298, IMG submission 193486) | Bovine rumen microbial communities from tropical cattle in Woodstock, Queensland, Australia - Gonzalo_01 | ecosystem: Host-associated > Mammals > Digestive system > Stomach > Rumen ... | reverse complement strand
AACAAAAGCAAGCTTTCGTTATGCTGCCCCTCGACTTGCATGTGTTAAGCCTGTAGCTAGCGTTCATCCTGAGCCAGGATCAAACTCTTCATTGTAAATAATATCTTTATTCCTAATGGAATGTTAGTCTGTACTCAGAACGACTATCCAGTATTCAAGAATTAAACGGTTTGTTTCTTTTACCCAAGTGCTCCGAAAAGCACTCGCTTCTTGTACTACTTCTGTCTATGTAAATCTTTCAAAGAACTCTTTCTTTTTAGTGTCTCAGGGGTTGCTCCCTGAAAGCGGATGCAAAGGTACGACTATTTTCCGAACTACCAAAACTTTTCCAAGAAAAATTTCAAAAATACATGCATTTTTTATTCGGTCTTGACATAAATCAAAACTATTTTCTTCACACACCATTATATATAATATATAAAGGGCATAAAAGTGTGCATCCACGTTTTTTCGTCACTACCCTATTTTTTTTGCCTGGAAGCATCTTTTTTGAGTGAAAAATCCATCTTCGGCTAAAAAAAGAACCAATTTTTAAGAAATGAGCACTCAAGAATACGCCCTATAGGCAAAAATTCCGACAATAGCGCCTCTGAGATTTAAAAATTCTGAGCCAAAAAATTTTTCTGTGCGTACAGGCGAAATATGAGCATCTTTGTAAATAGCTGATAATTAGCGACTTACAAAATTAGCCCGAAAAGTGTAAAGATTTAGAACTCAATCGAATATTCGTTTAGGTTGTAACGGAGCCTGAGTTACACTGCAACGGAGGCTGTTTTGCATGGTAAAACAGCCTCCGTTGGGTTGTAAAACAGCCTCCGTTGCATCCTAAAATCGATAGGGGTCCCTCGAAAGGTCAATTTTACCCCATTTTCGCATTCTAGTTTGCATTTTTTCAGAACCCTGTTTTTCGGCACTTTTTCTTGACATTCAAATTAAAAGATGACACGCAAGACAACAAAAAAGTTCAAAAAACGAAAAAAAATGAAACATTTCTTTGTCAATATAAAATAAATGTGTATCTTTGCCACCCAATAACCAATGATTATTCATTAAACCTATTTTTTATATTCACTTAATTATTAACTAACTAAAAACATTTTGAAAATGAAAGTATTTACAAAATTGTTTTTGACGTTCATTATGCTGTGCTTTGCCAGTGTTATGAACGCCACAGATGCCACAATCATTGATTGGGTAGCTGGGGATCAAGGTTACTCGAACAGCCAGGATCTGGATGGCGTGGAGATCTCTCTCGACACCAAGACAACCATGACCTGCACGAAAGGTACGGGTAGCAATGGTCCAAAGTATTACACTTCTGGAAGTGCAGTTCGCACATACGGAGGTAATGTCATCACCTTCAAGGGTGAAGGTATCACGAAGATTGTTATCACCGGCGTATCGGGAAAGGTTACAACCCTGACCCCCAGCGTTGGCGCTATCACTTCTGAGGGTATCGTTTCAACCTGGAAGGGCGAAGCCAATGAGATTGTCCTGACCAACGAGACATCATCACAGCAGCACATCGCTAAGCTGCACGTTGTTTACGGTGGTGAGGAGCCAGACATTGAGCCCGTCCACATTGCCAACACCATTGAGAATCCTTACACAGTGGCTAAGGCTGTAGAGCTGATTGACGCTGGTGAAGCTCTTGACGAAACAGTTTTCGTAAAGGGTATCATCTCAAAGATCGACTCTGTCAACGCTGAAGTTGGATTCATCACATATTGGATTTCTGACAACGGTTCTACCGAGGGTCAGCAGTTCGAGTGCTACAAGGGTAAGACCATGGAAGGCCTGGCTCTTGAAGACATCGAAGTAGGTGCTGAGGTTATTGCTACTGGTAAGCTCACCAAGTACAATGCTATTTATGAATTCGCTGCAGGCAACACCATCGCTGCCTACAAAGCTCCCGTTAAGCCTTTGTTCGCTGACGGTAAGTACTACATCTATAATAAGGGTGCTCAGATGTATTTGGCAGCTGGTGCCTCTTGGGGTACACACGCTGTTGTAAACGCTGACGGTCTGGATTACGGAATTACATTCGCCGACGGTAAATATACTATTGACTCACAGATTTCAAATGGTGGCGCAAACAACTTCCTGAATGGTTCTGCTGCCGATGGTCCATGGAACGACGGTGGTGCATTTGGTTGGGTAATTGTTAAGACCGAGGATGGTGATTATACCATCAGCAATGGTACCAAGTTTATTGCTGCAGCTGAAAACGGAGGCGTAACATTCGTTGAAGACGCTACTGCAGAAACTGCACATTGGGCATTCAAGACTCTGGACGAGCGTATTGCAGAACTGGCTTCAGCTACTGCAGAGGCTCCCGTTAACGCAACCTTCCTGATTCAGGATGCCAACTTCGGCCGTAACGACCTGCGCAAGAGCGCATGGACCATGGTTGCAGGCAACCAGAACATGTCTGGTGGTGACAACACCAACAACAATGCTGAGTCTTTCCACTCAAACTTCACTTTGAGCCAGGTTCTTGCTAACGCTCCTGCTGGTAAGTATCAGATGACCGCTCAAGGTTTCTATCGTCAGGATGGTTCTGACAATGTGAACCTGCCTGTATTCTATGCTAACGACAAGACAGCCACATTCCCTGCTAAGACTGGTTCTGAGAACAGCATGGCTGACGCTTCTGCATCGTTCACTGCTGGCAACTACACCATCGATCCTATCGCTGTAACCGTATTTGAGGATGGTCAGCTGACTGTTGGTGCTAAGTTGGAAGGCAACACTAACCTGTGGTGTATCTTCGACAACTTCCGTTTGACCTATCTGACCAGCGAGATTCCTGCTAGCGAGTTCAAGCCTGCTTACGAGGCTGCTCTGGCTGCTGCTCAGGCTGCTCTGGCAGACGAGGCATACGCTATCGTAACTGGTGAGGAGAAGACTGCACTGGCTAAGGCTATTGAGGACTACACCACTGTAGAAGAGACTGTAGAGGCTTACAAGGCTGCTATCTCTGCCCTGAATGCTGCAACCACCGCCTTTACTTCTGCAAAGGCCGACTACGCAACTTTGGCTAACGCAAAAGAAAGCGTAAAGGCTATTGACTTCAGCGTATATCCTTATGCTTCTCAGGCTAAGATCGCTGCTGCTGTTGACGCTCTGAATGCAACCGCTACAAGCGCTGCTGACGCTAAGACAAAGGCACAGACTGTATTAAGCAATGCTCGTAAGGCAGTTGAATCTAACGCACTGCTCGAAGGCACTTATGGTGCTGTCAACTACAGCGACTCTGTTGCTGACCTGAACGCTGACAAGAACATCTGGACCAGTGGTTCAATCGGAACCAACCAGGGTCAGGGTTATACCGATGGTAATGGCGAAGTATGTGGTAAGTATCTGGACGGCGGTTGGTCTTCAAGCGCTGGTGCAAATATCAACCTTACTAAGGAGATTAAACTTCCTGCTGGTAAGTATATCCTGACTACCACTGCTCGTGGTTCAGCTTCTCTGACTGAGTACAGCATGAGCATCGCTGGTCAGACAGTGACTCTGCCTCACAATGGTGCCGACGCTAGCACTGGTGTATTCGGCAATGGTTGGGACGATGCATTCATCGTATTCGAGACTACTGGTGATCCTCTGACTCTTGAGTTGAAGGCTATCTCTGAGGCTACTCAGCAGTGGGTATCTATCAACCGCTTCCGCCTGGCTCAGTTCGGCGTGGCTGGTGAGGATGCACCTGCTCCCGTTGCTCCTGAGGGCTGGACTAACCTGCTGGTTAATGGTAACCTGGCTGGTGAGTTGAATGCTAACTACTTCTCGAAGGAGTCTCCTTCTGCAGATATCAAGACTGCTGCTATCGTTGATTTGGCTGGTAAGGACAACAGCCGCGGTATCGTGGTTAAGTCAGCCAACGAGGCTGCTGGTGCTGATGCATGGAACACCCAGTTCTGGATCAAGTTCAATGAGGTTCTGACTACTGGTTCTAAGTTGCACGTTGAGTTCGACTATGCTGCAAGTAAGGCTGCTAAGGGTACTACTCAGGCTCATGGCGAACCTGGTAAATATCAGCACTGGGCAGGTATCGGCGATGTGAACTTCACCACTGAATGGCAGCACTTCTCTGCCGATGTTGATGTTACCGCCGATATGGCTACTGGTCAGGGCGGTAAGGGTCTGCTGAGTATTGCCTTCAACCTTGCTGAGGAGAAGAGCGCTACTGAGTACTACTTCGACAACTTCGGTGCTTGGGCTCAGATTGCAGAACTGCCCACAGAGTGGACCGACATCGTTGTAAACGGCAACATGGAAGGCGAGAGCATGGAATGCTTCTACGTAAGTGAGCAGGGCATTGGTGGCCCATACGTAGCTGTTGCTACTGAGGGTATTGGTAAGGATGGCAGCAAGGCTGTGAAGGTACAGTCTGCCGACGGTCCTGCTAACGACTGGGATTCTCAGTTCTTCATCCGTATGCCTTATCAGCTGCCTGCAGGCACTCAGTATAAGGTTTCGTTCGACTACAAGGCTGATGTGGCTGGTGACTTCGATACTCAGGCACACGCTAATCCTGGCCAGTACATCCACTGGGCATGCTGTGGCAGCGGTAGCTTCACCACAGAATGGCAGACCTACACCGCTGAGGGCGCTATTCCTTCAGAGTGTGACGGCAGTCAGGGTGATGGATTCCTGAAGATCTTCCAGTCAATTGCCTTCAACCTGGCTAAGAACAAGGTGGCTACTCAGTTCATCTTCGACAATGTGAAGTTTGAGATTCCTAAGGACGTGGCTGATAAGCTGACTCCTAATCCTGATCAGAACCCTGTTCCTTATCCTACTGGCATCCAGACCGTGAAGAGCGAGAAGAATGCTGAGGGTATCTTCAATCTGAATGGCCAGAAGGTGATGAAGACTCAGAAGGGTCTGTACATCATGAATGGCAAGAAGGTTGTGGTTAAGTAATTCACCACACACTATCAATAAGAACGGCCCCCGTTGCTCAATGCAGCGGGGGCCATTTTCTTATCATAATCTTGCACGTTAAAAAAAATTATACTATCTTTGCAGCCGATTAAACCAAGAACATAAAAAATCATGAGGAAACTTTACCTTATTCTATTATTGTTTGTCTGCCAGATAACGTTAGCAGGCAACATCACCGTAAACGAAGCCATGCAAAAAGCACAGGCTTTTTTGAGTAAGCAAACGGCAAGACCAACACAAGGACTACGCTTGGCTGCCAAGCACCATGAACTGACACCCAACGAAGTGAGCGACCACTACTACGTGTTTAACGTAGGACAGCAGAACGGTTACGTTATTGTGAGCAGCGACGATCGCACACCTGCCATCCTGGGCTACGCCAACCAAGGCAGTTTTGACAGCGAGCAGATGCCAGAAAACATGAAAGCCTGGCTACAAAGCTATGCCGACCAGCTGGCTTATCTGGAATCGCATCCTGAGGCTGCCATAGCCACAACGCAACTGGACGAGCACCAGGCTGTAGCTCCACTGCTCACCTCGACATGGAACCAGGGCGACCCATACAACAGACTATGTCCCAAAGACGACAATAAGTATTGCGTGACTGGTTGCGTGGCTACCGCCATGGCGCAGGTACTTTACTATCACAAATATCCAGCGCAAACAAAGGATACCATCCCCGCCTATACAACCAGAACAAAAAAAATTAATGTTGATGCCGTGCCCGTGACCACACTCGACTGGGCTCACATGCTTGACCACTATACTGGCGAAGAGAGTGAAGAAGAAATCAATGCCGTGGCAACACTGATGAAAGTCTGTGGCTCGGCTGCAGAGATGGACTATACTAACAAATCAAGTGGAGCTCAATCAGGCACCATGTTCCAGATTCTCATGACCTATTTTGATTACGATGCAACAGCAAGCACCATTAAACGAGACGATTTCCGTGCTAACGCATGGAATAACATTATCTATGAAGAACTGGCAAACAACCGCCCTGTTTTTTACACTGGTTTGACTTCTGGCGGTGGACACGCTTTCGTTATTGACGGCTACGACAAAGAAGGATTCTTCCATGTGAACTGGGGATGGGGTGGCTCGCGCGACGGCTACTTCCTGTTGTCCATCCTCGACCCTCATGACAACAGCGGCATAGGCGCTAGCAGCAGTTCCGACGGATATAGTATGAGCCAAGATGCCACCATTGGCATCAAGCCCAACGAAGGAACCGTGACTGAACCAGAACACATCATGACGACCTCATCTATTCATGCCAAGAACAACAAGGTGACAAAAAGAAATGGCAAATTCGCCGTTAGCATCAACGCAGGCTTATGGAACCGTGTAAAAGAGGGATATAGTTTTGATTTTGGTGTAGGTGTTTACAACCTTGACAATGAACTTGTGTATAGCCAGAAAACTGGATATATCACCCTACATTATGGTTGGGGTTGGAACTCGCTTGACATGAATGCAAGTGTGCCCACGCTGCCCGATGGTGATTATGTGATAACACTTATCTCACGTGAACAGGGCACAACCACCTGGTATCAGAACAAAGCATCAGACAAGTATTATATCAGTGCAAACGTCAACGGCAGCACGCTCACCTTGCAGGACCCCACGGTCAGTCTGAGTGGAACAGCCGAGGTGATAGGCAAACACGAGATAACAAATGTTGAAGAAGTAAACTTCACCATCAAAAACGACGGTTCTTTCTTTAATAACATGGTCTTCCTGTGTGTGAACGATCAACTGAAAGGAGGACGTTATTTTGAGATAGAGCCAAACATGACGGAAACCCTGAAGATGACCTTCGAACCAGATTCGGTAGGTATGAACCACATAGAACTATGTCTAAGGAGCTATATGCAAGATGAGAATCAGAATTGGATCACAGTATATACGCCTTTCATCTCTACAGACATCGAAATTGAAGCCGCCAAGGCTCACTCGTTGAAATTTAGCAATGGTAAGGTAACCAATGCAAATTATGCTAAGACCATCAAAGACAGCACAGCGAAGATTCAGGTAGACATTAAAAACAACGGAGCGTATGACTATGATGACAACATCCGTGTTCACGTTTACAAATGGGCGGAAGACAACATGTTCCACTGGCAGTTTCAGGTGGATGCGCCTGCATTCGTTGAGGCAGGCAGCACCAGCACCGTCAACATGGATGTTCCAGGACTGACAGATGGCAGATACTGGTTCTTCATCACCTATAAGAGCGAGGGTAAGTATCTCGACACGAACAGTGCCTACAGAGACCTATACAATTATACAGTAGAGGTGCCCGACACCCCCAACAGTATCATTGACACACAGACTGAGAATGACCAGAATGTCATCTACGACCTGAAGGGACAGAAGATGACCAGTCCACGAAAAGGACTGTATATCATAAACGGAAAGAAGGTTATCAGATAACAACAAAAAAGCCGCTCAACAGTGAGCGGCTTTTTTATTTATCTTTATCGTGACTTCATCTCCAGGTATTTGTTAATCACGTCAACCGACAGATTATTGGGTGTGGTCAACAGAGTCTGAATGCCGTATTGGCGTAGCGTCTGGACAATGAGACGCTGCTCATAGACAAACTTCTCGGCAATGACATGCTGATAGGCCTCCTCGGTTGTGCCAGACAAGCGCGACAGGATGGGCAGGACAGACTTCTTTGACTTTCCAAGGAAGTCGGAAGCGGCAAACTGCTTCAGTTCCTCGTCTTCGAAAAACACCACCAGGAGTCGGTGACGCACAGCCAACTGACGAAGATATGACAACTGGCGACGCAAGGCAGCCATTGACGTGAACGACGTATAGAGGATGAGCAACGAACGATGAGTGACATGACGCGATAGACCTGTCAAGAGAGCAGAATAGTCGGTCTCGCCAAACTCTGTATGCTCGGCATAGAGGGCCTCCTGCAGTGTCTGCATCTGTCCACTCTGTCTGGAGGCTTGAACAAAGGTCTCGAACTGATTACTAAAGGTGATGAGACCAGCCCTATCCTGTTTGTTGATGGTTACATAACTCAGCACCAACGATGCATTGATGGCATAATCGAGGAGTGTCATTCCCTGGAACGACTGCTGCATCATGCGACCTTTATCCACCACCTGATATACCTGCTGGGCACGCTCCTCCTGATAGACATTGACCATCAGTTGATGACGACGCGCCGTGGCGCGCCAGTTGATGGTACGATAGTCATCACCATGAACATAATCCTTGATCTGGTCGAAATCCGTGTTATGACCAACACGGCGGATTCGCTTGATACCCATCTCAGTGAGGTTACTACTCATGGCCAGCAACTCGTACTGGCGCAGCATCATGTACGAAGGATAGACCTTGACATCCTGTGGCTGACAGCATGTGAACCGACGCTGCACCAAACCAAGTATTGTGCTGGCGAACACACGTACACGGCCAAAGCCATAGACGCCACGCTCCGTGGGACGAAGCATATAGGAAATAGTAGCATCGCCTGCTTTCTTAAGATTTGCCTTAAACAGAATGTCACGTCGTTGGAAGATAAAAGGCACCTCGTCGATTACCTCTGTGCGAACAGCGAAAGGATAGGTACTCTCCAGGCGGATGCTCACAGAATTCTCGTCGCCATTGGAAAAACGGGGCGACAGGGTGCGATAGGCATCGACCCCTCGCCTACTCCACAGCAGTGCAATATCTGCCAGCACAGCCACAAACAAGAACAACGCAAGAATGCGACCGATGAGGAACAAGGGTGGCACCACGAATCCCAAAGCAACAATCAGGATGATGGCTATGAGCAGATAGTAAAACCTAAACCTTAAATACACTGCTATTCTTTTGACAACGGATTATACATATTATATATAATGTGTGGTACAGCTTTATTTGGGCACTTCCACCTTTTCAATCAGGCGTTTCACAGCCTTCACGGGAGTGATGCCCTCCATCTCGGCCTCAGCCGTGAGGATAAGACGGTGCTGCAGGATGCTGGGAGCCACGAAGCGCACATCATCGGGCGTCACAAAATCACGTCCTTGCAGAAGCGCATAGGCCTTAGAAGCCTGCAACATGGCAACCGAGGCACGAGGCGAAGCACCCAGGAATACAGCCTTACTCTGACGTGTCTGTGCTACAACGGCGGCAATATAGCGAAGCAACGCAGGATCGACAAACACCTTTTCGAGCATCTGGCGCAGTTCCACCAGCTGATCCTTGGTGATGACAGGAGCCACATCATCGAGTGCAGTGAGATGCTGGTTTGAGTGATGGCGCTCCAAGATGGTTACCTCCTCGTCGAGTGAGGGATAACCCATCGTTATCTTCATCATAAAACGGTCGGTCTGGGCTTCAGGAAGTTTGTAAGTGCCCTCCTGTTCCACAGGATTCTGGGTGGCCAGGATGGTATAAAACTGACCCATGGCATGGGTCAGGCCATCGATGGTTACCTGGCGTTCTTCCATTACCTCGAAAAGAGCAGCCTGTGTCTTGGCTGGCGCACGGTTAATCTCGTCGACCAGCACGATATCGGCAAACACAGGACCTGCATGGAAGTCGAAGTCGGAGGTCTTCATGTTAAAGACATTAGTGCCCAGCACATCGCTCGGCATGAGGTCGGGCGTGAACTGCACACGACTGAACTTGGCATCGATGAGTTTGGCCAACAGACGAGCCAGCAGTGTTTTGGCCACGCCAGGCACACCCTCCAACAGTACATGACCGTTGGCCAGTACGGCAGTGAGCAACAGGTCAATGTTCTCGTCCTGTCCAACGATAACATTTGATATCTGCTGACGCAACAGGTTGATGCGCTCAGCAAAAGCAGTTAAATCGGTTCTTTGTTCTTCCATATTTATAGCGATTGTTGTATTCTGTCTAATTCCTTAATATATATTCTCAGTTCCTCGTCACTGACAATGAAGTTGCCACTGGCAGCCTCTCTTACCTGGTCAAGGAAATAAAGGTCATCGGCTGAGAGTGTGGCCTTCTGCGCACGAATCATCTCTTCTGTATAGGCCAGTTTCTTGGCCAGCAGTCCTGGGTTCCAGTGCTCCTGCCAATAGAGTGAGCCAACAAGGCGGACAAACTCCAGATTGCGATTCTGCGGTTTTGTTATAACAGGAATGGCACGCTGACGACGGCGAGCCGTAAACACGCAGAACAGCAGGATGCCAAGTAGCGCCAGATAGAGAGCCCACCTCAATGGTGGTTCGCGCAACAGCACATAGAACGGTGAGGTTTCTTCCTGGGCAGTGGCACTCATATAAGCCTCGGTACGGATAACGGGGTTGGCTTTCAGGCGGTCCATCAACCTGCCCTGTAACGCCCATCCATTGCCGTTCAACATCATATAGTTGGTCATGATCAGTGGTGCCGACACGAGGATTAACTCGCCCCTGCCAATGGGGAATGATGCTGCCACTGGCTCGCTAACCATATCGCCCAGACGCAATCCATGATAGATAATCAGGTCTGAATGTCGCACACTATCAGGAATGGAAAGTGTACGCTCAATCATCTGTGGATAGACAGACTGCCACAACTTTGTATGCTGATATACGCTATCCTTTGGCAGATTAAGCAGCCACTGCAAGTTGCCTTTGCCAAGCATCTGACCAGCCACGGCATCCAACTGAAAGTCTCGGTTCCAGTGAAAATCGATGCCCAACGTATCGCACCACTCAGCCAATGACGAGGTAGCCAACAAGACGGTATTTCCTTCATCGACAATCTGGAGGATATGATTACGAGGACCCTCACCCAATATCTCGTTTGTGATAATCACCAACGACTTGGGTGAGATGACCACACTATCCTTATAATGCTTGGGATGCGTGAGCACACCTTGAGAATAAAGTTGGAAGAATGTTTGACGGGTCACCGTATAGCCCTTTGGCATGGAGGCATTCATCACGCTATCGAACACCAAACAACCAAAAGGCTGTGCATCGGAATGACTGAAGGTAGGCTGCCAGATAAAACGGCGAGGCATGCGATACTCGATAACGAGTACCACAACCAGCATCAACAGAATGCCGATGATAAACTTGCCGCGACTTTTCATGCGCCGACACCTCCTTTCATGATTTCGCCCTGAAGTGCCGTCACCTGGTTGTAAACCTCGGACGTAGCCTCAAAGTTGCCATAACGCACATTAATGAAATGGCGCGACAACTTGGTAAAGGCAGGCATATTCATTTGACGCACATACTGTGAAGGCGTTTTCGACGCCTGCCATTCGATTTTTCCTTCGTCCTCTAAATATTTGAGGGTCTGCAGATAAACCAAACGAACGGCTTGCCGATAGTCATGAGCATCGAGCGCACGACGGATGGCAGCCTCAAAGTTGACGCCATAGATAGTGTCCTCTTCAACATCGTAATCCAATCCATCGCCCTTTTCGCTCTTCATAAACAGCTTAGGACGCTTATACCACCAGAACCAGGCGACTAAAGCCAAGACAATGGCACCTACACCACTAAGCAGATAGTAGGTGAGTTCCTGATCCGTAATAGCACCCAGGGTATCGGAGATCCATTCGTTGACCACCGACATAAGCCATTCCAGCATGTTCTGACTGCCGCCCATGAGTTCACGGTCGTAGTCATACTGCGGGTCGTGCTGGAAGGCAGACAACTGCAGGGTATCTATCTGAAGAGAATCTAATGGCATGAGTTTTGGTATTATCAGCAGTACCGGTTGTTCGTCCTGTTCTACTAGATATTATTAAACTCGTCAAACTTCTCGATATTGCGAGCCACGCCCACGCCATCAATCTTATCACAGGCATGACCATACTGGATGGTGAGGCCCACCAAACTGATAATGGCCGAAGCGAAATAGCCCAGAGTAGAGATGATGCATGTGAGGTATTGAATGAAATCGTAGAGTGATGAGTTGAAGAATCCGCCATCATGTTTGCCTGCAATGGTTACCACCATCTTGATCATAGACAAGGCATACCAAGGCAACATGGTAAAGGTCTGGACAACACCAGTGACGAGTCCGACAACGAAGGTGATACCAAATACGCCAGCCCATGTGGCAAAGCCCAAACGGAAAGCCTTGAAGTAAGCACCAAACACGCCCAGATCATCCTCCAGCATGTAAGCGGGTGTGGCCAGCATCATCGGCAGAACAATAACAATCAACAAGGCATAAAGAAGTACAACACTCACCAAGCCAAGTATTCTGTTGATTGAAGTGATTCCCATGAACACCAATACGAAGACAGCGCCAATCACCACAACAAGCAGTAGACCTACCAGCATCATGATAAGGCTGCGCTTCATGCAGAACCAGAAATGCGGTTTTATCTCGGCAAACGACAGGTTCTTGAGTCGGTCGTCACGAAAGACATACAGTCGGACCAAGGCATAGATTAATGCCACGAGCACGATATAAGCAAAAACAGCCACGACTAATGTGCCAAGTGTAGAGAGGCCGAATTTCAGCAGACGGTCGTCAGAGAAAGAACCACCGTTCTGTATCATTGCTATCACACTCATATAGCCGTTCCAGAAGTGATTAGCGAAGAAAGCCATCACCATACTGATGGGCAGCATAATGTAGATGAAATACTTTGTAATCGTTTTCCAGTTCTCACGCAGGAATCCGAAAGTGTCGGTCAGTTTCTCTGTAAACTTACGAGTGCGATAAAGCTCAATCTTTGGTTGAATCTGTTGCATGATTGTGATTTCTTAAATATGGTAAAACAATATAATAATAGACAATAAAGGTGGCCGACAGAAGGATGATGGTCAGTCGGAAGGCATCAGAGTATTCTGTATGGCGCGTCAAGAAACTCTCAATAAAACCTGCCATACAGAACAGGGGCACCGTGCCAATAACAATCTTTAGACCCTTCATGGCTCCACGACGGAAAGAATAGAGTCGGCCGTAAGTACCTGGGAACAGCCAGCCATTGCCCATGGCAATGCCTGCCGCACCTGCTATAACAAGAGCCGACAACTCAATGGTGCCATGCAGCATGATGGCCAGAGCACTCTCGCCCAACAGTTCGTGCTGTGCAAAAAACATTTGGAAACATCCAAACATGATGCCGTTTTTGAGCAACACAAATCCTGAGAAGAAGCTGGTGAGCAGTCCTGAGGCGAAAGCCAGAAACGACACCCTGATATTATTCGTGGTGATAGCAAAGAACATAAAGCCCTCGGAATCGTTACCATATACGGCCATCGGTGTGCCCTTCTCTATATTCTGCAACGTCATATCTACATAGGCATCGCCCAAGATAAGACGGGAGAAGTCGGGATCAAGCCACTGAGAGACAGCACCAATAAGACTGGCCACAATAAAGATGAGAAACGAGATGAGCAGTTCTTTGCGGGCATCCCATATAATCTGTGACATTTCATGAGTCCAGAAAGTCACGATACGCGACCATCGCTCACGCTTGTTACGATAGATGCGATTGTGAATGGCCGATGCCAGATTATTCAGATAGAGCGTGATGCGCGACTGTGGATAGTGGGTTTGCGAGAAAGCAAGGTCGGATGTGATGTCAATATAAGCATCGGCCAATTCATCAGGTGTTGAGATAGAACTCTCCACCGTTGCCTCATAACCCCGCCATTTGTCAAGGTTATGTCTGATAAATGTGACCTCTTTCATCGCAAGAAATAATTTTGCGACAAAATTAGTAAATAATTACGATTTGGCCGCATGTTTTGTTAATTATTTCGTATCTTTGTCGCGAAAATCGTAACAATATGGCAGAATCAGGCATCATAACCGGACAATATGTTCGTATTCATCCCACAATGGCCAGTATAGGAGACCGCATCTTTGCGCAACTTATAGACTGGGTGGTTATCTTTGCATACTTGGCAATTCTCATCTGGATTGACGTAACATTAAAGATGAGTGATTCTGTGACCATGTTTGTATTGTTCATGCTGCCACCCATGTTCTACACCCTACTCTGCGAGGTGTTCAACCAAGGACGCTCCATTGGTAAGATGATCATGAAGATACGCGTCATAAAACAAGACGGCACCTCGCCTAGTCTGGGAGCATACCTGATGCGCTGGCTGCTGTATCTGATTGACGGTCCTCTGACCAGTTTTGCCGGACTTGTAGTCATGATCCTGACACGCGACAATCAACGTTTGGGTGATTTGGCAGCAGGCACCGTAGTTATTAAACAGCAGAAATACAAGAAAATTCAAATCAGCCTGGACGAATACGACTACTTAGCCAAGAATTACACGCCACGCTACCCTCAGGCTTCCGATTTGGCATTGGAACAGATAGACATTATCACACGTGCCATCAACACCCGAAGCGACGACTATCTGCAACGTCTTAACCAATTGGCCAAGAAGGTGCAGCAGAAGTTAAACATAGAGAAAAAAGAAGCGAACGACCTCGCTTTCTTACAGCGGATCGTTCGCGATTATCAATATTATGCTCTAGAAGAGATTTAGAGAGTCAACTCACATCCCAGGCCCAACACGTAGTTGGTACGGGTGAACGAGTCGCTAACACCTGCCGTAGGATAGTCCTTACGGTCGTAGTCACCGTAGTTTGTCTGGAAATAACCTCCTTTAACAATCACCTTATCACTTACCTTAAAGTTGGCACCGAATCCCAGGCTATAGCTATTTACCACAAACGACATATCGTTCATATACTGGTCAGTGAGACCATAGCGAGTAATTTGACCACCCATTGAGATTGTCACACGATCGTTAATATCCCACTCTGCACCCAACAGGAACTCGTTAGAGTCGTGGTCCAGTAGATTCTGAGTGTTGTTATACCAGTTAGCACTCTTATCGAAATAGTGATGCCAGCCGGCATTCAGACGGACAACGTCAATGGGGCTCCACTGTGCACCTATAGCCAACTGAGCGGGCTGGTCCTCATTAACCTCCTCACCATCACGGAACTTATTCACAGCAGCGATTTCGCTGGCCTGATTCACTGTTGACTCATTCTTCATGTGAATCTCGGTCTTGAACTCATACTTGGCGGCGAAGTTGAATTGACCAATCTTATAGTCAATGCCCACAACAGGTGCAATACCAACACTCGACTGGTTACACAGCAGGTTCACGCCCTCAGAGTACTTCTGCAAAGCGTTCAGGCTACCTTTCGTACCCTCCAGCTGCGCCTTTTTAGCAACCAACTCTGCATATTGGGGCAGTGCAGTGGCGCCAGCAGCCTCATACTGGGCCATACCAGCATTAACCTGATCCAATCCTGCGTCAACAGTAGTTGCAGCACTTTCCAGGAAGCTGCCGAAGTTAACATACTGATCATTGGCCAGTCTAACCATGATATTGCTGATTTTTGCCTTGTAAGTAGCTGAACCATAAAGCAAACGCATACCGCCATAGACAGCCAGATGTTCGTTCACCTTATAAGCAGTACCTACCTGGAAACCGAAATAATACTGGCGGCCCTGCATATAGCCATCCATATCATAGCCAGTAGCACCCAGAGGCTTTAGCTGATTGGCAATAGAGCCTACCGTATTTTCGAAAGAACCCAGGCCATCAGCGTATTCGCATGAACCGCCACCACCAGGCACAGACAAGTTAAACTGCAAACTCCAGTTGTTCTTATTCCATGCTGCCTGAAGTGAAGGAATGCAAGGTGCATCAGCAACACCCTCGAAAATCTTGGTGTCTGAACCATTATTCTTCTTACCTAATGCCAGAACTGGATTGGTAGAAGTAATGGTACGTGTTTGATGTGCATACTGCCAATTAAAACCAAGGTGGAAGCCTTCGGGCATGAAAGCCACACCTGCGGGGTTGCTATACACACCATCGAGACCAATAGCCGCATCGCGGGCGGGGTTACGAAGGAAGTCAATACTCTGGTTCGTGTTGGTTAAGATGCCACCAGCCTGTGCTGTTGTGGCTACTGTTGCCAGCATGATGCCGGCCAGAATTGCTTTTGTTTTCATATCCTGTTTTTAACAATACTTTGAAAAATCGGCTGCAAAGGTACACTCGTTATCGCACACAAAAGAAAATAATGTGCATAATTTAAGCTTCGTTAACTTAAAGGGTGTTAATTTTTGCACACAATCAGTACTTTTGCGCAAAAATGCGTTGCACAAAAGGGACTGTTTGTGTGCAAATTGAGTTAAAGAACAACGCAAATTAAATCATTTGGCGCTGGAAGTTTCATTCATTTCCGGATAACTGATACGCGTATGGTAGATGGTCTTGAGTTTCTCAATGAGCACAGTCTTGGCATACTGTATATCACGGTAAGTGATGGGACAATCGTGAAAATAGCCGTCGTCATTCATACCATCAATAAGTTTATTCACCAATTGGCGAATACTCTGCTCGGTATAATCGGGCAGAGAACGG
>Ga0265298_10005266_pt1 | contig 16301 bp, 22 predicted proteins | sample AusTroGonzalo_MG_3_FD_193486 | JGI IMG/M metagenome (GOLD analysis project Ga0265298, IMG submission 193486) | Bovine rumen microbial communities from tropical cattle in Woodstock, Queensland, Australia - Gonzalo_01 | ecosystem: Host-associated > Mammals > Digestive system > Stomach > Rumen ... | reverse complement strand
CGATGCGAGGATAACTCAGTTGGTAGAGTGCCACCTTGCCAAGGTGGTTGTCGCGGGTTCGAGTCCCGTTCCTCGCTCCACCGCGAACGGTGAAATGGGAGCGTAGCTCAGCTGGTAGAGCAAGTGACTCTTAATCACTGGGTCCAGGGTTCGAATCCCTGCGCTCCTACCATTTCGACGAAGTGCGGCTAGGTAGCTCAGTTGGTAGAGCAACGGACTGAAAATCCGTGTGTCAGCGGTTCGATCCCGCTCCTGGCCACCAACATATGCAGTACAGTGATACATGATTCCACACTCACGAAAGAGTATAACGGCTGGGCGGCGTGTCCTCGCACCGCCGCATAATCATGAATCATGAGCGCAGAACGAAACAACTATGATGCCGCGTTCGCCCGGCTCGCGAAATCCAAGTTCCGCACCAGGTTCCATCTGTCCGACGGCGACCGCCAGTACGTTGCCCGCGTGGGCGTCGAAACCATCCGTCGTCACTGCGCCGACTTTGTCCGCGACCGTCTCGCGCCCGCGAATCCGCCGAATGACGGCAAGCAGACGCCGATGCGCGGGCATCCTGTTTTCAAGGCGCAGCACGCCTGCGCCTGTTGCTGCCGCAGTTGCCTTGCAAAGTGGTGGAAGGTTCCTCGCGGAATCGCCATCCCCGCCGCGCGGCAAGAAGGAATCGTCGGCTTCCTGATGGCATGGATTGAGCGGGAGTTCTCTTGCCATATTCGCGCACAAATTCCAACTGGCGCAAGAAGTTGATATATGATATAATATGGGCTAGAAAGTAAACCTTGATGAGCGCGAATGAAAACCAGATTGTCGTGTACCAGCCGAACGAGACCGTCCGGCTGGACGTGCGGCTTGAAAACGAGACGGTGTGGCTGACGCAAAGCCAGATGGCGACGTTGTTTGGTTGTTCCACTGACAATATCGGATTACATCTTAAGAACGTGTATTCTTGCGGGGAGTTGGATAAGGAGGCAACTACCGAGGAATCCTCGGTAGTTCAAATTGAAGGTCGGCGCAAGGTTTCCCGTAAGGTTTGCCTTTACAATCTTGATGCCATTATCTCGGTTGGTTATCGGGTGAATTCCATTTTGGGCGTCCGCATCGGGTGTAAAGGCAAAGGGTGTGGTTTAGGGTGCGAGAACTGAAAGAGGTGTGAATATGGCATTAATTGACATTGCGCGTAATGTGTTGAAGCAAAACAACAACAGGCCAATGAGCGCTAAAGAGATAATATGCTATATTGTTTCTAATAACTTGTGGAGTCCACCTAAAGGCGGGGTGACGCCTACGGATACATTAGCAGAACGTATTAAATCGGATCAGAGATATGGGAAGATACAACAGACCATGATGAGATTAGAAGATACAACAGACCATGATGAGATTATAAGAATCTTACGGAAATCAAAGAATGATCCTACCAAGCGCAGGGCTCGGAGAAGAAGATGAGTGGTATAGTGACGCCAATGGAAATACAAATAGATCAGAATCGTGTTAATGTTAATCTGATCGACCAGGAAATTCTTAGTTTGGGACGAGAGATTGCCGATGAACTGGTAAAACTTCTGCCGAATCGGATTTGCGATGCAGAAAATGACAGAAAAGAAGGGCAATGGCGTTGACTCTATTTCTGAAATACGGTATAATATGCGCATATCAGAAATAAAATCAGATGAACTACATAGACTTCAGAGCACGGTTTCACGACTTTGCCTGCTTTTCCAATGAGCAGGTTATGGCGGCTTTCCCCGGATTCGACCGCGGAAATTACTCGTCTTGGCTGGGCAAGGGCTATATCAAGCGGCTGCGGAGGTCGTGGTATGCCTTTGCGGATGTGGCGGATACGCCGGGAATCGGAGAGTACTTCGCGAACAGAATCTATGCGCCGAGCTACCTTTCGTGCGAGCACGTGATGGCGCGCGCGGGGTTGATTCCAGAGTCGGTGGTGCAGTTTACGTGCGTCACTTCACTCAAGACGGCCTCGTTCAAGAACGATTTCGGCGAGTTCTTCTACCGTAGCGTCAAGCCGGAGCTGATGTTCGGCTACCGGGTGGAGTCAGTGGGCGGGGGATTGCCGGTCAATGTGGCCTCGCCCGCGAAAGCGCTGTGCGATTTCCTGTATCTCAATGCGCAGTACGATACGCCAGAGGAAATCGAGGCGTTGCGGCTGGATGCGGACGTGCTTGTGAATCTTGCTTCCGGCGGCGATTTGGACGGCGTTGCGGAGCGGTTCGGCTCCCAGGCGCTCAAGCGGAGAATCAAGTTGGCAAAGGAGGTGTATTCGATATGATTTCGCTCGAATCGATCAAGGGGTTCTTTCCGGAGGAGTTGCGTTCCGGACAGTTCGCAAAGCACATCCTGAAGGAATATGTGGAGTGTCTGGCGCTCGAATGGATAGTCCGCAGTCAGTGGGCGCCCAAGCTGATGTTCATCGGTGGAACGAATCTGCGACTTACGAAGGACATCGACCGTTTTTCGGAAGATCTCGATTTCGACTGCAAGGGGCTCGAGACGGAGGACTTCGTGCGCTTCACGGACGCACTGGTGGCGTACTTGCGGCGCAACGGCCTTAATGCGGTCGCCAAGGACAAGGAGTCCGGCCGCTTGACGGCCATGCGGCGGAGCATACTTTTCCCGGGGCTTTTGCACGAATTGGGTCTTTCGGCGTTCAGGGAAGAGCGGTTTATGGTTAAGGTCGAGGCGCAAGACCAGGGCCGGGAATACGCGAGAGTCAACGCTGACATCCGGCGTTGCGGATTTTTCTTTCCCGTCCAAGTGCCGAACGAAGCCACGCTTTGCGCAATGAAGCTGTCGGCGCTCTTGACACGAGGCAAGGGGCGCGACTTCTACGACGCGATTTTTCTGTTGCAGCGCACGGAGCCCGACTATTCGTTTTTCGCGGCGTCATATCCGGAGATAACGGATCTAAAGTCGCTCAAGGCGGCACTCAAGGCCAAGGCGCAGTCGGTCGATCTCGAACTCAAGCGTCGCGATGTGGAGCATCTCTTATTCCAGCATGAACGCGCGGAACTCGTCACCCGCTTCCCCGCCTTTATCGATGGGCTGTAAAAGGAGCAACCCATGAAACCCTTTGCAAGAAAGATGAGTAAAACACTTCACGCGCCCAAAGGTGAACTTGTCGCGGACTTCGGCAAGGAAGTCATGAAAAAGAAAGCATTGAACAGAAGAGAATTCGTGAAAGATTCGCTGGCGCTTGAGGAATTCGCCGCAGAGCGCATAGTCCAGAGAAAGTTTCCGAACTCGTAAAGATACTCTTAACATGAAGACGAAAGCAATCAAAGGCGGCGCGGACAATCAAGCCGAAGGTGCTGTTCCCATATCACTACTCGCAGACGCCGGTCAAGCGCGTCGCGGAACTTCTCTCCGACACATCCATCGACGTGCGAATCAGGAACTACCAGTAAATGAACGCGCTGTTTGTCTTTCTCGGCGGCGGCGGGATGCAGAACCTCTAGGCTTTTGCCGCCCACACGACGACAAATTTTTGGTATAATATGTGCATCTTTTCTGGGAGTAGTGATTCCTGCTTCTGGAGAGGAGACGTAAAATGGGTGAAGAGAAGAAACAGACTTTGTCTAAGCGGGAGAAATCCAAGTGAAAAAAACAAATGAACTCGACATCAAAGGAACTGTTGTCCGCGTTGTGAAAATCAACGGGGTGGACTTCGTCTGCCTTACCGACATGGCGAAACTCAAATCGGAAGATCCGCAGCAAACAATCAGTAACTGGATGCGCAACCGCATGACGCTAGAGTACCTTGGCCTTTGGGAAGAATTGTACAACCCGGATTTCAAACCCCTCGGATTCGAGGGGTTTAGAAAAGAGGTTGGGTTAAATCATTTTACAATGAGTCCCGGGAAATGGATTGAGGGAGTAAACGCCATCGGAATGGTAGCGCAGTCTGGACGCTATGGTGGTACTTATGCGCGAAGCGACATCGCGTTCAAGTTTGCGGCATGGCTTTCTGTCGAGTTTGAACTTTATCTCGTCAAAGAGTTCCAGCGTCTCAAAGCCAAGGAACAGGAACTTATAGGTTGGTCGGCGAAGCGGGAACTGGCGAAGATCAACTATCGCATCCACACGGACGCGATACAGCAGAATCTCATCCCTGCCGCCGTCACACGCTCGCAGATGAACATCATCTACGCAAGCGAAGCAGACGTGCTGAACGTGGCTCTCTTCGGCATGACGCATCAGCAATGGCAGGCCGCCAATCCGACGCTCAAAGGAAATCAGCGCGACTACGCCACCATCAACCAGCTGATTTGCATCTCCAATATGGAGAACATCAACGCTGTCATGATCAACGATGGAGTACCCCAGCCGCAACGTCTCAAGAAGTTGAACGAAATCGCCATCCAGCAAATGCGCATCCTCTCCGAAGTCGAGGGGAGAAAGTATTTGAAGTAGCGGCATAAAAGTAGGGAATTGAACAGAAAGGAGAAAGAAAATGTGTTGTCTAAAGATAATTGTTCTCGTTTTTAGTTTGCTTTTGCTTGAATTAATGGCAAATGCAGACGATAGTGAAATATCTACTAAATGGGTTAATCCACAGTATTCTTGTGATGAAGTTTCTTCTTTTCGCAAGAAAGCAACAAAAGGGGATGCTAAAGCCATGTATTTTTATTCAATAGCGTTGGCTAATGGGTATGGTTGTGAAAAAGATTGTGCAAAATCATTCAAGATTGCGCAAGATGCAGCAAAAATGAATTACAAACCTGCATATTATCTTTTGGCACATAGATATGCAGAAGGGTGCGGCGTTGAGCCTAATCAACGGAAATCGCAACAATTTTTTGAAAGATTTGTGAAATGGGCTAATCAATTAGGAAGTTCAGCCGATCCTGAGACGATGTGTAATCTTGGTTGGTGTTATAGTCAAGGTTGTGGTGTGGACAAAGACACAAATAGAGCACTCCAATTGTTCAAAGAAGCCTCAAGTCGTGGACATGCTCGTGCGCAGTGCAATCTTGGATGGAGTTATGCAACGGGGACTGGCGTGCCTATTTCTGCCGAGAATGCAGTTGGGTGGTTTATAAAATCAGCCAATAACGGATCTGTAAATGGGCAACGAGGACTTGGATGTTGTTATATGAAAGGGTTTGGAGTCGCTAAGGATGCAACGGAGGGTGTTAAATGGATTAGAAAAGCTGCAGAGCGTGGACTTCCTATAGCGCAGTATGATTTAGGTATGAGTTATATTGATGGAACTGGGGTTGCGAGGGATTTGCATGCGGCAAAGTTGTGGCTTTCACGTGCGCAAGATAATGGTTACACAAAAGCAAGTCGAGTATTGTTGGCAGTGGAGGAAGTAATTACGCTAAGTGAAACAAAAAGCGCATTGGAATCTGTGGTAAAAGAGTTTTTTGAAATCAAAAAAACCAAGTGAGATTGCTGACGTCTTTGAACAAGAGATAAACAAGCAGGCTGTTAATTTATGGTGACCTTTGTGGCTCGAAACGACAGAGTTGAAATCATCAATCCCGGCACATTCCCGTCCAATATAACGATGGCGGAACTGCGCGCCGGGAACATGAGCGAACTACGCAATCCCACCATCGCGAAGGTGATGTATTCGCGCAAGACGGTTGAGACGTGGGGACGTGGCATCAAGTTAATATTGGAAGAATGTGCGAAAGCCAACTTGCCGGAGCCGCAAATACTCGCCGGAGGGGGATATACGAGGACCGTTTTCATGAGACCAGCACAAAACGGCAAAACAAAATCCACCCAGAAATCCACTCAGAAGACTACCCTGAAAACTACCCAGAAAATACTTAACTTATTACAACAAAATCCAAGTATAACACGTATGCAGATTTCAGAAGCAATAGGATTGTCACTAGAGGGCGTCAAGTGGAATCTGGACAAATTGAAGGCTTCAGGAATTATCCGCCGCATCGGGCCGGATCGCGGCGGACATTGGGAGATTATCGGTGAATGAAAGGAAAAACTAAATGATCGACAACAAACCATTCGCGATGTTCTTCAACGCCAGCCCGCGCAAGGGGTGGAACACGCACAAGATGCTGGAGGCGGCGAAGGCCGGAGCGGAGGAGGCGGGGGCGACAACCGAACTCGTAAACCTCTACGACTTCAAGTTCCCCGGCTGCAAGAGCTGCTTCGCCTGCAAACTCAAGAACGCCAAGACCGACGGCGTGTGCGCCATCCGCGACGAGCTGCGTCCGATTCTCGAACGGGCGCGGCAGGCGGATGTGCTTGTGCTTGGCTCGCCCATCTACTTCGCCTATCCGACGGGCGTCTACCGCGCCTTCCTGGAGCGGTTGGCGTTCCCCGTGTACAGCTACCGCTACGAGGACGGCAAGCCCTGTGTCTGCCGCGACAAGGTGGTCGAGACGGCCAACATCTTCACGATGAACTGTCCGAAGGACTGGATGGAGAAGTTCAACTATCCCGCGCTTCTCGAATCAAACACGCAGACACTACAGACCGTGTTCGGCGCATCGGAAACGCTCTACTCGTGCGACACCTACCAGTTCGCCGACTACTCGCGCTACGACATGAACCTCTTTGACGAGACGGCAAAACGCGCCCACCGCGATTCGCAGTTCCCCATCGACCTCGTCAACGCCCACGCCCTTGGCAAACGGCTGGCTGAAAAGGCAAGGATGCACATTAATGCTCTCGGGTGAAGAATTGCTTTCGAAACGTATAGGCTCGTCCGACAGGTCGAGCGTCGCGGCGCTTGAGGAATTCGCATCCGAGTGCATCGCGTTCCGGCGAAAGGAAACTTAAGAAACCATGATGGCCTGAAAATCTCACGCATATGGAGGTGAAGACCATGAGGAAGCGTACGAGAACCACCTTGATCGTTCTTGGCGGTTATATATTATTATCACTCGCAGCCGGTTGCCGAACGCCGCTTCAGCCGATACCCGGCCCGGGGCGCGATGGACGGCTTTTCTGTTATGTTGTGGATTACCATGACAAGTATCTGCCATTCAGCTTGATCGGAAAATCACTCACTTGTGGCGGCGGAGACGGGTCATGGGCGATACTGCCGCCCCCAACGGCCATCTTCCCCGGTCTGCCGTTATATCTGATTGAGCAATTCGCGATCTGTCCGGCGATCGATACGCTGATGATTCCATATGATCTTTGGCTGAAATATTGGAAATCCCATGTCAGTGACAAGTATGGCGTTCTCGTGAAAGTCAAGGACTGCGACGGCAACCCGATTCCCGACCTGGAGTTTGGCGTTACCATCGATCAGCGCTCGGGTTATAGGATAGTCTATGACGGTGTCGCTCGTCAAAGCGGATACTATTCTACGAGCGTGCGAAGCGACGCAAGCGGTGCCGCCTATATTCCAATCGACCTGGGAAACTGCCTTAGAGCGCGCTTCAACGGTTGGGCTTTGACATCAGCCGGAAAGGAGATCTTTGACGGAAGCATGGATTATAGGGGTTGTTGGGTCAGGGTTGGGAATGGCGCTGCGAATAGATTCGTAAGATGGGATGAGATGCCTGAAGATGCGAAGACGGTAGTGTTCATGCTCCCCGGCAGATACGATGCTGCCGAACACGCTCGTCATTTGCCGCCAGGCGCGTCTTTCGCGGCGGGGAGCGATCCGGATGAGTTCATCGCATCGCTCGAAGGTTCTGCTCGGAACGACGTGATGCGGCAATGGCATTCAATGTCTATCCCAAAGAAAGAGGCCGATTTCGACGCATACTGGGATGCCGCCGCTGTCACAATGAAAACCATGCGGAACAGCGATCCTAAAATAGAGGAGTTGCCGTGCGATGACAAAGAACCAGTTCGTATCAGCCGCATAGTTTTCAAGGTCGGGGAGAATCAGATGGAGGGGTGGCTGTGCGAACCGCAACGGCGCAATCCGGACTTGGAACGCACACCGACGCTCGCGTTCTTTCCTCGCGGCAAGACGCCATCGTCATTTCCGCGCTCTACAAACAGAGTGGTCCTCTATCTGTCTGTATTTCCGCCGGACTACGACTATGGACGCTCAGAATACGCTATCTTGAAAAGGATTGGAAAGGAAAGTACAGCCTGTTCGGAAGCGTATTCGATCGACGGCATCGACAAGAGCCGCGAAGAATATTTTTTCTATCATGTGTTGGCGGGCGCGACATGGGCCGCCGAATGGCTCAAACAACGTGAAGGCGCCCAGGATGGCGTCAGATGCGTCGGCGCAGACCAGGGCGCCGCTCTCGCGATAATGGTCGCCGCGCTTTCGGACAGTGTCTCGTCGGTCGAAGCGTGTCAGCCGGGATTCGTTGCAATAACGTCAGATGGCAACGGCTGGCCGCAGTTCTCATGGCTTGGCCGCTGGCAGGATGGCAAACGCTTCAATCCCGCCCAATCCAATTTGCCGTATTGGGAACTTTGCTCTTTCGCCTCGCGCGTAAAATGTCCGGTCACGGTCTATGCCAGCCAGCGCAATGTCTCTGTCGTGTGCACACAGTTGGGGTTGTTAAACCCGAGCTTTGTCGTGTTCGCGGCCCTGAACGATTCTGCAAAACGCTCGCTTGTGATCGACAACACGCTGACGACGACCGAGTTCCTCACTTTCCTAATTGGCAAATGACAAATCGGTGTTAGGCTGAAGGTGGCATACGTGGACATTGGGAGGTGAAGTAGCGAAAAGGCGCGGCGCATCGCGCTCGCCTCTCTTCCCCCATCCCTCACCCATTCCTCCACGCACCAACTCCCAACTTATCCCGCTAACCGCTGCTGCGTCAAGTTATAGGCAAGATAGTCTCCAATTGACGTGCGATGTTGAGATGTGGTATACTATCCGGTGCAATCTCAAAGAGAATGCGACAAAAACCACCGGAGAAAACCGATGACATTCAGGAATACACCGCCGCGCTGTCGAGAGCGGCCGGACAATAGGAAAGAAGATGAAACGATTTGAACCCATGAAAGGAGAACCAAACCATGACATTCAATGAACTGGCGAGAAAACGCTATTCGTGCCGCAAGCTTGCGGCGAAGCCCGTCGAGCAGGAGAAGATCGACGCCATAATCGAGGCGGGTATTCTCGCTCCTACCGCAGTCAACAGGCAACCGTTCAGAATTTGGGTCGCCAAATCGCAGGATGCGGTGAAGGCAATCCACGAGGTGACGCCATACACATTCGGGGCGGAGGTGTTCCTTGTCGTCGGCGCGAAGCGCGACGAGGCGTGGGTGCGCCCTGCGGACGACGCCAACTTCGCTGATGTTGACGCAACGATAGTGGCGACTCACATGATGCTTGCCATCGAGGACCAGGGGCTTGCTACGACGTGGGTTGGGGCTTTCGACGCTCCAAAGCTTCAGGAACTGCTGCCAGAACTGTCGGGGTTCGACCTTGTGGCTATATTCCCCGTCGGCTATGCCGATCCTTCGGCCACTCCGTCGCCGATGCACGCCAAGCGTAAAAGCGCGGCAGAACTCGTAAAGAGTCTTTGAGATCGGAAAGGAGCAAAACAATGGACAGAAGAGAATCCGCAAAAGGAGAGTTCCAATGAAAGTTCTGATGATAAACGGAAGCCCGCGCAAGGACGGGAACACCGCGCGGGCGCTCAAAGAGATAGCCGACACGCTCAAGGCGGAGGGTGTAGAAAGCGAGACCGTCTGGCTCGGCAACAAGCCGGTGCGCGGATGCACGGCCTGCTACCAGTGCGTCCAGCGCGACCTGGGGCGTTGCGCGTTTGACGACGACATCGCCAACCGCATCGTGGAGATGCTGCCGGAGGCGGATGGCTTCGTAATCGGCTCGCCCACGTACTACGGACAGCCTGCCGGGGCGCTGCTTGCCGTCTGGCAGCGCGTGTGCTTCTCGGCCTCGAAGCACGTCAAGGGCAAGCCTGCCGCGTCCGTCGCAATCTGCCGGCGCGGCGGCTCCACGGCGGCGTTCCAGACGATGAACATGCCGTTCGAGATGCTGAATTGTCCGCTCGTCACGTCGCAGTACTGGAACGTGGCATTCGGGCGCGATCCGGGCGAGGCGGAGAAGGACGCCGAGGGAATGCAGACCATGCGCACGCTCGCGCGCAACATGGCATGGCTCCTAAAGTCCATCCAGGGCAATCCGCGCCCGGCACAGGAGCCTTGGCAACCCATGCACTTCATCAGATAGAGGAAGAGAGGACACTGGCAACATTCTCGCCAACCCTATCCGTCAGGAGATCCGATTCCCGGCACCTGTGACAACGCGCTACATCCGGGCAAGAGTCCGGAGCATGATCGAAAGCAACAAGCGCCGACGGAATCTGGTCGATGCCCTCGAAGAACTTTAATTCATCAGAAAGGAACAAAACAATGAAGAAAAACGTTGGAGTCAAGAACTGGATGTTCCCGATGCCAGTGCTGATGATCGGCACGTACAACGAGGACGGAACACCAAACATGATGAACGCCGCATGGGGCGGGATTACGCTGGAGGACGAGATAACAATCTGCATCGACACCTCGCACAAGACCTGGACGAACATTGCCGCGCGCAAGGCGTTCACCGTCGCCTTCGGCACGGCGGATGCCGTGAAGGCCTGCGACTACCTCGGCATCGTGAGCGGAAACAAGACGCCGGAGAAGGTGGCGAAGAGCGGGCTCACCGTCGCAAAGAGCGAGTTTGTGGACGCGCCAGTCGTCAATGAACTGCCGCTTGTCCTCGAATGCAAGCTCATTTCCGTGAATGAGGAGGACTGCAATGTTGTGGGCAAGATCCTCAACTGCGCCGTCGAAGAGTCTGCGATGACTGATGGAAAGCCCGACGCCGCAAAGATGAAGCCAATCTGCTTCGACACCTGCCAGCACGTCTATCGCCTCATGGGCGAAGTCGTGGCACAGGCGTTCTCCTGCGGCAAGGAACTGATGTAAAATGACTAGTGAACAACAAAGTCTTGTCGGACGAGAGTTCCGGCACTTCAAGGGGAACCGCTACCGCCTTGAAGGGTTCGCCAAGGACTCCGAGACGCTTGAGGAGATGGTTGTTTATCGCGCCCTCTATGGCGAACACGGCCTTTGGGTGCGTCCGGCAAAGATGTTCTTCGAGACCATCGAGCGCGATGGGAAACGCATGAAGCGGTTTGAACTTGTGGAGGCGCAATGAACGCGCTTTTTGTCTTTCTCGGCGGCGGAGCCGGAAGCGTCCTGCGATATCTCGTTGGACTCTGGATCGGCTCAACGGCGTTTCCATGGGCAACGTTCGCCGTGGGAAACTTCACCTTCCACAACCCCACAAAGCTCCACTTCGGCGAGAACGCGATGGGTGCGCTCGCTGGGGAGCTGAAGAACTACGGCGGGACCAAAACCGCAAGTGGCGCTATATAAAGGATGGAAAACTATGATGAAGTATACGATGACAGCAGTGTTCGCGGTGATGGCTGTGGCGACACAGGCGGCTGTGCCGGTGCCAAGTACGGCGACGCTTAGCGCGCTCGACAAGGGAGTGATAGCGATTGTACATTTCGGGCCAAACACGTTCACTGACCGCGAATGGGGTTATGGCGACACGCCAGCATACGTGTTCAACCCTCCGAAGCTCGATGCCGCGCAGTGGGTGGCGGCGGCGGAGGCAGGCGGCATCCGCCGCATCGTTCTCGTATGCAAGCACCATGACGGCTTTTGTCTCTGGCCGAGCCGCTACAACAATGACTACACAGTCGCCAACACTCCATGGCGCGACGGCCGCGGCGACCTCGTAAAGGAGGTTCGCGATGCGACGCTGGCCGCAGGGCTCGAATTCGGCGCATATCTTTCGCCGTGGGATCGCCACCATGCCGATTATGCCAGACCAGCTTACACTGAATACTTCCACTGCCAGTGGAATGAACTGATGAATGGCTACGGTCCTATTTCCGAGATATGGCTCGACGGCGCAAACGGCGGCGACGGCTGGTACGGCGGCACGAAGGAAATACGCAAAATTCCTGCAGCTCCCATCTACTACGACCATCCGCGACTCTTAAAGGCATTGACGGCGAAGTATCCGCTGGCGACGATCTTCGGCATGGATACCGATCGCACGCTGCGCTGGCCTGGCAACGAACGCGGAATCGTGCCAGAGGACTACGATCTCGTGCAAAACGGCGTGTTCCAGCCGCCGGAGGCCGACACGCCGCTGAGAGGCAAGTGGTTCTGGCATCCTGGCGATCAGCCCAAGAGCCTCAACGAACTTTCGACGCGCTATATGGAGAGCGTCGGCAGGAGCGGCATCCTCGACTTGGGGCTGGCGCCAAACCGGGACGGACTTATCGACGAAGACGACGCGAAACGGCTCAAGGAGTTTGGCGAATGGGTGCGGCAGTTCAATGCGGTTGATCTCGCGCATGGCGTCAAGGGCGAAGTGGAACATGGAGAGAGTTCGTCCGTCTGGTGCTGGAAGCTGCCCGAGCCGCGCACCTTCGACGCGATCGATTTGGCGGAGGACATCCGCAAGGGAATCAGAGTCAAGTCATGGAAGGCTTTTGCAGACGGTCGCGAGATTGCGCATGGCGGGCAGATTGGCTATCGCCGCATCGCACGGCTTGACGCGGCGGTCACCGCTAGCGAAGTGCGTGTCGATGTGGAAAGTGAGGGCAAGGCGACGCTTCATCTCTCGTTGCGCATCGTCCCGTCGCAGGATGGTGCGGTCGCGGACGCCGTGCGGCCGACGGCATCCTCAATGGCGTTCAAGGCGCTTCCAGCACCCAAAGGCGAACTTGTCGCGGACTTCGGCAGCGCAGTTGAAGTGGGCGGATTTGCATTTACGCCGGGCACAGGCAAGGAGATGCCGCCAAAGGGTTATCGTGCGCAAGCGTCGGACGATGCGAAGGCGTGGCGCAATCTGGGCAGCGACGAGTTCAGCAACATTCTCGCCAACCCGATCCGCCAGGACGTCCGGTTCCCGGCGCCGGTGACAACGCGCTACATCCGGCTCGTCGCGGTGCCGTTCCCCGGTGAATCCTCAGACTGGAGCACCATTGGCGCAAAGGTCGAGTTCGTAGCTCCATAGGTGGGCGAAACGCCATACAACAGCGACTTCCAGAAGTGCTGCGACGAGGCGAAGCCGGAATGCTACGGCAAGAAGACGAGGCCGATCAAGGCCATCGAGGGACTCGATCTCACCAAGTACGATGCCGTGTTCGTCGGCTCGCCGAACTGGTGGGGCACGCTCGCGCCGCCCGTGCGCACGTGGCTCACGCAGAACGTCGCCGCGCTCAAACTGCGAGAAGAAATCTGGCATGGACAGTTGCCAAGAGAACAGGCGTTGGCTTGGTCTTCTTGTTTCTTGTAGGTTTCATGTTGACTGTATTTGTGATGCCGCATATCCCTCGGTGGTTGTGGCAGTCAAAGAATCCTGATTTGCAGGAGATCGCTATTCCTCTGTTGAAGAAGCAGATAAAGGTTGGCATGCGGCCTGATGAAGTGGCACGGCTGTTTGGAGAATTGGCTGTTCCCGCTATGACGGGAGTGGAGGATCGATGTTTTTCAGGATTCACAAAATTTAATAATGTGAATTGACACGCAAGCGCGGATATGATATAATGCGCTTCACAAAAATGAAAAACGTGAAGAAAGAATATGGCTTGAATGCACTGGTTGAGTTGCCACCGGCACCAGACGGGGAAATGCTCACGGCGTTCGCCAAGGCCATGCGCGCTGTCGCGGCGGAGAAGACGTTTGACGAGATGTCGGTTCTTGACATTGTCGGAGCGAGCGGCTTCACGTCAAGGACTTTCTACAACCATTTCCGCAGTAAGTACGATCTTCTTTTCTGGAGCTATGTTTCCGAGGACTACCGTGCGCTGCAAATGCCGTGTGGCGACTGTTCTATGCGGACATGCCGAGATTGGATTTACAACAGCGTTCGCCGCATTTACAATGATCGCAGCCTGCTCAAAGGGGTGTTCATCGAGCGATCGTGGGAAGAGCGGCTTTGCGAGACATACATTGAACATTGCTGCCGCATGGCATGCAACTTTATCGTCAGGCGCGGCGCGAAGCGGATTTCGTGCGACACGGTCAGACTCATGCGGCACTACTTCGCGGGGAACATACACGAATCGGCGTTGTGGCTTGCCGAAGAGAACCCCATGCCCGTGAAGGAGTTTGCGGAATTCCTAATTCGCGCAATGCCTGCGCCGCTCGCGAAACTCCTTTTGAAGAACAAATAAACATCAACAGACCAAGAAAGGAAAACAAAATGAGCATAACGATAAAGCCCGTCCGCTTCACCGAAAACGGATTCATGACCGAGCCGTTCGCCCTCGGCGGCGAAGGCGCGGAAGGTCTCGATTCGAACGTCAAATACCGCTCCTGCCTGCAGAACTGGGTAATCGACACTGGCAGCGAGGTGATTCTCGTCGACACCGGCCTGCCTGCCGAGTTCCCGGACGCCGCACCGACGGCGGACGCAGCCATTTATCTTGGCTCGAAGATCAAGCCCTATCTCGAAGCGCTGGCCGACCTCGGCTACAAGCCGGAACAGGTCTCGAAGATTCTCATCACGCACAAGCACGCCGACCACACGGGCGAATTGCGCGCCTTCCCGAACGCGCAGATCATCTGCTCCGCCGCCGAAGCCGAGGCGGACGAAATCAAGCCGTTCCATCCGACCGCCGCCACGTTCCTGGACGGCCCGTATTACGAGTTCCCCGCCTCGCAGCGCATCGCCGAGGGCGTGACATATCTGCCCGCGCCCGGACACACGACGGGCAACTGCATTGTCGCTGTCGAAACCGACGGACTCTTCTACCTCATCCATGGCGATGTAACCTACACGGATGTTGCGTTCTACAGGAACAGGCTTTCCGTGGTCTTTGACGACAAGGCTGCCGCCCGCGAAACGCTGGACCGCTGTCGTGCGTTCTGCGCGGCGCGTCCGACCGTCTGGCTCGGAACCCACACGCCGGAGGCGCTGGAAAGCCTGGAACAGCACAGGGTTGTTGACCTCGCCAATCCGCCCGCCGTGATTCCGCCCGGCGAAATCGTGTTCAAGACGCCGACCGGCAAGTACATCTGCTCCGTCTGCGGCTATGTCTACGACCCCGCCGAACATGACGGCGTCGCGTTCGAAGACTTGCCCGCCGACTGGCGCTGTCCGCGCTGCAAGCAGCCAAAAGACAAGTTCAACCGAGCATAAAGGGCACGAGGTTCATGTCAGCCTCCCGCAAGCTTGGAGTGAAAGTGAAGTGAAAGGACAATCTTATGTACAGCGTCAAGGAAAGTGACTGGAAGCTCTTCAGGAAGTTGTTGCCTGCGTGGCAGGAGCGGTTTATGGAGAGGCTTATTAGCGAATATGCCAAAGTGATTTCGGGCAAGGGACTTGCCTCGGATCGATTCTGGAAGCTGCAGAAAAGGCTCCAGAAGGATGTGCGGAAAGTCGGCGTCTGTGCGGAAATGCGACGGTCTGACATGGACATGAACCTACAATCGCTTTTGCATGAAGGTGCGATCACCAAGGATGACCTCGACGGATTTAGCGATGAGTTGAGGCAATCGCTTCTTGGCGCATATTAGAGCAGTACCTTGTGGAAATGAGGGAGACATCAAAATGAAGAAACGCATCATAGGAGCATTAACCATGGCAAGCATGATTGCGGCAACTGCCGCGGAAACCCAAACCGACGCGTTCAAGACCAAAGGCGGCAAGGAGGTCGTGATTACCGCAATCAAGCACGCCAGCCTGCGCATCCAGTACGGCGGACTCGAAATCCAGGTCGACCCCGTCGCCGAGTATGCGCCCCCCACCGACTATTCAACATTCCCCAAGGCCGACGTCATACTCGTCACCCACGAGCATTTCGACCACTTCGACCGCGACGCCATTGCCGCGCTCAAGAAGGATGCGACGGAAGTGATCGCGAACCCGGCAGTCCAGAAGATGCTGGGCTTCGGCGTGGCAATGACGAACGGAGAGAGCCGCATAACCGCCAAAGGCATCAAGCTAGACGCAGTCCCGGCCTACAACACCACGCCCGGACATACGCAGTTCCACCCCAAGGGACGGGACAACGGCTATGTGCTGACGATCGACGATTTTCGCATCTACATCGCCGGCGACACCGAGGATATCCCGGAGATGGCGACACTCAAGGACATCAACATTGCGTTCCTGCCCTGCAACCAGCCGTACACGATGACGCCTGAGCAGGTCGCTAAGGCGGCGCGGACAATCAAGCCGAAGGTGCTGTTCCCGTATCACTATTCTCAGACGCCGATCAAGCGCGTCATGGACCTTCTCTCCGACACATCCATCGACGTGCGAATCAGAAACTACCAGTAAATGAACGCGCTATTTGTCTTTCTCGGCGGCGGATGTG
>Ga0265298_10005265_pt1 | contig 16303 bp, 7 predicted proteins | sample AusTroGonzalo_MG_3_FD_193486 | JGI IMG/M metagenome (GOLD analysis project Ga0265298, IMG submission 193486) | Bovine rumen microbial communities from tropical cattle in Woodstock, Queensland, Australia - Gonzalo_01 | ecosystem: Host-associated > Mammals > Digestive system > Stomach > Rumen ... | reverse complement strand
ATGGAGAGGTCGCATTGGTAGATGTAGTACGGACGGACGCGCATACGCACGAGGTCGTGAACAAGTTGCTTCATGATCTCGGTGTCGTCGTTCACGCCGCGCAACAGCACCGTCTGGTTGCCCAACGGTACGCCGGCATCAGCCAGTTTGGCGCAAGCAGCCATGGCCTCTTCGGTCACCTCGTTCGGGTGGTTGAAGTGGGTGTTGAGCCAAATCGGATGGTATTTCTTGAGCATGTTGACGAGATCGTCGGTGATACGCTGCGGGCAAACCACAGGGGTACGGGAACCGAGACGGATGATCTCCACATGCGGGATAGCTCTCAAGCGTTGGATGATGGATTCGAGCATCTTGTCGCCCACCATCAAAGCGTCGCCACCGGAGAGGAGCACGTCGCGCACTTGCGGGGTGCGGGCGATGTAGTCGATAGCGGCCTGGATGCGGTCTTGCGTGGATTCGCAGTCGTGTTGACCGGCGAAACGTCTGCGCGTGCAGTGACGGCAGTACATGGAGCACATGTCGGTGATGAGGAACAGCACTCTGTCGGGATAGCGGTGGGTGAGGCCGGGAACCGGGGAGTCTTCATCCTCGTGCAGCGGGTCGAGCAGATCGGCGGGGGATTGGTGCACCTCGGCGCCGGTCGGGATGGCCTGCTTACGGATCGGACAATTCGGGTTGTTCGGATCGATCAAGCTCAAATAGTAGGGAGTGATAGCCATACGGAGGGTTTGCAGCGATTTCTTCACGCCTTCCTCCTCTTCGGGAGTCAGCTCGATATATTTTTTCAGTTCTTCGAGGGTCTCCACTCTGTTGCGGACCTGCCATCTCCAATCGTTCCATTCAGCGTCGGTAACGTTGGGGAAAAGTTCTTTTCTTCTACTTGCCATATTGATTTGTTAATTATTTAATCTGAAATTTTGGAGGTGCAAAAGTACAAAAATATTGATAACGGCGGAAAGTTTTTTTGACTACTGGATACTCGTTTCTTGTCGGCGTTCAACTCTGCGCACGACCACCACACTTAACTCGTATAACAGCCAAATCGGCAGCGAGACAATCATCAGCGTAAAGGCGTCGCCCGTGGGGGTGATGATGGCTGCGATGATGAGGATGGCCACCACTGCGTGACGACGATAGCGGGTCATGTATTCGGCCTTCAGCAGACCGAACCGGGCGAGCAGCCAGCTCAGGATAGGGATTTCGAAGAGGATGCCGAAAATGAGGCTCATCATCAGAAGCGTGTCCATGTAGGACTGCAGGGTCAGCATGTTGCTCACCTGCTCGCTCACCTGGTAGGTGCCCAAAAACCGGACGGTCAGGGGGAAGATGAAGAGGTAGTTGGCGGCCACCCCGACCAGGAACATGACGTACGCGGCCAGCACCAGAGAGACAGAGTGCTGGCGTTCGTTTTCGTAGAGCGCGGGCCGGATGAAATCGAACAGCACTTTGATGATGTAGGGGGAGGCCAGCAGCAGTCCCACGGCGAAGGCTGTCTTCAGATGGATGGTGAACTGTTCTGTGAGGCCGGTGTTCATGAGGCTGACGGAGAAGTCGCCGCCGCCGAAAAGCCGGTACATGAAAAAAGAGGAGTCTTTCGGGGCCAGGACCACGCGGAAGAGCAGGTCCTTGAAACAAAATGCCAACACGGAAAACACCAGCGTGGCCGCCACGATCTTGATCAGGCTGCCGCGCAGGTCTTCCAGATGTTCCCAAAAAGACTTGTTTTCCGTCGTTTCGGACATCTATTCGGGCTTGTTTTCGTCCTGTTTTTCAGCAGGGGCGTTTGGGTCGGTGGCGTCCTTGCCATTCATACCGTCCTTGAAAGAACGCACGCCCTTGCCCAGTCCGCTCATCAGTTCGGGGATCTTCTTTCCTCCGAATAAAAGCAGCACAATGAGGGCGATGATGATGATTTCTGTCATTCCGATTCTCATAGGGTTATAGGGGTTTAGGGGTTACGGTTTAGGGGTTTGGGGTTAGGAGGTTAAAGAGTTTTAGGCAATAGGCAACAGGCAATAGGCAAGGTTGCACGTCTCAAATCTCAAATCATACGTCATACGTCACAAATCATACGTCAACTCTTGAACATGATATCGTGAACCATGGGGCCGAAATCTGCCTCTATTTTCTTAAGGATCTGGGATTTGTGGCCGAAGAGTTCGAACTTGAGGGCGGCGTTTTGCACGCGCACGTAGAGGATGCCGTTGCGCAAGTCCACACATTTTGAGAATTGGGCGCACACGTTGCCGACATAGTCCGGCCACCGTTCGAACAGCATCTGCTTGTCCATCAGGTGTTGTTTTCCCGACTGGCTCACAAAGCGGCCGATCAGCTCTTTTAAGTTCATTTCGTGGTTGTCCCTCACGGTATTCTTGATGTTTAAGGTTTATAGTTTAAGGATAAATGGATGAGGGGATGGGTCATCACAAAATCTGCATGTATTTATGCGTTTGCAGTGACATTCGCCATTTCGGGTGGTCCAGGATGTATTGCACGAGGCGGCTCATGATGACGTTGCAGCGGTTCCAGTCGGGCTGGAGGAAGAACAGGCAGTTTTTGGAGACTTTTTTGGCGTTTTCCTCGGCCCAGGCAAAGTCCTCTTCGCAACCGATGACCACTTTGAGTTCGTTAGCATGAGCCAGCATTTCCGGTTTCGGGGCAGCACCGTATTTCGGGGAGAGGCATATCCAATCCCAGTCGCCGGAGAGCGGTTCGGATCCGGAAGTTTCTAAGAAACAGCTGATTCCGTGTTCGTGCATTTTCGCGCAAAGGTAGTCCATATTGTAGAGCATCGGCTCGCCGCCAGTGACGACCACCGCCCGAGACGGAGTTTTCGCCGCCCTTGCCACGATTTCGTCCACGTCCAGTTTGGGATACTTGTTCGCATTCCACGCCCGCATCTCATCGCAGAAAGAGCACCCCACTTCGCAACCGCCTACGCGCACAAAATAGGCCGCTTTCCCCGTATGGTATCCTTCCCCCTGGAGCGAATAAAACTCCTCAACCACAGGAATATACAATCCTTTATCGTTTGCCATTTTTCTCGTTACTTTTCAGTTTGCAAAAATACATTTTTCTACCAAAAAAAAGTGTATCTTCGCGCTGCATTAAAAGTTGTACTAAACAAAAAGAAAAATACTATGAGTCAAATCGTTAAAGTTTATGGTAGAGAGATTTTGGACTCTCGCGGCAATCCTACTGTTGAAGTTGATGTTTACACCGCTGCCGGTGCAGTCGGTCGTGCGGCTGTTCCCTCTGGCGCTTCTACGGGCGTACACGAGGCTGTGGAGTTGAGAGATGAACAGAAAGACAGATATATGGGCAAGGGCGTGCTGAAGGCCGTCCAGAATGTGAACAGCACTTTGGCTGAGGCTGTGGAAGGCATGGAAGTGAGCGACCAAGCTGAACTCGATGCCCGCATGATTGAGGTTGATGGCACTGAGAACAAGGGTGCTATGGGCGCTAACGCCATCCTCGGCATCTCCCTTGCAGCGGCCAAGGCTGCCGCTCAGGAGACGGGTCAAGACCTCTATCGCTATGTCGGCGGTTGCAACGCCACCGTGCTGCCCGTCCCGATGATGAATATCCTCAACGGCGGTTCGCACGCTGATAACCGTGTTGACTTCCAGGAGTTTATGATCATGCCTGTGGGTGCTCCCACCTTCCGCGAGGCTGTCCGCATGGGCTCCGAAGTGTTCCACAACCTGAAGAAGGTGCTCAAGGGCCGCGGCTATTCCACCAATGTGGGTGACGAAGGCGGTTTCGCCCCCGACCTTAAATCCAACGAGGAGGCCCTTGAGGTGATTCTGCAAGCTATCGAAAATGCCGGCTACAAACCGAAAGAGGACATCTGCATTGCACTTGATCCCGCCTCTTCCGAGTTTTACGATGCCGACAAGAATATCTACAAACTGAAATGGTCCACCGGCGACGAGCTCACGCCCGCTCAAATGGTTGATTATTGGAAGACTTGGTGCGACAAGTACCCGATCATCTCCATCGAAGACGGTATGGCCGAAGATGACTGGGACGGTTGGAAACTTCTCACCGACACTATCGGCGACCGTTGCCAGCTCGTGGGCGACGACCTTTTCGTGACCAACGTGAAGCGTCTGCAAATGGGTCTCGACAAAGAGGTGGCCAACTCCATCCTCATCAAGGTCAACCAGATCGGTACGCTCACTGAGACCATCAACGCCGTGCAACTCGCACAGCGCAACTACTACACCGCTGTGATGTCACACCGCTCCGGCGAAACCGAGGACACTACCATCGCCGACCTCGCCGTCGCTTTGGGCACGGGCCAAATCAAGACCGGTTCCGCCAGCCGCACCGACCGCATCTGCAAATACAACCAGCTGATGCGCATTGAGGAGATGCTGGGCAGCCAGGCTATCTATCCCGGCAAGAACTTCCCGTTCAGAGGATAATCGACAACCTCGCCACCGCCCGCCCTGGCGGGGCGGAAATTCCGCCGCTCACTGCGTTCGCTGGCGGAATGGTGAACACCTTCTAGAGAGAGAGGGGAAAAGGATGCACATCTTTTTCCCCTTTTTTAACGGATGCTGCGCACCATTCCGCGAGATGCGAAGCATCGAGCGGAATCTCCGACGCTGGAAAGCGTCAGCTCCTAAAAAAAATTTTCGCCCCTACTGCAACCTTTTGGATTTTCTGTATCATGTAGTAAAAGATGTTATTTTTGCAGCGTCGTTGTCTTCGGCTGATGTTTGTTGGACTTGACATCATTCGCAGAAAAGGCGTCAAGAAGAAAAAAACATAAAGTCCTTATAATAAACTAAATAATGAAAAAGTTTGCGTGCATTCTCGCTTTTATTGTTGCACTATTTTACACCTCTCCGGCACAAACGCTGATGGTTGGGGATGCGAACGACACCCAGGAATTCGCTCCGATTTCGTATCGCATGTGGATGTATCCGCAGCGCGGGCAGATTGTCTATCCGGCCAGCATGCTCACCGCCATGCAGGGGAAATACATCGCGGGCATATCGCTCTACTTCCATATTGACCAGTGCACCGGCTGCACCTCCACCAACTACGCCTATTTGGACGGGACGCAGACGGTCAGGATTGGTCATACAAACGCATCCAACCTCTCGGGCGGATTCACTTCCGACACGTTGGAAACCGTCTGGGAGGGCACGATGCAGAATGTCACGATTGGCGGCGTCACCGCTGACGGCGAAGTGAAAATCCTGTTCGACCATGCCTTCCTTTACCAGGGCGGCAACCTTATGATTGAGATAGAGACCTACGATGACGCGCAAACCAACGGATGGTACTTTTTCTTCTGGTACGGACAGAGCACCTCAACAGCAAACTGCTATCACTCTGGCTCTTACAACAGTTCACAGGTCTATAATAACAGTTATGACTTCTTGCCGAAAACCATGTTCCGGTACCAAGACAACGCTTGCGTGGCACCGTCGGTGTTCACGCATACCAACAACAACCCAAACGCTACGACCATCAACTGGGATCCCGTCTATTACGATGGAAATCCCATTGCTGATTACGAAGTCGCGTATCGCAGAACGGTGGATACCGCATTCCAAACGGTCGCTGTGGTAGATACGTTCGCCGTGCTGAACAATCTGGAGTCATCCACGGACTATGTTTACAAGGTCAGGGCCTACTGCGGCGGCAGCGAATACAGCTTCTGGAGCGAGGAGCAGACGTTCCGCACCGACATCTCGACCGGGCAACTTCCCTATTTCTGCGGATTTGAGGACGCACAGGAGAACAACAGCTGGCATCGTACCACCCAACATTGGCCCGACAACGATTACTCGTGGTATATAGACACGGCCACGAGTTATGAGGGGGAGCAATCGCTGTACATCTCCAAGGACAACGGTGCCACCTTCAGCACCATAACTGCCTATTACGATGATGGCGATGTCTGGGCCTACCGCGACATCTACTTCGACCCTGCCTATCCTTCCTACCACATCAGTTTCCAGCATAAAGGCCATCATATATTATATGCATATCTCGGGCCTCCGACAACGCCTTCCGGGAAAGCCCAGCCAACCGGCTCCGAAAGGTTGGGCAGTTCCTATATTACGCGCACGGACGATTGGCAGACTTGCGAGTACACAGTCTCGGGGACTCACGCTGGAATGCAACGCCTCTATTTCCTGTTCTACTGCGGTGCGCCTACCAACATAGGGGCCGCCATCGACAATGTGCAGATAGACGGCATCAACTGTGTTGCGCCGGAAAACCTGGCTGCCACGCCGCAGGATTCTTCCGCCGTGCTGACGTGGCATCCCTTGTGTGCCACGCCGCCCTACGGGTATGTGGTGGCGTATAAAAAATCTTCGGACAACGATTTCACGGAGATCACCGTCACCGACACCACCGCCACGCTGCTGAACCTGCTCCCCTACACGGATTACACTTGGAAAGTGAGTGCTAAGGGGTCGGACAGCATTCTTTACGGTTGGAGTGCGACGGCCACCTTCAGGACAACGGTCACGCCGGTGAGAGCCATCCCCTATTTCTGCGATTTTGAGGACAATGCCGAGAATGCCGGCTGGACGTTGGTGTCCATGGCAGGCACGTCCAACCGATGGACGATCAGTGCCAACGGGAAATATACGGGCACCAAAGGGTTGCATATCACCTATACCAGCAGCAATTCTTACAACTACACGGATGCAAGTTCGGCTGTTTGGGCCTACCGGGACGTGCTATTCGATTCGGTGGCGAAAGGCTTGGTGGTGGAGTTCGACTACAAGGTGAGAGGCCGAGAGGGTTACGACTATGCCAAATTGTTCATCGGCGACACCGTCCAACCGTACGGATTTGACATCCCCGCTGGCCTGACGGACATCACGGGCGAACTGTCCTCCACGGAGTACAGTCCAAATTGGAAGCATAAGATCTTTTTCCTCAACGATTCGACACTTACGGGGCTGAAACGCATCTATCTGTATTGGCAGAATACCTATTATTACTCCCAAACTCCCCCCATTGCCATTGACAACCTATCGATTTATACCACCGAATGCAGCGCACCTATGAACTTGGCCGCCACAACGCTCGACACCGTGGCTGATCTTTCGTGGCAACCCAATGTGATTGGGGAGGCGCAGACCTACACCGTGGCTTACAAAAAGAGTACGGACTCTGTGTTCACGGAAGTGTCTGTTGCCGACACCATCGCACACATCGGCAATCTGGAGCCTAACACACAGTATGACTGGAAAGTAAAGACCAACTGCTCCGAAATTAGCAGTTCATGGCAAGCTGGGCCGGCTTTCAAGACGTACCGCCTTTTCGCCCAAATTCCGTATTCTTACGGTTTTGAGGATACCAGTGAGAACCTAAACTGGGGCGAACATGGCACTTCCGGCGAACCTGACCATTGGAAAATCGGAACGGCCGCCGTTCATCAAGGACAGTATGCCGCCTATATCTCCAGTGATGGCGGCAATACAGTCACGACCTCCCCTTCTGACTATCAGAGTGCTTCCGGGCTTTATCGCGACTTTGTGTTCTCCCCCGAGTTCTCGGAGCATGAACTCACGTTCGATTTCAGGGCGACACGGGCGGACCTGCCGGCGAATGTGAAAGTTTATGCCATGGAAGCTACCTCGCCGGACTACGTATATACAGACATCCCGAATAGCGCTTTGGTTTTCGAACTGAACCCAACACATACGGTGATTGGCGATACGACTTGGCATACCTATACGGTGAAGTTGAACAATACACACAAAGGTATTGTCAGAGTTGTCTTTTACTGGTGGAACGACAGTTTTCATAACCATACTGTGTCACCCTGTGTCATTGACAATGTAACCATTCACGGGCATGTCATGGGCACTCCCTTCGCCCTGTTGCAGAAACCGCAGACCGACACATCTGCTTTGTTCTCCTGGCATTCGGGCAACAACATGCCGGTCTCCTATACGTTGTGCTACCGCAAGAGCACCGATCCGGTTTTCACCGAGATTACGCTCACCGACACCTTCTTCCTACTCCAACCCGTGACCACCCCTTCTACTTACATCTGGCAGGTTCGCGCTAACGGAACGGACACGATGCACAGCGACTGGACCGAAACGAAGACCTACGTTCACAAGGTGGTTGGGCTGCCGTTGCTGTGTACCTTTGAGGACGACACCGACAACTCCCTGTGGACCAATTACTGGTATTATGGCTATAGCTATTCTGCTATGCCTGACACCATCGAATGGGTCATCGGAAATGCGGTGAAACGCGATGGGGAGAAGTCGATGTACGTCTCCTCCAACCAAGGTGCTGACAACACCGTATCGACCAACTACTATCTGAATGTATGGGCCTATCGGGATGTCTATTTCCCGCCAACAGACTCCTATTACTACGTCACCTTGGATTACAAAGGAGCTGCCCCGACAACTATATACATTGATGATTATAATGACAATCAAGAACCTGAAGACTTCATTAACACCTATTATACAATATCCGTTCCCCAGTCTGCGACCTGGGATCATCGTCACTTCATGGTGATTCCGGACGATTCGAGTTTCTCGGGGGTGAAGAGAGTCTATTTCCAGTGGCAGTATTCAAATACCGCGACGGTTGTGGATGCCGGTGCCGTGGACAACTTCAAAATCGGGGTTGTAGAGTGCCAGGAACTGACCGATTTGTCGGTTGTGGAGATCTCTCACAACTCCGCCAAGGTTACTTGGGAGAAGTTCAATGCCGACTACGACGGCATCAACAACTGCAACGGTGTGCAGTCCTATACGGTGGCCTACAAGCCTGTGGATGCGCAGCAATACGCGGAGGTTACGGTCAGCGACACCTTCTGCGTGCTGACCGGTCTGCAGCCGGATGTCACCTACCAATGGAAAGTCCGCTCCAACTGCGGCAATACGGTCTCGGGCGAGTACTCAGCGGAAAGCAGCTTCACGACTTACGCGGCCCTGCCCTATTTCTGCGACTTCGAGGATGACGGTGAGAATGCGAAATGGCATTTCGCCAATGCCGCGTACACCTACTGGGCCATCGGCGAGGATGGTGAGGTCAGCGGCAACAACCGGTTGAAAGTCATGGGCAGCTTAGGCATAAACAGTTACACCTACTATTCCGGGTTCAGCATCTGGGCGTACCGCGACCTTTACTTCAATGAAGGGTACTCGGAATACCAAATCTCATTTGATTACCGGGGTATGGGACAGGCCGGACAGGACTACGTGCAGGTGTTCATCGGACCGGACACGGTAACGGCTTCCGGAAGCATGATACCCGCCGAACTCACGCGGATTGGCGACAGCCTCTGCAACGTGGCCTCCTACACCCATTTCAGTTTCACCCTTGACAGCACCTTTACGGGCAGCCACCGTCTCTTCTTCTACTGGAAGAACAATGCCGACTCGAAGGGCACCAATCCGGCGGCATCGTTCGACAACCTGCGTATCCAGGGTTCCGACTGCAAAATCCCGACGAATCCTCGCAACATCGCCGTCCCCGGCACCACCGCCGACCTCGCCTGGGGTGCGCCGGATGCTTCGAGCCATCAGTTCACCGTTGCTTACAAGTCCGCGGCGGATACCGCGTTCACGGAAGTGCCAGTCAGCGACACCGTGTGCCACCTTTCCGGACTGCTTCCCAACACCAGCTACTACTGGTATGTGCGGAGCGATTGCGGTGAAAACAGCCACAGTCTATGGAGCAACAGCAAGACCTTCTCCACCACGCAGCTGAACATCGCGACCTTGCCCTACTCCTGCGACTTCGAGGATGCCACCGAGAACAGCCGTTGGTCGATTTCTTCCTCGCTGAACAATAATTTGTGGTATATCGGCAGTGCGGTCAGCAATGGTGGCGACAATTCGCTTTACGTCTCGGCGGACAGCGGCGCCACCAATTCGTATGTAAACGACATGGCTTCAGGCATTTGGGCTTGGCGTGACATTGACTTCGGAACCGATTATGGCGAGCATATCGTCTCCTTCGACTTCAAGGGAAAAGGGCGGGAGGCCCACTACGCCCGCGTTTTGATCGGGAAGCCCACAATCCCCTCGGGATCCCCTGTGCCGGAAGGTCTTACGCAATTAGGCGGAGTTCTTTACAACGTCAACGACTGGACGCATTACGCATTCAGCCTCGATTCGAGCTATTCCGGCGTGATGCGGCTGTATATCCAATGGCAGCAGAACACCTACACCGGTTACCAGCCGCCTGCCGCGTTCGACAACCTCACGATTCTCGCCACGAACTGCAGCGCACCCGTACAGTTGACAAGCTCCGTGGCCGCTGATACCGTCACGCTTTCCTGGTCGCCTGGAATGGCCGGCGCGAACAACCTGTTCACCGTTGCCTACCGTAGCACAACGGACAGCACCTTCACGGAGGTCACCGTACCCGACACCTTCCTGATGCTCACCGGTCTGCTTGCAAACACCGACTTTATATGGAAAGTGCGGCAGGACTGCGGAACCACCTCCTATTCCGATTGGAGCGAGACTGCTACCTTCTTGACGTATCCGACCTATCCCTATTTTTGCGATTTTGAGGATTCCATCGACAATTCGAGATGGGTGTTTGTCAACGGAAGTTATCCCAGCAAATGGTATATCGGCAACAACTCCGAGAGCGGAACGAACAGCCTTCTGTACATCTCGTCTGACAATGGAGCCACCAACACCTATTCCAACACTAATTCCTACTACTCTCTGAACACCGTTTGGGCGTACAGGGACATTTACATCGATCCTGCTTACGACACAACGTACATCTCTTTCTTCTGCCGGGTCAATGGTGAGAGTTACGACGACCTGACGGTTCTCGTAGGCGACTGCGTGACACCGTCTGGCGAAACCAACCCGCAAAATGCGACCATCTTAGTGCACCAGCTCCATGGACAGCCGGAGTGGCAGCGGCATGTCTGCACCGTCCCGTCGTCAGCGGGCGGACTGCGCCGTCTGTTCTTCCTGTGGCGCAACGATAGCTATGACATCTACAATCCCCCTGCGGCCATCGACAACATCGAGATTTGCAACAAAAACTACAGTTTCCCGCAAAATCTGGCCGTTTCCGCCATCGACACGGCGGCAGTTCTCACATGGCAGCACACCGCCGGCGAGACACCTGACTCCTACACGGTGGAGTATTGCGAATATCCCAACGGCGCGTTTGTCTCGACCACGCTGAGCGCCGAAAATCTGGCAATTGGCAACCTGCAGCCCAACACGGACTATCTATGGCGGGTCCGTACGAACTTCAGTGACGGCCATCACGGTATGTGGGTCAATGCCTCCTTCAAGACCGAGGCAAATGTGGCCCGCCTGCCCTACTATTGCGATTTCGAGGACACCGTCGAGAATGCCCACTGGAAGTTCTTCTTAGGCAGCAATACCAACAAGTGGGTCGTTGACACCGCCATTAACCATGGCGGAGAGAGAGCTCTGTATGTCTCCAACGACAACGGTTCCACCAATGCCTACACCGTGAACTCTTCTTCCCGCGTGTGGGCTTGCCGCGACCTTTACTTCGACCCGCACTATTCACAATTCATTATCTCCTTCGATTTCAAGGGCTTGGGTGAGAACTACAATAGTCGCGCATACGACTTCGCCAAGCTCTTCATTGGACCGGCTGTGACCCCGGGTACCTCGTGGAGCTCGTCAGCCGTATCTCCGACAGGAAGCACGCAAATCGGTACCTACCTCTATCTGCAAAATGATTGGACCACCATTCAGGACACGTTAGTTGTGATTTCCGGGAATGGCATGCAGCGGATCTACTTCCTTTGGGAAAACGATGGGAGCTACGGCGACAACCCGCCGGCCGCCATCGACAACTTCTCCATTGTCCCGTTCGGCTGCGGAAAACCGCTGAATCCGGTTACGTCCGACCTGTCCGCCAACAGTGCTACCCTCTCCTGGGACGGCACAGCCAGCGATTTCGAGGTGGCCTACAAGCTCACCTCCGACACCGTTTACACCACCCTCATCACGAGCGACCACGCGGTCACCCTCGGGAACCTGACGTCCGATTCGGAATATGAGTGGATGGTGAAGACCCTCTGCGCTGATTCTACGGAGAGCGAATGGAGTACCCCCGTCATCTTCTCCACCTACCAGAATGTCGCCCACCTGCCCTACTTCTGCGATTTTGAGAATGCGTTCGAAAGCTCCAGTTGGTCGGTGGTCAGCGGCAACGGCGACCAATGGACGGTCGGGCAGGCGACCAGCAATGGCGGCACCCACTCGCTGTACGTGACATCTGACAGCGGGGCTACCAACTCCTACACGCACAACACCACCTACTCGATCTGGGCTTACCGCGATCTCTACTTTGATGAGGGGTTCGCCCAATATGAGCTGGAATTCGACTACAAGGGCTTAGGCAACAACGTTCACTATTGCAACGTCTATATCGGCAATCCTGCCACCCCGCATCCTGAAAGCAACGCCGCGCCTGCCGGTTCCACGCCGGTGGCCCAGAACATCTACGACAAACCCGACTGGACGCATTACAGCATCACGTTAGACGCAGACAACGCGGGGGTCCGTCGCCTGTATTTCCTATGGACAGTCACCAGTCCGGGCAGCAGTGTCGTGAACCCGCCCGCCGCCATCGACAATGTGGCGGTCACGGCTCACAACTGCGTGAAACCGCAGAACCTCCAGAGTGCGAATGTCACATCCAACACCGCATCCGTCTCCTGGACGCATACCGCTGGCGTGAACTTTGTGGTAGCCTACCGCGTTGAAGGCACCTCGAACTACACGGAAGTTCAAGCCGTTGGAAATTCCACTGTTTTGGACAACCTGCTCTCCTCCACCACGTATGCGTGGCGCGTGAAAGCCGTCTGCAGTTCGTCGGAAGAGAGTGCCTGGAGCGAGGAAGCAACGTTCACCACCGACTATTTCGTGGCGCAACTGCCTTATATCAACGGATTTGAAGATGACTACGAGAACAATCAGTGGCGCTACTTTTATCAAGGATCCAATCCCGACCATTGGGCGTTCGGCAGCGCGGCGAGCAACGGAGGCAACAACGGATGCTATATCTCCTCAGATGGCGGTATAACAAACTCCTATGCTGGTGGTTACTATAATTCCTGGGCTTGGCGCGACATCTACATCGACTCCGCCACCACCCAGATTCAGATCTCTTTCGACTACCGTGGCATGGGGTATGCGAGCCCCTACAGCGGTTCGGAATATGGCCGTCTGCTCTTCGGCGTGCCGACAACACCCTACTACGTCAACACCGACGGAATCACCGATTTGACGGGCGAGCTCAAGCTGATTCTGGACTGGACCCACTACAACTACGTGGTGGATGTCTCGAACATCACCGGGGTGCGGCGCATTTACCTCCACTGGCACTCCTACGCCTCGCAAGGCGACAATCCTCCTGCCGCCTTCGACAATCTCACCATCGTGGCCGGTAACTGCGGTCTGCCGAACAACCTCACCATTGACAACGTGACGCAGAACAGCATCTCGTTCCACTTCTCACGCTCCGACGCATTGGATGTCGAATGGCAGGTGGCCATCGCTCCCGAAGGAATGGAATTCACAGAGGATCAGATTGTTAATATTTACGACACCTTCTATACGTTCACCGGACTCAACCATTCGTCGCTGTATAAGATTTACGTCAGAAACGTTTGCGATGAGGATGCCTTCTGGAACTACATCTCCCAATACACGGAGTGCGGCCCGATAGCAGCGCTTCCTTTCGTGGAGAACTTCGATGTGAACACCACCCCACAAAACTTGAATTTGGAATTCCCGCGCTGCTGGAGTCGGAGTGGAAGCAACGTTCAGATTGACAATACGTTCGACATCAGTTCTTTGAGATTTAGAGAAGCAGGACTGATTGCCGTGCTACCGGAAATCGATTCCGCCATTGCCGTGTCTGATCTCCAGATTTCCTTCACGATGCAGTATTTCAACAATTCACCGAGCAGAATCGTGGTGGGCGTGATGAGTGATCCGAACGACACCACGACCTTCACCCCGATTGCTGAGGTGGCCTCTTCGCCGGCCCAAGCCTGGACGTACAGGCATGTGCCGCTGAACAGCTATCAAGGTTCGGGAAAATACATTGCGCTCAAGAGTCTGAACTATACCTACATTGACAATCTTGTGTTGGACTACATCTCCGGATGCCCATTCCCCACATACGTGACCGCTTCCGAAGTCACCAACAATTCCATCCATTTGACCTGGACGCCGAACGGCGACGAAACGGAATGGCAAGTGATTGTAGTTGAGCAAGCAAGCGACACGGCAACCGCAACTCCCCAGACAACAACATCCACCAGTTACACCTACAACGGGCTTCAGCCAAGTACAACGTATGTGGCCTACGTCCGTGCCGTTTGTGGAGACGGTGGATTCAGCACATGGGAAAAGACCGATCCTTTCACAACGGTATGCGATCCTGTCTCGACGTTCCCGATTGTGGAGGATTTCGACGAGTTCCCGGTGCCAACGGTTTATGTCTTCGATCTTCCAAGACCGGAATGCTGGACCTTCCCGGAATTCTATGGACAGAACTATCCCGGTGTGAGTTTCCATGAATCCTACTCAGGCACCAATTCGCTGCAGTTCACCGCCGGTGCCAGCAACAGCTTCGCCTCCTATACCATTCATGCCACTGCAGTTTCTCCCATGTTGAATGCCGATATCCATCAACTCAGCGTCCGCTTTATGCTGAAATCCAACTGGTTGTATTATCCCGAAGGTATGGAAGTCGGTGTGATGAGCGACCCCTACGATATGGAAACTTTCGAACCGGTGGAACTGATTGTCCCGCCAACCAGTGACCAATGGTACGAATATCTGGTCCGGTTTGACTCGACCCAGCTCTCAGGAAGTGGCAATTACATCGCGTTCCGCTATACGAGCACCTACAACCAGCGTTGCAACTGGATTGACGATGTGGTCATCGATTATTCGACAAACATCACCCCGGTTCCCGCCCCGACCAATCTTGCGGTTTCGGATATCACCGAATATACAGCTAATCTCTCTTGGAGCCAAGAATCATCGCTGATTTCCAGTTGGAACGTGGAATACCGCAAAGCAGGAGAATCGGAATGGATTTCGATGACGGTTAGCGACATGACTTGTCAGCTTTCCAATTTGGAACCTGACCAACAATATGTTGCAAGGGTGGCCGCACGCTTTGAGGAACATTTTTCCGAATACTCCAACGAATGCACCTTCACGACATTGCCTGTAGGCATAGAGGTGTACACACTGGAGGGCAGGGTATCCGTATATCCAAATCCTGCTCACCATTACGTGGAAATCAACGCGGAAGAGGGCGTTACAATCAGGAGTTACCGCCTTTATTCAACAGACGGGAAACTGTTGCACAGCACCTCGGTTGAAGATGCGCCAGTCCGAGTGCCGGTCGAGAATCTCACCGATGGCATCTATTTCTTGGAGATTGTTTGTGACGAAGGAATGGTCACCAAGAAGATTGTGAAACGGTAAAAAAAATCGCGGCATTCGCCGCGATTTTTTTATTTCGTCGGTGCAGGCCTTACTTTGCTCTCCCGTTTCCAATCGACCGTCATGCCAAACAAGGAAACCCCCAAATACCCGCGCATTTTCAACGTCTGACCACCATCCACAATGCGGATGTAGGCTTTGTAGGTGCCGTTTTTGCCGGGGTACTTGATTTTGCCGTTTTGGTATTCATTCTCCTTGGCGTTGTAGGTCAGCCCCTTCATGAACACTAGGCCGACCTGGTCTTGACCTTTCACGTCGTTGGTCCATACCACCTTGGCTTCATACGTGCCGTCAGAGGCTTTGTAGATTTGGGCCTGTGACTGCTTTTTGGAGAATGGGTCCACGCAGTAGTAGATGCCCAAGATGTCGTCGGCTTTCTGTGCGTAACTTGCTGCTACGAAGACGGTGAGGATGATTATGGTTATTATTCTTTTCATCATTTGTCCTTTCTTGCCCCCACACTACGGCTATCGCCTTGTGTGGGGTTAATTGCACTCCGTGCGTCTTGCCTCTTCGAGGCTGCTTAAGGAAAATATCTTTAAATTATTCCTCAGGCGCGAACAATGGGTCCCAAGCAGGTAATAGGATGGGTTTCTGGTCGAAAAGTTTAAGGGTGGCGGCGGGGATGTATTTGGCCTCCACCACGAGACGGAACATATATTCGTTGAACCATTCGTCGGTCATAATGAGGAAGCCGTTGTGGCCGCGGTTGCTGCCCCAGCTGTTCTCCACCATCCATTTCGTGGGTTTGCCGTTGGCATCGAGATCAACACCGCAGAGGGTCATAGCGTGGGAAGAACCGC
>Ga0265298_10005264_pt1 | contig 16308 bp, 7 predicted proteins | sample AusTroGonzalo_MG_3_FD_193486 | JGI IMG/M metagenome (GOLD analysis project Ga0265298, IMG submission 193486) | Bovine rumen microbial communities from tropical cattle in Woodstock, Queensland, Australia - Gonzalo_01 | ecosystem: Host-associated > Mammals > Digestive system > Stomach > Rumen ... | reverse complement strand
GGGGGTAGATGGGACCATTTTGAAATGTACGATTTTTAAGATTTTTTTCAAAACTTGCATTTAAAGACATGCTCCTATTGGCAACGCTGACCGCTTGCGGTAGTGTTATGCCGAATCTCTATTGCCGTTACGGCATCGCCGCAAAGCGTTATTATCCTAACCTTCAACTCTTCATCGTTGGTTCAGTTGCGTGTGGAAAGGGTATAGCCAACCTCGCCCTCGTGCCGAGTATCGAAAACGGTTATTTCTCGCGGTTATTGACACTCATCGTGAATGACGTACAGCCTTTCTCCGAACGCTACGTCCAGCCGGCTGAGAGTTCGCAATCTGTCATCGCCACTGCCGCCGAACAGCTCTATCATCTGTACCAAGGTATAAAAAATTGCATGAGACAATTGATACTTTTGATACTTTTGCGACCGATTGTCTCAATTGTCTCAAAAGTATCATGCAATTTTTTCATCTTTCGTCCCCTGCTCAAACAAACGCTCTGAGTAAAAACGTTATACATTCGTTAACCATTGGTTAAGCATCCGTTAATCATTACCATGGGTAATGCCTACCCGGAAGCACCCCATGCAGTTTCCCAACTTCGTCCGCGCGGTCCTTACCCGGGAAGCATGATCCCCAAATCGCATGTATGCACACGCATATGTGCGGTTTTTTGTTGTGTTTTGCCACATAATAGTCGCAAAAAGCAGATTTTTTGCATTTTTTTTCGTAAAAATTTCTCCTATTCCATTTTTTTTTGTAACTTTGCACCCTCAAAGTGCAAAGATAGAATAAAAAATAGTGCGCGTGCGTAAGATACATATATATAGAACGCTGATCATGCTCCTGCTGTGTGTGGTTTTTTGCCCGTCTGTTTCGGCCAAACCCGGAGACAGTTGCGATGATCCGATTGTGCTGACTCCGGAATATGAGGAGACCATTCTGAAGGCTGGTACCAAATGGTACATAGCCAATACCTTTGATTTGCCATTGGCGATCAGTTTTTATCCTTCTACCCTGAATGCGGCGGCGCCCGAGCTTTATCTGGACTTCAGTTGTACGTCGGGTGAGTACGACGACCCGATCCTCTGTAGCCTCTTCTGTTCATGGAACAGCGCCTATATCAGCATGCCGTACAAGCAGATTCCCACGATATCCTATGACGAAAAGGGGAACGCGAGATATAAGGTCGAGTTCGGCGAGTTCTACCGCGACATGCTGCTCCGCCAGGGTATCGATTACAATGTGCCGGTATATGTGCGGGCGGTGTTCTCCTGCTCGGGTGTCCTGACTATGGAGCCGGATGCGTTCAGCGCATGTATGGACGGACCGAAATTCATCCATCTGGGCGATACCGTCCAGGTGCGGGCGAAGGACAAGGACCGCCATGTGATTGTGCCTTATGTGCAGTGGCAGTATGACTCCATCCGCTATGTATGGCAAGGCACGCAGCCCTGTACGGTCGCTGTGGGAAACAACTGCGAGTTCGATCCGACGTCTTCCGGGAGCTCCATCCTTGACGCCGGTGTCATTCAGCCCGGAGACCAGTTCAAGGTGTCCAGCGAGCTGCTCATGCAGTACGTCTCGGACCAGAAGAACTATCCCAATGAGGCGGGTATGTATTTCGCCAAGTTCTATAGCGAAGCGCCCGGCGTGATGAAGATAGAGAAGATACCGGCGCCTCTGCCCGCAGCCGGAGCCACCTTGCTTAGATATGGTACGAAAACGGATGTCGCCCGCAATGATACGGCGGCATTGTACGCCATCCCGAGCAGTTGGGTGAAGGCGATGCAGCTGTCCACGCCGACAGACCGTATCTTCAAGATGTACGTAGGCAAAACGCCCGATTTCTATCTCAAGGATGCTGTGGCTTCGTACCAGTTTGACAGAGCCGAAGAAGGACACGTGCTCAGTCTGCTCGAGACCGATCTGGCAGGGTTGTGGAAAAACAAAGTGGAGGGGGAGAATTATCTGTATATCCGCTTCGAATGTTCGGATAATACGACCGTGCTGCCTACCTTGTGGACGCCGTCTGACTGTCTGACGAAGACGAAGCGTATCCAGGCGGGTAAGCAGTTCTCGGTAGATGCCAGATCGAAAGCGGTATACGGCCTCTTCTACGAGGACTGGAAGGATGGCGATATGACCATCGCATGGACCAATACCCAGACTGCCTGCCCGTTCTATGTCGCGGGCGTATGCGATGTTCCGAATTCGAACACTTCGCCGGTCTTCTATGCCGGCTCGGTACCCAAGAAAGGTTCGGCGTTGTGCTCCAAGGACATGATTGATTCATGGGCGCAACACGTGGATGTGGACGGCTATCTGTATATCCGCTTCTATCCGAATGCAAAGGGAAACATTACGGTCACAACGAATGCTCCGGAGGAGACCGATCCGCAGTGCCCCACCTTTGATTCGGTCATGACCGTGACCGCCTGGGACTCCTGCGTATGGCAGGGGGCGACCTACAAGAAGAGCGGCCGTTATACCAAGGATGGCAATCTGGACCCGGAGACGGGATGTCTGGATACCATTTTTACCTTGTTCCTCACTATTCATACGACGAGTTACGACGCAAAGACCCTGACCGGGTGTGACACGGTCGAGTTCGGCGGCAAGGCCTATACGGAGAGCGGCAGTTGTATGGATACGGCCATCACATCGGCAGGCAACCGTGTGATCACGTCCTTGTCCCTCACCGTCCGTCATTCCTCCTCTTCGGATACGACCGCCACTGCATGCGGCGGCATGGAATGGCGCGGGAAATGGTATGATGCCGATGGCGATTATAGCGACACGCTGACCAATGCGGAGGGGTGTGACTCCATCCGCACGCTGCATTTGACGGTGTATGAGAAGCCGGAGGATGAAGAAGCCGTGCAGGTGGTATGGGACAGCCTCGTATGGAACGGGAAAACCTACACGCAGAGCGGCGATTATACGATCGAAATGAAGAACCTCGATGGCTGTAAATATCTGTATACCTTGCATCTGACGGTGCATACGACGGCGTATGACACGCTGTCGGCGGACGGATGCGACAGCATCGTGGTGGATGATGTCAAATATACCCGTAGCGGTATCTATGACCGGGATACGCTGCTCGATGCCGGAGGCAACCGCACCATACGGACGCTCCGTCTCACGGTCAGTCATACCTCCTATGCCGAGGCAGCCGTCACGGCGTTCGATTCCTATCTCTCGCCGCAAGGCAAGACCTACAGAGAGAGCGGCGATTATACGGATACGATACCGAATATCGCCGGTTGCGACTCGGTCATCACCACCCGTCTGACGATCCATACCACGACCGTCGTTCCCGTGGACCCGATGAGCGGATGCGACAAGATAGAGTATGAGGGCAAGGTCTATACCAAGAGCGGCGACTTCGCCGATACGACCTTCACCGCCTCCGGCGACCGTATCATCAAGACTTTCACCCTCACCATCGGTCATACGACCTATACGGAGGACTATGTCTATAAGAACGGCTCCTATACTTCGCCGTTGGGCAATACCTATACCGAAAGCGGGGATTATGAGGAGCGGACAACCAATGTATCCGGATGCGATTCGATTATCACTATCCATCTGACGATCGGCAATGCGGTCTATGATACCGTTTATTTCTGCCGCGGTTACAACCGCGAGCATGAGGAGCAGGTGAACGAACTGCTTATCCGCTACTACAGGCCCTATACCTACGAATCGCCCGACTGGTTTGACTACAAGGAAGGGGTCTTCCTCGAGTCGAAAGACGATGCCATACTGGTGGATCTGAACCGCGCTGAGGCCAATCTGTATAACCACTATACGGGCGGCATGACGCCTATCGAGACCATCGCTTGGAGCGTCCGCTATGTCGGCGAGAACGTCTATACGCCGCTGACGGTGGAGCCGGCTCCGCAATGGATAGGTCTGGGCGTCATGGCGGTGCAGATACGCTTCCGCTGCGGCGAGATGTATACGGACGCTTTGTCCGTGATGGGAGTGGACGATGTGCAGACCTCGTCGCAACCCCTCAAGCGCATCGAGAACGGACAGGTGGTGATCATGCGCGGCGATGCCGTTTATACGCCGCTCGGCGTACGGCTGAGATAAAAAGCACAATACAGAAATGAAAAAATCAATAATAGGCATATTCATCATGACGGCGATGGCTGTTTGCGCGCAGGAGCAACCCGCGTACGCTCCGCAATGGAGTTCTCTATGCGATTCCACGCAGCGCATCCTCAAGTTGCCGTATTACTACTGCGCCTGCGACGAGTCGTCCAGCCCCTTCAGCTTCCCTTACGAGGCGGAAGTGAGCGATACCTTATGGTTCACGGCTACGATGAACGACCTTAGGCAGGGCATATCCGCATACTGGTTCGCCAATACCTCCGTCACCATGGAGGTCTACGCCTTCTGTACCAGCAAGGTGCCGACCATCACCATGACGGTGGGACCCAACCAGATGCGCGACATTGATGTGGAGAAAATCAACCAGAAACTGAGCGAGATGGGCGATTTGGCGGCTATGGCGGAGAAAATGACGCCGCATATCCGCGTCTTCCCCAATAACGGCGGTTCGGGACGTGTCTATTGCTACCCCTATGACCAGGGGCCGCATTCGACCTGCGAAGACCCCGTTCCTTTACGCGCGGGCATGACCTATGTGTGCGATAAGGAAGAGAACGCGTACCGTATGGAGTGGTCGAGCATGCCTTCTTCCGGCAAGGCATTCGTGCTCTGGAAGCAGAAGAAAAACAAACCCTGTGACATATGGCTCACGCTGGACAGTTGTACCGGAGAGGAGATAGGAAGCGCCGTGCTGTCGGATTCGCTCCACGTCTATCAGCCGGACTCCGCACAACTGGTGAACGCCAGAAAAGCCAAACGACCCTTGTGGCTGCATGTCAAGCATGCCAAAGGACTGACCGGACGTATCTATTGGTATAACAACCCGAAATATGCCGAGCCCTTGCCGTCGGTGAACAAATCGGTATGTCTGGGCAAGACGCTCTCTGCGAACATGCGGACTTACAGCGCCGACACTGCGTTCACAGATACCCTCTGGGTGACGCGCGATACACTCCGGACCATGGACGTCCGCTTCACCTTCACCCAGCCCGCGATGGAGTACGATACCATTTCGCTGGACCCGGTTGAACTGAGCAGAGGATATATTTACAAACCGGCAAACATGGTGGTCTGCGATGTGGGAGACACGGTGGTCGAAATCAAGAAAGCCAATACATGTACGCGGCGCATACGACTTACCGTCTATACGACAGAGGGAATATCCTACCTCGGAGCAGCCAAAGGAAACAGCCGCAAAATCATACAGAACGGACAGTTATTCATCTATGTGGATGATCGCAAATATAACGTCTTAGGACAAGAAATCCAAAACAATTAACAAACAATAATTTATTAACTAATCAACAACATGAAGAAGTTTTTATTAATTATCATGGCGTCTTTGATGACCGTCTCAATGATGGCTATCGGACGTAACGATGGTAAGACTAAAGCTAACGCAATCGAGTTTGATTGGGACAAGGGCGTGACGCACCTGGACAAAGATACCTTATGGTATCGTGTGGATCTGAAGCCCCTGTATGACGAGGAAAACCCCTCTCTTACCCTCTACCTGACCAACCCGAGCAATGATCCTTTTTCGAGCGTGAAAGTGAGTATGAAAGCTACCGTAGCCGGTCAGCAGGAGTCGAAAACGTACACGATCGCTGCGCGTCAGTACAAGACCTACACCGCGAATGCCAAAGCGCTTGTCACGCTGAAGCAGGAAGAGATCTATCTGCAGCTTTATTCGGAAGGATCGACTCCCGAAACTCCGGGAACCATCAAACTGAGTGCCAAAGTGTTCGAAACAGCCGACTTGGATGAGGACTGTAAGGACGCTCGTACCCTTAAGTGGAACACGCCGACGGTTCAGAAACCGACCTATTCGGCATGGTGGCGCGTGGATCTTACTCCGGTGAAGGAGGCATACAAGAAGGATGCCAAAATCACCCTTACCAACACCGGTTCGAAGACGGTGACCCTCAAAGTGGGTCAGTCGCTCGACTGTCCGTCATCCGGTACAACCAAGCGTACCTACGTATTGGAGCCGGGTGATTACACGATTGACACCGTTCCGCAGAGCATGATTCAGAGCGTTCAGCCCAACGAAGTCTATTTCGGTGTGGAGAACGTAGAATCGGAAGTGACGATGCTCGTTGAGCTCGTAAACCAGCCTGCACAGCCCATCATTCCCGAGAACCCGGTTGGCGGTTTTGAAACGCTCCAGGTGAAGGACACAATGGTCATCACCGCCGGTAAGCATTACTATCGTATCAGCGTAGCTGAGATGCGTGATACGGCGAAGTATGAGCCGGAGTTCACCTATCGCAACGAAGGTACAAACATCGCCAACCTGACCGTGAAGATGGCGTTCGAGGTGCCGGCTTACGGTACCAGCAACACCGCCTATGCCTTAGCGGAGGGCGAGGAAGAGATCGTAGTCTATAAGAAGAATATGTTGGAAGGTTTGAGCGAGGATATCGAGTATATCTACCTGCTCACGGAGACCGACCAGGATATTCACTTCTACGGCCGTTTCAAACATGTCCGCGAAGGTAAGGCTTGTAAGACCAATATCGACTTCAACTGGGAGACCGGTCATACGCAGGAAGCACGTATTACGCAGTGGTATGCGATTGACGTGGCTGATGCCAAGTTGGATAAGAAAGACATTATGGTATATCTGCTCAATCTTGGCGATGGTAGCGCTAAGGTGGACGCATCCATGGCATTCTCCTGCCCCTACATTGACTTGACTGAGATGAGCCGTACTATTTCTGCGAAGGGAGACACCGTAAAGCGCCGTCTGGGCTACTCGTCCTACGCAATGATGAACGATACCATCTGGATCGGTCTCTATTCCACCCAGGATATCCGTTTCTGGGCAGACACCGTATCTGCAGTCGCCAAACCCGTACCGGATCCGATCTGTTTGCAGGCCGATACGTTCAACTGGGACGAAGGCGTGGTGCAGAATGCGTTGGATACCGTTTGGTATGTCATCAATATGGTGGAGGTACGCGAGAAAGCGGCGAAGTTCCCGACTGTCTTCGTGCAGAACATGAGCGGCGACGCGGCTGCGAAAATCACCGCAGAACTCTCGCTCGAGTGTCCGGATTCGCTGGAGAACCAGAAGCAGTCGATCACCATCGCTGCCAACGACTCCTATAGCCGCAAGATTGCGCGTAACATGTTCGAGAATATCGTGCAGGACGAGATCTATCTCCGTGTCGTTTCGACCCAGAAGATTTCTATCCAGATCCGTCTGAATGAAGAGGCCGAAGGTACGTCCTGCGCTTCCGCTATTCCGTTCAACTGGACTTCCGGTCACGCGCAGGCTGCCAATAACGGCTTGTGGTACAAGCTCGACCTGCGCGATGCGATAAAGGGCAATTATGACATGAAGCTGTCTGTCGAGAACAAGGATAACACACCGGTGGATAGTGTCTGTGGTCAGTTGACCTTCGGCTGTCCGGATAATGAGGCTCCGTCGGTACAGTACATCTTCTTTGATAAAAAAGAGAAAAAGACCGTTTACTATCCGCATAGCGTATTCCAGCTCCTGCCGGACAGCACGATCTATGTCAACCTGTTTAGCAAAACAGCGATGCATATCAGTGCCGAGCTCGTGACGCCGGAACCCATCACTCCGATCACCGGAGAGGGATTGGATATCGACACCCTTCTGCTTGATTCGAAAGAGTCGATCCTTCAGAATGCCGCTACCCAGTGGTATCTCATTCCGATGGAGGAGATTCAGCACATGCGCGATACGAACAAGGTATCTGCTCTGACGCCGAATATCCAGATTGAGAATATCAGCGCGTCGGATTGTGAGATCACCATCGAGGCAGCGTTCGCATTCCCCGTTACCGAGACGATGATCAACCAGAAGTTTACCGTTGGTGCCAACCAGTCCTTCGTGCACGCACTGGATTACAAGCTGTTCATGTCGGCAATCAACAAGTTCGATTCGGTACTCGTACGCATCTCTGTTCCTGCCGGGGCAGCCGGAAACATACGTATCAGATCGAGCGTGGAGAAAGCCTTCAACGGTAATACCAGAGAGGCTGCTATTCCTATCCTTATCGGCGAGCTCTATGAGCAGGAGGCTGGTACCAGAATGTGGTACAAGCTCAATACCGCGGACCTGAAGAAGGATAAGAATATGTACAACAAGCGTCTCTGGGTTTCGAGTGCTAACAAAGGTACCGGAGACGCCAAAATCAGCCTGAAGATATATGAGGGCTTGCACTCTAATGTGGACATGCTGGAGCAGTACGGTCTGGATAACTATCGTGAGCGTACTATCCAAAAAGGCAAGACCTCGAAGGAATTCCCCGCTCAGGCGCTGTATGCGATCGGCGATGTGGAGCTCTATCTCGAGGTGACCACGAATCAGCCGCTCTCCTTCAACTCCAAGTTCAACGGGGAGTATGCTCCGATTGCGGAGGATCCCAAGCAGAAGGAAGCCCAGCTGCTCGTTCCGAATGTGGATTATGTAGTGCCGGCAGACGGAGATACACACTGGTATCAGATCTGCAACCCGTACATACGCAATAATTATATGTACACGCACGCGAGCACGCTTTCGTATGAGGTGAACCAGAAGGCGACCATCGAGGCCACGACTACTTTCCAGGATGTGATGGATTGCAAGATGCCGGTTCGCAGCCGTACAATCGATCCTCACAAAGGCAAGAAGCCGCTTAGCGAACTGGTGAATAAGGGCCTCAAGAAGGTACTTAATCAGAACTTTGATGTTTCGACCTTCAAGGAGGACTTCATTGACAGCATGCTGCATCGCTATCTTACCAGCGACACTACTCTCACCCTCTACATCCGCCTCAAGACGACTGCGGACCTGAAGGTGCGTCTGAATATGCCGCAAATCACCGGTGACAGCTGTCTCAACCCGATGATCTTCGACTGGGAGCATGGTAATTTCAACGAGGCGAAGACCACCCACTGGATTCAGGTCAATCTCGATGAGACCCGCGTTCCGGAAGGCAAGGACCTCAAGCTCCATATGGATAACTGGTCGTCCGGACCTACGAATGTGGAGGCCAAGCTCTATGTGGCGAACTGCAAGAAAGAGGACGAACTCGGTAAGGTGAAAAAACTCATCGTCAGCGATACCACCAAGGTGCTGGAGCGTCAGTTCCTCGAGCAGGAGTTGGGTTGGTCTGACTTTATGATTGAGTATTACTCCGATTCGACTACCTATATCTGGGCGGAACTCGTAGATCCGACTCCGCGTGAGAAGAAGGATTCGACGCTGAATACCGTCTATGTATGTCCTTATACCAACTATAGAGTTCCGCACGATGATGAAGATCATATCATCGACCCGGATTCGGTTGAATCATGGACTTGGGAAGTCAAGTTTGACTCTATCTTCAAGAGCGAAGGTAAGATTGTTACATACAAATTCATCTACGACGTAAGACCGTTGAACGTACCGGAACTGCTCTCTGTCGATTCGCTGAAGAGCCAGCCGGTAATCGCCATCGGCGATACCGTGGATGTAGCCGCATCAATCACCGAGATCTTAAATGACCTCAACAAGCAGGTGAAAGAAGACAAATCGATAATGAAGGTAGGAGCAAAAGACAGTATCGTATGGGAGTACAGTATGGACGGCGGTAAAACCTTCACCGAATGTCCGACGCCGGTTCTCACTTCGGCTTCTATCGCGCTGCGCTATAAGGTGATTTTGCCTTGCGACACGTTTGCATACAGCGACACCCTGTACAATACGATCCACAATGTGCTCCTTCCGATTGACACTTGTGGCCCGTACACATGGGTGAGAGGCCCCAAGGACAGTACGGTATATACGAAGATCGGCAATACGAAAGATACGATCAAATTTATTGTTCCCGCTACGGGCTTGGATAGTATCGTTTATTTCGACCTGACGATTACGCCTAATGTAATGCCGGCAGAGAATGATAGTGCCTGCAAGAAGTATGAATGGAATATAAATGACACTACCTACATTTTCGATGCCGATAGTAGTTATGTGGACACCGTGCTGGTAGGCAACTGTTATAATATCTACACGCACAATATGAAGATCCTGCCTCCGGTAAAAGACTCACTTGGTCTGGCTATCTGTTTCTCATATGATTGGAAGCTGAGTGATGGATTTGATACCACCATTTACGATAATGGCCTCTATTATCATACGGTTAAGGGTGGCGATGAGTGCGATACTGTCTTTGTGCGCAATGTGACTATCCGTGGTGAGTTTGTGCAAACACTCAACATCGTTCCTAAGTACGGCGACCGTCTGCTCATGATCAACCGTAAGGAGATCAACGATATGGACGGATGGTATCTGGATAGCCTGGCTGACCAGTCTCGCGTGAAGTGGTACAAGGATGCAGGTGTGGAGGGTGATGAATCCGATGATATCTTCCTCACCACCGGTTTCTACCTCACCAACAGCGACGGTTCGCAGGATGGCGAATATATCCAGCCGAAGCAGATCTATTATGCGAAGATCGGACCTATTTTAGGTGACGGCACGCCGGATAATTGCGGCTACAGAGCCAAGACCAAACCGTACACGACCGGCAAGGCATCGGCTGCACCGGCCCTGAGACCTTCGCTCGCTCGTCCGGGTGAGGATATTGAGGTCGTTAACCTCGATCCGGAGCAGACAACCACCATCCGTATCTATACATTCGATGGTTCGGTTCGCGATTCGTATACCGTCAGCGGAAAGGAATCCTTCACCATCAAGGCCGCTACGGAGAACGGATTCTATCTGGTAGAGCTGTATAGCGACAGCTACAAATCAACCCTACGTTACATCGTTAAATAAGAATAGGAGGTAGCACAATGAAGACAATGAAAACAATTCTGATTGCAGCCACCCTGATATGTGCATCTGTTGTGTCGACGATGTCGGCACAGCAGGCTGCAGCACCCGCCCACCAATGGAAAGTAGCCAAAGGCGACTCCGTGATGATCAAGCGCGAGTGCGACAAGTACCTCACGGGAGAAACACCTTCTACCTGGGTATATGACAAAGTGCATACGGTAGGTCAGCTGGGAACCAAGCGTTTCCCGGAAGGTATCCTGCTTATGAACATTTATTCTTGGATCTGCGAGGAATGTCTCGTTCCGGTGCATCCGAGAGAGGAGCAGGACGCTGCTGCCGCTAAGGCGCAGGCCGGACAGGCCAAGCCGCTGGAGGGAGCGCCCGCGCAGGAGACTCCCAAAGAGTCCGAAGCGGTAGTCGTTAAGGAGACGGTAGAGACCGTTTCTGAGGCGGCAGCTGCTGCAGCCGCTGCGGCTGAAGCACAGCAGACGGAGGCACAGCCGACCACCGAGGAGGCGCAGACTTCTGCCGAAGAAGCTCAGCAGGCACAGGCCAAACCCGAAGTGGTGGTTGAGCAAATCAAAGGTGACTCCGTTAAGTCCCAGCAGCACTTCAAAGGCGCTTACGACCGCTTCACTATCGGCGTACGCGGCGGTGCTTCCGGTCTGCTTCACAAGGTGGAGCAGGGTAACTGGACCTGCGGCGGTGCGGCTATCCTTGATCTGCAGTACGCCCACTATTGGACGGAGGAAGGTCGCCCCGTGGACCTCGGTATCATCACCGGTCTCAGCCTCGGTTATGCCCAGAGCGGCATGAAGACGGCGGTCAATTCGGAGTTCGACACCAAGGACGAGAAGGATAACATCCACTATGTTATCAAAGCCGACGAGGTGAAGGAGAACGACGGACAGATCCAACTGGAGATCCCCCTCATGTTCGCGCTCTATCATCAGAACGGACTGTTCTTTAATGTCGGCCCGAGATTTATGTTGCCGGTTTATACGCCGTTCAACCAGAAGATCAGCGAGAATGACAACACCTACATCAGCGCATACTTCCCCGATTATGGGATCAACGTGACCAACGAGACCATTACGGGTAAACTGGCGCAGGATGACTACAAGACCAAGGGTTCCAAGAACGGTAACCAGTTCACGATCAACATTATGCTGACCGCTGAGATTGGCTACGAATGGACGCTCAAGAGCGGTAACTCGCTCGGTCTGGGTGCGTATGCGGACTACGGCGTTTATAGCAGTTACAAGAACAATACCAGCAACGAGCCCCTCGTTAAGGTTCAGCCTCCGCAGGGTACGAACGCGGCTAACGTAGAGGTGCTGTCCGCTACGAAGACCTACGCGTCCAAGCTCGGTTACTTCGATGTAGGTGTGAAGTTGGCTTACCACTTCAATTTCCCGAAGAAGAGCGCTGCTGCTAACTCTAAACTGTTCTAATCAGCACATGACGATACTATGTATCGAAACTAGTACATCGGTCTGCTCGGCCGCCATCTGCAAGGATGGCGTGCCGGCAGAGCAATGTATATGCCGCGAGGGTAGCAATCATGCACGGTTGCTACCTCGTTATATGGAGTCGTTGCTCCTTTTCGCCCGCCGGAACGGCCTCACCATCGACGCCGTGGCGCTGAGCGAAGGACCCGGCAGTTATACCGGGCTGCGTATCGGCACCTCTACCGCCAAGGGACTCTGCTACGGACTCAACGTCCCCCTCATCCCCGTCCCCACGCTGGAAGTGCTCTGCGAAGCAGCCAAATCAGAAATCATAAATCATAAATTTGAAATCACCAATGGCACCTTGGTGCCGATGATCGACGCCCGCCGCATGGAGGTCTATACCGCGCTTTATAACGGCGAAAGGGAGAATGGCGAAAGGCGAGAGGCGAAAGCGGTCATCGTCGAGAGCGAAGCCAGTCTGTTGTCTTTCAGCACAGCGGTCCATGGTCTTTCAGCGCAGCGGTCTATATACTATTTCGGCGACGGCGCCTCCAAATGTCAGGCGGTGCTGACGCAGCCCAACTGGCATTTCATACCCGGCATCGTGCCCGAAGCGCAATACATGGGCACTCTGGCGGAAACAATCACCAATCACCGATCACCAATCACCAATCACCAATTGGCCTATTACGAACCTTACTATTTAAAAGAATTTATTGCAGCCCCTTCGCATGTCAAAGGACTGTCGTAATCCCGGTATCCCGTTATCCCGAAATCCCGAAAAAATTGAAAATCATAAATCTAAAATATAAAATCATACATGTATTAACCGTCGGGTTAATACTCTCTTCCTGTTCTACCCAGAAAAACACCTTTGCCACCCGTTCGTATCATCAGACGAAAGTCAAATACAATATTCTCTTTAACGGAAACATCAGTTACGAAGAGGGCTTGAAAGCCATCCGCGACGCCAATACCGACGATTACACGCGGGTGCTCTGCCTCTATCCTGTTTCCAATCACAAGGCGGCGGAAGCGAGTGCGTCCCAGATGGACAAGACCATCGAGAAATGCCGCAAATGTATCAAACTGCACTCCATCAAGGCGAAGCCGAAACGCGACCCCAAGAAAGCCAATGACCCCAAGTACAAGATCTGGCTCCAGAATGAGGAGTTCAATGCCAAGATGGGGCTGGCGTGGATACGTCTGGGCGAAGCCGAGTTCCATAAAGGCGACTTCCTCGGTGCGGTCAGCACCTTCAAGTATATCATCAATCATTATTCGAACGACCCGGACATGATTGCCCAGGCGCAGCTGTGGATCGCCCGCGCGTATGCCGAGATGGGTTGGCAGTACGAGGCGGAAGACATGCTCAACCGCGTCCAGACCGATGCGCTCAGCCGCAAGCATGCGCGCCTCTATTCGGCGGTCAAGGCGGATGTGCTGCTGCATGGACAGCAGTACCATACCGCCATCCCCTTCGTCAAGATTGCCATCCCGCATGAGAAACGCACCGTCTATCGGCCGCGTTTCGCCTACGTGCTCGGACAGCTATACGAGAAAGAGAACAACCGCAGCGAAGCCATCCAGGCCTATCGCTCCGTGGTACGTATGGCGCCGCCCGTCGAGATGGAGTTCAACGCCCGCGTACGCATGGCGGAGCTGGGCGGCAAGAACAGCCTGCGCAAGCTCAAGACGATGACCAAGCAGTCCAAGTACAAGAACAAGCTCGACCAGCTCTACGGAGCGATGGGTAATATCTACCTTGCCTCTGGCGACACCGCCCATGCCCTGGAGATGTACGTGATAGCCATTGAGAAATCCACCGAAGCCGGTACCGCCAAAGCGTCGGTGCTCATCAAGGCGGGCGACATCTATTACGACCGGCGGGATTATACCGACGCCCAGCCCTGTTATCGGGAGGCGGTCACGATCCTCACGGCAGAGAACGACCAGTACGCGCGTGTGCTCAAGCGCTCCGAGGTACTGGACGAACTGATCGTCGCTTATAATCAGGCGCAGCTGCAGGACTCGCTGCAGCACCTCAGCCAATTGACCGAAGAGGAACAGCGCGCCATCGTCGATAAGATCATTGCCGATCTCATCGCGGCGGAGAAAGCCGACTCGGTCAAGCAGGCGGAGACGGAGCGCGAACTGGCGCGAGGCGACGGTGGACTGCGCAGCGTCAATACGGCGAATATGTTAGGCGGAGGCGGACAGAAAGGCGAATGGTATTTCTACAACCCGCAGCTCATCAAGCAGGGCAAGCAGGAGTGGTTGCGCCGGTGGGGAAACAGACCCCTCGAGGATAACTGGCGGCGGAAGAACAAACAGGTGGTGGTTAATGATGAAATGAGCGCTTCGCTCAATGATGAAAATGATGAGATGAGTTCCGATTCGCTCGCTACCGATTCGACCAAAGTGCAGACGCCCAAGGTGGAGACCGATGCCCATAAACCCGAATACTACCTCCAGCAGATTCCGCGTACGCCGCAGGATTTTGCCATCAGTGACAGTCTCTGGCGCGACGCCATGGTGGCGCTCTATTATATCTACCGCGACAAACTGGAGGACGAGCCCCTGACGACGCAGACACTCCGCGAACTGGAGAGACGGTTTAACGGTCATCCGTGTCTGGCGGATATCTACGAGGAGGAAAGACTGCGCGTATTGCGCAACGATGAGGCGTACATAGCCCGTATGCGGAAGATGCTGGACGAGCAGGATTCGCTCTATGCTCTCACTTACGCCGCTTATACCAAAGGCCAGTACGCCGCCGTCAAGGCGAACAAGCAGTATGCTGAAGAGAATTTCCCGCAGAGCCGCCTCATGCCGCGTTTCCTCTTCCTCAATGCCGTCTCGGTGGCGCGCACGGAAGGACAGGCGGCATTCACGAACGAGCTGCAGCAGCTCGTCGAGTCGTACGGCGGTACGGAGCTGGGAGCTATGGCCAAAGACATGCTGGCGATGATGGGGCAGGGTATGGAGAGCCGCAAAGGCGGTTCGACAGGCTCCCTCGCGGACTTGCGCGGACAGGTCGATACCGATCAGGCGCAGGACACCACCGCGCAGGTGCAGCAGTGGGATAATGACCGCAAACAGCCGTCCATCGTCCTGCTCGTACTGCCTTCGGCGGACGAACAGGCGCTCAACGAACTGCTGTACGAAGTGGCGTTGTTCAACTTCAGCCAGTTCCTCATCCGTGATTTTGACCTGCAGAAGATGCCCGTCTTCGGTCAGGGAGCGGCACTCCGCGTCAGCGGTTTTGCCGACCTCGACGAAGCCGAATGGTGGGAAGGTCTCATCCGCAAGGATGCGCATATGCAAGGCGTGCTCATCGGCATAGACATCAAGTCCCTTGCCGAAGTGAACCTGCCGCTGGTAAAATAAAAAGGACGGTCAGAGACCATCCTTTTTCGTCGGGAAGACGTGATTCGAACACGCGACCTCCGGTCCCCCAGACCGTTGCGCTACCGGGCTGCGCCACTTCCCGTCGCTTTATTTTTTCAAAAGCGGGTGCAAAGGTACTGCTTTTTTTTGACATACGCAAGATTTTTATACTTTTTTTTTCAAATAATGGCAAAAAAATTTTATATTGAGACATATGGGTGTCAAATGAACGTCGCGGACAGCGAGGTGGTAGCCGCTATCATGGAGACCACCGGCGCACAATTGACCGACCGTTGGGAGGACGCGGATGTCCTTCTGCTCAACACCTGTTCCATCCGCGATAACGCCGAGCAGAAAGTCGGTTCCCGCTTGCGCGAACTGAAAAGTCTTTCAGCGAAGCGGTCTATTGTCTTTCAGCGAAGCGGTCTTTCAGCGAAGCGGTCTATCATCGGTGTCATCGGTTGCATGGCGGAGCGCATGGGAAAGGAGCTCTTGGATGAGTTCGGCGTGGATTTTGTGGCGGGACCGGATGCCTACCTCGATATACCGAATCTGCTGGCGCAGTGCGAGCAG
>Ga0265298_10005263_pt1 | contig 16309 bp, 15 predicted proteins | sample AusTroGonzalo_MG_3_FD_193486 | JGI IMG/M metagenome (GOLD analysis project Ga0265298, IMG submission 193486) | Bovine rumen microbial communities from tropical cattle in Woodstock, Queensland, Australia - Gonzalo_01 | ecosystem: Host-associated > Mammals > Digestive system > Stomach > Rumen ... | reverse complement strand
CTGGGCTTCAAAACCGCAGTCCTGGATAGCCGCGACAATAAAGTGGGCTTTTATGAGAAACTGGGCTACACCAAAGACTGCTGCTGCCCCGTAATCAAAGGGGACACCTTCTGCTGTGTCCGCATGATCAAGAAAATTTGAGGTGACAAATAGGAGGTTTCAAGTCTGATTATTTCCGGTTGACTCTTTTTCATATTTAGCGTACGCATGTGAAGCTATTACCAGTTGCGCTGGGCTACCAGGTCTATGATGCGGACTACCGTCATCATGGCTTTCTGCATGCTCTGTACGGGAACCCACTCGTAACGGCCGTGGAAATTCATGCCGCCGGCAAAGAGGTTGGGACAGGGAAGGCCCTTGAATGAGAGCTGGGCTCCGTCTGTGCCGCCGCGGATGGGAACCTTTACGGGGGTGATGCCGGCCTGTTTCATTGCCTCACATGCTATGTCCACTACAAACGGAACCTTATCTATCTGCTCCTTCATGTTGTAGTACTGGTCTGTAACCTCTGCTATAACGGTGTCCTGTCCGTATTTGGCGTTCATCTTACTGGCTACGCTGCGTGCATACTCCTTGCGGGCCTCAAACTTGGCACGGTCATGGTCACGTATTATGAATACTACCTGTGCGTTATCAACCTCTCCTGACAGACCTACTATGTGGTAGAATCCCTCATATCCCTCTGTGGTGCCCGGAGTCTCACTGGCGGGGAACATCTGTATGAGCTCGGCTGCCAGAAGCGATGCGTTTATCATCTTACCCTTGGCATAACCCGGGTGAACCTCCAGTCCCTGTATCTTGAATACGGCCTTTGCGGCGTTGAAATTCTCATACTCCATCTCACCAACCTCACCGCCGTCAACGGTGTAGCCAAACTCGCAGCCAAAACGCTCTACGTCAAAGTGAGCGGCACCCATGCCAATCTCCTCATCGGGATTGAAACCAATGCGCACACGTCCGTGCTTTATCTCGGGGTGCTGCTGCAGATACTCCACGGCGGTTATTATCTCAGCTATGCCGGCTTTGTCATCGGCACCAAGAAGGGTGGTTCCGTCTGTTACTATGATGTCTTCACCCTTATGTGCCAGCAGCTCGGGGAATAGGTTGGGGGATAGAACTATGTTCTGCTCCTTGTTTAATATGATGTCACCGCCGTCATAGTTCTGTACAATACGCGGCTTTACATCCTTGCCGCTCATTGAGGGGCTGGTGTCCATGTGTGATATGAAACCTATGGTGGGTATCTTCTTATCTGTGTTGGCGGGGAGCGTAGCATAGACATATCCCATGTCATCCATGAATACATCCTCAAGTCCCATGCTCTCCAGCTCGGCATTGAGCTGGCGTGCCAGGTTCATCTGCTTGGCGGTGCTGGGAACGGTCTGTGAGTTCTCATCAGACTGCGTATCAACAGCGGTATAACTCAAAAATCTCTTTATCAGATCCATATTTTGCGGTTTTATTTGTCTTGCTGCAAACATACAAAAAAAGAATAAAAGGGAGAGCCCTTCTATTCCAATATGCTTGCCCGCAGGCTTAATGCAGGCCGTGGGAAAAGGGGACAGTCCCCTTTTACACATTTCTATGCGGCGGATTGCTCGCGCCGTTGGCGCTCGGGCGTTTTTGGCTTTCTTGGCCTAAAGGCCTTGAAAGCCGTTAGCTGGAAACCGTGCTGGTTCCTGCAACTGGAAACCTCATTCTTCAAAATCAAATTCTTCGGGGAGGTCAAATGGTGCGTCCGATAGGAAATCTTCCATGTCGCGGCGGTCTTTCTTGGTGGGACGCCCCAGACCGGCGGCGCGTTTTACAAAGCCTCCAATGCGGTTCATCTCAAGCAGGTCATACTGCTCCTTGGGGGTGATGTTCTCCATCATCTCCGGTACCAACTTGGCTCCGACGCGGTTCTCAATGCACTGTAAAACGCGGAAAGAGTAGGTTACAGGCGGTTTCTTAACCTGTACGGTGTCACCCTCCTTGACGGTCTTGGAGGGCTTTACCTGTACACCGTTTATTGATATGCGGCCCTTCTTGCAGGCATCGGCCGCAATGGTGCGTGTCTTGAAAATACGCACGGACCATAGCCATTTGTCAATACGGGCCTCCATATCTGTTTACTTGTTGTTGAACTTGCACATGGTGTCGTTGACACCGGCCAGACAGAAGTTCTTAACGGCCTCCACAGCTACGGGAATACGCTCATCAAGTATCTTCTGCTCTTCATCGTTGAACGGGTCGAGCACGAACTTTATCTGCGCTCCCATGGGGAAGTCATTGCCGATGCCAAAACGCAGGCGTGAAAACTGCTGAGAGCAAAGCACCTGGATGATGTTACCCAGACCGTTGTGTCCTCCGTTGCTGCCGTTGGCCTTGATACGTATCTTGCCAAGGGGCAGGGCCAGGTCATCGGCCACTACCAGAAGGTTCTCCGGGTCAATCTTTTCCTCTTTCATCCAGTAACGCACGGCGTTGCCGCTCAGGTTCATATAGGTAGTAGGCTTGAGGAGCACAAGCTCACGGTTCTTGATGCGCATGTGTGCTACAAAACCGTAACGCTTATCCTCAAAAACAGTATTGGACGCCTTTGCGAGGGCGTCCAATACCATAAATCCTATGTTGTGGCGGGTATTCTGGTATTCGTCGCCCGGGTTACCCAACCCCACAATCAGATATTTCATTCCTTATAATTACTCTGCAGCGGGAGCCTCAGCAGCAGGAGCCTCAGCGGGAGCCTCCTCGGCAGCAGCGTTGGCAGCAGCAGAACGTGTTGACATTACTGTGCAGATCACAGCATCCTTGGGGCTTACAAACTCAATGCCCTCAACCTTGAGGTCACCAACCTTGAATGACTTGCCGATACCCAGGGGAGTTACATCGATCTCAACCTTCTCAGGAATTGCAGTGTAGAGAGCCTTAGCCTTAACGCGGCGCAGGATCTGCTCCAGCTTACCACCAGCCTTAACACCGGCAGCCAGACCGTTCAGCTTAACGGGAACAGCCATAACGATGGGCTTCTCGGGAGTTACCTGATAGAAGTCAATGTGAAGGATGTTGTCCTTTACGGGGTGGAACTGGATCTCACGCATAACTGCCAGAACGGTGGTACCGTCGATGGTCAGGTTAACTGAGAAAATATCGGGTGAATATACAAGCTTGCGAACCTCCTCAAATGTTACGCTGAAAGCCTTTGCTACGGGAAGACCCTTAGCGTCGCGCTCTACACCGTAGAGGTTGCAGGGGATAAGATTCTGACTGCGGAGTGCCTTGGCACCCTTCTTACCGAACTCGTTGCGGGCTGTGCCCTTTACGTCGATTGATTTCATTTTTAAACGTGTTACTCTAAATTGTTAATAATCAATTCACCATCACACAAAACACCGCTTTTTGGGGCGGGCTTTACGTAAAAGCGCGGCAAAGGTAGGGAATTCTGGGGTTATTTGCAAATTATTTTTTTTATTTTGGCCATGCGGCCGGGGGCTCGCTGCTTCGCTGCGCTCGGTGGTTTGCGCTTAACGGCCTGAAAGGCCTTAAGCGTCAGGATGGAATCTTATCTACGTATTAGGTACACGACATTTTTTTAGTTTGGGGCGGCGACGCCCCAAACCCGTTCCGCGATATTCCATTTTATTCCATATCGCTCCACTCTGCCGGCCTTCCAGGCCGGGTAAAAATGAATCCAAACAACGCTTTGCTGTTTGGATTCATTTTTACTGGGTGCAGCTGGAAACCTTGTTATACCTTGGAATACCTAGCTGGAAACCTTGTTATGCCTTGGAATACCTAGCTGGAAACCTTGTTATGCCTTGAAATACCTAGCTGGAAACCTTGTTATACCTTGGAATACCTAGCTGGAAACCTTGTTATTATTGGGTTAACCTAGAATTCGATTTTGAAATCCTCGTCGGGGGATTTGGAGTCTGATTCGGGGTTGGAGGGGTTTTCTTTTTCGGCCTCATGGATGAACTTGATGGTTTTGGTTAGGCCGTCTATGAAATTGCTGAAATCCTCACGGTAGAGGAAAATCTTGTGTTTCTCAAAACTTACCTGTGCATCATCACCTTCACCGCTCACGATCTTCTTACTCTCTGTGATGGACAGATACATCTCATCTTTGCGTGTCTTGCGCACATCCATGTAGTAGATGCGCTTGCCTGCCTTGATGGCGTGTGAGAAAATTACGTCTTTCTCAATCTCATCGGCTGCCTTCTTCTTATAATCCTCCATAAGCGCTCGTTGAATTGAAATTTTATACAAATATGGGAATTTGATTCCGTCCCACCAAGAAATAGCACGCCTAAAATGGAGTTTGTGCCGAAAAAAGTTGTACTTTTGCGGACCGGATTAACGGTTTGGATACAAATGATCAACAGAGTTCTCATCAGACTGAAAGTAGTTCAGGTAATATACGCTTACTACCAGAACGGCGGGCAGAAGACGGCAATGGCCGATCGTGAGCTCGCTCAGAGCATTGACAGTGCTTATTCCCTTTACAAGACCCTTCTGTTTATTCCAGTAGCATGGGCACGCCAGATCCGCAAGTCGGTGGCCCGCCAGCAGCGCATGAACGCTCCCCACATCTCACGTAAGGAGCAGCTTTTTGCCCAGAACAGGTTCCTGGAGCAGCTGGAGTCAAACGTAGAGCTTGCCGCATACATCCAGAGCAATGACATGGATTGGCTCTTGCAGTCAGACTGGCTGATGGATACCTGCTCACGCATCCTGGAATCGGACGCAATGGAGGAGTACCTGCAGTGTGAGAAGTTTGACTTTGAATCCGATAAGGAATTGGTACGCAAGCTCTACAAGGAGTTCGTGGAGGAGAGTGAGGAGCTTGACTCACTGCTTGAGGAGCAGAACATATACTGGAACGGTGACAAGGAGCTGATTGACTCATTCGTCGTAAAGACCATCAAGGGCTTTGAGGACGGTCAGGTGAGCGAGCAGCCGCTCAAGAGCGAGTTCAAGGATGAGGAGGACCGCCAGTATGCCATAGACCTGCTCCATTACGGACTGCTTATGGCCGATGAGCGCGAGAAGGTGGTTGCAGCCAACTGCCGCCGCTGGGATCCCAGCCGTCTGGCATTCCTGGATGTGATAATCATACAGGTGGCAATGGCCGAGATGCTCAATTTCCCGCGCATTCCGCTCAAGGTATCCATTAACGAGTACGTAGAGCTGGCCAAGCTGCTCAGTACCCCCGCCAGCGGCAGTTTCGTGAACGGTATGCTTGATACCATCGTCAAGGACCTGACAGCCCAGGGTCGTCTTACAAAGGAATTATAAACTAAAAAATTATAGAATTATGGCAAAGATGCTTTTACTCAACCCCTTCCAGATGTCATATCAGGAGGTCTGCACACACACAGTGAATTTTGTACAGGATGTCAATCTTGATGCTCCCTCATCAGAGTCAGCTCAGGGCGCACAGGCTCAGGGCGGTCTGTTTGGCAATCCTTTCATCATTGTGATCATTATCATCTTCATGATGATGCTGTTCATGCGTCCCCGTCAGGATAAGGAGGGTGAGAAGTTCCGTAACTCACTGCAGAAAGAGCAGGATGTAGTTACCAGCACCGGTATATTCGGTAAGGTTAAGGATATCGATGAGGTTTCAGTAACCATCGAGGTTGCTCAGGGCATGCGCATCAAGGTTGACAAGCGTTATGTAAACCCTGTTCCCACTCCTCAGCCCGTTAAGCCCGAGAAGCCTTCACGTCGCAGCAAGAAGGATCCCAGCAAGGACGAGAAAGCATAAAACCCTATAAGCATGCGGGACTCAGGTAACCCCAACTCCCGATTTGCAGACACGCTCAAAAGAATCGGAATCTCCCTTCTGAGATTGTTCAGAGGGGATTTCCCGGTTTTTTTGTTGTTCCTGGCCATCACCTTCTTTTTCTGGTGGTCACAGACCATGAACCAGGATTATGATACTGCGTTCAGGATACCTGTAAAAGTGACCGGTATCCCGGAGAACGTACGTGTGCTCAACAATCCGTCGGACCATATCACACTCTCGCTGAACGGCAAGGGTACTGCGCTGCGTAAATCGGCACGCAGGGCCTCACACCATGTGGTGAACGTGAGCAACAGCCTGTTCAATATGAACCAGGGTCATGCTTCACTCCCCACACAGTGGCTGCGTGACTCCATATCCGCAATCCTGCATTCATCGGTCTCAATCCGATCCATTGAGCCGGACTCACTGGTTTACCACTATGCGCTGCAGAGTAACCGTATGATCCCGGTAGTGTTTGACGGCACTATAGAGAGCCAGGACCAGTTCTATATGGAACGCATAGAGTTTGAACCGGACAGCCTGAATGCCCTGGTACTGGTCTCCGACACGTCATTCAAGGAGATTGCCGTTGATCTGGAGAGCATAACCGTACAGTCCGATACCACCATCCTTATGGCGCGGCTTAAACCCGCTTCCAGGGTGATACTGGATGACGATAAGGTCCAGATGACCGTAATCTCACAACAGTACACGGAGAAGAGCATCGAGGTTCCGGTAACGGGCGTGAATTTCCCCGATTCGGTCTCACTCAAGTCATTCCCCTCAAAAGCCGTCGTCACGGTGTGGGTCAAGATGTCAGAGTATGACAGGATCGGCTCACATGATTTCCAGGTGGTGGTTGACTACAACGACATAAAGGTAAGTGACGTATCCAAAGCTCCGCTGCGCATATTCTCGCAGCCGGCCAATGTCCGTAACGTGCGCCTCCAGACCCGTACGGTTGATTTCTTAATGGAAAGGCACATCTATTGATGGTAACCATAGGAATTACAGGCGGGATAGGGTGCGGCAAGAGTTATGTGGCCGATAAGATGAAACTGCGCGGCATACCCGTGTATGACTCGGACTACCGTGCCAAACTGCTTATGGCCACAAGCCCGGCCATCCAGCTGGAGCTGACTCGTCTGGTAGGCCCCACGCTGTATTGCCCGTGCGGATGCGGGGTGCTGCAGAAAGAGGTGCTGGCACGGTTCATATTCGGGCACCCCGACAATATGGCCCGGGTGAACGCCGTGGTACATCCGCGTGTTAAGGAGGATTTCCGCCAGTGGGCCGATACCCATAAGGACAAGGAGTTCTGCCTGCTTGAGTCAGCCATACTCTTTGAGTCTGGGTTTGACAGCGAGGTGGATTTCAAAGTCTGCGTGGACGCTCCGCTTGAACTGCGTGTGCAGCGCTGCATAAAACGTGACGATACCACCCGTGAGGCAGTGATGAGCCGCATTGAGAGCCAGATGGACCAGGCCGACAAGTGCCGAATGGCCGATTTTGTGATTTTGAATGATGACGTGCAGCCTCTGGAACCCCAGATAAGCGCACTCCTGGATAAATGCAAAGAAACTTTTAACAAATAACATAGTAATAGTATTATGCTGAACGAGATTTTGACTATTTCAGGCAAACCGAGCCTGTACAAACTGCTTACCAGCGGACGCGGTGCCCTGATTGTAGAGAACATTGACGAGACTAAGAAACGTTTCCCCATCCAGGGCACTGACAAGGTGGTTTCACTGGGTGACATCTCAATATTTACCGATGAGCGTGAGATGCCTCTGCGTGAGGTGTTCCAGGCTATTGAGGACAAGCTGGGCAAGAAGGAGATTGAGTTCAATTGGCGCAAGGCATCAAATGACGAGCTGCTCAAGTTCTTTGGTGAGATCGTGCCCGATTTTGACCGTGACCGCGTATATCCCAGCCACATCAAGAAGATTGCCGGATGGTATGACCTGCTGGTAAAGTTCGGTGAGAATGATTTCTCAGAGCCCAAGGCTCCCGAGCAGGCTGAGCAGGCAGAGGCTGAGAAGAAATAATATCTGCCCGATAATTAATAAGGAGACCTTGCTTGGATGCAGGGTCTCCTTATTTTATATAAGCTTGATTACGTTGATTATGCGCCCGCATTTGGTCCCCTCGCGCCGGGCTGAGAAGAACCGGTCATTGTTACGGTAGGTGCAGATGCCCGTCACCAGGATGCTGTCCGGCCTTACGCCTGCCTGCTCCAGCAGCCATCGGTTTGCCTGCCACAGGTCTATGTGCAGTCCGCCCTGCATGGGATCATCGGGGGTGGGGGATTTGGGGCCGCAGTCCTTAAGGATCAGCAGCATGGGGAATCCGGCTGCAGCGAACTCACTGGCCACCTCCTGACCCACCTGGAAGCTGTCCGGGCCTATGCCGGGGCCTATCACGGCACGCAGGTCCTGAGCACGGGTCCCGTAGAGCCTGCCCATCTCCTCTATGGTCTTGACCGATATCCACTGCACTGTGCCGCGCCATCCTGCATGGACCGCTGCGACAGCCCTGTGAACGGGGTCATACAGCAGCAAGGGGATGCAATCGGCCGTACGTACGGATATGGCTGCGCCGGGGATGGCAGTGACAAGGGCGTCTACGCCCTCCAGCTGCTCACGCGTGGTAAGCGGGTCGGTAACCTCACGTATCACGCAGCCGTGCACCTGATGGGGCTGCACCACATAGTAGGGTAGCTGTGCGTAACGCTCTGTGCTGAAGGCCTCTACGCCATCGCCCAAATCATATCTGAATAATCCTGATTCCATCACTGCAAATGTAAGGATTTGTTTTGGCCTTTTTCACAACAAATGTCCTGTAATGTGTTTTTAGCCTTTTTTATGACAGGCGGATTGCTGAATACCAAATAAACGATTAATATTGCAATATATTTAGTCCTTAACCCTAATTACTATTTATATGAACAAACTATCCTTCTTGTTCGTCGCATCGGCATTTTGTATCATCTCGTGCGATAAATCCGATAATCAAGTCTTAGATTTTGAACCTGCACAGCAGGAAGAGGAGGGCTTGACCCAGGATGAGCTCCTGGCCCTGTCAAACTATTTCATGGGCTCAAAAATAACTGAAGAGGAGGCTATGGAATCGGCCGTATCCATAATGGAGTTCCTGGACTCATCAACCGGAACCAAGGGCTCAAAAGGCCGCTCTATCGCTAGCTGCAAGCCTGTCACCCAGGCAAAGGAGACAAAATCCGGCTCCGTTGATGAAGATACCGTCGCCTACGTATTCAATTTCAGCGATGATGAAGGCTATACCATCCTGTCGGCCGACCGCCGTACCAGCAGCGTACTGGCACTTGTTCCGGAGGGCAATATAGATTTCCAGGGTGAGTTCGATGAGAATATCCTCAGGACCGGTGCCATGGTCTTCTATGGCAACCTGGAGGGCGCATATATGAGCCAGATTGAACAGGAGGCCGATAATGAGGAGTATCTGCTGAGCCGTGCACTGGAGAAACTGAGCCATAATGACTCCACTCCCGTGACAAAGGCCATGATTGATGAGATGGAGTTAAGATACGGTCCCCTTAAGACTGAGCTGGTGGCTCCGGTTACTGTCGCAGTACGTTGGGGACAGGATAATCCCTACAACCTGAGCACTCCCATAATATCGGGCCAGCATGCCCTGAACGGATGTGTCGCCACCGCAGTGGCACAGATGATGTCATACTGGAGATACCCCCAATCATATGAATGGAGAGCCATGATGCCGTCATTCGGAGCTGAGACCTACTCAACGTTCCAGAAAATATCCAACCTTATGAGTGATGTAGGTGTTGGCGTGAATACCAAATACGGAAAGACCTCAAGCAGTGCCTATCTGGAGGATGTACCAGCATATATGGCTAGTCTGGGCTTTGATCCCGGTACATATGGCGAGTTCAATACAGAGCAGGTCCTGGCTTCACTTGAAGACTACTACCCGGTCATAGTGTCGGGCAGTGCATTGAAGAAAGACGTATACAAGACATATATGCTGTTCTGGGAGAAGTACAGCCATACATATTATGATGATAACCACACATGGCTTGTGGATGGAGCGATCATGACCTACAGGACCATTTATGTAACCTATCAGGGCGAGACCTATCAGTTTGACAGGCAGAACCAGAAACTGCTTATGCATTGCAATTTCGGATGGCCTGAGCTTACCCTGGACGGTTATTATGACTGGGGCGTATTTGACACCCGTCAGGGTCCCGTAACCAGAGGTCATACCAATACAAGTGGCTCAAAGGGTTACTATCAGTACAATGTTATGTGCATTACCGGAATCCGCAGACTGGATGTAACCCACTGATTCTGGCTGATTCTCCTCCAGAAAAGTGAAGGCCGGCTGTGTTTGCAGCCGGCCTTCTTGTTGAATCAAAACAATGCTCTCTCTTTAGAGCTGTATCTCGTTACCTACCTTACGGGCACGGTTGGGGTGATCCAGATCCATGCCGGTGGCGATACCTATCTCTACCAGGACGTTCCATCCTGCGCACAGATATACATAAGGATTGAAATCACCTGCGGCGGGAGTTTTGATGGTGGGGAACGGAGTGTCAAGATCGGCAATTGCAACGACCTTTACTCCGGCACCCTTGATGAGGCACTCCTGGATCTTCTCATACTCATCGGCAATGGGGTCAACCCAGAAAATGATGTCGCCCTCTTTCATTACCTCCTCAATTCCGTGCAGAGCATATGTGCCCTCCAGGAAATCACTCTTACGGCGGGTAATCTCATTGGTCTTGAGGGTGAGCTCCTCGGCAACACCGTCATTGTAACCTGCAAAATAGATTGTCTCGGCTTTCTTAACCCACTCAACAATCTCGGCGGGTACCTGCAGTGTCAGAGCCTTCTCAATCTGAGCGGGCAGGGCAGCCAGACCGGCCTTTACGTCCTTGCCTGACATGTTCCACAGAACTGACTCGTAGTAGAGAGCCTGCTCAACAACGCTCTTGGTGGCGGCAACAGCCTGCTCCCAACCGCAAGAGAGTACATGTGTGTTGGCGCAGAAAGTTGAAAGTATGGTGCCCTCATTTGCAGTCAGGCCAAAACGCAGGGGATTTCCCTCCTCCATAAGCTTCTTGGCAAGCAGGGTAACCTCCTTGGTACGGCCGGAGTTTGAAGCCAAGAATACGGCAAACTTGCTCAGGTCATACTCACGTGACTGCCATGAGCCGTCGGTCTGGGCATTCAGGTCAATACCCCAGCGCTTTGTCTTGCGCAGAGTGTTCTTGGCCGGGAAAATACGGCTTGAACCCTCACCGGTAAAATATGCCTTGCCGGCTTTCTTTACCTGAGCTGCAATCTCCTTTGTGCAATCGGGATTGAATTTCTTCACTGTCTCTACAGTGTCCATCATCTCCTGTACAAGTGCGTACTGGGAGTACTTTTTCTCATTAAGATTCATATGTTCATCTGTTTAAGTGAGTCAATAATAATCAGAGAAGTCTCTTCTTGATGCTCTGAACGCGCTCCACAAACTCCTTGGTCTCCTGGCGCTGCTGCTTTATGAAGCTGTTCTCATCAAGCTTGCCCCATGCAGCCAGCATCTCATCCTCACATCTGAATGTAGCCTGGCGGAACTTGTTCTCATAATCTTTCTTACGGGTCTCATAGACCTGGCTGAATACGTAATTCTGGATATCGATACCCTTGTTGAGTACCTTGTTCCAGTCCTCCTTGGAGATTGTATTCACGCCCAGCATATGCTTGAGTGACATATATGCGTGACGCAGCTTGTCAATAGGATATTTCTTCCAGATCTCAGTGTAACGGTGGTGAATCTCCTTCCATGAGTTCAGGGTGCCGTCCTTGATATCGGAACGGAGCTGGTCAACATCCTCCATTGACATGAGCTGACCGCCCAGGTTGAACCATACGCGGGCGCGGTCACCGTCAAACATCTTGCTTATGCCCTGGAATGTCTCATCCTCATGCTCCTCAAGATATGATACTATGTTTCTTACGGAGTAGTAGATAAGCATGTCTCCGTATGCGTGATATGCCTCATATGGATGCAGGATAATCACCTTGCGGCGTGATTTCTCCATGCCCTCGCCAAGCACCTCCAGATCCTTGATCTTGGCAGGGTCACCGTTAAGCAGGCCGCGTCCCATATCTATGAGCTGGTCATCGGTCATACCCTCCAGGCTCTTGCCCTGCTTAAGGAGCCATGCCTTGGCGGTCCACTTGTCAAGCAGCTTGCGTGCCTCGATTGCCTCCTCCATGGAATCAGGTGCGTAGGCATCGAACTCAATGTTCTGGACCTTGAACACACGGGTGTCGCGGGTAGCGTATTTCCAGTTGTTGCGGGCCATGGCGAACATGTTGTGCAGCCAGAAGAATGCCGGCATTACATGCAGCTCACCGTGAACCTCATCGTTGCTTATGAGTGCGAACGGGAAGGGGTTGATCATCTCGGCGGGGTAGGCACCCTTGGCAAGCATCGTGAAGCTGGCAAACTTACATGAGTGCTTTACGCTCACGCACAGACCGGGCCAGAATCCGCGTCCTGCCTCAATCTCGTTGTCATTGGTACGTGAGTTGTGGTTTGAGCCGATGGTCGCGCCGGCAGCCAGGTTTGACTGTCCCTTGACCACGCTGGCTATCAGGAACGAGTTGTTGTGATGCTGCTCATGAGCCGGGAAGATAAGGTTATGGAGCACCTCGCAGCATGAAATGGTTGAGTTGTCTCCCATGAATGAGTTCATGAGTCGGGCTCCGTATTTAAGGTTGGAGTGGCTGCCCAGCACAAATCGTACTGCAATTACAGAGTAGAATATGCGGCATCCGTAACCTATGATGCCGTTTACCAGAACCACGTTCTCACCAATCTGGGTGGGATCCACCTCCGATGAGTTGATGGTTATGTTCTTGAGCTTGCTGGCACCCTTGATGTATGTGCAGTTGCCAATCTTTACATCCTTTATGATCCAGCAGTTCTTGATTACGTTGCCGTAACCTATGGTGCCGTAGAATCCGCGGCGGTTATCGAAAGTACTCTGTGTTATGGCCTTGAGACGGTCCTGCAGAGGGGTGTCGTCAATGAACTTGGCCCAGAGGTAGGCATCGGCCGCAATCATGCCGTCAAAGGGGAGCACCTTACGGCAGCCGGTCTCATTCATGAGCTCCAGCCATACGCGAACGTCCTCATCCTCACCCTCCTTGATGATACCGTTACCGAACTTGGCATGGTCAGTGCATGACATCTCCTGGATGTTGAACAGCATGCATCGGTCACCTATTATATAGTGGGAGAGGTAGTGTACGTTATGGATTGCGCAGTCATCACCTATGTCGCAAGAGTGAATGGAACTGTTTGTTATGCCTATAGGCAGGCGCAGGTCATGGTACTGGAGTCCGTTTGATGTCACACGGCCTATGCGTACAAATCCGTAGAACTTGTTGTTCTTGATCATCATGGGATCAAACTCATCAGTTACAAGGATGTTGTCCCAGCTCATGGCTGTGTTGTCATTCTTGACCAGAGTCTCAATCTCAAAACTTGTCAGATGACGCCATCCGTTCTTGGGGGCCACCACCTGTGTATTACGTAAATAGTACTTGGTCTGTCCGGCGGGGATATACTTGGGATCAAGGAAGCTGTTGAACAGCTTGTCGGACGAAAGGACAGTTACTTTTTCCATATTATATCCTTTAATAATGGTTGCGATTGCAAAGATACGTTAAAATTTCGGAGCGACCAAATTTTAGGGCATATAAAATATTATTTTATATGAACCCAAAATAAATTGAGAATTGGCCATGCGGTGCCGATAATTAAGTCCTTGCGATCACGCAAGTACTTTTCAATTCTCAACTTCCATTGCCAGGCTGATGCGCTGACGCCCCAGATCCACATCCAGTACCTTGACCAGTACCTGCTGCTGGAGCGATACCATCTGAGTGGGATCCTTGATGAACTTGCCGGGAGCCAGTTGCGATATGTGGATAAGGCCCTTTACATGTACGCCTATGTCCACGAATGCACCAAAATTGGTGATGTTGTTCACTATTCCGGGCAGTACCATGCCGGGCTTTACATCCTCAATGGTATGGACCTCATTTGAGAACTCAAACCTCTTTAACGGTCCGCGCGGGTCACGGCCCGGCTTTTCAAGTTCCTGCATGATATCTGTCAGGGTGGGTATGCCAACCTTGTCAGTCACGTACTTGTTTATGTCAATTCTGGCACGCAGGTCCGGTGATTTCATGAGTTCCTCAACGGTACACTTAAGGTCCTTGGCCATTTTCTCAACGATAGCATAGCTTTCGGGGTGTACGGCCGAGTTGTCAAGCGGCTGTTTGCTGCCTGGTACGCGCAGGAATCCGGCCGACTGCTCAAATGCCTTGGCGCCCATGCGCGGCACTTTCATCAGCTCCTTGCGTGACTGGAAGGGGCCGTTCTCGGTGCGGTAATCAACTATGTTCTGCGCCAGCTGCGGTCCCAGTCCGCTTATATATGTGAGCAGGTGGGTGCTGGCCGTATTCACGTTCACGCCTACGCGGTTCACGCAACTTACCACGGTCTGGTCAAGCGAGTGTTTAAGGTCAGTCTGGTTCACGTCTTTCTGGTACTGGCCTACACCTATTGATGAGGGGTCAATCTTGACAAGCTCCGCCAGCGGATCCATAAGTCTGCGGCCGATAGACACGGCACCGCGTACCGTCACGTCATAATCTGGGAACTCGTCACGCGCGGTCTTGGATGCCGAGTAGATTGAGGCACCGTCCTCATTCACGCTGAATATCTGGACGCCGGCGGGCAGACGCAGATGCTCAATGAAATCCTTGGTCTCACGTCCGGCCGTTCCGTTACCAATGGCAATAGCCTCAATCTTGTACTGCTCCACGAGAGTCTGGATTTTTGCGGCTGCCTGACGGGCCTGATTGTGGGGCGGGTGGGGGAATATGGCCTCATTGTGCAGCAGTGTTCCCTGTGCGTCCAGACATACCACCTTACAGCCTGTGCGGAATCCCGGATCAATACCCATAACGGCCTTCTGACCTAGTGGAGAGGCCATTAGCAGCTGCTCAAGGTTACGTGCGAATATGCGTATTGCCTCGGTATCGGCCGTATTCTTCGAACTGGCCGCAAACTCATTTTCGACCGATGGCTGCAGCAGGCGGTAGTATGAATCCTCAACGGCCTCCTCTACCAGTTCTGATGCGGGAGAGTTGCCGCGGACATAGCGGCGGGTAAGGAATTCGGATGTCTTTTCATCATCTATCTCTATGGATACGCGCAGGAATCCTTCGGCCTCGCCGCGGCGCATGGCAAGCAGACGGTGTGATGCGCATCGGTTCAGGGGTTCACTGAAATCAAACCAGTCACGGTACTTCTGGGCATCGGCCTCCTTGCTCTTGACCACCTTGCTGTATATGCGGGCGGTGCGGCGGTAGCTGTTGCGCACGGCATTGCGTGAGCCCTCGTCAAGTGACACCTGCTCGGCAATTATGTCCATGGCACCCTGCAGCGCGTCATCGGTGCTCTCCACACCTTTCTTCTTGTCTATGTATTTGGCGGCTTCACGCTCCAGCGGAACGTACTGGTTTTGTTTCATGACAAATTCCGCCAGCGGCTCCAGACCCTTCTCGCGGGCGGCATCGGCACGGGTCTTGCGGTGGGGCTTGTAGGGGGCGTAGATATCCTCCAGTTCCGTGGCATCCCAGCAGTGCTCAATGCGGTTCTTGAGTTCCGGAGTGAGTTTGTCCTGGCTCTCTATGGTGCCCAGGATTGTCTCCTTACGCTTGGCCAGTGTCTCCAGACGCTCCAGCGCGTCACTCACCTCAGTCACCTGCACCTCATCCATTCCGCCGGTTGACTCCTTGCGGTATCGGCTTATAAAAGGTATGGTGGCGCCGTTCTCCAGCAGCTTGAGCGTATTCTCTACCTGGTTCTCCCTCAGACCGGTCTCACGCACGATTATGCTTACGTATTCCTTGTTCATTTGAGTGTATTCTTTCAGCAAATATAGCACGTTTTCTGCAATTCCCACCATGCTCCGCCCCGCTCCCCCCTGACCTTAGGGAATCAGAACGCACGTGGGGGCATTTTCTTCCCTAAGGTGCGCTGAAAATACGCCAGCACCTGCGTTACCCCCTGACCTTAGGGAGCCATAACGCACGTGGGGCCATTTTCTTCCCTAAGGTGCACCGTAAATACGCCAGCACCTGCGTTACCCCCCCTCACCTTAGGGAGCCAGAACGCACACAGAGCCATTTTCTTCCCTAAGGTGCGCTGAAAATACGCCAGTACCTGCGTTACCCTCTGACCTTAGGGAATCAGAACGCAGGTGGGGCCATTTTCTTCCCTAAGGTGCACCGTAAATACGCTTGTACCTGCGTACCCTCCCCATCTTAGGGAGCCAGAACGCAGGTGGGGCCATTTTCTTCCCTAAGGTGCACCGTAAATACGCTTGTACCTGCGTTACCCCCTGACCTTAGGGAGCCACAACGCACGTAAGGCCATTTCTCTCCCTAAGGTGCACCG
>Ga0265298_10005262_pt1 | contig 16314 bp, 14 predicted proteins | sample AusTroGonzalo_MG_3_FD_193486 | JGI IMG/M metagenome (GOLD analysis project Ga0265298, IMG submission 193486) | Bovine rumen microbial communities from tropical cattle in Woodstock, Queensland, Australia - Gonzalo_01 | ecosystem: Host-associated > Mammals > Digestive system > Stomach > Rumen ... | reverse complement strand
GCCGTCACGCAGAGCCATATGAGACTTAGACGCTTCATCAGTCTTGGAATTTTGCGCAGAGGAACTCGCGGTTGAGGCGAGCGATGTTGGCGAGGCTGACCGATTTCGGGCACTCAGCGGCACATGCACCGGTATTGGTACAGTTACCGAAACCGAGTTCGTCCATCTTGGCCACCATCGCCTTGGCACGCGCCGCCGCCTCGATCTTGCCTTGCGGCAGGAGAGCGAGCTGGCTGACCTTGGCGGAAACGAAGAGCATCGCCGAACCGTTCTTACAAGCGGCTGCACACGCGCCGCAACCGATACAGGAAGCCGCATCCATCGCCTCGTCCGCTACGGGCTTGGGGATGGGTATAGCGTTGGCATCGGGTACACCGCCGGTGTTGACGGAGACGAAACCGCCTGCCTGCATGATTTTGTCATATGCCTGACGGTCGACCATGAGGTCCTTGATTACCGGGAAGGCACGGCTACGCCACGGCTCGACGGTGATGGTCTCGCCATTCTTGAACTTGCGCATATGGAGCTGGCAGGTCGTGATGGCACTGTCAGGTCCGTGGGGATGACCGTTGACGTACATCGAGCACATACCGCAGATACCCTCACGGCAGTCGTGATCGTAGGTAACAGGGTCCTTGTGCTCAGCAACCAGTTGTTCGTTGAGGATGTCAATCATCTCCAAGAACGATGCGCCTTGGAATACATGTTTGAGGTCGTAGGTCTCGAAATGACCTTGCACCTTGGGTCCGGCTTGACGCCATACCCGTACTTTAATATCAATGTATTGATCCATAAAACTATTTCAAATTTACGATTTGACGATTTACGATTTACGATTTATGATTTATAGTTACGGGTCTTGCGTTCCGTGAACTCGTAGTCAAGCGGCTCCTTGACGAGCTGGGGCTCTTGGTCCTCGCCCATGTACTTCCAGCAGCCGACATAGCTGAACTTGTCATCCTGACGCAGCGCTTCGCCTTCCGGTGTCTGGTACTCCTCGCGGAAGTGACCACCGCAGGACTCCTCACGATGGAGGGCGTCCACGGCCATCAGACGGCCGATCTCGATGAAGTCCGCCAGACGGAGGGCTTTCTCCAGCTCGTTGTTGAGATGGTCAGCCGTTCCCGGGATATAGACATTGGTCCAGAACTCCTTCTTGATGGCGTCAATCTTCTTGATACCTTCCTTGAGTCCTTCCGCGGTACGACCCATGCCGACGAAGTCCCACATGATGAGACCGAGCTCCTTATGAATGGAATCGACAGAGCGCTTGCCTTGGATGGCCATGAGTTTGTCAATCTTATCCTGCACGGCCTTCTCTGCCGCCGCGAACTCGGGCAGGTCGGTGGACATACGCGGAACGCCGATCTGGTCAGATAGGTAGTTCTGGATGGTGTACGGGAGTACGAAGTAACCGTCGGCGAGACCCTGCATGAGGGCGGACGCACCGAGACGGTTGGCACCGTGGTCGGAGAAGTTGGCCTCACCGATGCAGAACAGACCCTTGACGGTCGTCTGGAGTTCGTAATCCACCCAGATACCACCCATGGTGTAGTGGATAGCGGGGAAGATCATCATCGGGTTCTCATACGGATCCTCGTCCACAATCTTCTCATACATCTGGAAGAGGTTGCCATATTTCTGCGCCACTACATCCTTGCCGAGGCGCTGGATAGCGTCGCTGAAATCGAGGAAGACAGCGAGTCCGGTGTTGTTGACGCCGTAGCCCTTGTCGCAACGCTCCTTGGCTGCACGCGAAGCGACGTCACGGGGCACGAGGTTACCGAAGGCCGGATAACGACGCTCGAGATAGTAATCGCGATCCTCTTCGGGTATATCACGACCCTTGATTTCGCCGGCTTGGAGACGCTTGGCGTCTTCGAGTTTCTTCGGCACCCAGATACGTCCGTCGTTACGGAGCGACTCGGACATAAGGGTCAGTTTGGACTGGAAGTCACCGTGCTTGGGGATACAGGTCGGGTGAATCTGCGCGTAGCAGGGGTTAGCGAACAAAGCGCCGTGGCGGTACATCTGCATAGCTGCCGAACCGTTGGACGCCATCGCGTTGGTAGAGAGGAAGAAGGTGTTTCCGTAGCCACCCGAACCGACTACGACTGCATGGGCGAAGAAACGCTCGATGCGGCCGGTGACGAGGTTACGGGCGATGATACCACGCGCACGCTTCTCGCCGTTCTCATCGGCAATCATGACGATGTCGAGCATCTCGTAACGGGTGTACATTTTCACTTTGCCCTTACCGATCTGGCGGCTCAGCGCGCTATAGGCACCAAGGAGCAGCTGCTGGCCGGTCTGGCCCTTTGCATAGAAGGTACGGGATACCTGTGCGCCACCGAAGGAACGGTTGTCGAGCAGACCGCCGTACTCACGTGCGAAAGGAACACCTTGCGCCACGCACTGGTCGATAATGGAGTTAGACACCTCCGCCAGACGATAGACGTTGGCCTCGCGGGCACGATAGTCACCACCCTTGATAGTATCATAATAGAGACGATAGATTGAGTCACCGTCGTTCTGGTAGTTCTTGGCGGCGTTGATACCACCCTGCGCAGCAATCGAGTGCGCGCGACGGGGCGAATCCTGAATACAGAAGTTGAGCACATTGAAGCCCATCTCTGCGAGGGAAGCCGCAGCGGATGCACCGGCGAGACCGGTACCTACCACGATGACATCAAGACGACGCTTGTTAGCGGGGTTGACGAGTTTCTGATGGTTCTTATAGTTGGTCCATTTGAGCTCCAGCGGTCCGGCAGGAATCTTCGCCATTTCGGGCGTGATTACTTGAACTTTTGGCTCTTGGCTTTTAGCTTTTGGCTCGGCCTTAGCCTCTTCCAATGCCTCTTTCACTTCGGCAACAGCCTCAGCAGCTTTTTCCACCACTGCCTCTGCGGCTGCGACGGCTGCTTTCTTCACCGTCTTTTTAGCCTCTTCAATTATTTCCTTTGCCATAACTTTTACAAATTACAAATTAAAAATCAAGAATTAAAAATTATAGCATAGCCAATCCCATGCCGAAATAGTATACTACCACGATTGCGAAGGGCAGTACAGCGAGGGTAGCGACGATGCAACCGATCACTTTGATACGCTTCATCCAAACGAGGTTGTTCCAACCCAGTGTGTGCAATGCAGACCAAACACCATGGTTGAGGTGCATCCAGAGGGCCGCGAGCCAGATCATGTAGAGCACGCAGTAAATCTGGCCGCTAACAGGCGTGGTGAACAGCGCTTTCACGTACGCTGCACCGTTCTGCGGGTCAAAAGCGCCCGTCTCCAGACCGGTGATCTCAGCAAACTGCATCTTGAACCAGAAGTTGTACAGGTGCAGCACGAGGAAACCAATGACGATGCCACCGAGAACGAGCATGTTCTCCGAAGCCCAGTCCACACCCTCTTTCTTACCCGTCACCGCGTAGCGGTCGTTACCACGTGCCGCACGGTTCTGGATAGTGAGGTAGATCGCATAACAGAAATGCACCAGCACAAGGAAAGCAAGTCCGAGCGTGCCGATAAGGGCATACCAGTTAGCTCCCAAGAGGTGGCAAATCAGGTTGTAGGCGTCTTCCGAGAAAACCACAGCCAAGTTCATGCAGCCATGGAAAAGGAGGAAGAGCACCAATGCAAGGCCGCTAATCGACATAACGAACTTACGGCCGATAGATGAATCTTTTAACCACATAGAATTTAATTTTTTGATTGGTGAATTATTATTTATGATTTATGATTTTATAGGCTTTTGATATACTTGTCCGCTTCGATAGCGGCTTTGGCACCCGAACCGGCCGCCACTACGGCCTGACGGTAATGCGGATCGGCACAGTCACCGGCGGCAAAGATGCCGGGGAGAGGGGTTACGGGGGAGGGGGTACCGGTTACGGGGGCATAGCACTGCGTGCTGTTGTCCTTGGTGATGATGTAGCCTTCGGCATCGCGGGCGACGTAGTCCTTGAAGAGATCGGTATTGGGGTGATGGCCAATCGCGAGGAAGAAACCGTCAATGTCGATATGACGGATCTGCTCGTCGGGTTCGCCCTTACGATAGATGAGGTCCGCGCCCTGCACCTTTCCTTCGCCGGTGAGGGTGAGGGTGTTATGCTCAAAGAGCACCTCTATCTTGGGATTGTTGAGCACGCGCTGCTGCATGATGTCCGATGCGCGGAGGAAAGGCTTGCGGACAATCATATAGACCTTCTCACACAGTCCGGCGAGGTAGTTGGCCTCTTCGCAGGCCGTGTCTCCGCCGCCCACGACCGCCACGGTTTTCTTGCGATAGAAGAAGCCGTCACAGGTGGCGCAGGCGCTGACGCCGCGTCCGCGATAGGTGCGCTCGGACTCCAGACCGAGGTACTTGGCGGAAGCACCTGTAGCGATGATGACCGCGTCGGCCTCATAGAGGTCGGTGTCTTCGACCCAGACTTTATGGGCATTCAGCTTTGAGCCATCAGTATTCAGCTCCACTTTGGTGACGATGCCGGAAACGAAGGTGGTACCGAAACGCTCCGCCTGACGACGGAAATCATCCATCATGGTGAAGGGTTCGACACCGTCCGGGTAACCGGGGAAGTTCTCCACCTCAGTGGTGGTGGTCAGCTGTCCGCCGAGCTGCGGACCTTCGATGAGGACCGGCGCCAAATTCGCACGCGAGGCGTAGATGGCGGCGGTGTAGCCGGCAGGGCCGGAACCGATTATAAGGCATTTGACTTTCATAAGCGATTTTTTATAGCAGAACTAGTCTAACTAGTACAACTAGCTTAACTAGAATCTCATATCATTTACAAACGTATTTTTATCTGGTGTTATTGTGTAGTTCTGTTTATCGGTGATGAAGGCGGGGTCTTTGAGTTTGAGGGTCGAGGTTTTTGGACCCTCCTTGATTTCGATGGAAAGGGGCATTAAGTCGTCTGTGCGGAGTTTGAGCACAAACCGGTTGATGCCGATGCTTTGATCTTTCGGGGTGAGGGTTATAAGGGTTACGGGGGAGGGGTTACCGGTTACGGGACGCTCCGTGACGTTGCACACCGGGACGAGCGCCTGCGCGTACAGGAACGGATTGGTTTGGAGCAGTTCCTGCTCGGTCGGGTTCGTGAGAGTCAACTCGTCCGTTTCGGCCGAATACATATACATGGTCTTGCCGTCGTAAGCGGCGTCGAGGTTGAACATCTTGAGGCGGAACTGCCGGCCGCACATGGTCAGTTCTCCCGGGTAATTCATAGGCGCATTGACCTCCTCCGCCACGGTGACGGTGAAGGACGAGTGCAAGGTCTTCGTCTCCAGATTTGTCAGAAACGAAGTCAAGACCGATAATATGACCAAAAGTGTTTTCATTTGACGCCTAATTCTTCGAGCAGTTTGTCGAGCTGGTCGAGGTCGGTGATGAGCACATCACGCCCCTTAGGACCCTTGTTCGGTCCGACGATGCCGGCAGCTTCCAGCTGGTCGGACAGTTTGCCGGCGCGGTTGTAGCCAATCTCGAAGGCACGCTGCAGACGTGAGGTCGAGCCTTCCTGTTTCGTTACTACGTAACGGGCGACGTCCGCGAACATCGGATCGAGGCGTTTCATATCGACCGAACCCGGTGCAAGGGCTTCGCCTTCGCCACCTTCGCCTACATACTCGGGCAGCTGGTACGGCTCGGTGTATCGCTGCTGCTTGGAGATGTGCGTTACAATCTCGTCCACCTCGGGCGTATCGACAAACGCACACTGGATACGAGTGATGTTACCGTTACCGGCATAAAGCATATCGCCGCGGCCGATGAGCTGCTCGGCACCCTTGGCATCGAGGACGGTTCGCGAGTCGATGACGGACTGCGTACGCAGGGCTATTCGGGTCGGGATATTCGCCTTGATGACGCCGGTGACGATGTTGACTGACGGACGCTGGGTAGCAAGGATCATGTGCATGCCGACGGCACGTGCCTTCTGGGTGATACGCGCGATGGGCGTCTCCACCTGCTTGCCGGCCTGCATGATGAAATCGCCGTACTCGTCGATGATGATGACGATATAAGGCAGGAACTGGTGGTGCAGGCTGTCCGCAACGAGCTTGTTGGGATTGAGGCGACGCTTGACAAACTTGTCGTTGTAGTCCTCGAGGTTACGCACACCGGCGTCCATGAGCAGCTTGTAGCGGTTCTCCATCTCGATGACAAGCGAGTTGAGCACATTGATGACGCGGTCGCACTCGGTAATGACGATTTGCTCGGGTTCGGTATCCGGCATCGCGGCGAGGTAATGCTTGAGCAGCGGTTTGTAGGGCGCGAACTCAACCATTTTCGGGTCCACCATGACGAGCTTGAGTTCCGCCGGATGTTTCTTATAGAGGAGCGAGGTGATGATGGCGTTGATGGCGACAGACTTACCTTGACCCGTGGCACCGGCTACGAGGAGGTGCGGTGTCTTGGCGAGGTCGAACATAAAGACCTCGTTAGTGATGGTACGTCCGATAGCCACCGGCAGACGCATCTTCTGCTCGTCCTGATAACGCTTGGAAGCGATGACGGAGTGCATGGAAACGGTCTGCGGCTTCTCGTTGGGCACCTCGATTCCAATGGTTCCCTTACCGGGCATCGGGGCAATCATACGGATTCCCGTAGCCGAAAGGGACATCATGATGTCGTTCTCCAAGGCCTGCACTTTCGCTACGCGAATACCGGCCTTGGGTACTATCTCATAGAGGGTGACGGTCGGTCCGACAGTCGCCTTGATGGACTCAATCTCGATGCCGTAGTTGCGGAGCGTGGTGACGATGCGCGCACCGTTGGCACGCTGTTCCTCCTCGTTGATGACCGGCGCCGCCTCGTTGTCATAGACCTTGAGCAGATTGAGGGAGGGGAACTTGTAGAACTCGAGGTCCTTGCGCGGATCGTAAGGGCCGAGTTTCTCTAAGAGTTTGTCGGGGTCCTTGGAGTAGAGTTCGTCCTCCTTGACGTCCTCAATCTCGAGAGAGGCGTCTTGGGGCTCTTGACTGTTGGCAGTTGGCAGTTGGCTTTCCTCTTTCTGCATGAGGTCGGTCAGCGTGCCATCCGTAGGGCCGCCGTCATCAGGAAGAGGCTCGTCTTCGACTACCGGTTCGGGTTCGTCTTCGGCGACGGGCTCGATGGTGAAGGTCACTTCGTCCGTAGGAGCGGAAGGCTCGGAGGGTTCGGACGAGTCAGAGGGTTCGGACGGGTCCGTGTCTATCGGAAGATCAATCGTGAGGGCGTCGGAGGGATCCAAAGGATCGGCAGGAGAACTAGTAGAACTAGTCAAACTAGTTGAACTAGTAGAACTAGGTTTTTTAGCAAATAAATTTGCTATCCATGCGCCGAGGGCCTTGCAGCGGTCGGTGAACTTGGGATCGGCCACAATGAGGAAGATGACAAGCGCGGCGCCCAAGAGAAGGACGGTACCCGTCAGGGCGACGTAACTATAGAGCCACTGGGCCATCCATGCACCGAACTGCCCGCCCCATCGGAAAGCACCGAGATGCACCATCTGCTGCGCAAAACCCAGCACGATAGAGCCCCAGAGCACCCAGAAAACGGTAGTGCAGAAAAGGCGGATGGCCGGTATGTCCCGAAGAGCATGCATAAGCCGCAGGCTATAGATACCCAACAGCAACACAAGCAGGATGGATACAAAACCGAAACTGCCGTCAATGAGGAACTGCGCGAGTACCGCGCCCGGCAGGCCCAAGAGGTTACGTATGGCTTCGCGGCTCGCCACCCGTTCGGCATGATCCATCGAGAGAACGGACTGGTCATAGGTGCCGGTAAAAAGGAAGCTGATGTACGCCAGCAGCGCAATCACAGCAAACGTGAAGAGCAGCACGCCGACAATCATTCGCGTGCGGCGGTCCAGACAGAAATTGCGCACCGCCTCCCACCAGTTCGTCTTCTCAACCTTGATGGCTCTTTCGGCAGGACGGTCCGTCGCCAAATTAGATAATTTATTTGTTGTTCTTGGCATAAAAATTAGTTACCGTTTGATCATTTTTCCCGTGTCCTTCGAGCGCAAAGCGCATAAAAGAGCTTGCAAAATTACAAAAAATTGTTGGAAATGGAAAACGAAAAATATAAATTTTCATCTTTTTTGACGAAAAAGCACATTATTATCAGAAAAAACGCGCGCGCACTTGCGTATATGAAAAAAATTTTGTATCTTTGCAGCCGCTAATGATATGTGCATGGAAGAATTGATCCGACATACGGGAATCGTGGTGAGCGCAGACGGCGAGACGGCGCTTGTGCAGATCGTGCAGACGAGTGCCTGCTCGGCCTGCAAAGCACGGAGCATGTGCGTATCCAGCGAAAGCCGTGAACTATCCGACGTGAAGTGTCAGATTAGCGAGCCGATGCAGGCAGGAGACCGAGTGGAAGTGGAGGTTCGTGAACGGCTGGCATGGAAAGCGGTGTTGATTGCCTACATCATGCCGTTTGTGGTGATGATGGCGGTGCTGGCAGGGCTGAACGTGCTGACCGAATGGAGCGAGGCCGTTGTGGGTTCGCTGTCGCTATGCAGCATTGCGCTGTACTACATCGGGCTGAGTTTCTTCAAGGACCGGTTGCAGAAACAGTTTTCGTTTACAGCGAGGAAACTGTGAGGCTGAAGATTGAGGATTGAGGATTGAAGAATATACAAACAAAACAATAACAATTTAACAAAAATCCAAAAACATGAATTTAATTCTGATTTCTATGGGAGTTCTGGGCGTGACAGCCTTGTTGGCAGCGGTGCTGCTGTATGTTGTCAGCCTGTTCTTCAAAGTAGAGGAAGATCCGCGCATTGACTTGGTGACGGCCGTACTGCCGGGCGCCAACTGCGGTGGTTGCGGATTTGCCGGTTGCCGTGCATTCGCGGAAGCGTGTGTGAAGGCTGGCGGCATTGAAGGTCTGGCCTGCCCCGTGGGCGGTGAACCGACGATGGATGAGGTGAAGAAAGTGCTAACCCCGAGTAGTGAAGAGCCAGCAGCTGACAGCGCTCAGCCGGCAGAAGGCGGAAAGAAGGGCTTTGACCCGGCCGTAGCAGCCAAAATCAAGGCACTGCCGACACCGAAGGCGGCCTTCCCGGCAATGCTGCGTATGGCGCAGAAAGCCGACTGACGTTTAACGTTTAACGTTTAGCGATTACGAATTATGAAAACATTCAAGATAGGCGGAGTTCATCCGCATGACAACAAACAATTCTCCGCACATCAGCCTATTACGGAGTGCCCGCTGCCAAAGCAGGCCATCATCCCGCTGGTTCAGCACATCGGTGCACCGGCGCAAGCCGTAGTAGCCGTCGGAGCGAAAGTGAAAGTAGGCGAACTGCTGGCGAAAGCCGGAGGATTCGTGAGTGCGAACATCTGCTCGCCGGTGAGCGGAACAGTGACCAAGATCGATGCCGCCACCGATGCATGGGGTGCGCCGATGCAGGCCATTTTCATCGACGTGGAAGGTGACGAGTGGCTGCCGGAGATTGACAAATCGAAAGACATCGTATGCCAGTGCACGCTGGAGCCGAAAGCCATCATTGACAAGATTGCCGCTGCCGGTATCGTCGGTCTGGGCGGCGCTTGCTTCCCGACGCATGTGAAACTGCTGCCTCCTCCGGGCAAGAAAGCCGAAGTGCTGATTGTGAACGGCGTGGAGTGCGAGCCGTACCTGACCTGCGACCATCAGCTGATGATGGAGCACGGCGAAGAAATCATCATTGGTATCGAGATCCTGAAGAAAGCGCTGGGTGTTGACCGCGCCATCATCGGTATTGAGAACAACAAGAAAGATGCGATTGAGCATATGAGCAAACTGGCGCAAGCCAAGTTGGGTATCGAGGTGCTGCCGCTGCAGTTGAAATATCCGCAAGGCGGTGAGAAACAGCTGATTGACGCATGTATAGGCCGTCAGGTACCGAGCGGCGCGCTGCCTATCGAGGTAGGTGCCGTAGTGGACAACGTGGCCACCATCTACGCCGTTTATGAGGCGGTACAGAAAAACAAACCGCTGATTTCGCGCGTGATGACTGTGACGGGCAAAAACTTGACCAAACCGGGCAACTACTCCGTACGTTTCGGTACGCCGATTGAGGAGGTTATTGCGTTGGCTGGCGGTATTCCGGCTGATACGGGCAAGATTATCGGCGGCGGTCCGATGATGGGTCGCGCAATGGACCATGTAGAAGGCATGCCGGCCAACAAGCGTCTGAGCGGTCTGCTGTTCCTGCCGGAAGCAGAGAGCATCCGTCCGGAAGAAGACAACTGCATCCGCTGCGGCAAGTGCGTACAGGCCTGCCCGATGGGTCTGGAGCCGTACCTGCTCCAACGCATGGGCGAACTGGAGATGTGGGAAGAGTGCGAGAAGCACGACGTGATGGACTGTATCGACTGCGGTTGCTGCGTATTCGCATGCCCGGCTCACCGCCGCCTGCTGGACGGCATCCGTCCGGCGAAAGCCAAAGTGGGTGCCCTGCTACGCGAGCGTGCCGCTGCTGCAAAATAGACCGCTTCGGTAAAAGAATAAAGACCGCTTTGCGAGAGGACAAAAGACAAAAATGTCCCAAAGAAGCGATCCAAGCCAACTAATAAAATAAACAAACAACGTATATGAAACAATTTATTGTAGCTCCGGCTCCTCACGCACACAGCGGAGACTCCATTCGCCGGAATATGCTCTTGGTCATCCTCGCGCTGCTGCCCGCTTACGTGGTATCAGTGATTGAGTTCGGCTGGGGTGCTCTTATCACGGCTGCGGTCAGCGTACTGGCCTGCGTATGCACGGAATGGTGCATCAGCCGTTATCTGCTCAAAGAGCAGAAACAAACCATCGGTGACCTGTCGGCCGTGCTGACCGGTCTGCTGTTAGCCTTCAACCTGCCGTCGAGCATCGACTGGTGGATTGTCATTATCGGCGCCGTAGTGGCTATCGGCGTAGGCAAGATGACCTTTGGCGGTCTGGGTCAGAACCCGTTCAACCCCGCTCTGGTAGGTCGTGTTTTCCTGCTCATTTCGTTCCCCGCCCAGATGACCACATGGCCGGTAGCCAAAGGCTTTGCGACCAGCTATCTGGATGCCGAGACGGGTGCCACTCCGCTGTACTACCTGAAGCACATCGTCAAGACGGGTGACGGCAGCACGCTGAGCGAGTTGCCAAAGCTGATGGACGCCTTCATGGGCGCCATGGGTGGTTCGCTCGGTGAGGTATGCGCTCTGGCGCTGATTATCGGCGGTATCTTCCTCATCTGCACCAAAGTGATTACATGGCACATCCCGGTAGCCATCATCGGTACGGTAATTCTGTTCGCAGCCTGCACAGGCTGGGCCGGTGTACTGCCGGAGGGTCTGACTACCTGCGACTATATCGGCTATGAGCTGCTGACGGGTGGTTTGATGCTCGGTGCGTTCTTCATGGCGACGGACTATGTAACGAGCCCGATGAGCGCTTGGGGCAAGATTATCTTCGGTATCGGTATCGGCTTCATCATGATGGTTATCCGTACATGGGGCAACTATCCGGAAGGTATGTCGTTCGCCATCCTGATCATGAACGCTTGCGTTCCATTGTTGAACAAGATTCGTCCGCAGCGTTTCGGCGAACCTAAAAAATAAGGAGGTACGACTATGGCAAAGTTAGAAAGTACATTGCAGAACATGATCCTGAGTCTGGTCATCATCTGCGTAGTGGCTGCCGGTGCGTTGGCGGGTGTTTACATCCTGACCAAGGCCAATATTGACGCCCAAGAGAAGGCGAAACAACAAGCTGCCATCCTTGCCGTACTGCCGGAAGGATGCGAGGTAGCGGATGCAGAAGAGGTAGCCGGTCTGAAACTGTACAAGGCTTATCAGGGCGAGGAGTGGGTAGCCACTGCCGTAGAGACGAGCGAGGTCGGTTTTGACGGTCCGCAAGTCATCATGGTAGGTTTTGACGCCGAGGGCAAGGTGCTCAATTATGTCGTACTCAAACAGACGGAAACGCCGGGTCTGGGTGCGCATATCGACCACTGGTTCAAGGACGTGAAAGGCAACCAGTCCATCATCGGCCGCCAAGCCGGTGCGCTGAAGGTGAAGCAGGACGGCGGTGACGTAGATGCCATCACGGCAGCTACCATCTCCAGCCGTGCGTTCCTCAAGGCCATCAACAAAGCGTATGCCGCATACAAGGACGGCAACGTGGAGGCCCATACGGGTGCTAGCCAGCTGACGAGCAGCGAAGAAACGAATGTAGAACAATCCAATGAAGAGGAGGGCGCATTATGAATAACGCAATGAAAACTCTCACAAACGGTATTCTCAAAGAGAATCCGACCTTTGTGCTGGTGCTCGGTATGTGTCCGACGCTGGCTACAACGACCAGCGCCGTGAACGGAATGGCGATGGGTCTGGCGACCATGTTCGTGCTCATCTGCTCGAATATCGTTATCTCGCTGCTGAAGAACCTGATTCCTGACAAGGTGCGTATTCCTGCGTTCATCGTAGTCATCGCCACCTTCGTGACCATCGTCCAGCTGGTGATGCAGGCATATCTGCCTGGCATCTATGACGTGCTGGGTCTGTTCATTCCGCTGATTGTAGTGAACTGTATCGTACTGGGCCGTGCCGAGGCTTTCGCTGCGAAGAACAGCGTGGGTCTAAGTGCATTGGACGGCATCGGAATGGGTCTTGGTTTCACCATGGCGTTGACAATTCTGGGTGCGGTACGCGAGTTGTTGGGTTCGGGCAGCGTATTCGGCCTGAACATCTACAACGACCAGTTCGCCGCATTGATTTTCGTTCTTGCCCCGGGTGCCTTCATCGCGTTGGCCTACCTGCTGGCAATAGTTAACAAACTGCAGAAGAAATAAATTAAATTAAAAATTAGAGATTATGGTTTATTTCCTGATATTCATCTCTGCGATATTCGTTAATAATATCGTATTGAGCCAGTTCTTGGGCATTTGCCCGTTCTTGGGAGTAAGTAAGAAAATCGACACGGCGCTGGGTATGTCGGCTGCCGTAACATTCGTGCTGACGCTGGCCACCATCGTTACGTACCTGTTGCAAAAGCTGCTGGTAATGTGGCAGATTGAGTTCCTGCAGACCATCCTTTTCATCCTCATCATTGCCGCCCTCGTGCAGATGATCGAGATCATACTGAAGAAGATCAGTCCGTCGCTGTATCAGGCGTTAGGTGTGTTCCTGCCGCTGATTACGACCAACTGCTGTATTCTTGGTGTGGCCCTTATCGTAGCCGACCAGCAGAAACTGCTGGCCAAGCTGCCGTTGGGCGCTGACTACGGTCTGCTGTCCGGTACCATCTACGCTTTCGCTACCGCCATCGGTTTCGGTCTGGCGCTGATTCTTTTCGCCGGTATCCGTGAGCAACTGGCGCTGGCCAAAGTGCCGCAGGCTATGAAAGGTACGCCTATTGCACTGCTGACGGCAGGTCTGCTCGCGATGGCGTTCATGGGCTTCAGCGGAGTGGTATAATCCGCCATCCGTATTCAGATGTCAGTTTTAATGAACGCGGACGCGTACGCGTGTGCGTTCATTAATATTACCATTCTTTGGTGCGGAAGAGACCGCCCAGAAGGCATATTAAAAGATAGAAGGGATAGAGGATTTCGAGAAGCAGAGCCACGTACCACGTAGTACGTGGTTCTCTTTTTTTGATAAGCCCCCACTCTATGGGGAACTTGACAAGGATGATGAGGGGGCAGAGGAGTTGGAAAAGATTGGCAAATGTGACGAGTGCGCCGCAGCGGAGGATGTCCCGGTCGGTATAACGGGGCGCCTTGCCTGCCCAGCGCATGCGCTGACTAAAGAAAGCACGCCATGAAGTGAGAGGACGGACGACGGCGGTGTAGTCGGGTTCGTCGATGACGCCTACGGTGTAAGCGCGGCGTTTGGCGGCTTCAAGCAGGAACATATCATCGCCGGAAGGGATGTCAGGGTGCAGGTCGGGTTCGCAGGCGAGCCACACGTCCCGACGGACGATGAGGTTGGCACCGGAGCACATGACCGCGCGTCCGCGCTTGGCGGTGCGCATGGTGAGTTCCTGAATGGCGGCGTACTCGGCTATCTGGAGACGCTCCAGAAGCGAAGGACGGGCGTTCTCACTCTCCATCTTCAAGGGCAAAATGATTACATCCGATTGAAGATTGAAGGATGGAGATTTGGCGGCAGCGGGCCAAAGGACATCATCATCGTGGAGCCAGAGGTAATCCGAGGTGGCTGCATGAATGAGTTTGGAAAGGGCATGCTTCTTGCCCATATGGTCATCGTTGACGCCTTTGATGGGGGTTATATGGCTTATCCCCCGAGAATGGACCGGGGATGGCCCGGCGATGGACCGGAGACGGTTCAGCTCTTCTACAAAGCGCGGATAGCTTTTTATGGTGCAGGTCCGGTCCTCGTTAGAGACCGGATAATCCGCCGCCATGAGCGACATCGCCATGCGGTGGTCGGCGCGCACTTCGTGAAGACGGACGGCTTCAAGACGATCGGACTCCTTGTAACGGAGCCGGTCGGTGCCGGTAGCATGGAGAGAGAGGCCGAGGCGCTCGCAGGTAAGAGCGATGGCGGGGTAGAGATCCGGAAAATCAGTAAAGTCAAGCATTATTGATTTTCCATTGATGACCGATAATTGATGATTGATGATTTTGGCACCTTCGGCGGTAAAGATGGTCTGAACGCCGAAATGGGCGGCATAGATGTCCGCAACGATGCGATCGCCTTGAAGGGAGTTTTCTTGCAAACCCTCCAAAAGGAGTTCGCCGCCGTGGATAGCGACGTACTCATACCAATAGGACGCGGCAGACCAATCGGGTTCAATTAAGGATTGAGGATCGAAGACTGACGATTTATATCTCTCCATGACTTTCCGGGTCATGGTGATGTAAGGGGACTCGTCGGGACTGACGGGGATGTCCTCACCGTGAAGGATGAGGGCCGAGGTGGTCTGGCTGGTGGGTTTGCCTTTGCGCTCCATGAGCCGCGGATCACCGGTAAGGGTAACCGGAGCACCGGGATAGCATTTATCCAGATGGACCTCTAAGAACCGTAAAGCGGTACCGCAATTCTTGAGGTTAAGGACAAGGGGAGAAGGGTCTTCGGTTACGGATGAGGGGTTATGCTTGTAGTCGCGCAGCTGTTGCAGAGCATCGTGAAGAACAATCACATCATCGGGCATATCAACAGCGACGGGCATAAGCTCGTCGCCGTTGATTGCCTGCAATAGTAAAATTCTATTGGCAATAGATTTCGATATCGGAAGTTTAATTGACATCCGGTAGCGGACTATAGTCGCGGGAATAGCGGAGGTGCTGGTCTATATAGCCTTCGGTGAAATCGATGGTAACTTTGGTGATATTACCTTCCGCGTCACGGGTAGCGGTATAAACTGGATTGACGAAACCTTTGTAGGGCGCAAGGTTGAGTTGGGCATAACGCTCACGAATCTCCTTGTGAAGCGTCTGGTTCACCTTCACAGCATAGGTCTCAACTATCTCCTTAGCCGCCGGATAATCGCCTTCGGAGGTGATGCGCTGGATCTCAGCCAGCAGTTCGCCGAACAGTCGGCGCAGGCCTTCGTAATCGTTGACGTGGAGATAATGCTTGCCGTCGCGCTCAATGATCTCCACCTCTTTGTTATCCGCGTGGGCGAGTACCCAGTTAGCGATGAGCTGGCGGTTACGCATATGCGCTTCTTCGATATCCTTGCCTTCCTCGATACGGACGAGCTGGGTCATGGCACCGTTCATCATCTGCTGGTAGTAACCGGCCTTGTAGGCTTCTTTATTGGGCAGCAGGCCAAGTTCCACGAGTTTGGGGTCTGCGAGGTAATAGAGGCCGAACAGGTCCGCGCGTGCCTCCTCAATAGTGGACGCATGCTCCTTGAGGGCATCCTTGGATACGCCGGGCATGAGCTTGCCGGAGCCGTGTCCGACGCACTCGTGGAGGTCGGTATGCAGGTCGCCGCAAATCGCGCCGTACTTCTCATAGATTGCGCGGATGTCATCATCAATCATGAACTCCTCGTTGAAGCCGTTTCCCTTGGCCGCCTCGTTATAGGCGTGCATGAGGTTGTCGATGGTGACGGACTTGGAGCCGTACTCTTTGCGGATCCAGTTGGCGTTCGGTAGGTTGATACCGATAGGCGTAGCCGGATAGCAGTCACCGGCGAGGGTGGCAGCGGTGATGACCTTGGCCGTCACTCCCTTGACCTCTTCCTTCTTGTACTTGGGGTCGGTGGTGGAGTTATCCTCGAACCATTGCGCGTTATCCGATATGAGCTGGGTGCGCTTGGTGGCCGCAAGGTCCTTGAAATTGACCATGGACTCCCATGTGCCGGTGATGCCAAGC
>Ga0265298_10005261_pt1 | contig 16314 bp, 17 predicted proteins | sample AusTroGonzalo_MG_3_FD_193486 | JGI IMG/M metagenome (GOLD analysis project Ga0265298, IMG submission 193486) | Bovine rumen microbial communities from tropical cattle in Woodstock, Queensland, Australia - Gonzalo_01 | ecosystem: Host-associated > Mammals > Digestive system > Stomach > Rumen ... | reverse complement strand
ACCAAGGCGTGGTGGCTGTGGAGACAGGGCACATCGCCGTGCACGAAGCCGGCGCCGTGGAGTATACCGGTCACAAGGTGCTTACCCTCCCGGCCCACGAGGGCAAAATGCAGGCCGATGAATTATCGGCCTATCTGGCTCGCTTTTACGCCGACGGCTCCTATGAGCACATGGTTTTCCCCGGCCTGGTTTATCTGTCTTTCCCCACGGAATACGGCACTCTTTACTCCAAGGCCGAACTAACGGCTATCCGCGAGGTGTGCGACCATTATCAGCTGCCGCTCTTTGTGGACGGCGCCCGTCTGGGCTATGGTCTCATGAGTCCGGAATGCGACCTCACGCTGGAGGAACTGGCCCGGCGCTGCGACGTGTTCACCATTGGCGGCACTAAGGTGGGGGCCCTTTGCGGGGAAGCGGTGGTCTTCCCTTCCGGAAAAGCCCCGGAGCACTTCTTCACTATGGTGAAACAGCACGGCGCGCTGCTGGCCAAAGGCCGGCTGCTGGGCATCCAGTTCGATACCCTGTTCACAGACCATTTATACTTCAAGATTGCCAAGAACGCTATCGGCCTGGCCATGCAGCTCAAGGAGTTGTTTGTGAGCAAAGGCTATGACCTGTTCCTGGATTCACCCACCAATCAGCAGTTTATCGTGCTCACGGAGGCTGCCGCCAAGGCCCTGGAAGGAAAAGTGGCCTACGAAGTGTGGGAAACCCTTCCCGACGGCCGCGCCGTCACCCGTTTTGCCACCAGCTGGGCCACCACCCCGGAACAACTGGCCACCCTCGCCGCCCTGCTGCCGTAACTTGCCGTGACGTGCCGTGACTTGCCGTGGTGTGCCGTGGTGTGCTGTGGCTTGCCGTGGCGCACCGTGATGCGCCGTGACGTGCCGTGGTGTGCCGTGACTTGCCGTGACTTGCCGAGGTGTGCCGTGGGCGTAAGCCATTGATTATCGGCCGATTACAGAAAATCGATTACTCCTTCAGGGGTAATCGATTATTGTTAACTGCCTGTTTGTCAATCCGTTATCTCCACGCGTGTAAGGGGCATGTGTAAAAAGGCTGCAATTTGTTCGGCCGGAGCAAACGTTTCTGTACGCAATAGTTGAAACAAATCCTGTTTCTGAGAAGACGGCATGGAAATAATCTCATGGATATCCAGTATGATGCCATGCTGATGCAGAAGCCGGGACAGTTGACTATAACAAAGATCAGATTTTCCTATGAACACTTCGTTCAAATCATACTCGCTGCCAGTGTTGGCGTGTGCGGCTATTAATTCCTCTTCATAACTGTCGAAGAAACGGATGGCGCTTTTGTGGTCAATCACAGAGTAAGTGGTTACGATGAAGTCGGTCAACTGGTTTCGCTCGGTGTCGCTGGGAAGCGACTTGAACAGATTCTGCAAAAGCGGATAAGTCATCGGCTGGCCGGCCCGGTGTTGTGCTTTAACCCTATCCAAAGCACGACGAAGGGGCATGGAGGCTTTCCGCAAAACAATCTTTTCCGAGAAGGGATGGTCACTGTTGCCATAAGCCAGATAATTCCACCGATACTCTTCGGCACGTTGAACGAGTCTTCGTTCTACCGGGTTATTATCCAGATAAAGCAGTATGGTACGGGCCTTCTTATCTCCATATTTGGGGACACTCTGGAAAGGGTGTTCAAACAATGGCCCCTTCCTTCCGCATAGGGTATTGAATGCCCTGGCATATTGGGAGCTGTATTCACTTACAAACTTTGACAGTTCACCCTTCCGCTGTTCGATGGTAGCATGGTGGATGTGATCGGGCATCTGGACCAATTTCAGGACAGTCACCTGATGCCTGGAAGCGACTACACAAAAAATAGTGAAAAAGACCAGATAATCACTGACGGAATAGAATATAACGCCTTTTTCTTCCGGGCGCTGGTAACAGTGATTAATGATTCCGTTGTAACACTTTCTTGTTTTCATGACAAAAAGAGCTGAAAAGATAATATCTTTCAACAGCTCTTTCTTCCTTTCCAAAGGTCGGAAGTTTTATTTAAATATGCAAGCCGTGGAGGTAAGTCATTGATTATCGGCCGATTACAGAAAATCGATTACCCCGGAAGGAGTAATCGATTTTTCGTAAACGCCTTGTGGTGAACTACTTGTATCCACGGCCGGAGCCACCGGAGCCACCGGAGCCACCGGAGCCACCGGAGCCACCGGAGCCACCGGAGCTGCCGGGGCTGCGGGCTGCGGGGTGCTTGCTACTGGGTCAGATTGTAGGCGCCGACGCCCAGGAGGGAGAGTGCCAGCATGATGGCACCAGCCAGCAGGACGCCGCCCAGGGCTGCCAGGGTGCTTTTCTTGAAGTCCATGTTCAGGATGCTGGCGGCCAGCATGCCGGTCCAGGCACCGGTGCCGGGAAGCGGAATGCCCACAAAAAGGAATAACGCCCAGTAAAGTCCCCGACCGGCTTTTTCTTCCAGTTTTCGGCCGCCCTTTTCTCCTTTCTGCAAGCACCAGGTAAAGAACGGGCCGATGAGTTTTTTATCCTTTCCCCACTCCAGCACATTGCGGGCAAAGAGGAAAATGAAAGGCACGGGAATCATGTTGCCGATAACTGCCACAATGATGGACGGAACCAGGGGAAGTCCCCAGAGGACGGCATATGGAATGGCTCCGCGGATTTCAATGAGCGGAACCATCGCGATGAGCAGGACCCAAAAGTACTTTTTCATGGGCTTAGACGGGCTGGTTAGCGGCTATCAGGGTACGGATTTCCTCCTTGGCTTGACGCCAGCGGGGAATGTCGATCTTGGTGCCCACCACTTCCACCACCTTGGCGGCGATAATGGAGCCCACCTCTCCGCAAACGCGCAGCGGCATGCCCAGAGAATGGGCATAGAGGAAGCCGGCAGCGTAAGTGTCGCCGGCGCCGGTGGCATCTACGGGCGTGGCCGGCCAGGGTTCGATGAAGTAGTATTCATCGCCAGACTTGACCATGGAGCCGGCTTTGCCCACCTTCACCACGGCAATGTCGCAGACCCGCGCCAGTTCGTCGATGGCCTCACGGGGTTCCTTCTTGGTAAACGCCTTGGCCTCAGACTCATTGGCAAACACAATGTCTACGTAGTTCTCTACCAGGTTGTGGAAGAAAGCGTCGTTGGATTCCACCACGTTGTAGGAGGCCATGTCGATGGAAATGATGCAACCGGCCGCCTTGGCCAGGCGGGCGGCCTTGGAAATGAGTTCCTGGTTCTGCACCAGATAGCCTTCGATATGGAAATAGTCGTAGCCTTCAAAGAATTCGGGCTGTAGGTCGTCGGGGCCCAGTTCCAGGGTGGCGCCCATATAATCGGCAAAGGTCCTTTCGGCGTTGGCGCCCGTGATGAACACCATGCATCGGCCGCTGGACTTTTGGCTATAAAGCATTTGCGCCTTCACGCCGAATTGCTCCATGGTGCTCTTGAACAGGTTGCCTAAATCGTCGTTGCCGATTTTTCCCAGGAAGCCGGAAGGCATTCCGAAAATGGAGGTGCAGGTGATGGTGTTGGCGGCCGATCCGCCGGGAACGTACTTGACTCCATAGTGTTTGAGGGCTTCCCAGATGCGGTCGCCGGTTTCCATATCCACGTGCTGCATGCTGCCCAGAGGGAGGTGAAACTTACGAAGGAGGGTGTCGTCCGGAAGGATGGCTAAGATATCGGTGAGAGCGTTGCCGATGCCCAGGATAGATTTCATGTTCTGTTGTTTGCTTACTTACAAAAGTAGTCATTTTTTGCCGATTTTCCATTATCTTTGCGTAGATATGGACAAGAAAACGGGAAAATGGTTGTCGTCTGTTTTTTGGGTGGCCGTGGCGGTGCTCCTGGTCTGGTTGTGCTTCCGCCGCATGGACTGGACCCAGTTTGTCCTGGCTCTGGAACACTGTAAATGGGAGTGGGTGCTGGCCTCCATGGCGCTGGGCGTCCTGTCCATTTTCATCCGGGGCCTGCGCTGGCGCATGCTCCTGACACCCCTGGATCCGGGCACATCCATTCTCACCTGTTTCAACGCCTATAGTATCGGCAGCGCTGCCAACCTGGCCCTTTCCCGCGTGGGAGAGGTGGTGCGGCTGGCCTATGTTGTCAAACACTCTTCCAAAGACGCCAACGGGAAGCGCCTTTTATCGGCCGATAAAGCCCTGGGCTCCATCGTGACCGAAAGGGTGTGGGACATGCTATTCGTGGGGCTCATCACGGTTTTGGTCCTGGTGCTCAAGTGGGACGATTTCGGGGCTTTCTTCTCCGAGAATTTTTCCTGGGGCGGCCGATTACTGGCCTGGATCCTGGCCGGTCTGGTTCTCGTGGGTGCCGGCGCCGTTGCCCTATTCTGGTATTTGAGGAAAAGAGGCGGCTTCTGGGAGCGGGTCTGGCACTTCGTCCAAGGAATCGGGGAAGGCCTGGGCTCTTTCCGTCATATGAAAAACGGCTGGCTTTTCCTACTGTACACCCTTCTCATCTGGACGTTGTATTGGTTCATGAGCGCCAGCATCCTTTGGGCGCTGCGGGATATGCCCGAATTCAGCACCTTCACGCTCGCGGATGCCCTGTTCATTTCCCTGGTGGGCAGTCTCAGTTCCATGGTGCCCGTCCCCGGCGGTTTCGGCGTCTATCACGGCATGGTGGGCGGTGCCCTGCAGGTGCTGTGGGGTATTCCCAAGGATTCCTGCATGGCCTATGCCGTTCTCAACCATGAATCCCAGGTACTTACGCAGGCCCTCTGCGGTTTGGGTTCCTATATTCACGAAAGCTTTTTCCGTAATAAGCAATGAAATTTGCCCTTATCGGCCATCCTGTGGCGGGCTCCCTGAGCCCCCGCCTGATAGCTGCCGGCTATGGTGGCCGGCACAGCTATGACCTATTGGATTTCGAGCGTTTTGACGATGCCTGGCAAGCGTTCTTGGACGGCTACGACGGCATCAATGTCACGGCACCGTTCAAACAGGACGCTTTCCGGCGCGTGGACGTACTGTCGCCCAAGGCCCAGGCCACCGGCGCCGTGAACCTGGTGGTCCCTTGCGCCCAGGGTTTTATCGGCCACAATACGGATGTGGACGGTGTTCTGGTGGCCTTGCAGGAAACCGGGCTGTCGTTTACCCACGCCCTGGTGGTGGGAACGGGTGGTGCGGCACGTGCTGCCGTTTATGCAGCACAAACGCTGGGCTGCCAAGTCACTGTAACGGGCCGATCCTTGGAAAAAGCAGCCGCTCTGGGTTGCCCGGCCGTGTCTTTTGAAGAAGCCGCCCGGCTCACGCCCGATGTAGTGCTGTATACCCTGCCCGGCCGCGCTCCGGTGCCGGAAGGCCTTCCCTTTGCCCAAGCCGTGGTCCTGGAGGCGGAGTACCGGATTCCGCAGCTGACAGACATTCCCTGCCGCCGCTATGTGAACGGAAGGCGCTGGATGCTGGGACAGGCTGTGGCGGGTTATCGGCTGTTCACAGGCGAAGAACCCAACGTACAGGAAATGTTGCAGGTGCTGTAATTTTTTCGTAACTGGCCCCTGCGATGCAGCAGGATGCCCGCAAACCTTTAATTCCTTTTATATTATGTCACTGAACAAAGTTATGTTAATCGGTAACGTTGGAAAAGACCCGGAAGTACGTTACCTTGAGAACAATCCGCAAAACCCGGGCAACAATGTAAAAGTGGCCTCCTTCCCTCTGGCCACCTCCGAACGCTACCGCGACCGCAACGGTGAACTGCGGGAAAACACCGAATGGCACAATGTGGTAGTATGGCGCAACAACGCCGACGTAGCCGAAAAATACGTCCGCAAAGGCACCCAACTGTATATCGAAGGCCGTCTCCGCACCCGTTCCTGGACCGACCAGACCGGTAACAAGCGCTACACCACGGAAGTGGTGGCCGATACCCTGCAGCTCCTGGGCAAACGCCCGGACGGAGAGCAGGGAGGCGCCCCGCAGCAGGGCGGTTATCAGGGCGGCTACAGCCAGCAGCCCTACCAGGCCGCTCAGCCGGCTTACCAGCCGCAACCTTCGGCCCAGCCCTACGCAGGCCCGCAGCCCGCTCAGCCGCAGCCTTACGCTCCGCAGCCCGCGACCCCGGCCGTAAATCCGGCCTACCAAGGCCCTCTCCCCGCCGCCGAACCCTCCGACGACCTCCCGTTCTAAAACCGGCCGTGGAGGTAAGTTGCTCATTACAAAGCATTTACGAAAAATCGATTACTCCTTCCGGGGTAATCGATTTTCTATAATCGGCCGATAATCAAGGGCTTACATCCACGCGCGCTATATCCAGGGTTCTATTTTCAGTCCTTGAATGCGGCCCATATGCTTGGCGTTGCCGGTGATAAGGGTTAAACCGTATTCGAGTGCCGTGCAGCCTATGAGAAGGTCTTTGTCCTCAATGGGAGTCCCCGCCTTGGACAGCCTGGCTTTTTCCCGGGCGGCTGTCCAGTAGGCATCGCTGGCGGGGATGACGGCCAGTTGATCGAACATTTTTTCCAGGATTTCCTTGTTCCCCTCGGGATCTGCACTGGCGGCAACACCGGTATACAATTCATAGACGGTAATGTCGGAAACAACGCAGTTGTTGATTCCGATTTCCTGAATCCTTTTTCTGATGCCCTGGGGTCTATTTCTCAGAACATCTATCAGAACATTGGTATCCAATACATAGCGTATCATAATTCAGGCACCTCCCATACGCTATTGTGGGATTTGCAGGCTGCAAGTATCTCTTCGGGTGATTCATCACCTATCCAGGCGCCGCAGAACTGATCCAGAAACTCTTCGGTTCTTTTGCGGCTGGCTTCTTTTTCTTCTTCGGATTCTATGTCCCGCGTGGCCTCCTTAAGCACGTCGTTTACGTAGGTGTTGACACTGACTTTCTTAAGCTTTGCGGCCGACTTCACCCGTGCCAGCGTGATGGCATCTAAGCGGAAGCCTGTTTGCACCCTGTTCGAGCTTTTTGTTATCATATGCTCATATATTTTGTTAGCAAATATATGAAAACATTTTGTTGCTAACAAGACCGGGCCTTGTTTTCGCGCGGGTAGTTGTCCAGGAGCCTGAGGTAATCCTCCTTGTGCGGGGCCGTGGAGTCGGCGATCTTTTTCCGTAAAAGCGAACGTTCTGTGCGGACGGTGGGTGTGGCCTTGTTCATGAGCAGGCCGATGAGTGAATTGGGCAGGCCGGCAAAAAAGACGATGGCCATTTTGTAAGCATGCTTGCTCAGGCCGGGAAACTCTGCCCGGAAGTGCTCCATGGCCTGATTCCGGTAGATGTTTATATCCTTTTCAAGAAAAGTGAGTTCTGCGTTAAAATCACGGAAAGCTTCCAATTTGTTGTTAAAATGGGCAATAATGACTTGCTTTTGACGCTTGTCTTCACTCTCATAATACTCTACGGCCAGTTGTGATAGCGTGTCGATTTCTTTCTGAAAAGAGTCCTGTGACAAGCGGTCATATTTCCCTTGAATCTCCTCAATCTGAGACAGGGCCACCTCTACCTGCTTTCTCTTTTGCCGGATACGTTGTATAAGTAAGAGAATGCAGGAAAGAAGGAGTAGAGTTCCCAGAATGGAAAAGACCGTGATCGTTTGCCGCAGATTCCGTTCTTTCTCGCTTTTTAGTTTGTAATGCTCTTTTTGGTTAAACACAAGGGATTGCTGGATTTTCTCCCGTGTCAGCGAATCCTGGTAGGCTACGACCTTTTCAAAGGAGGACAAGGCGGTTTTGTGGTCTCCGGCGTGTTTATGATATCTGTATAATGCATACCTTGCTTGCGATTTTGACCAATCATCTGAATTACTGGCAATCCTGCTGATTTGGTTGAGCAGGGAAAGGGTATAGTGATCCTGGGCTTTTCCCATTCCGGAAAGGATGACAAGCAAGTTGCACCAGTCGGAGATCTTCATAATTTCACGGGGACACAACATATAATGTTGATATGCTTCCTCATATAAAGGATAGCGGCGGAAGTAAAAGGCTCTAGCCTGTGTTTTATGTATTTCCCCAACAAGCAGAGAATCTTTGAGGGGTAGTTTAAACATGGAGGACAGAAGGCTGTCTCGAGCTGCCGTCTCTCCATAATCGTGGTAGGCTCTAGCCAACCCCACTTGTGCATATACTAAATACAGGCTATCACCACTTTGCGAAAATGCATTTACGGCTTCTTCTTGACTTTGAACCGCTTTGCCAATGCAATATGCATTGTTATAGATATCTGCCAGATTGCGGGAACTGAGTCCTAGCCAGAACCAATCGTTCCGTTTTCGGGCCAAATCAGCGGTTTGCTCGAAGCTCATCATGGCGTTGTAACTGTCTCCGGCATTCAACTGAACTCTTCCCAGGCAGTAAAGGGAACGAAGATACATCGTCTGGTTGTGCGTGCGCTTATAATACTTAACCGCCTGCATGATTAGGGAATCATCGGCAATATTGATGTCACACTTGTCGTAGGCCCGGCTCAGCAGCCAGGCCCTTTGGGCACGCAGGGAAGGACGCGAGAAAGAGCAGGTATCCAGCAGGCCGATGACCTGTTGCGGGTCTTTTTCCACTGTTTCCCAAGCGGTGTCCAGAGTGCTTTTTCCTTCAGGCCTGCATGCCGATAAGACAAGGCAAAGAAGGATGATAGGGATGCAAGAAGTGTGTCTCATAAAGAACTGCCGGTGTATTACAAAAATACGAAAAAACGGGCAGTCCTGAGCCATTACAAGAAAGAATTAACGGTGTAGGAAAATAAATTATTGATTTTCAGTACTTTGCATGTAAAAGAATTAACGCTTGAAAAGAGGACAACCTGACTTCTTCTTTTTACCTTTATCATACTAAAACTCAAGTATTATGAAAAAGATTTTAGTGTTAGCTTTGATGCTATGCATTTCGGGCATGGCATCTCCTTTTCTCAGAGGTCAATCGCCTCCCGATGATCCGGACCAGATTCCGATAGCAATCGAAAAAGAGGCGGAGTACAACCCTTCTACGGGTCCGAAGTCTCCTTCCGTTGTACGGCTTCGGGCGTATTACGATTGTGCAAGTTCGGAAATCGTTGTGTCTGCCCTAAACGCAGGAACAAGTATCAGTGTTTGTGCGGAGAACCTTGTCAGCGGAGAAAGTTCTTTATTCAGCATTTCCGGAAACAGTGTCAGTTATATGCCAATTTCCGGAACTTCAGGTTACTGGCTGTTAACGTTTACTCTGGAAAACGGGGCTATATATATAGGGGAGTTCACCATATAGCTTGACATGGGTCGGGTCCGCATGATTATCCTGCTGGGGCTATTGCTATGCATCGGCGGTTGCTCCAATAAACGCATTCGGGAAGCCCTGGAATCATTTCTTTCTCAGGAAGTATCTTTCCCGTCAACGCTTATCTGTTGCTCAGGTGGCACTGATGGAGTGAACCCCCTGCGCGATTCCATTCCCAAATTAATCATATATGTGGACTCGACCCAATGTTCCTCATGCCGTGTCAGTCATTTATCGGAGTATATCCCCTTGTACGACGATGCGTTGCGGAGCGGGCGCTATACTCTGGCCATTATCTTGTCCCCACCGGTGTCGGAGTACGGACATATTGCGCATTTGTTGGAACTGTATAAATATCCGTTTCCGGTGTATTTGGACAAAGACCATTCATTCAGAAAAGAGAATGGGTTCATACCTGATGATATCCGCTTTCATGCCTTTTTGACGGACCGGTCCCGTCGTCCGGTATTGGTGGGAGATCCTGTCCGGAGCGACAGATTAAGGAATCTGTTCGAACAGGAACTTCAGAATCTTTAGAACGTAACTATTAACAACTAGACATTAACTATCATGAAAATCAAGTATGCAATTATTGCAGCAATCATTCTTGCTGCCGCATCTATCACCTCGCTGAAAACCATCAAGAGCAGCAATTCTTTATTGGATGCAAACGCAGAAGTGCTCGCTTACTTTGAAGGAATGCCCGGAGAACAGGAGAGGACTTGTTTTTATCATTCATCTTCATACGATCCTTCTCTTTACTTGGAAGTGATAAGTTGCGAAACCTGCGAAACAGTCAAAACAAGCAGTACGTATAATCCAAACACGTGCATACTTCTTGGAAATAATTAAATCTCTGAATTCCAGATGAGTAAACGATTTGTCGTCGTGCTGTTTGCCGCAATTGTGTTGATTGCGTGCCAAAATGCGTCTTATCCCAGAGTTGAAACATCGGCTTGTCCTGAGATGGCCGAATTCGAGGTTCTGGAGAGTCCTATCCCTGTATTGAACCCGCATAGGATGTATGTTGCCGGGGGCCATCTCGTTATCTATCAGGAAGGTGTCCAAGCCCCGTTTTCTGTCATCTCATTTCCGATAAATGATTCTTCGGGATTTGCCCAATGCGGCAATAGAGGAAATGGACCGGGAGAAGTTGTTTCGCCGGATATCAGGAGTTTTGTGGTGTCAGAAAAGGGCTTCTCTTTTTTTGATGCAGGGGGCATTCGTAAAGAGTTTGGCATTGTTGGCGACACCCTGTTATTCGTCGGTGAAAACAAATTCCCATCCATTGAAGGACCGACTAATGGTATGTATCCTCTTCAGAAGGGCTTCCTAAACGTCAATATTTCCGCTCCCGAATATGAGTTTGAACTCTATAAAAAAGATGGGGGGAAAGAGAACAAGAGTTTGTACCCTAACTGGGGAGGAACAACGCAGGAGACAGATTTGACAAAGTACTTGAAACAAGTTGCCGTTCGTCCTGACGGCCAAAAAGCGCTTGTCCTGTATGCGTTTTTCAATAAATGCCGTCTTTTGGACGGGAATGGCAATCTGTTGAAAGAGATTACCGTGAATGCCGAGGATGGAAGTTTTTATCATGAGATGATACATAAGGAAATCTTCTATTCTTCCTATCCTTGTGCAAATGATAGTCATATCGTCGCGAAGTATGGATCCAAAGAAATCCATGTCTTCGATTGGAATGGAAATCTGGCCAGAAGAATACAGTTAAATCAAGATTTCGACGCATTTGCCGTGGACTTTCTCAAAAATAAACTGTATGCGGTCTCGTATTCAGACGATGCTCATGTCTTTCTGTTGAATTCTCTCTTTTGATTCATCGGCAATTGTGTCATATACTTAGCACATAGTGAATAACGACCGCTTGCATATCTTTTCCCTGGCGGCAGCAATCTGGCTCATGATTGAGTCAGGATACGGCATGATGCAAGTATTGGGAATAGCACGGTCTGGGCACGTACTTTATTCCATGACGGGACATTTCCAAAACCCTGGGCCTTTCGGTGGCTTTGTGGCCATGCTCATGTCCATTTGCCTGGCTTATTTGTTACTGACAGAAGGTAAAAATGCCAGGCACCGGCGGTTAAAGTGGATTTGTGCCACAGCTGCAGCCTTGGGCTTTATCGTACTTCCGGCTTCCATGAGCAGGGCAGGATGGTTGGGACTTGCCGTTTCCATGGGTATGTTGGCCATCCGGAACCCAAGAATCAACACATGGTTTTTGGGAAAGCCATTCTGGACAGGAGGAACCCTGACGGTTCTGGCCATCATCGGAGTGGGCGGATTCCTGCTGAAAAGGGATTCGGCACTTGGCCGCATCCATGTGTGGCACATGGAACTTCTGGCCATGTTGAAGGCGCCTTTTACAGGTACGGGGACTAGCCGCTTTGCCTGGACCTACGGAGAAACGCAAGCAGATTATTTTTCTGCTGCAGAACGTTCCTTGTGGGAAATCAGAGTGGCCGGATGCCCGGAATATGCTTTTAACGAATACTTGAAAGTAGGAGTTGAATGGGGAATCCCTGGATTACTCTTGTTTCTTGGACTCACTTTGTTTGTGTGCTTTATCCTTGTACGGGAAGCTAATCCTTTGGGATACGGGGCGATAGCTTTGTCTGTTTTTGCTTTCTTTTCTTATCCCATGAGCCTTTGGCAATTCCAATTGTGGGCAGGGTTGTTTATGGCAGCTGCCCTGGGTGAGCTGCGCGGACGCTACGGATGGGTTTCGTATTGCGTTTTTCTGGTTGCGGCATGCGTTGTCTGGCTAACAGGAAAGGACAAAACCTCCGCCCCGGATTATCGGGCACTGTGCCAGCAGGGTTATGCGCTGTTTCAAGCGGGGGAATATGAAAAGGCGCTGCCCCTTTTGCAGGAAGGAGCGACGCTGTCCTGCGACCCGATGTTTTACAATATCATGGGACGTTGCCATGAGGCGCTTGGACATTATCAAGAAGCTGAAAACGAATACATTCATGCTCATCACATGGTCCCTTGCCGTCTGTATCCATTGGTTTTGTTACAAGAACTCTATCTGTCACAGGGAGAAAGGAAGAAAGCCGAACTCTTATCCGGAACAATTCGGGAAATCCCATTAAATCCACGAAACAAAAACATGCAGTCCCTCCGGGAACGTGCAGAAAAAAATATTATTAATACCCCAAAAATCAAGAAAGATGAAAAAAAGTTTATTGTTTGTAATTGCCATGTCTTTCCTGGCGGTTCTGTGCCATTTCTTTTCAAATCAAAATGTTTCTTCAGATGTGGTAGAATGTAATGTGGAGGCAATTGCCCAGAACGAAAAACCTCCCAGGTTGGATTGCCTTCCCGATGGAGACGGCTGTGCAGTAATCGTGCAGTTGGCCAATGATGTTTATTATACTATTACGTTAGAGGAAGCCCATAATGTCAACTGATTATCGAGTGCTGATTTTTACGATATTTTTATTCTTTTCGTGTGCAGAGCAGAAAGGTGCTGATGTGGTAGTAGAGTATCTTCGTCTTTCAGGAACGGCCTGTGAAACGAAGAATGGCGAGAATATTTTCAAGATTTGTCATGTGACGGATTCCTTGTTTATTGCTAAGTCGAGGGGCGATAGATATCTGGTCGCAGGATGCTGGAATAACGGAGAGATATCATTTTCCCCTTTTGTGTCCCTGGGACGCGGTCCCGGGGAATTCAGATATGCCATTACGGAAGTATATGGAGACACCCTTTATATCGCAGAAAACCAAGGCGCGCTGCAAAAGATAGCGGCAGTTCCGCTGAACGCTCTGCACGACAAGTCTTTGTGGGAATATTCCGATTTCTCGCAGATGGGGAATTTGCATGTGGCATCATTCTGTCACAAGGATGCAGAGCATTACCTATTTGCCGGAGGAGAATATGGGAAAGAGGAATTGTTGACCCTGGCCGACGCAAGCGGTGTTTCAGACACGCGGAGCATACCTTTTTGGCCGGAAGACGGATTCGACGGAAGTAATATCGTGAAACAGGCTGTCTATCTCCGGAACTCAAGCGTATATGCCAATCATGATCGGATCCTGTTTACTTGCGGCGAGGGGCGTTATGCCGAGTTGTTTTATCTTGACAGTTTATTCCGTGTTGCAGAAAGGAAGGTAATATTTCAGACTTTTCCGGACTATGGTGACAAAGGAGACGGATTGAATCCATCCCTCAAGGCAGCAGCCTTGCGCGGCATCAAGGTATATGTGACAGGAAGATACTTGTATTTCATGCTTCATCGCTGGAAGGATGTGGACGGGAAGACAATCCCGCCGGACTATAAAGGATATCCTGCTGTTTACGATGACAGAATTGAGGTGTATGATTGGGACGGCAATTTCCAGTGCGCGTTTCAGACGGATGTGCCATTTGTTTCGTTTGGAGTTACACCGGACAATTCATGCCTTTTTGCCCTGACGAAAGATTTGACGGATGAAAGCGTAATGATACGGAAGTATGCAATTCCTTTAACGGAAAGAGAATGAGGCGTTTATCATTAGAGGCATTTTGCCGGAATGCTTTTTTTTTGGCTATAGTGGTCATTCTTTACGGAATGTGCCGGGTTTTCGTTATCGACCGCTTCCATGTGGGTGGAAATTCCATGGAGCCCACCCTGCATGCGGGCGACCCGCTGTTGGTGGAGAAATGGACGTTGGGGGCCAGAATCTATACGTCGTTTAATTTCGACTCTCCCGTGCTTTCTTCGTTCCGAATGCCGGGTCTCGGGCACTTGAAACCCGGTGATATCGCCGTTTTCAATAGTCCGGACGGGGGAGAGCCAGGAAAGATTGGGTTCAGAATAAATTATGTCTATGCCAAACGCGTGATGGGCACTCCGGGAGACACCATACAGATAATCAGCGGGTTTTATCACAATTCGTCTGTTCCCGGACGGCTGCTTTGTCCTCCAGACGGGCAGGCACGCCTGGGAACGATGGCCTCTGCGGAGGCCGATTCCGTAAAGATGTACCGGGAAAGCATCAACGATGTCCCATGGAGTGCCCGTAACTTCGGCCCGATGGCCGTTCCGGCAAAAGGGTGCTCCATGAAATTCGATACCGTGACGGCCGCCGCATACGCCATGGCGGTGGAATATGAATGCGGAAGGCGCCCTGTGGCGGGAGAAACATATACCTTCAAGAAGAACTGGTATTTTTTCGGTGGCGATTATGTCCTGAATTCGCGGGACAGCCGTTATTTCGGCCTTGTCCCGGAAGACTATATTGTGGGGCGGGTATTGCCCATGGGGCACAGGGAACGGACGGCACGCGGGCTGAGGTATGCAGACGCGCAACTGGAAGAAGCCCTGATGTTTGCGGGTGCCAACCGGGGAGAACTGGAGAAGGTGCTGTATCACTACAAAGGGGAAAAAGATAAAAGGGCCGCTTCCGAATGGCTTATCCGGAACATGCCTTATCATTATGGCTATGCATCGTCTCCTTTGATGGACAGTGTGAAAGTGATCCTTCAGGCTGTAAGGGCAGGAAATAGCGTGGATAAGCGGAGAAAAGAACGATTGGTTGTTCGGGAGGCTTCACTGAGAAAGGTATATGACAGTCACGTTATTACAGCCGAATATCTCATAGATGACATTGACAGGGCATTTAAGGCAAGGAACAAACGCCCTTGGAACCGGGCGCTTTCCTTCGAGGATTTCTGCGAGATGCTCCTTCCCTACCGGGTGGGCACGGAACCACTTGAGTCCTGGCGGCCTGTGTATGAAGCCCGTTTTGCCGGCATCCTGGACTCTCTATATACGGGTAGCGACATTATTGCAGCCTGCGATTCAGTCAACAAACGTATGGGGCAGACTTTTCTGCTGGAAGAATCCCTGCAGGCTCCCGATTTGGGGCCAGGCTTCCTTTTGGACACGCGGGTGGGCGGCTGCCAGGAGGTGAGCGCCTTTTCCTTGTATCTGCTTCGGGCGCTGGGCATACCGGCAGCAACAGATTTCCTGCATAAGGATGTGGTTCATTTGTGGACAGTAGTGGCCGATACGACTGGCAGGAAAGAATTCTTGCGCCTTTTTGCCGAATACGGCGGAAGTCCCCAGGAACGCGGACTCGTGGATTACCGTACCAAGGGGAAAGTGTACCGGAAAACCTACGCTCCGGTACGTGGACGACTGTTCAGGGATGTATCGGCCGAATATTTCAGCGATTTTACTTGCGATGTCCCATTGGAAAAAAGGACGGGTGAAACTGTATGGCTGGGTATGTTTACTGGGGCCAGATGGTTGCCGATGGAGCCGGGAAAGAAAAAGGGAAAAACGGTTTCCTTCTCTTCCTTTGAGCCGGGAATGGTTTATGCGCCTGTGACAAAAGAGGGAGAAGAGGTAGGTTTTCCCTTTGTCCGTCATATAGACGGGTCTTTGGAAAGGTTCGTCCCCGGTAGCCATTCAGACAGTGTCCGGGTTACACGAAAAACCCGTCTGACAGCCCATGTGAAAAACTTGATGGCCGAAAGTGCCGGTTCGGTTATCGAAGGGTCTTTAACGGCAGATTTCACGACTATTACCTGGAAGGACACGTTACTTGTCACGCATGTAAACTACAACCGGGTATATCCTCATCAGCCAATACGGTATTTGCGCATGAGTCCACCCAAAGGACAGCCTTTGCAGATAGCCGAAATTCGACTCTTCCGGGATAAGGAAAGAAAAAGCCCGTTACCTTTTACGGTCAAGGAAGAGGCTTTGCCCTTATCTGATGGAGATGAACTGACCTATTATAGGGCAACGAGCCCGGATATCCCTCTTATTTTGGATCTGGGTCGGGAAGAATATATTGCTTTGTTGGAATGGACCCCGAGGAATGATGACAACTTTATCCGTCTTGGGGATGTGTATGAACTTCAGTACAATGACGGTCCGACCGGCTGGATTGGACTTGGGTGCCAAACGGCGGCAGATACGGTCCTGTACTGGGATGCCATTCCGCAGCATGCCCTGCTCCGGCTGCATAACCATACTCGTGGCCGGGAGGAAGATGCTTTCATTGCCCGAGACGGACAACAGCAGTTCGTTTCATGGAATACACCATAATTCAATAATACGAAATACTACTGA
>Ga0265298_10005260_pt1 | contig 16314 bp, 20 predicted proteins | sample AusTroGonzalo_MG_3_FD_193486 | JGI IMG/M metagenome (GOLD analysis project Ga0265298, IMG submission 193486) | Bovine rumen microbial communities from tropical cattle in Woodstock, Queensland, Australia - Gonzalo_01 | ecosystem: Host-associated > Mammals > Digestive system > Stomach > Rumen ... | reverse complement strand
GTACTGTAGTTTGTTCAGGAACATCCTCCAGGCTGTGTCATGCTCGGACTTCGCGTGGTCGCCCTCGGCGACCTCGCGCACGTCCAGGTCCTCGACTACAACCGTTTGGTTCTCGCGGAGCAGTCTCGTGGACAGCTTGTCAAGGAAATCCTTCCTTCGGTTAGCAACTTTTTCATGTTCGCGAGCGATGCGCAAGCGCAGCTCCTCGCGTCTATTTGAACCTTTCTGCTTCTTGGAGAACGCTCTCTGAAGATTAGCGATACGACTTTCTGATTCTTTGAGGAAGCGAGGATTCGCGACGGCTTCGCCGTCGCTCGTCACGCAGAATTCTTTCAATCCAAGGTCGATACCGATTTCGTGATCGGATGCCGGCAGTGCCTTCGGCACAGCCTCCTCGACCATGATCGACGCATAGTACTTCCCGGCACGTGACCGTGTCACGGTCACGTGCTTGATGTCCCTTGTCGACCAGTCGATGTCCTCGTAGTTGCGGAATGAAACGAAGCCTACCTTCGGTAGGCGTAGTTTCCGTCCTTCTACTCGGATATTGTCCTTCGTTCGGTAGCTCGTATAAGAAGCCTTGTCCCGGTGCTTAGCCTTGAACTGCGGAAAGCCGACTCCGTCGGCCTTCCGCTCGAAGAAGTTCTTGAAGGCGGCATTCAAAGTCAGCACTTCGGCTGTCAATGCGTTCGAGTCGACTTCCTTCAGAAAAGGAAATTCTGTGTAGAAATCGGTCGGCTTTGACCGGCACTGCGTGCCGGTCTCCTCATACGACTTCTTGCGTGCCTCCAACATGCAGTTGTATACCTTACGGCAGCAGCCGAAAGTCTTGCAGAGCAAGACTTCCTGCTGCTTGTTAGGATACAGTCTGACGTTGTATGCACGCTGAAACATGGTTCAAAATTTCTTTTTATATAGTTTATAGATAGTCAAATTAATTTTGTTTGTCAAGTTCCGCGCCTATCATCTGCCACCCTAAAGGGTTCCCCAGCGCCTATCGGCGCTGGGTGGCAGTTTTCTCGGCGCGATTTTATAAACTACGATTAAACATTAAAGGTATTTATATGTTGAACAACCAATTCATGAATGCGCTGGCACAGCTAGAATCCGTCTCTTACACACAACAGGAACGTGATACAATCAATGCGGTACGTGGTAAGTATGTTGCCAAGTTCGGTACAGAAAACATGTTCGTTCGTACCTTGGCTCAGCTAGAGGCTGTTGCCGCAACTCAAGCAGAAAAAGACGAAATCAACATGATTCGTGGTAAGTTCGGCTTGATGGAAATGCAATCTGACATCGCCACCGTAGAACAAGACGATGTAGATACGTTCGACACCGTAGATACTGACAAGTTCAAAGAACAAATGTCGACATCAGCCTTTCCGGAAGAAAAGACCGCAGTAAACTGGGATTATGTCAACAATACGCCAGTCAACCCAGCTGACCGCAAGAAAATGACGAAGCCAAGTTATGGCGAAATGGACTGGAGCGGGACCATTAATCAGCAAGATATCGACCAGAAATTGGTAAAAAATAATCTCGCAATTTCTGACGACCCTAAAACCGATATAGATGATATGGGTGTATTGTCCGATTATGACGAAACTCGGCAAATGTTCGATGATCCAGAAACCATTGACGATTATTAATAAAAAGCGGCTCAATGAGCCGCCTTTTTTATTTACCACCAAATAGCTTGTCGCCGACTTTCTGGATGAATTCGTCACGTTCCACTGTAGGAATTGTCTGTCCAGCCGCCGCCGGATGACCGCCGCCGCCTCGACCGAACTCCTTTAGCGTCTGACCAATGTTGATGTCCTTTCGTCTAGTACGGAAGGACAGTTTTGTCATACCAGGATCAACACCGTCCGTTCCAGCCATGACCAACCAGTCATACTGAGGCGTCAATCGCATGTTGATATCGGAATTGAACTTGTCACACTCGATATAGTGTCCGTTGTACGGAAGCTCATGCTGGACACACTTTGCGATGTATTCTTCCACTTCATGCTCGTGGTTAGCGAGAATAGCCTTGGAATCTTCCGGTAGATTTCCATTGGGCTCCAGACCGTTCATGAACTTCGTCATGAATGCATCATAGCCGTATTCGTACAGCAACGTGTTCAAATCGTCCGAAAGCGGAACGATCTTCCTCAGCCAGAGGTCATGGTCATTCGTCACCACGCACAGCTGGTAGAGCTTTTGCAAGTCCGCCATGCCCTTGAAGTAGTCATAGCACAATAAAGCCCCGCAGCGGCCTTCCTGGACGAAATACTCGCCATACGGATCATCTGCTCGCACCTTGGCGGTCTGGTGATGGTCGATAACCAAGTAAGGCTTGCGAACGGCATGCACGGCTTCGATCATCGCATCATCCGGACAGAAGTCGCTGAAGATAATTGCGTCGTATGTGTCTGGCTTCGAGATTGCCTCGATAGCGTCACGGTACACGGGGCCACTGTAATTTGTCCTTACCGTAATACAAGCCGGATACACGTTGCGAATGACGATACCAGCTACGGCTCCGTCCAAGTCGTCGTGGGTGATATTAAGGATTCGTGTAGAAGTATTCTTGATCCAATCTTTCATAATAAATTCCATTTAGTAATAAAAAGGGACTAGGAAACTCCCAGTCCCTTAAGGTTTATAAGAACAGATTAGAGATTCTGCTTCTTGTCGACGAAGCGGTATTCGATCGTCATATCCAGACCGTACTGGGAATGGATTGTATCCGTATTGTCGTCGAAGTCGGTAGAGCCTTCGAACCACTTGCGGCTGACGAGCATTGCGAACTTCATCTGGGCAAGCTGACGAGCGAAGCTCTTCTTGTCGCCGTCCATGTCAGAGATCATCTGGTTGATGACTTCTTCACGGTTAGCGTCGGTAGAGTTCTTGGCGAGATATTCGTCGATGCGCTTGATGACAGCGGCCATGTATTCCACGGACGGAGTAAGCTTCTTGCCACCCTTGACCTTGTCGATAACGTCGGCAATCTTCGGTTCGGAAGAGAATCCCTTGAAGGCGGAGTTGATGGTCGGAGCCATGTAGAAGTCGCCGTCCTTGACAGCTTCCTTGGGCGGATTGTAGCCCTTGGAAGTGATGCCGAGAGAAGCGAGGTAGTCGGCCTGTTCCGGCGTGTAGCCTTCGCTCAGCGGAGCCGGAGCTTCCTTGGTCACGAGGGACTTGAGGTACTTCAAGCAGAACTTGCTGTCAGTGAGGTTCAAGGCGAGCTTGGTCATTTCGGCCTTCTTGGCACCCTTGATCTTCTTCTTGTTGATGACCGGCAAGGCAGAGATATCGACCATGCACTGGGTCATGCCGTTGTCAAGTTCCTTCTGAACAGTAATGACAACGCCGTCATGCTTCTTGATGGTGTTGAGAGTGTCCTTGGTAAGGATCAGCGGAAGCACCGGAATGTTCACGATACCATCCTTGATGATGGTATAGTTACGGAAGATGGTAGAGTTGACCTTGGTGAGACCGAACTTGTTTTCCGGCAGTTCGAGTTCCACTTCGATGCTGAAGAGGCCACCGAGGTTTGCACGGTCTTCGTTCCACACGAAGGAATCCAGCGGATAGCCCTTGTCGATCTTGGTCATCTTGACCTGACGTTCCTTAGCCTTGTCAAGGATAGCCTGGGCAGCGGCTGCAGACTTGGCTTCGGACAACGCCTTCTGTTCATCGTCGGTAAGGATAACCTTGTCGACGGACTTGGCACCGATACGGTTGTAGCTGAAATCGTCGGAGGCAACACGGACAAGGTTGTCGGTGTTGGTAGACAGTTCGTTGAAGAAATCGATCACGCAATAACGGTCATCGGATGCCTTGAACTTAGGATCGATTTCGCCACGCAGCGACTTGTCAAACACTGCAGCAGAAAGGTCGGTCTGGAACACGAACAGCTTCTGCTTACCGAATGAAGACTGGTACTGGTTGATGAACTTCTTGTCGCCGATGTAGTAGAGCAAGTCTTCAACGAGGTCGTATTCGAGCTTGTCTGCGAGGATGTATGCGACTGCGTAGAAACCGTCCATGTCAAGCGGCTTGCTGTTGACAACTGCAGCTGCGTTAGAGCGAGTCACAGTCCAGAACTTCTTGACGGAAGTCGGAAGCATGGCATAGCCGTCGTCTTCGACCACGACAGAGGTCACCTGGCTGGTGCCCTCGTTCATGTAGATAACGATCGGCTTGATCATGTTATTAGTACCAGCGGTCACGAAGACCTTGACCTTGGGCGAGACTGCGCCACCCTTGAACACGTTTTCCATGATCGGCACGTATTCGTCGAAGTCGGCAGACGGAATCTTGGAGCCGCCAAGTATTTCGGCCATTTCAGAAAGACGGTCACTGTCGGCGTTGTAACCATATTCGATCACGGTACACTGGGCGATTTCCGGAGCAAGTTCATGGAGAGCGTCAAGTACCTTGGTATAGGCGCAGCAGTTGTGGTAACCGTCGGACAGGAACACGAAGTTGTAGCGTTCGCCCTTGCGGATAAGGTCATGGGTCATCTTGACCGGAGTATAGAAGTCGGTACAGCCCTGGTCGACCAAGTAGCGGTCAATTGCCTTGTGAAGTTCGGAGAGTTCACGCGCATTGTTACAGTGAACATGTTCCTTCACGATAACGCAGTCTTCGGGGTCGGCGAAGACGATAATGGAAATGGTGTCGTTTTCTTCGACGATGGAAGACAGACGGTTCTTCAGCTGTTCCCTCATCTTGGGAAGGCTGCGCCACATACTGCCAGAAATGTCGCAGCAGAAGACGTGGTTGATGGGTTCACGAACCTTGACTTCGTCCTTGACGTCGGTGTCCTTGAGTTCGTATTCGTTAAGGAAGAATCCTTGGGAAATTTTGTATGAAGATGCGATTGTATTCATGTTTAACCTCTAGGATAATTATAGTAATTATTGGGATTTTTGTAAAGACAAATCTAGTTTAATTCAGATGTCATAATTTGACAAACGAAAAAATCCAGCAAGAAATGCTGGATTTTCTTGTAAAAGTTACGTTACATTACTTGTCGAATTCTTCCGGATCCCAGACGATGAGCACTTGCTTTTCGATGCAACGCTTGGTCATCTCGATTCTCTCACGAGCTTCCGGAGTCAAGTTGATGTCCAGAGTCGACGGAAGTTCCGGATCGGTAATACGAACATCGAAGCCGTCCTTGCGGAGAAGGTCGTAGATTTCTTCCTGTTCGTCGTAGAGCTTATTGTAGTCCAGCATGGCACCGCCCATCATGCCACGTGTATACTGGAGACCTTCCACCGTATACTTGGTCTGAGGAAGGGCAACCATGCCAGCCTTGGCCGCCTGGTCGATGTCTTCCAGCAAAGCCTCGTACCTGAGTGTGGCCGGAGTCTTGCTGCGAGCGATAGCAGCCTTCTGCTTGAATTCTTCTGCTTTAGTCATTGTTTGTTTCCTTTTTCTTTTTGGATTTCTTTTTCTTTCTGACTGGTTCGTACGGGACGCCCTTCTTCATCAACGGAGATTCTGCGAGCGACAGAGCGCCCCTTGTCACCGTCGTAGTCAAGAACGCATACTTGGTAGCGTCAAGCGATTCAGGGCCGAACTTCTCCAGCTTCATGCAACTGCGAAGGATCTCGCACATCCAGAACGCATCGCACAAGTCGTTGTGCGGCGACTCGAACTCCTTCAGCTTTGCGAAGATGTCGGACGGATATAGAGTCGGATATTCGTGCAAGAAAGACAAGCACATGTCCGGCTTACCGGCGTCACCGTTTCCAGTAGCAAACCTTTTGATCTGACCGATACCGAAATTGATGATGCCTATTCCCATCGTGTACATCATGTAACGGATTCCGCCACAGAACTCGGCGATCTGCAAGATGCTTCCGCTTTCCTTCTTGGCCTTTGAAGTCGCATAGTCTTCCATGCCGACAAACGATACGCCGTCCAGATGGCTTTTGATAATGCCAAACGTCTGTTCCTGTCGATCCGGAATACAGCGGTTACGACACGTGTCATAACTGCCCAGATATGTTATATGTACATTTCCCTCGTCGATCGCATAACATTTTGTATGCGTGTAACCGTAGAACTGTATGTCAACAACATCCAGCGTATTGTCGTCAATGGTCATGACGACTTGTCCGCTGGACTTCATCGAAGGGTCTATACCGCAAATTTTCATAGCAACCACAGCATCAACTTGAACATACCGATGAACGTCCCTACGAACAACACGACGATGAACAATCCGCCGAGCGCAACTTTCCACACTGGCACGTTGAGCTCGATCAAGTCGTTCTCCAAGTCGGAAAGGAATTCCGACATGTTCTCCCTAGCTTGTTCTGGTATGTAGATAATCATGATGCTGAAATTACTATATTTCTTCGATCGGATCTTCGTCGTTGATATCGAACACGTTCGACTTCAAAGGCCACTCGCTGATGCTGTTGTTTGCAAGCTGGATCTCGAACAGCGAACCGACTACGGTGAGGTAAGGAAAGTTGACATCCTTGCACTTGTACTTCTTTAGTACCTCGTCAAATTCCGCACGTTTTTCGAACTTGTACTTCGACCAGTATTCCTTCGCCTTGCGGTACTTGCGACGAATCGGTAGTGACCTTGGATGGGTCTCGTGAGCTGCACGGTCGTACGGCTCGATAGCGGCCTTTATTTCATTCCACCAGACATCTATTAACCCTGTTAGTAAGTCGACCGCAGACACGTCTTCCTTCAGCCGTGTGGCTAGTAAGGCAGCCTTTATTTTGTCTGCTGGCGTCTTTCCAAGAGCGCCCAATTTTCGTCGGTACAACTTTGCCGCCGGTATTGCGTCTTGGGTCTTGCACTTTGCCTTGTCTGCTATTTGCTTTCTGATAGTAAACAAGGATAGCTGGGGGAATTCGTCTATTAAGGCCATAATGCCTCCTTGTATAACGTCGAAAACCGGACGTACCGCCAAGTACGCCCGGTCAACCGAGTTGATTATGTTATAAGATTATTAAGGAGCTAGATAGTAATGCAGCGTGCTGCATAGCCGCCTCCTAGTCCATATCTGCACCACGGAAGCGTGGTGGCTGGGCGGCTGGCGTAATCGTTGCTGTGGTGCTTCCAGATTCCGTATAGCCACGAGGTATTAAGTTGTCGTGACCGGGAATTGCGTTGATCGGAGTCGAATCCATCGTCTGGAGAACGTCGATCTGACCGTCGATGTAGTCTATTAACTGGGTGACTGTTGAGCCAACTGCACGCTGGCGGATCTTCTTCAAGATGTTGATGCAATCCAAATTACTCATAGGATTTTCCTCTATTTCCGTTTGTAATAGAAATATAGGAAAATCCACTGGATTTGGCAACATTATTCTACAGAGTCTTCTACACCAACTTCGTACATGGCCAGTTCGTCCAAAGTAGAACCGATACGTTCGTCAGTAGATCCAGCGATCGTGATAATCATGGCCACCTCGACGCAGTCCTTGTTGAAACGGCGAACCATGTCGAGAACACGTTCCTTGCCTTCCTGAGAGATACCAGTAAGGTTGTAGATGATATCCTTGCCGTCGTATGCACACTGCACACCGCATACACGCTCGATTTCGGTACGGAGCTGGTGCTGCATTGCGTATAGCGACTTCATGTCCAGTGCGCTGTTGGTAGCGGTGTACTTGGCAATGAACTTGTCGAAGGTCTCCTTCATGCGAGACACATCAGACTGGTCGATATATCCGTTGACGTGATAGTATTCGCTGAAACCGTCTTCCTGGTACTGGACACCGATGCAGACAACATTGGAGTCCTTCCAGTCCAGAATGGCGGACTGGACGCAGTCCTCGTCACGGATCAGAAGCTTGTGGAGATCGTTCCCAGACTGAACCATGTAATACACACGGTACATCTTGGGCAAGGACATCAAGTAGTCAACGGCTTCTTGACAGATCCAACGGCGTTTGAAGAAATTCTTGTACATAATCTACCTCGTTTTTTCACAAATATACTTCTTGTTTCGTAGTTTGTCAATACATTTTGTGTAATTTTATGTAAATTTTAATAAACAAAAAGAGCCCCGGCATTGCCGAGACTCTAAAATTGAATGTCCTATGGACTAGCCCATGAGAGCATTGATGTCGATGCCAGCAGCTTCGCACAGCTCCTTATAGTGCATCAATTCGGCACGGATGGATTCAATCCTTGCCACATCGTTGTTCTTGATAGCCTCTTCCAAGTTGGCACGTTTTTCTGCAACAGCAGCCTTCGCCTTGTTCCAGTATTCGCCACCAAGATCCTTGGCCTTGCGGAGCAAGCTACCGAACGAGAACTTCTTTTTCTTGTTAGCCTTATCGAATTCGTCCTTGTCCAAGAGACCGTTAGTACCGCTGCTGAAGTCCTCATAGCTGGACTCGTCGCCAGTAGTGTCGGCCTTGTCAGCAAGTTCTTCATACTTAGAACGGTTCTTGTATTCGTCAGCCTTCTGGCGATAGCCTTCGGCCTTCTTCTTAAGGGCTTCCTTCTTTTCTTCCTTAGCCTTTTCCTTAGCTGCAGCTTCCTTCTCTCGTGTTTCAGCAGCGCCAGACACTTCATCCTTGAATGCCTTTTCCGGATCGTCGACAGCACCAGCATAACGCTTCTGGATAACTTCCTTCAAAGCCGGTTCTAGTTCCTTCGTCAAGAACTGCTTAAAGGCAACCGGATCCGCCTTAACCCACTGCATCATCAATTCCTTGACAGTATTCAACTGCTCGGCACTGATTTTCACCGGTGCTTCCTTCGGTGACGGCGTATTGGACTGCTTCTTGACTTCACCCTTAGTTCCACCGAATGTATTGATTCCCGGTGCTTTAGTCATACTACCGATCGAACGCTCAGTCCACATTTCCATCAATGCGGATGCGACCTTGGCTGTATTCTGGACGGCTTCGAGCTGGGCCGGGTTGTTCTGGTAGATACGAAGAAGACGACCCATGGCGTTATTAAACAATTCTTTTTGATTTAGCATTTTGGTACCCTTGCTAATAATTTCTACCATAGTTTATAACAATGGCGCAAAGCTATACAGCCTTGCGCCATCAAGCAGCTCGTCTTCTGCAAACTTATCTATTCTTTCTGGTCAAACAGATCGAACAAGTCGTTCGAATAGGAGAAATTCATGTCGAACGTAGTCGGCGAATGGGTCGAGAACAGTACCTGGATGCCCTTCTGGTACAGCGTGGACAGCAAGTGCATGTAGCACATCTGGACACCAGGATGCAGTCCGATCTCTGCGGAATCGATCAGCACGACCTTGCAACCGTTGGACATAGCCAACAGCTGCATGAACAGCTCCAGTTCTCCGTGGCTCAGCATGCGTTCTTCGATCCACTTGCAGATCGCCTTGCTGTTCTCCTTGTAGGACTTCTCCTTGTCGAACGGTGCCCCAGCATAACGCTTAATGACCTTATCCGGTACTTTCTCTGGATCGATGCCTTGCATCATCACGTTGTACCACTTGTTGATGAAGTCGTAGTCCACGTTACCGTCTACCATAGCCAACATCTGGTAGATGTACATTTCCGGAGAAGTCAGCCTACCAGTCGGCAGCATGTAGATGCCAGCATTGGTAAACTGCGGCGGATTCACGTCAAATGTTCCGTTATGCAACGGATACACGTTTCCGTCCACCTCGAAGATGTATGAACCAGTCGACGCATCGTCCGTAATCAACTTGAACTGACGACCGTCGACGGTCTCGATAACGACGCTATCAAACAGATGGTGATAATTCACGTATCTGTCCCAGTCATCTTCCTCTACAGTCTTGACCAGCGCATTCAATGACAGCGGATCCTCGCCGTTGACCAGTTCCATCACCGCATTGACAATCTTGAGTAGCAGCGTCTTACCGTAGCCGTTAGGCGCAGTCAACGCTGGCTTTCCAAGGACATCGATTTCCGCAGTACCAACTGGTCGGCCTACGCCAACCATGTTCTTCACGTAGACCTTGCTAATCCAGTAAGGCTTAACCTTTGTAGGTTCGTCAAAGTAGTTACGAGAGAATCGTATCGGACTGTACTTGTCGTCCTTGTCAAGCATTTCATCGGTCATACCATGAACTCCGGTTTCTTAATGTATTTTCTGTGATTGTCGATCCAGTTGATAAGCTCGTCGACGTCATTGACCTTGGCTATCCGCATCATGTCACGTAGAGCAATTCCCAAGCGCAAATTCACGTCGCAATGCCAGCAGATCGGATGCAAAACTTCCTTAGAGTCGGCAACAGCGTTCTTGATATTCACGATGGGCTCTCCGCATACCTCGCAGATGTCGGACAGCTGCTTGCAGTCTTCATCGGTCAGCGTGCTAATCGTCTGCATCGAGTGAGAAGAATATACAAATCCCGGCTCGACTTTTGGATCGGCAAGCTCCTCAATACGGCTAAAATCGACGTCAAGCAAGCCCTGCATCAGATGAACGATGACATTGACCGTCCAGCCGTTGCCGATCGCCTCAATGCGCTGTACACGAGTGCATCCGGCCCCGTCGGTATAACCATCAGGCAATGTCTGCAGACGTTCGCACTCGGTCTCGGTCAATGGGCGGATCACGCAACCAGTCGCCTTACCTTCCTCGTCGGTGAATCGGTCGTTAGACTTGTACAAGTCCTTCAAGTCTTGAATGGTTCCACCAGTCAGCTCGAACGCAGCTTGCCCCATTGACTTTCCGAAATAGCGTCGGCACAAGTATGACAGAGAGCCTTGGAAGCCAGCATAGCGGCGAGCCAAGCACAATGACTTGTCACGGTCTACTACGCCATGCTCCAGGATATCGGACAGCTTGATGCCCATGTCTTGAGGAACACACGCCTTCGGAATGTTCGTCCAGTACAGACGCTTTCGGGTCTGTGCCGACAGCAATGCCGAATTGATTTCCAGCGGCGCATGTCCGAACGCTTCTGAAATAGCTTCGCGGATTTCATTGGACATCGATGCGTTGTTCTCGTACAGGTAGTACTTGACGCCGGATTCCTTCCACGCACGGATATACTGGGAGAACAGTTCCCAACCGATTCCGGAGTTAGTCGTCTCACGTCCGTGACCGGCCTTGGCTATTGACCAGTTCGTACAGTTGTGGACAATAAAATCATTGCATACATACGTATGGTCTTCCTCGACCTCGATGTTATAGACCACGTCCAGCCACTCGTGCTCGGTATCGTTGACCAACACATTGTGCTCGCAAAACTCACGGTCAATCAAAGCATGGCCATCTGGCTCAAGATTGCCAGCCTCGACCCAATCAGGTTCTCCGATATTGTTGCCATATCTACGCTTCTTTGCATAGAACGGATGGTTGCTGGTAACAATGAAATGAGTGATTGGCGAAACTACACGTTCTTCACATCCAGCGGCAACCAACTCATGCACCATCGCAAGCTTTGCCCCAGTCGCCACTACACGGCGATACCGCATCTTATGCGTCAGTACATAGTCACCTACCTTGATATCCTCGATGAACTTGGTACCTTCCATCGTGGTGATCCGATGACCTTTTGTGAAGCATGGAGATCCGCCGATCAACAAGTCGAATCCATTGAACTCGGTGTAGTCCGCCTTGAACACGTCACCACGTTCCTCGATGTCAGGGAAATTCTTTTTGGCTATTTTGATCGCACTCGGCTCGATCTCGTATGCGACATAGCGTTCAACGTCGATGCCTAGACGGCGAAGTGCTTCACGGCCACATGCGATGCCGTCAAACAAGCTTAGAACTTTCATTTTATTAAATCCTATTTTATTGTAATGCAAATATAGCAAAAACGGCTTGCTTTCGCAAGCCGCATAGATTATTCGGATTTGAGCTGCGCCTCAGTAATCATAGCGTTCGGATCATTGATATCTCGCTCGATAACCATGGAACCGTCTGCTGATCCAGCAAGATATGCTTTAAGGGAAACCTTTTCTCAAACATATCAGCTACAAGCTTTCCTTGTGGCCAGTCCTTGTTGATCGTCACGGTAAACAAAATGGCCACCGATTTCTCGGCGGCCATTCTGACAATTAACATATGGAGGATGTTAACAATTCGGATGATTCTGTAACGGAAGATGAGGGACTCGAACCCCCAAGCAGTTTTACCCACGGCGGAGTTCAAGTCCGCTGCCTTACCAGTTAGGCTAATCTTCCTCTAGCAGACTGCTAGTAGAAACGTGGGCTCGACATTGCACGCTTTTCGGCAGCGATGCGGTCACGTTCCTTGGCAATCTTCTTCAAGTTCATTCCACACTGTTTAGCGAACGACTTCGCAGACTTGCTCTGCTTTTCCCAGCGAGCTTGCTTCTGCTCCATAGTTTCTTCGACAAATTCCGTCTTCTCTTTCATTCTTCAACCTTTTGTTTAATTTTAACACCATCATCCAGAATCGAACTGGAATGTCCGGAATGAGGGTCCGGTGAACTAACCGTTATTCTATGATGGCATTTCGCTCCGGATGACGGACTTGAACCGCCGCTATCCTGATTACAAATCAGGCGCTTTACCAACTAAGCTAATCCGGAATTATACTATCTGTGTACATATCACTCATTCTCCTTCTGAGGCCCAGCAAGATGGTGTCTGTCGTGTTCTCCACGCTCGACATACATCCCCAGTTCCTTCAGCTTTCCGATAAGTTCATCAAACTTGCACTCCACCGTCTCCGTGACGACGTCTCCGCCGTCCAGCGACCAGATAGAGTCCTTCTTGGTCGTATGTTCTATCACGGCAGTTTCAGCCTTGTAGTCATAACGGATCCAGCTTACAAGATTGGTGACGGGTTCGATGTACTTCGTAACAGCAATGTCGGACGCATGCATACCTTGAAGGAACCCTTCAACGTGGCGAAACTTCCATATTGCGAATGTTACGATTTCCATCTACAATTCCCTTTTGATGCAGTTTATCAGTAGACCTTGGCATCCGGCTGCAAGTCACAGATCACGTCGCCAGGTTCCACCCAGATCTTGGGCATTGCATCAGCTACCCATCCGTCGAACGGTGCAACGACCTTCTCGACGATCTTTCCGTCCGGTGCGTAAATGTTTCCAATCACCTCGCCAGCACGGAACGTGTCTCCAAGACACTTGTTGTAGTCCATTACGCCTTCCTTGTGGGCATAGATAGACCTTACGATACAGCTCTGTACCATCGGCATCTTCTTCTCGAAGCGTCCACCATTCTGGGCGTACACCTCAAGTGACATGATCAGACGGTGGATGAACTGCACGTTCTTCTCGATTACCTTCTTGAATTCCGGACAGAATCCCATGCCGCCGAGTTCCACCGTGAATCCGACCTTGCCGGACTCGATTGCGAACTTCTTTGCGGTATTGGTAGCGGATTCGGTAACGATGTAGCAGATGCCCATTTCCTTGGCAAACTTTACATAGTCTTCCGCATAGTCGCTGTTCGATATTAAGATGCTGTTGGCACAAGCATAAGAGTTGTGGATGTCGATAACGATATCGCTTTCCATAATCTTCTGCTTGATCTGCTCGACAGCTTCTTCCGGGTTGAAATCCTCGTCCTTTCCATACATGCGGTTCATGTCGTTGGTAGACGGTGCATTGCCGGGAAATTCCCTTTCACACGCACGCAAGGCTGGCGTATTCACTATTAAGCTGCAGAGCTGGACTGAACCATGGTTCTCTTGCTGGATAGCGTTGTACGCCTTGATTGTGGAAAGCACGGCATTTTGTTCATCGCCATGCACTCCACATAGTAACAAGTATTTCATAAATAACTCCGATTGGTTGCCGATAAAATATAGCAACTATCAGTTTATTTAGCAAGCCATCGAAATGAGTACCGCAAACTTTCCGTTACCAGCCGAAATCTGGCCTTCGACATACGATTCGCAGAAGTTCACGGTTTCACTGCTGCCGCAAACGTAAGTCCAGTCGTACATTTCGAGTTCTTCCTCGTTGACCGTAGGAAATTCCTTCAAGATGTCTTCATGTTCCTTACCCATGAACAGCATATCCATAATCTTTCGTGCAGTATCCTTGTCGATGGTCTTTGCAACTTGTTCGAACCTCGGATACATTTCGGCAAAGAAGGTGTCGTCGTCGATGAGTTCGAACAGACCGGCTTCGTTGCTGTCGGAATCGGCTCGACGGATCTTGTGGCACGGATAGACATTACGCCGTTCGTTCCACTTCTTGTCGAACTGTGAGAGCTGTTCCTCGTTCATGACAGTCATGACGTGGCATGAGCTCGAATTGGTTTCAAACACGTTCATTCGTACAGTTTTCATAAAATTTCCTTTTGTAGTATCCACGGCTGGGCTCGAACCAGCGTATAAATCACCTCTTTAGGAGAGAGGGGCCATTCCAACTTGACGACGTGGATATATGCGTCCGGCCCGACTCGAACGGGCAACCTCGGCTTTCGGAGAGCCGCACTCTAGTCCATTGAGCTACGGACGCTAACATGCTTGGAATGTGCCGTGAGTACGCATGGCAAGCGCCGCTGCGGCGTAATTAAGATCATGCTCGCTAGGCTTATTGGTAGTATACAAGGTGACAAGTCGCAGAGCGACATTGTTATCCTTCACATACCATGCAAGCCGTTTTAATACAGACTTCAGACCCCATTCCATAGTGTCAGTTTCCGTATAGCAGCCGCCCCACAGTGCAAGGTAACCACCGCCACTTAGTGTGACGCCGATATATTTCTTGTCAGGTGGATCCAGTACAACTTCATCCACGTCAGCGATACCAGCCATTTTGTATGCGGTTGTAATAACGTAATTCAGCTGGCTGACTTCTTCCTCGGTCAGCTTGAACAAGTGTTCGTAACCATTACCCTTGAGCGACGCAATTACAATATACTGTACAAGGGAAACGAAGTCCTTTGTCACATACAAGTCGTCAGCATTACCGATCATAGGAATATGCACAGTTCCAGTATCGTCCGGAACCGGGAATTCCTCGATATCACGCATGCCGTCTTCGACGGTCAAGCAGTGTTCTGAACTGGAATTCGTCTCGAATACGTTAGGTCGTACAGTAATCATTTATGCCTCATAATAAAAAACGACCGAGCTGATCGGGTGCTTCGTACACATATCCGCTTTCAAAGATATGCGTTGTATTACGAATGGCAAGTTTCATCGGTCGACTTGTTATATCTTGCTCTCGGAAAAGGGTATGTCCAGTGGCCACCAGCACACCCACTCGCCTAGCATTATCCCACATCATACTCATGGGTGCCAATCAGCTCGGTTGAAAATAGTACAGCCAACGACGATTAAACCGTTGGCTGCTAATAGACCGTCCGCGAGTCGAACGCGGCACTGAGCGTTATGAGGGCCCGGCTTTCACCACATAAGCTAACGGTCTATTAAATTAATCTGCATATACTCCAATAAGCATTTTATTCGGAATCCATCTATGATAAACATGTGAAACCGAAAACAATGGGATATGCTTTTTAAATCGTTTTCTAACTGCAGTACTAGATAAATGTAATCTTGCAGTCAAACTTGTTCGCCGAGATTTGCGCAAGCCATCTCGGCGGGAATCACTCTGGGTAATCACTTCCAGTTCGGCATTGGGATGCCACAGCACTTTCCAATCACTGTCGGAGCGTCCACTGGACACTACGCCGTTGCTCCGGGACGACATGCCGTGCCCTAACCCGTCAGCACGGTAACGGTGCATTAGTCGTCACCGATTGCGTGACTTTCGTGCAGACCATAGCGTTAACCGCAGCCATGGATACGGTGTCGGTTTTTCAATCCCCACATAGATGGGTAATATGTCATCAACCAACAAGTTGATCGTGGTCTATAGGCACCGTCGGATGTTCGAGCTTTCCGATGACCTTCTTAGTTCCGTCTGGAAAGTACTTGATAATTTTGTCGCCTTCGGATCCGCAAACCGGTACGCCAGCTGCGAATGCTTTCTTGACGGCTTCAGCGCCAGCTTCTGAAACTATGCGCTGTAATTCCTCATGCGACAATTCTTCTATTTCGACCATAGACACCTCACAAAATTGGTGCGGAGTTTTCTTGTCGCCTATTCCGGACTGGCGACTAGCAGCAGAACGATACGTATGCTCATTGCTGTCCCTCGTAGTCGGGGTAGAGGGACTCGAACCCCCAGAAATACTAGTACCCAAAACTAGCGGCTTACCAATTAGCCCATACCCCGATTGTCCCTCACTGGTTCGCCGCCCAAACCAAAAAACGGCATTTATAGACAGTCCAGAAGAGATTTTGTCTTTACATCCGGTATCTTGAGGAGCTTTCTTCCCGGACGACCATACTGGCTACGCTGAGGTAGAAGCGCGTAGTTTTCTGGATACCCAAACACTACATCTTTGCAAGCTT
>Ga0265298_10005257_pt1 | contig 16316 bp, 12 predicted proteins | sample AusTroGonzalo_MG_3_FD_193486 | JGI IMG/M metagenome (GOLD analysis project Ga0265298, IMG submission 193486) | Bovine rumen microbial communities from tropical cattle in Woodstock, Queensland, Australia - Gonzalo_01 | ecosystem: Host-associated > Mammals > Digestive system > Stomach > Rumen ... | reverse complement strand
CAGCCAGTCTGCTGAAGAGCTACGCAGAGAAAACCCCATTCCTGAACCTTATCGGAACCTACGGAAGTGCCGTAGAGGCCATGAAAGAACTTCGCAGCAATCCTGTACATCTGTTATTTCTTGACATTCAGATGCCAGAGTTGTCTGGTATCGAGTTTGCCAAGATACTACCCAAAGAGACGAAGATTATCTTCACCACAGCCTTCCAGCAGTATGCCATTGAGGGCTACAAGGTGTCGGCTCTGGACTATCTGATGAAGCCTGTGAGCTACGAAGACTTCCTGAAGGCTGCCAACAAAGCCCTCGACTGGTTCTGCATCACGCAGAAGAAGCAGACCTATGCTGCCGACCGCTTTATGTATGTGAAGAGCGACTACAAGCTGGTACGGGTAGCACTGGACGATATCCTCTACATTGAAGGACTGAAAGACTATATCCGCATCTATCTGGAAGACGGACAGAAGATTATGAGCCTGATGAATATGAAGAAGATGGAAGACTATCTGCCACGTCCAGAATTCCTGCGTACACACCGCTCGTATATCGTACACATGTCGAAAGCAGAGGCCATTGAGCGCTTCCGCATCGTCTTTGGCGACCAGTATCTGCCCATCTCTGACAGCTACAAGGAAGACGTGCAGCAGTATTTCGACTCGCATACGCTGGCATAGGCGCTACGCTAGTGAATAGTGAATAACGAATAGTGAAAAGTGATAATATGGACAAGAAAGGGAACGATATCATACTGAAGAATGTGAGCCTGCTCTCCAAACTCACGGAGCAGGAGGTGAGCATGATGCCTGCCACGGAGGCGCCACTGCCCTCAGTGGAGATGGTGAAACAGATTGTGGCGCTGGCGAAGAACATCATCTTCCCAGACTACTTCAACCAGCGACAGCCTGACGAAACGTTGCGCTCGTACAACATTGGTGTACATATGCAGGAGTTGCATAGACTGCTTATCAAGCAGATAGCCCACGGACTGCAATTCTGCGAGGATTGCGCCTCAACGCGCTCCAAGCAGACGGTATATGCTGAGGCAGAACGACTGGCATTGGCATTCATCGACACGCTGCCAGAAATGAAGCGCGTGCTCTATACCGACATCCAGGCGATGTTTGACAACGACCCTGCTGCTCCCAACTATGGCGAAGTGATTTTCTGCTATCCTGTGGTAAACGCCATGACGCACTATCGCATTGCCCATCGACTGCACGAGCTGAAGGTGCCCGTTATTCCGCGCATCATCACGGAACAGGCGCACTCAAAGACGGGTATCGATATCCATCCGGGTGCCACTATCGGTGAGTACTTCGCCATTGACCACGGCACGGGTGTTGTGATTGGTGAGACCAGTATCATTGGTAACCACGTAACGCTGTATCAGGGTGTTACGCTGGGTGCTAAGAGCTTCAAATATGATGCTGACGGCAATATGCTCAATGTGCCACGTCACCCGATTATCGAGGACTATGTCACTATCTACTCTAATGCCTCGGTACTGGGTCGTATCACTATCGGCCACCACTCTACCATTGGTGGTAACATCTGGCTGACACATAGCGTACCGCCCAACTCACGCATCCTGCAGTCGAAGGCTGTAGATGCATCCTACGATGGAGGATTGGGAATATAATTATGATTGGAACATAAAAAAAAGAGGGTTTTGAAGCCCTCTTTTTTATATCTTGGTAGTTGTTACTTTTTAGCGAAGCATCCTGTGCTCGTAGCGTGGTACTCTGTGTCGTCAGCTCCACGGGTAGTGCCGCGTGTCCAGTAGTCCCAGTTGAACATTGCGTCGTAGTTGAGAGAGAAGTAGGTGCGAGTATCGCTGTAGCCATCATCCATCTCACCACTGAAGTGATAGTCGTCGAGCATATAGTCGTAGATGATAACGTCAGTGTAGTCGCGATCGTAGTACTGTATGCGGATGTTGCCACGAACAACTTCCCACTTGAAATCACAGTACCAGTAGTCTGACGGACGACGAGCGTCGTAGTCTACTTCATAACCCCAGCCACCGTAGGCATTCTCGCGTTCGAAATAGAAAGCGGTGCGGTAGTTATTTCCTGTCAGGCCCCAGCGGTCGTAATAGTAATTGTCTATATATCCGCTCCAAGTACCTTCGAGGGTGCGTGCCTCCATGCGATCTTCAAAGTCAGCGTCACAGCTGGTCATCGTCATCATGGTCATCATTGCCATTGCGAGGAAAGTAGAAAGCTTTTTCATAATCGTATATTTTTAAGAGTTCGACATTTTTGTTTTCTGTACTGCAAAGATAGAGCAATAATAGATGCCAAGCAAGGCAAAAAACCTATTTGTCGGTAGGAAAATGCCTATAATAGTATAGGGAAATGGGTATTTTACCCTAAAAAACACATTTTTTTGACAAAATGCATTGCCGTTTCGAAAAAAAGACGTATCTTTACCACATCAAAACAAGAAGATACGATTTCTTTTCCATTATTAATACTAACATTGATAGAAAAAGCGGCACGGTTGTGAAACCATTGCCGCTTTCATTATCTTATCACTTCAAGCTAATCATTCCTCACTCTCCACTTTCTTTCCAAACTCTGGATCAACCTTTATGAAGGCAGTCACAACGAAAGTGATAACACATAAGAACATCACGATAACGAAGAACGTTTGGTAACCCAGCATATCCTTCATCCATCCAGACAACATACCGGGCAACATCAGTCCCAGGTAGGAGATAGCAGTACAGAAGGCATAGTGCGACGTCTGGAAGCTACCCTTTGAGAAATATAGCATATAGAGTGTCAATGCCGTGAAGCCCAATCCGTAACCGAACTGTTCAATAAAGATACATGAACTGATAATCACCAAATTGTCGGGCATAGCATAACTCATATATACATAGACGATATCAGGCAGTGTGATGGCACACACCATCGGCCATAGCCAACGCTTGAAGCCATCGCGACCAGCCAGCAGTCCTCCAAGGATACCACCCAGCGTCAGTCCTATCACGCCAATGGTGCCACTGGCCAAGCCAAACTCCTGAGGCGACAGTCCCAAACCTCCAGCAGAATGGGGACGCATTAGGAATGTCACACTCATCTTTCCCAACAAAGCCTCTGGGAAGCGATAGAACAACAGAAAGAGCATGGCAAAAAGCATCTCGCGCGGTGGCAATTTCTGGAAGAAAGTACGAAAGGCAGTCACAATGCCTGTAGCCACCTCGTGAGCACTCGTGCCGTGGCGCTGGTCAGCATTTGAGCGTGGCATGATGTAGGCATGATAGAGCCAAACGGCCAAGAAGAGTGCTGCCAAGCCATAGAATACCAGACTCCATGTAAAGGCTTTCTGATGGCGGAATACCAATTGTAGCATACCCGCTACTGGTATGAGTACACCATTACCAAAGATAACGGCCAGACGATAGAACGTATTGCGAATACCTACAAACCACACCTGCTGGTGGTCGTCGAGTTCCAACATATAGTACCCATCAGCAGCAATATCATGTGTAGCACTGCCAAAAGCCATCAAGAAGAAGCAGCACATAGTGCCTTGAAACCACAATGGCGTATTCAGCGTAAATGCCACACCAGCCAACGAAGAGCCCAGCAGCACCTGCATGGTAAGTACCCACCAACGCTTGGTCTTATAGAGGTCTACAAACGGACTCCACAGTGGTTTCACCACCCAAGGCAGTCCCAACCAACCAGTATACAGAGCTATATCCGTATCACTCATGCCCAACTGCATATACATCACCACCGCCACAGTCATCACAATGACATTGGGGAGTCCTTCAGCAATATATAAGGATGGAATCCACCACCAAGGATTTCTTTCTTTCATATTCTTCTAATTATGTATTATGCGACACTAATAGATTCTCTTGATTTCTGCCCCACGGTAGTAGTGCAGCAGAATCTCGTCATAGCGATAGCCCTGCTGGCCCATCACGGCAGCACCAATCTGACAGAGTCCTACACCATGGCCCCAGCCCTTACCATGCAAGCGGAAGCCCTTATCCGTCTTTTCCACATCGAAGGCAGAGCTGTAGAGGTGGCTCTCACTGAGTGCACGGCGAATTTCTAATTCCTTACCAATCGTGAAGGTCTTCTTAGTACCCACAATCTTCAGTTTCCAGATGCGACCGCTCTTGCCTCGCTCCAAAGGAATGAGGTCGGTAATGGTACCGAAGTCGTCCTTGAGTTTTTCACGGATGAGATCTGAAATCTCATCCACACTATATTCTACTGTCCAGCGGTAGAAATCGTTGGTCTCTTGGTCGTAATCGTTGAGCACCTGTGAGAGTACGGCCTTATCGTGAGTATTGCAGAATGGGTCTTCTACACTGACAAGATAAGGCTTGGGGGTGTCTTCCCAACAATACTGGAACTCCTCAGTGATACCACCACAGCACTTAGAGAAGCGAGCATCACAGATATCATCACCATCACATAGTATCTGACCACGGGTAGCCTTCAAGGCCTGTTCGACAGCCTTGCTGGTCTGCTTGGTAATACCCTGATAGCGCTGACAATGGTCATCGGCACAGACATCAAAGATAGTATGGTCTTCGCGGTCATACCAACGAATCAGTTCATCGTCCTTCTTGATAAATGAGAAGAAACCATTCTTCTGTTCTTTATTCTCCTCACGACGCTTCATCTGCGCCAACAGCCACGAACGACTGATAACAGCATGAGCCTTCAGCAATTCAAGACCAGCTGTAGCCTTCATCTCACTGGAGATGACAGAAGCAAGATAGCTCTCTACGGGCAGTTCGTTGATGGCAGTAATCTTGTCGGCTTCAACCACGAGGCGCAACGTACCCAAGAACACTTGTGTCTCCTTGCGCTCCCAATGGAAGTTAACACCAATCGTCACATCATACAACGAGAATGATGACTGAGGAGACTGAGGCGTAAAGGTCAACGAACGGTACTGATTACCATTCCATAGGATACCGCCCTCCGAGAACTCAACCGTCTGTTCACCTTGGATAACCTCACCCTTGGCGACATAGTCACCATTCAGTGAGAAGTGAATCTTCTGAGCACTGACAATACCCACCTTCACGAAAGGCTCTTCGCCCTTTGTCTTCGACTTCTGACTACCTGACGACCAGTTGCTGACAGCCTCTTTGACCTGTTCTACTTGTTCAGGCGTGATGGTCAGTTCGCGATAGATATCGAGAATGAGCTCTGGTGTCAGGCGACGGAAATCCTGCTCGCGAGGAGTGATGATAAGTCCACCCATATCCACTGCTCCTGGACTAATGATATACTGTGCGTCGCCCTTAACAGTATAGCACTCTGGGCGATGCTTGCGACGAGGCAGCACAACACTCACCAGACCATTCTCCGTATTCCATGCAATGACATTCATCATTGGCTCAGTGTTATCTTCTGATGCAGGCAGGCATTTGTATAAGCGCTTGAATAACTGCTCACCCACTTCTGCATCATGGCTCTTGATGACAAAAGCAGCAGCAGGATAGTCTGCCAACAACCAGATGCCGTCATCATCGTTGTTCTTGAATACTTCCGTCAAGTTACGACTCAAACGCTGCCATGAGCGCTGCAGGGGCAGAATGCCTGTACTGACAGCCTGCAGATGGGCATGATCTGGAGCAGAAGCTCCACAATGCGGACCATTATATAATAAGGTAAGGTCACTATTGCGCTGAGCCAGCTGTAACAGTTCTCCATACATCGGCAGAATGCGCTGTGAGCGATGTCGCAAGGTAGGAATAGTGAAATGAACAGGCAGAATCGGGAAGGGATTGACCAATAGTTCATACAATCCGTCAACCCTACGATGCATCTGTTCCTTAGGACGATTCTTGGCACATAGGAAACAAGGGCGTTCGGCTATTGTCTTGGCATCAATCTTAGCACCCGTAGAACCAATACGAGCCGGATTCCACTGAGCTACCATCGTTAAGGTATCGCCAATTAGTTCACGAGTCTCCACACGTTCCAAGTCACGATAGCGCTGGCGCACCTCCTCCCAAACCTGTAGCTGGCGATTGAAGAAGCGCATCAATGCCGATTCGCTCAGCACGTCATCAGCACCACGATTCATCTGCTGACGAGCATGCAACTCCATAGTACGCAAGCGGTCCTTATAGAGATTGTTGGCATTAATCTTCTCAATAGAGAGTGCTGCATCCGAATTGCCTCCCCAACGACGACACAGGTATAGTTCTGAGAAAATACGTCCGATACGATAGCGACGTGAGAACATCAGTCCCAAGGCATAGTCTTCACCATACGAAGTATTAGGGAACTGCACCTGACGCAGCAAAGGAGTAAAGAAGGCACGAGGCGCTCCCAAGCCATTGATTCGCAGAGCATTGTTCGGACCATTCTCATCTGTCCACTCCTGATGGTCGATGAGTCCAGGAGGCAACGTATTCAGGTCGAAGTCACACATACGGTAGGAGCCTATCATCATAGCGGCCTTCTGGTCGTAGAAAGCATCAACAATCGTCTGTATGGTTTTAGGCGACGAATAGAGGTCGTCACTATCCAACTGTACAGCAAAGCGTCCGCAGAACGGACTATTGATAGCCTCGTTCCAACATCCACCAATTCCGAGGTCACGACGCTCAGGAACAATCACATGCAGTCTGTCGCTATTACATTGTGATAGACTGGACAGTATCTCTGAGGTGCCATCAGTAGAATGGTTATCGACTACAATGACGTTATATTTAAAGGTTGCTTTCTGTGAGAGGGCACTCTCTACAGCGTCCTTAATAGTCTTCTCTCTGTTGAATACGGGGATGACTACAGATGCTTCTACATCAAATTCCTGCTCAGCAAAATCCACTTCATTATAGAGACTTGTATCCACCAAAGCATTAATAGCTTTCAGATGAGCTGTACAAGCCTCTTCCATCTCTATCTGTACCTCTCTGTTACGCGGATTGACATAGTCAAACTGCTTCTCGCCAGAGGCTCGCAGGTCACGCTCTTCCTCTGTATAGAGATACTCGTTCAGATGTAGCAGGCGTCCTTCGCGACTCAAGAACAGACGCAGGTCGTATAGTGCGGCATACTGATAATCGTGGTCACGCTCGCTCGTTGCATACTGATGCAACAACGATGTACGTACCAGCCATACGCTACCGAAATCAAAGTCATCGCGCAAAGCACCTTCTTGATAATCGATAACGGGATGCTGCTTTCTAACGCCCTGTTCCATGGTATAGCGGTCACTATATACCATTGAAGCCTCAGTATCACCTGCCACTAACATCATACGCTCCAATGCGCTCTCACCCAACTGAAGGGTATAGGGTTTCAGGCATAGTAAGGCATACGATGCCATAGCATGCTCAGCGAGCAAGGCAACGAAGTCGCTTCCTGACAGGTTTTCAGTCACTAATAGTGTACAGTCTTGTGGTGCCTCTATCTGAGCTGCCAATTCTTTATTGACCAATAGAAAGATATGCCTGACAACTCTGCTACGACGCAGCTGTACTATGACAGGCATTACGTCATCTAGCGACTGACAGGCTATAAAGCAATCTGTTTTCTGTTTCATGGATTTTGCTTGTTTTATCTATATTGATGTGCAAAGATACATATTTTAATTAAGAATTAAGAGTTAAGCGTTAAGAAATTACTATTTTCATGCAATAAATCGCAAAATATTCGTACCTTTGCACCCATGATACCACAAAAGAAACGACTTTTGGGGATGACTCCGACAGAGCTGAAGGCTATTGTCGCTAGTCTTGGTATGCCTGCTTTCACCGCAAAGCAGGTAGCTCAGTGGCTTTATGTAAAACATGTCAGTTCTATCGACGAGATGACAAACCTTTCGAAGCAGAACAGACAGTTATTAGCTGAGCACTACGAGGTAGGGGCAATGGCACCTATCGACTGTCAGCGCTCTATAGACGGTACTATCAAGTACCTCTTTCCGGTAGAAACAGCTAATAGCCAAAAGCAATTCGCAACGCCACACTCTGCACCTTTAGGTCAGAGAAAAGCTAATAGCCAATTATTCGTAGAGACCGTCTTCATCCCTGACCACGACCGTGCAACACTGTGTGTATCCTGTCAGGTAGGCTGTAAGATGAACTGCCTATTCTGTCAGACAGGTAAACAGGGATGGCACGGCAATCTTACTGCTGCCGACATTCTGAACCAGATATATGCGCTACCAGAGGTTGACAAACTGACCAATATAGTATTTATGGGACAGGGGGAACCAATGGACAATCTGGATGCCGTGCTCCGCGTATGCGACATCATGACGGCAGATTGGGGATGGCAATGGAGCCCTAAGCGCATCACTGTCAGCAGTGTAGGAGTAAAAGACAAGCTAAAGCGATTCCTTGACGAGAGTCCCTGCCATGTAGCTATCTCTATGCATTCACCGCTCCACGAGCAGCGTCTGCAACTGATGCCTGCCGAGAAGGCGATGCCTCTGGAAGATACTATTGCATTGCTCAAGCAGTACGACTTCACACACCAGCGCCGTTGCTCATTCGAGTACATCTGCTTTGGTGGTCTTAACGACTCACCGATGTATGCTCGTGAGATAGTGCGCCTGTTGGAAGGACTGGAGTGTCGTGTCAACCTCATCCGTTTCCATGAGATACCCAATGTAGACCTACCCGCTTCTGACGAGAAGCGCATGGAGGTGCTACGCGACTATCTCACAACCCACGGTATCACTACAACCATCCGTGCCTCGCGTGGACAAGACATCTTTGCCGCCTGCGGTCTGCTGTCAACAGCCCGTCAATCCCATGAAACCCATTAACCCCATTAGCCCCATCATAACTAAAATAATATATGGAAGAAGAAAAGAAAATACGCGTGGCTATCACGCAAGGAGATACCAACGGCGTCGGTTACGAGGTGATTCTCAAGGTCTTTCAAGACCAGACGATTCTCGAACTTTGCACACCGATTATCTATGGTTCGCCCAAAATTGCGGCCTACCATAAGAAAGCACTCAATCTGGAGACACCCTTCACCATCATCAACAAGGCCGAAGAGGCACGCGATGGACGCGTCAACCTGCTGGCATGCCATGATGACGAAACAAAAGTTGAGTTCGGACAGCCCTCAACAGAAGCAGGACAGGCTGCTTTATGCGCTCTCGATCAGGCTATGACCGATTACCGCAGAGGACTATACGATGTACTGGTGACAGCACCTATCAATAAAGCAACTATTCAGAGTCCAGGATTCAAGTTCCCAGGACATACAGAGTATATAGAGACCAGCCTAGGCGAAGGCCAGAAGGCACTGATGATATTGATGAACGACGTGCTCCGCGTAGCACTCGTCACCACCCATCTGCCCATCAAGGACATTGCCAAAGCCATCACCAAGGAGGCTATTATCGAGAAGGCCACCATCTTCCATCAGGCTCTGCGCCGCGATTTCCGCATCTCATGTCCACGCATCGCAGTATTGGCCCTCAATCCACACGCTGGCGACAATGGTTTGCTCGGTGCTGAAGAGAAAGACATCATCCAGCCTGCTATCGAGCAGTTGGCAGAGAGTGGTATTCAGGCCTTTGGTCCCTACCCTGCCGATGGTTTCTTCGGTTCTGGTTCATACGACTACTTCGATGGCGTTTTGGCCATGTATCACGACCAGGGATTGGCACCTTTCAAGACTATCGCACTGGACAATGGCGTCAACTACACGGCAGGTCTGCCCATCGTGCGCACCTCGCCAGATCACGGCACAGCTTACGACATTGCCGGACAGGGAAAGGCCGACGAGAACTCACTACGTCAAGCCATCTATACGGCTATCGACGTATTCCGCAATCGTCAGAACTATGACGAACCGCTGCAGAACCCGCTGCCAAAGCTCTTCCACGAGAAGCGCGAAGACGGCAACCGAGCTCGTTTTGCACAGCCACGTCCCAAGGATATGTTCAAAAAAGAGAAGTCCGACAAACCCGAAACTGACACAGAAAGTTAAATTTCTGCCAAAGTATGCCATAATGTCAGATTTTCTTTGTACCTTTGTCCGCTAAAATGAAAACAACTGAGTTACAGAGCATCAAACAGCGCTACAACATCGTAGGCAACTGCGAAGCATTGAACCGCGCACTCGACGTCGCACTACAGGTGGCGCCGACAGATCTCAGTGTACTCATCGTTGGCGAGAGCGGTGTTGGTAAGGAGATTATCCCACGTGTTATCCATGACAACTCACCGCGTCGTCGCGAGAAATATTTTGCCATCAACTGTGGCTCCATTCCTGAAGGTACTATTGACTCTGAGCTCTTTGGTCATGTAAAAGGTTCCTTTACAGGTGCCATCAATGACTCACCGGGTTACTTCGGGGTAGCCAATAAGGGCACTCTATTTCTCGATGAAGTAGGCGAACTGCCTATGGCTACCCAAGCACGTCTGCTGCGTGTTTTGGAGAATGGCGAATACATCCCAGTAGGTGGTACAGAAATCCGCAAGACCGATGTTCGCATCGTAGCTGCCACTAATGTCAATATCCGACAGGCCATCAGTGAGGGTCGTTTCCGCGAAGACCTCTATTATCGTCTGAATCAGGTTCCCGTACAGATGCCTCCACTGCGTGAGCGTGGTGAGGACATCGTCCTGTTGTTCCGTCTCTTTGCCATGCAGATGGCTGAGAAATACCGCATGGACAAGGTGGTGCTTACCGACGAAGCCAAGCATCTGTTGATGCACTACAAGTGGCCTGGTAATGTACGCCAACTGAAGAATATTACCGAGCAGATATCCATCCTCAGCACAGAGCGACAGATTTCTGCAGAGATACTGTCACGCTTCATTCCCCATGATCAGGAGACCACACAGCTGGCCACCATCCATTCAGAAGGTGAACACTCATTTGAGAATGAGCGTGAGATACTTTATAAGATTCTCTTCGAGCTGCGCAGCAACGTCAACGACATGCGCCGCGAGATGAGTACGCTGAAGAAACAAATGGAGGACGTGCAGGTTAACAAGCCCGCTCAACAGGCACAGTTCCCAAGTACCCAACTAGCTCCTATCCAGCCCATTCATCCCATCAGCGCTCCTTCTCTCGAAGATGCTGTTGCCGAAGAGTATGTAGAGCCTGAGATGGAGAGCCTCAACCTCAGCGACCTTAGTCGCCAAATGTTGGAGAAAGCCCTTGAGCGTAATGGCGGCAACCGTAAGAAGGCCGCATTGGAGTTGGGCATCAGCGACCGTACCCTTTATCGTAGATTGAAACAATATGGACTGGACAAGTAAGATGCGTATCACCCTCTGCCTCGTAGCGCTGACGCTACTGACGGCCTGCTCCGTGAGCTATAAGTTCAACGGTGCCAGCATCGACTATTCCAAAACCAAGACTATCCAGATTAATGAATTCCCCATCCGCTCCAGCTATGTATGGGGTCCTATGGGTCCCTTGTTTAACAACCAGCTGAGAGACCAGTTTGCAGCACATACCCGATTGATTCAGGTAAAGCGCAATGGTGACCTGAAGATTGAGGGTGAGATTACGCAATACCAACAGCGTAACAAGTCGGTCAGCGCAGAGGGTTATTCAGCACAGACAGAGCTCTCTATGACAGTCAACGTGCGCTTCACCAATAATGCCAAGCACTCAGAAGATTTTGAGCGCAGTTTTACAGCCACACAGTCCTACGAGACCACCCGCACACTCAATGACGTGCAAGAGGAGCTCGTTACTCAGATGTGTAAAGACCTCTGCGACCAGATATTCAATGCCACTGTGGCCAACTGGTAGAGTGAATTAAGAATTGAGAATTGAGTGATATGGAACTGACGGAACTCATCAACCATCCCGAACGACTCGACCGCGATACGCTGTACGAGTTGCGTTCCGTATTGGCACTGAATCCGTATTTCCAGACGGCTCGACTGCTTATGCTGCAGAATCTCTATCTGCTCCACGATGCAGCTTTCGACGAGGAACTGCGACGCGCAGCACTCTATATCACCGACCGCAAGGTCATCTTCAATATGGTCGAGGCTGCCCACTATCAGCTACGCAAGCAGCCCAGTGCTATCAGTTCAAGTCCATCTGGTTCAACCAGTGAGAGCCGTACCATCGACCTCATCGACACCTTCCTCAACTCCATACCGGAAGATGATGAGCCACAGGAGAAGAAACGTCGTCCTACACCTGCTGATGCTGCTATCGACTATGTAGCCTATCTGCTGGAGACAGAGAATGACGACGAACAGAAAGATGCTCCACAAATGAAGGGACAAGACCTCATTGACACCTTCTTAAAACAAGAGCAGGGACGTATCATGCTGAGCGAGTTGCCGCAAGACGACAGCGAAGACAGCCAGCAAGACAATAACGAAGACACTGACGAAGAGTACTTCACTGAGACGCTGGCACGCATCTACATCCGTCAAGGACGCTATCAGAAAGCACTCGACATTATCAGTCGTCTCAGCAGCAAGTATCCGCAGAAGAATGCCTACTTTGCTGATCAAATCAGATTCTTAGAGAAACTAATAATAAATAGCAATACAAAATTAAAAAATTAAATAATTAAAATTCAAAGATTATGTACACATTATTCGTAATTCTTATCGTTGTAGCAGCCATACTGATGATTGGTATCGTGCTGATTCAAGAGTCAAAGGGTGGCGGTCTGTCATCAAGTTTTGCTGGTTATAACCAGGTTGCTGGTGTTCGTAAGACCACCGACTTCATCGAGAAGGCCACTTGGGTACTGGCTGCCAGCATGGTAGTTATCAGCATCATCTGTGCATGGGTAGCACCTTCTGCAAGTGCTGATTCATCAGTTATGGAAGGTATCGAGAACCCCATTACCAATCCTAACAATCTGCCTGGCTTCGGCGCTAGCCAGACCAAGGATGCTGCTGCTCCTGCAGCTGAGGCACCTTCAACAGAGGCTCCAGCAGCACCTGCACAGCCTGCAAAATAAGGTTTTTGAAAAAAAGTACGGGAATAATTTGGTCAATCCAAATTTTTCCCGTACCTTTGCACCCGCAAAACCAACATGGTGCCCGTAGTTCAGTTGGTTAGAGCGTCAGATTGTGGTTCTGAATGTCGTGGGTTCGAGTCCCACCGGGCACCCTGAGAAGACATCGCCGAAAGGCAATGTCTTTTTTTGTGAGCAGTCCGAAACAAGAAGACATCGCCGAAAGGCAATGTCTTTTTTGTGAGCAGAAACAGAAACAAAGAAGGCACTACCTTTTCGGTAATGCCTTCTTCTTATATTCTATACCACCTCGATTCCTTGTTTCTTACAAAGCTCGAGGCTCATCTCCTTCAGCTTGAATTTCTGTATCTTGCCAGAACCCGTCAGTGGGAACTGGTCGATGAAGAACACATACTTAGGAATTTTGTAGCGTGCTATCTTACCACGACAGAACAGCTGTACATCCTCAGGAGTCATCGTAGCGCCCTCCTCCAAGATGATGAAGGCACCAACAGCCTCACCATATTTCTTAGAGGGTACAGCAGCAACCTGTACATCACGGATGCCAGGCATATGGTAGAGGAACTCCTCAATTTCGCGAGGATAGATATTCTCACCGCCACGGATAATCATATCCTTGATACGTCCAGTAATCTTGTAGAATCCTTGTTCGTCCTTCACACCCAGGTCGCCAGAGTGCAGATAACCATTCTTATCGATAACCTCAGCCGTAGCCTCAGGGTTCTTATAGTAACCCTTCATCACGTTGAAGCCCTTACAGCACATCTCACCCTGCACACCAACGGGGCACTCCTCTCCCGTCTCTGGGTCGAGCACCTTCACGTCGACAAACGGGAAGTCGCGACCTACTGTAGTGCAACGCTGTTCGAAGGTATCGTTCAGACAGGTCTGTGTCATACCAGGCGATGACTCAGTAAGTCCATACACACTGGTAATGGTCATATACATCTTCTCACTGACCTGCTTCATCAGCTCAATAGGACATAGCGAACCTGCCATGATACCTGTACGCAGACAAGTCAGGTCGAACATGTCAAACATCGGATGGTTCAGCTCAGCAATGAACATGGTAGGTACACCATACAGCGCCGTACAACGCTCCTTATGTACTGATGCCAGCACCACCAGCGGGTCAAACTTCTCGACCATCACCTCCGTACAGCCATGAGTCAGACAGTTCATCGTGGCCAATACTACGCCAAAGCAGTGGAACAAGGGCACACAGACACAGAGTTTGTCGTCCTGCGTAAATCCCATATTCTCACCAGTAAAGTAACCATCGTTGGCAATACCATAGTGAGTCAGCATGACACCCTTGGGGAATCCCGTAGTACCGCTAGTATATTGCATATTACATACATCATAGCAGCTTACGTTCTTCTTCATCTCGTTCAGCGTCTCGTCTTCGATATTCTGTCCGAGCAGCAACAGCTCTGCCGTATTGTACATACCACGATACTTCTCCATACCTATATATACTACATTCTTCAGGTGTGGGAAGCGCTCACTGTTCAGATGTCCGCGCTCACAGGTCTTCAGCTCAGGTAGCATGGTATAGGTCATGTCCACATAGTTACAGTCCCATGTACCATCCGTGATGCAGAGCACCTCCATATCAGAGTCCTTGCAGAGGTATTCCAACTCGTTCTGCTTATAGTTAGTGTTCACCGTTACCAGCACAGCACCAATCTTAGCGGTAGCATAAAGGAATGTCAACCAGTCGGGCACGTTGGTGGCCCAGATACCTACATTCGAGCCTTTCTTCACGCCAATAGATATCAGGCCCTTAGCAAGATTATCCACACGCTCATTGAATTTACTCCAGGTGAAGCGCAGGTCACGGTCACTATATACGATGTATTCCTTATCAGGTGTTGTCTCTGCCCAGTATTCCAGCCACTGACCCAGCGTGCGCTCATGCAACTGATAGCCAGCACTGCCCGTCTCAGCAGGATACGTTCTGTCTGGCAGTGGTCTGCCTGCCATATCTAATCTTACGTTGCTCATATCAACTATGGATTAAGTATTAGAATGGAATGTAAACAACTGCCAATATCTTAGCACTCTTTCCTGGTGCGCCATGCACATGATGCTTCACGATAGAGTCATAGAAGATGCTGTCGCCCTCTTCAAGGTGGTAGGTCACTTTGCCATACACAATCTCCACCTCACCCTGCATCACATAGATAAACTCCTCACCCTCATGAGCAGAGAGCTGGAAATCAGGATTATCCTCTGGGTTGATATCAATCACGAATGGCTCCATGTGGCGACCAGCCTTCTGCTGAGCCAGCGGATGATACTCCATGTGCTTACGGGCATCGGTAGCGTCGTTGCTAAAACTGATACTGCTATCCTTTTCGCGATCTGCCGCACGGCATACGATAGGTCCTAGGTCGTCATTGTCGTCCATAAAAGTACCCAGGCGCACTCCCAATGCGCGGGCTATCTTGATTAACGGTCCCAGTGATGGGAGCGTCTGACCATTTTCAATGGAAGAAATCTGGTCTATTGACAGACCACTTCTTTCTGCTATTTCCTCAACAGAGAGGTTCTTAGTTTCCCTGATACCTTTGATCTTAGATCCTACCGAAAAATTATTGTTGGACATACCTTATAATATTTGAGTTGGGTAGCAAAAGTACTCAAAAAATCTCATTCTGCCAAATAATTGCGATAAATATCGTCAAAAAGCATTGCTAAATGCATAATTATTCGTATATTTGCAAACCAAAGCATCAGACAAGAAAAGAAAGCAATGAATATTATCATCATCTTAATTGTAAGCATCATCGTGGTAGTAGTATTAGGCTACCGCATCATGAAGCTGACCACAGAGCGTGACGTACAGAAGAGTAACGCGGAGAACTATCTGCGCCAGTTAGACACTCAAAAGGCAGAGGCAGAAAAGCAGCAGACTGCTCAGAAGGCTGTCTATGACCAGCAGATTGACGCGCTCAAGCTATCGTTCAATCAGCAGTTGCAGCTGACCAAGGAAGCCCATGAGCGCGAGATTGCTGCCATGAAGCAGATGAACGAGGAGCAGGTAAAGAGTCAGCTCGACCTGATTCGCGAACAGATGCAGACCACTTCTGAGAAGGTGCTGAAGATGCGCCAAGAGGAGTTGGGCGTACAGAACAAGGAACAGGTTTCCAAGATTATCGACCCGTTGCAGAAGAGTCTGAAGGATATGCAGGAAGCCCTCGACAAGACTAAGGAGCAGCAGACGGAAGCGCTGACACGACTAGACGAGACCATCAAAATCAATATGCAGAAGAGTCAGGCCATTGGTGAGACGGCCGACCGCTTGACACGTGCGCTGACAGGAGAAGTGAAGGTGCAGGGTAACTTCGGTGAGCTGAAGCTGAAGCAGTTGCTGGAAGACCTGG
>Ga0265298_10005256_pt1 | contig 16318 bp, 11 predicted proteins | sample AusTroGonzalo_MG_3_FD_193486 | JGI IMG/M metagenome (GOLD analysis project Ga0265298, IMG submission 193486) | Bovine rumen microbial communities from tropical cattle in Woodstock, Queensland, Australia - Gonzalo_01 | ecosystem: Host-associated > Mammals > Digestive system > Stomach > Rumen ... | reverse complement strand
GTAGGTATTCATATCGTCATATCTTCCGTCCATTGAACGAGAGAATACCCGCAGGCTCGCAGTTACCGTTCCGCCTTTGAAGTTGGCCGGATCCGTAGCAGTGAAGACACAGGTAACCACGCCTTTTTCATCCGAGATGGCGCTTGACGTACAGGTGCCGCCTGTTGCAGTGAATGTCACCTCTGCCCCCCTTTCGTACGAGTTGCCGATACTGCCATTCGATACGGCTTCCCAATTCCAGTAGCAATAGAATGTGAGGACGGCCGTTCCATCCTGCCCCAGTTCCTGCGGAGAATTCTGGCAGACAATTTCATTGGTGGTGGATTTGTAATCCAAACCGTTTCTTTTACATTCCGATGTTTCTCCGCAAGAAGCGATGATCATCAGGATACCCAGCAGAGAAGGGAATCTCTTGGCGGGAGCTGCAAGTTTAGAGTGTTTCATATCTGTGGTCTTTAGTGTTCTATCCACAAATATAATTAAAGTTTATTTTTTAAACAATACCACATCTGACAATCAACCCAAACTTGAATGAACCGTGAAGGACGCAAAAAGCCAGCGAATCGCTGGCTTATAGTAACATGGCGCCTGCAGGCGCCCGGCCGGGCCGTGTCTTTTGCCGCCAAGCACCTGTTAAGTCCCTCCCCCGAGGGGAGGGGTTTCGGGTGGGGGTAACGTGAATGAAATGGGGGCCCAAAAAAGCCTGCGAAGTGATTTCGCAGGCTTTTTTGTGGCCCCAGCAGGATTTGAACCTGCGACCCACGGATTATGAGTCCGCTGCTCTAACCGCTGAGCTATGGGGCCAAGAAAGCAGCTTGCGAACAAGCTGCTTTGCTTATAAACTGAGTTTTAACCTCAGACCTTGATCTCAACCTCAACGCCGGAAGGAAGCTCGAGCTTCATGAGGGCGTCTACGGTCTTGGCGTTGGACTCGTCGATGTCGATCAGACGAACGTAGGAGTCCAGCTCGAACTGCTCGCGGCTCTTCTTGTTAACGAAGGTGGAGCGGTTCACAGTGAAGATCTTCTTGTTGGTAGGAAGAGGAATGGGACCCACAACCTTTGCACCCGTTGCCTTCACTGTGTCAACGATCTTGGCGGCGGACTTGTCCACCAGCATGTGATCGAAAGATTTCAGCTTGATTCTGATTTTCTGACTCATATCAATTACTTTTTAACTTTTGCTAAATTTTACTCGTCGTCTGAGGTATACCTGTAACCGCTCTTCTCGATGATGTCCTTGGCCAGGCTGGCCGGGACCTCGGCGTAATGGTCGAACGTCATGGTGCTGGTAGCGCGTCCGGAGGACAGCGTACGCAGCACGGTAACGTAACCGAACTGCTCCGAGAGCGGAACAAAGGCCTTGACGATGCGTGCTCCGTTGGCGGTAGAGTCCATAGCCACAATCTGTCCGCGGCGACGGTTCAGGTCGCCCACGATATCACCCATGTAGTCTTCCGGGGTAACCACTTCCAGGCTCATGATGGGCTCCAGAAGCACCGGATGGCACTTGGGGCAGGCGTGACGGAAGGCCATGCGGGCCGCCAGCTCGAAGGAGAGCTGGTCGGAATCCACCGGATGATAACTGCCGTCCAGGACTTCCACCTTGAGGGAAGGCACCTCGTAACCGGCCAGGACACCGTTGAGCATGGCTGCGGTGAAACCCTTTTCGATGGACGGGATGAATTCCTTGGGGATGTTTCCGCCTTTGACAGAATTGATGAACTGAAGACCGGTAACGCCTTCGTCGGCAGGAGAGATGTTAACGATGATGTCTGCGAACTTACCGCGGCCGCCGGTCTGCTTCTTGAAGACCTCACGCAGCTGGAAGCTGGAGGTGATGCTCTCCTTGTAGTTGACCTGCGGTGCGCCCTGGTTGATATCCACGCCGAATTCGCGGCGTAGACGGTCCACGATGATGTCCAAGTGGAGCTCGCCCATGCCGCTGATCACGGTCTGGCCGGTTTCCACATCTGACTTCACGGTGAAGGTGGGGTCTTCCTCGGCCAGCTTGGCCAGGGCGATTCCCAGCTTGTCCAGGTCCTTCTGGGTCTTGGGCTCTACGGCTATGCCGATAACCGGATCCGGGAATTCCATGGACTCCAGGGTGATGGGCTTTTCCTCCAGGCACACGGTGTCGCCGGTGCGGAGATCCTTGAAGCCCACGGCCGCGCAGATGTCACCCGCCTCCACGAAATCGATGGGATTCTGGTGGTTGGAGTGCATCTGGTACAGGCGGGCTACCCGCTCCTTCTTGGCAGTACGGGTATTGTACACGTAGGAGCCGGCATCCAATCGGCCCGAATAGGCGCGCAGGAAGGCCAGACGGCCCACGAACGGGTCCGTGGCAATCTTGAACACCAGCGCGCAGAAGGGCTCATCGGCCGAAGGATTACGCTGCGCCTCATCGCCGGTGCGGGGGTTGACTCCCTTCACGGCGCCCTTGTCCAGCGGAGAAGGCAGATACCGCATCACGGCATCCAGGAGGAACTGTACGCCCTTGTTCTTGAAGGAAGAGCCGCAGCAGGCAGGGACTATCTGCATGGAGATGCAGCCCTTGCGGATGGCGGCGATGATTTCCTCCCTGGTGAGGGAGTCCGGATCCTCGAAGTACTTCTCCATCAGGGTCTCATCGCATTCGGCGGCGGCCTCCAGGAGGATGTCCCTCCAGCGGGCGGCTTCGCCCTTCAATTCGGCCGGAATCTCGCCCTCATGATAGTTGACGAGCTCCTCCGAGCTGTTGTAGAAGATGGCCTTCATGTCGATGAGGTCCACGATGCCTTCGAACTTGTCTTCGGCACCGATGGGAAGACAGATGGGAACGGCGGTGGCGCCCAGCTTGTTTTTGATTTCTTCCACGCAGGCCAGGAAATCCGCGCCCACGCGGTCCATCTTGTTCACATAGGCGATCTTAGGCACGCTGTACTTGTCGGCCTGGCGCCAGACAGTCTCGCTCTGAGGCTGTACCCGGCCCACGGCGCAGAAAGTGGCCACCGTACCGTCCAGTACGCGCAGGCTGCGCTCCACCTCCACGGTGAAGTCCACGTGCCCGGGAGTGTCGATAAGATTGATCTGATAGGTGTCTCCGTTGTAGTGCCAGAAGGCGGTGGTGGCGGCAGAAGTGATGGTAATACCCCGCTCCTGCTCCTGTACCATCCAGTCCATGGTGGCAGCTCCTTCGTGTACCTCGCCGATCTTATGGGTTTTCCCGGTGTAGTAGAGGATGCGCTCGGACGTAGTGGTCTTACCGGCATCTATGTGTGCCATGATGCCGATATTGCGTGTGTATTTAAGATCTCTCTTTGCCATTTAGCATGCAGTGATTAGAAACGGAAATGTGCAAATGCCTTGTTGGCCTCTGCCATTCTGTGCATGTCTTCCTTGCGCTTGAATGCACCGCCTTCGTTGTTGTAGGCAGCCACAATCTCTGCACAAAGTTTTTCTGCCATCGAGTGACCGGAACGCTTGCGTGCGAACTGGATCAGGTTCTTCATGGCAACGGAGACTTTCCGTTCCGGACGCAACTCGGTCGGCACCTGGAAGTTTGCACCACCGATTCTGCGGGACTTGACCTCAATCTGAGGGGTCACGTTCTCGAGGGCGGTCTTCCAAATATCGAGAGGAGCCTTGTCAGAATCTTTCATCTTCTCGCCCACCATGTCGATGGCATCATAAAAGATCGAATACGCGATACTCTTCTTTCCCTGCAGCATAAGATTGTTCACGAAACGGGTAACTTCCACATCGTGAAACTTAGGATCAGGAAGTAGAATCCTCTTTTTAGGCTTCGCTTTTCTCATTTTGTAAAAGAATTAAAGGTGATAAAATTACTTCTTAGGTTTTGCTTTCTTGGGACGTTTCGCGCCATAGAGTGAACGGGACTGGGTACGTCCATCCACGCCGGCGGTATCCAAAGCACCCCTAAGGATGTGGTAACGAACACCCGGAAGGTCCTTCACACGGCCGCCGCGAACCAGCACGATGCTGTGTTCCTGGAGGTTATGACCTTCGCCCGGGATGTAGGCATTGACCTCTTTGGCGTTGGAAAGACGAACACGGGCTACCTTACGCATAGCGGAGTTCGGCTTTTTAGGGGTCGTCGTGTAAACACGAAGACATACGCCACGCTTCTGAGGGCAAGCATCCAACGCACGAGACTTGCTCTTTACTTCGAGCTGCTCGCGTCCTTTACGGACAAGTTGTTGAATAGTAGGCATAAATGTTTGTTAATAAATAAATTATAGTTACAACCCATCTTGTAGGGCTTATGTCCCCGCAAAATGGGCTGCAAAGATAAGAAAAATATTTTAATTAACAAAGTTTTCCACAGGGCGCTTAGCGCTTCTTCGGGGTCATGTAGTGCACATAGCCCACCTGGATGCCCAGGAGCTGGACGTCGCGGGAAATATTGAAGGAAGACATGTGGGCGTTGTTGTTGGTATCGGCCTTGTGCTGCCTGGTGTACTGATAGGCGGCGCCCACGATGGGAACGCTGATGGTGACGGCGCTGTTGTCGCGGAGTTTGACGCAGAGGCCGCCGCAGAGCCTGAGGCCGGCCGAATAGGAATGCGACGTGCGCATCCTGTTCTCCTTGCGAACCCCCTGCCTGTCAACGGGGCAGGACTCCACCCATCCGTAATTGCCATACAGGCGGGCTTCCCCGAAGACGGCAAAGGTATGGCTTCCGAAGAAGGAAATGTATTTGCGAAGATTCATGGACCCGCCCCAGGCATTCCGCACCATATAGCGGGCCGATAACTGGAAGTTAAGCACCTCCCCCATCATCTCCTTAGTTTCATCGTCCATGTCATCCATATTGACGACATCCCGGAAGTCCAGTTTCAGGTTGGTATCCACCGTATACCCGCTGTAATCCAGGTTCAGGCCCAGCGAAAGGTCATCGGCCACAAAATAGGAAAAACCCGGAGAGGCGCTGTACATTCTGAGAAAGCCTTCGCCGATATTCAGGAGTGAGAGAATGGAATAACCGTTGCCGGCGCCGCTATCGCCTCCGGCATAGAAGCTCCGGTACCCGCCGGAAACTCCCATGGACCAGTTCCCTTTGGGGATGAAAACGGTACGGGGTGCATCGGGATCCGAGAAACGGCCGAAAATCTTGTCTCCAACGCCTGCGAAAGCGGGAAGGGTAAATAAGGCAAATGCCAGGACAATCAGCTTTTTCATAATCAATCTAATTCAAAACTTATCGGATACTTGAAACTATATTTGGCGGATTTCAGTCCCTTGGCAGTAACGGTGACGGTGACGGGACCGTTGCCGCTGCGGCGGAGAATAACCGAAGCCTTGCCGTGGAAGGCGGGCAGCTGGGTACTGTAGAAAGGAACGTGGGAGGTGGGGTCGCCGGCATCGGTGGCTACTATTTCCATCGGCCCTTTCACGCTGAAGCTGAGGAGATTGTCGGCATCCGGCACCGGATTGCCGTTCTTATCCAGGATATCGGCCGTGAAATAGAACAGTTCCTCGCCGAAGACCCAGTCGGGGGTAAGACTCAATTGGGTGGCTTTCCCGGCGGTGGTCACTTTGTCCCGGGCCCATTCCCTGCCGTCCTTCCAGGTAATCACTTCCACCGTGCCGGGCTGGTAAACCACCTCCGGCCACACAAAGCGGTAGCCTTCGCGCCTGATGCGCCCCTGGGACTTGCCGTTCACGAAGAGCTCCGCCTCATCGGCCGATGAATACACATGCACGGGGGTAACCTGTCCTTCGCGGCCGGGCCAGGTCCAGTGCGGAAGTATGTGGGCCATGGGGTATTCCGGACGCCAACGACTTTGATACAGCCAGTAGCGGTCCTTGGGGAAGCCCGCCAGGTCCATGATGCCGAAGTAGCTGCTGCGGCTGGGCAGGGGCACCTCGCTGATGCTCTGGCCCCAGCCGGCCACCAGTTTCTTGTAGGCCTCCTTTTCTTCCTCCGTATGGAAGTTCGTGAGCACGGACGGGTCCAGGTTGAAGGGCGTGGGTTCGCCCAGGTAGTCGTAACCAGTCCATACGAACTCGCCGGCACATTCCGGCACCTGGTCTTCGTACTGCCACTCATAGTCCGGTTTGGAAGCCCAGAGCGGAGCATAAAGGTCATAGGAACTCACCTGGAAAGGGGCTTCCTCCACCCAACCTTCGCCCTTTTCTTCGGACACCGGGAAGAGGTAATAGCCGCGCGTAGAGATGCAGGAGGCCGTTTCCGAGCCATAGAAAGGCTGGCCAGGGTGGGTGTCCCGGAAATCGGCATAAAGGTGGGGCTTATAGTTGAAGCCATAGACGTCCAGGGTGGCGGCATAAGGCTGGGTGGCTGCCCAGGGGTTGTCGTTGCCGGCCGTGGTGGGCCTTGTGGGGTCTTCCCGGTGACAGATATCCGTTAGCCGCTGCGGGATCCACCAGCGCTCCTTGTCGCCCTGCTCCCCGCATTCATTGCCGATGCTCCAGGCAATCACCGAAGGGTGGTTGCGGTCCCGGTGGATCATGGCCACCAGGTCCTTCTCGGCCCACTCATCAAAGAGGGTGGCATAGCCGTTTTCTTTCTTGGGCCAGGTCCAGGTGTCCGTAAGTTCATCCAGCACCAGAAAACCCAATCGGTCACAGAGGTCCAGGAATTCCGGGGCCGGCGGGTTGTGGCTGGTTCTGATGGCATTGCAGCCCATGGCCTTCAGCATGGACAGGCGGCGCACCCAGGCATCCTCGTGCCAGGCAGCGCCCAGGGCTCCGGCATCGTGGTGCAGGCACACGCCCTTCAGGAAAGTCTTGGCACCGTTGAGATAGAATCCATCGGCCCGCCACTCGGCTTCCCGGATGCCAAAAGGCGTTTCATAGACGTCTTCCGTGCCGTCTTCGGCCATGACGGTAGTGCGGGCCAGGTACAGCTGCGGCTCCTCCGGGCTCCAGAGGCGCGGGTTCTCCAGCAGGAAATCCTGCTCCACGATGCGTCCGTCGTAAATTTCGGCAAAACTGCGGGTTTCGGCCACCACATGCTCCACGATTTGCCACGGCAGTTCCTCCTTATACAGGATGCGGGTAGTGATTAACGCTATCTGGGGCTTGTCGGTCTTCACTTTTACTTGCTGAAGGACAATGGCTTTGTTGTCTTCCGGGCGGCTGGTGATGTAAGTTCCCCAATGGTCCACGGAGGTTTTGGCGGTTTTAGTCAGCCACACGTTGCGGTACAGGCCTCCGCCGGGATACCAGCGGGAACTTTCCGGCTTGTTGTCCAGCCGGATTTCTATCTGGTTGGGGCCTTCCTGGAGGTAAGCATTCAGTTCCACCGCCCAGGAGGCGTAGCCGTAAGGCCAGCCACCGGCCTTTTGCCCGTTTACATATACCTCGGCATTGGAGAAGGCGCCGTCCACCTCCAGGCGGAGGTCCTTCGCGAGTTCATCGGCCGATACCTCCAGCGTTTTACTGTAGGTGGCCTGTCCCCACCAGGGGAGCTTGCCCGTCTCACCGGGGTTCTCCTGCGCGAAGGGCGCCTCCACGCCCCAGTCGTGCGGCAGGGTTACCGTACGGCTGGTCCCGTCCTTGGTGAAAGTCCATCCTTCGTTCCAATTTTCCCGCCCAAGGGGCTGTGCGGCGGCCGATAGGGAGACCGCCAATAATCCTAATACCAGAATTCTTTTCATACCTGCGAAGATATGCAAAAAAAACGAAAAAGCCAAGTGGCTGGTTATTAGCTGGTTATCACTTTCTCCCTGTGATTGCAGACACAGGGACGAACAATTAAACTTTTGATTTCGAGGACTTTGAGTTATCTTTGCAAAAATATTTGATTATGAAACTGATTGCCAAACTTGCAATGCTGGCCGCCGTGATATGCGCGGCTGCCTGCGGCCAGGCGCCCGCTTCCAGCGAGCCTTCCGCCCTGGATGTGATTATGAGCCGGAAGAGCGTTCGCTCCTACACGGACCAGAATGTAACCGAAGCTCAGGTGGAAACCATCCTGAAGGCCGCCATGGCCGCTCCCACGGGCATGAACCTTCAGCCCTGGCGCTTTGTGGTGGTGCGGGACCAGGCCGTGAAGGACGTGCTGGCCGGCCCCCGCGGGGGTATGATTGCCCAGGCTCCCGTGGTGATTGTGGTCTGCGGTGAAACCGTGATGATGCGCCGCCCGTTCGGCGCCGGGGAAGATGCCGAACCCCAGGCCGTGGAGAACGGCAACTGGACGGCCGATTGCGCCGCCGCTACGGAGAACCTCCTGCTGGCCGTGGAAGCCATGGGCCTGGGAGCCTGCTGGACCGCCTGCTACCCGTACGAAGACCGGATGGCTCCCACCCGTGAGGTGCTGGGCCTCCCGGACAATGTGAGCCCGTACTGCATCGTGCCGATGGGTTACCCCGCCGGTGACGACAAGCCCAAGGACAAGTGGAAGCCCGAAAACATCCACTACGACAAGTGGTAAATTAGAAACTTATCCGCCAGCTGAAATTGGGAAGGACTGGGAGGAGAGCCATCTCCTTCCAGTCTTCTGTTTCTGTGTCGTAATACAGCATGAAAGGATTGAAGTGATTGGTGACGTTGCATACGCCCAGGTTCACCTCGTGCTGGAGCCGGCCTGTCTGGAAGGAAAAGCGGTAGCCCACATCCAGCCGGAAAAGGTCCGGCATGTGGAAATCGTTCACCCCGGTGAAGTATTCGGCCGTCCATTCTTCGTCCAGGACATGCATGGTGGCCTTTTTGGAAGCAGAGTTCTCCCAGTGGCCGCTCTGATAGGTGAGCGCCACATTGATGCCGCGCCAGGAGGCCGATGCATTCAGGACATGCCGCCTGTCGAACTTGGCGTTGAACGGCGCCCCGTCCAGCACGGTGGCAAAGCCTTCCCGCCAGGTCTTGGAGAGGGTATAGGAAAGCTGCACCTGCCAGTCCGGCGTGAGGAATTCATAGAGAAACTCTCCGCCATAGGAGTAGCCCAGCCCCGTATCCACATGGTCTTCCCAGGCCGCCAGCGCCCCGTTGAAAAGACTTGTGGCGTATTGGTAATAAACCAGACCGTCCATCCTTTTCTGGAAATAGCCCAGCTGAAGAGAATGCGCCCCAAAGACCAGATCCACCCCCAGACCTGCCTGTAACATCGTTTCCGGCTTCACGGAACTCACGGAAGGCACCAGCATATCCACGGACCAGCCCACCGGCAGCCCTTCCAGCGTATGGTAGTACTGCGAGGTGCGGTCCAGCGTAGCTTCAACGCTCAAAAAAGGAAGAATTGACCACTTGGCCGATAAAGCCGCATCGGGAATAAAGAAGGTATTCCCCTTGGAGAAACGGGTATAAAGGTTGCCTCGTACGGCAGCCATCAGGGACAGTTTTTCCGGAAGCTCGTAATTGCCTTACCCAAAGGGTGGATAGCATGGCATTGGACCAGTTAGCCGCCGCTCCTACCTGCCCGGGATTGAACAGTGCATCCCGCAGGTTCAGCCCGTAGGAGAGCCGGAAGTGCTCGCCGAAAGGACGGATTTGGGAGGCCGACAAGGAAAACTCTATCAGCTGGGAACTGAGAGACAACTCCTGTTCCCGGCCGTAATAAATCTTTTTGGTGCTTTGGGCCGATGCAAAGCGGTTGGCATAGGCCCGCACCTCCGTCTTCACGTCTCCGTCGCTGCGGTTATACCGTACCTGGCCCAGGACGTTGTTCCACCCCAGCATGTCTTCCGATCCGCTTTTGGGCATAAAACTGTACCGGTCTATACTGCCCAGCACAAACGCGTCCAATCGGTTATCGGCATTCAAATCCCATTGTACTTTTCCGTACAGGTCCCCCACCAGCGCGCCGAACTTTTCAAAGTTCATTAACTCCGGCAGCGCTTTCCGGAAGGCTTTGTACTCCAGTGCCAGCGGGGAAATCCGCCCGGAGACCAAATAGGAAGTCCGGTCTTTCCGCCCCTCCGTCCGGGCCGATACCAGGAAGTTGTTCACCGCCACGCTGGTCTTGTTTCCATCGGCCCCGGGCGTCCTGGTTCCGATGCGAAGGTGTGAGGAGGTGAAGTTCCCCTGGCCGCCTTCGAAGCCGCCTTTTGAGAGTTCCACGCCTTCGATGGCCTCCTGCGGCAGCACCGTGGTGAGGCCCAGCAAATGGGAATAGCCGTAGACCGGCACCCCGTCCAGGGTTATCAGGTTATTCCCCATATTGCCGCCGCGCACGTACAGGGCCGATGAGCCGTCGGCCCCGGTGGCCACGCCCGGCAGCCGCTGCACCCAGCGGAGCGGATCTCCTTCGCCCAGAGGGGAAACTACGCCGCGGATTACCGGCAAGTCCCCCTGCAGGCGCCCGATTCCTTCCGCCACCCGCCGATGACCGGTCTTGATAGCCGGCGCCAGCGTATCCCGCCAGGTCGATTCGATGCGGGAAGGTCGCAAGGTATCGAAGATGGGTACGTAACGCTCTACGCCGGGGTTGGCGGTCACTTGCCGGCGCAGAATCACCGACCGGCCCCGGATGGTGTATTCGATATTACTGCCCTCGAACAGCGTCCGGAGGCTGCGGGAAAGGGAAGACTGCGTGTCTGTTTTGAGGCAGCTCCCATCCAGCGGCAAGGAGGAGTCGTAGATGAAAGACACCCCGAAGCGCTCCTGCAGCGCTCGCATTTCGGCCAGGTAGCTGGAACGCGGCTGCGCCTGGAGGCTAACAGACAACACGAGGGCAAACAGTATGGAGAGAAGCTTATTCATCGATTTCTACGTTTAAGGCCGATTCAATCAGGGAAATAATGCGAGGAAGCCCGTCCGAGAGGGTGAATTCACCCGTGAGGGAGGGCTCATCGGCCCATTCGGCGGATAGTTTCCTGCCAAAAAGGGAGGACAGCTCTTTGAGCACCGTCCCCAGCGGGATGGCGTCATATTGCAGGCGGCCCGTGGCCCAGGCAGCGGGATTGGGCGTTTCCGGGGCCGATAATTCCGGAATGCCGTTTATTATTCTGGCATAATTCCCTTTTGTGAGTTCCAGTCCCTCCTCTGCTGAGAGCAGCACCCGGCCTTCCGTTACATATACGGTGTTCTCGCTGGCATCGAACTGGAACTTTGTGCCCAGGACTTTCACTCTTGCCGCTTCGGAATGCACCTCAAAGGGGTTGGCCTCGTTGCGTGCCACCTCGAAATATCCGGTTCCATTGAGATTTACCCTGCGTTCCTTTGTGAACCTGTGCGGCTGGAAAGACAGTACGGCGCCTTCCTGCAGCCTTATCACCGACTGGTCCGGCAGCACAAAGGCCCTAGCCGTCACTTCCTCCCAGCGGTTCATCCGCCACTGGTAGAAGGACATCCCGGCAGCTACCATCAACGCAACGGCAGCGGCCGCCGCCACCCAGCGGAAGGTTACGCCTTTTTGCATTCCCGTCCGCTCCCGGAACCGCTCCAGGCCCTTTTTGGGGTTAAAAACTCCCTTCTTGTAATGGCGGAGGACAAAAACTGTTTTATTATTGGTGCTCATCTTTTTCAATCATTTGTCCGGAAAGATACCAACTCAAGTTTCGCATGTGAAAAGTACTTGATTATAAGAATGTAAGGTGCGATTGCGAAGCTTGAAGACACTAATAAGTCATCGGCCCCGCCCAAATGCTTTATACATCAGTATTTACTTCCCATTTATTCAAATCGTCTGTCAGTTCCCAAAGCGAATAGACCATATCAATCGGCACTTTCTGTGTGGAGACTGCGCCAAAAAGGCCCACACCACCTTCTATGTTGGTGTAACAGGATTCCCTCATGTACAACGAAGCAAGATTGTCAGACTTCTTGGAGGAACTGATGGCATCGTTCAGATAAGTATTGTAATTCTCCGAAAGGGCCTGGAACAGCAGATAATCATATCCCCGGGTCCAAGGGATTTCATACACCTCTGTATCAATATAATCAGACGATGAGCGGCCAAAATCTGACGGATAGCGGCCAAAACCCCGCTGGTCTTCCCGGAAATCCCCCGAAATGGTAAAGAAAGGCTGTGAGAGGGCTTGTTCCCGTTCTATTTTCAGATAGCGGGAGTGGCAGTTGTTACCGTCCACCTTCGGATTCAGGAGCATCTTTTTCAGACCTTCAAAAAAAGCTTTTAGAGAATCAGATGACAACGGATTCGCAATCATTCTCATGACCCTTTGAGGTGACTCATAGACATTTCCGTCCAGATTGCAGTTGTCTATGCCAGGGGTATCGGCACAAAGCATTTCCGCCGCCCGATAAACGTCTTGATTGGAATCATAGACAAAGCCATGAATGAGCGTATGCTCCGGCAGCGAGTCACTACTGTAGAATACGCTTTGAATGGGATAATACACTCCGTCCACCGTATCATCTAGTCTCATGGAAAGCGGTGCTTCCACATAATGACAGAATAATTGCCTGAAGGAATCCTTATCTGAGACGGAGGAGCCCAACATTGAATTATAATGTCTTTCGTAATAAATGTCCACCGCCGGCGGCATGGTATCTTCGGCCCAGACCGAGGTCCCGTAGCCCGGCACTTCCACCTCCAGACGGTACTTGTGCTCCGGGATGGCGGCGTAGTCCAAGTACCATAGCCCGTCATCGGCCTTTTTGAATACCCCGGCCGTTTTCTGCTCCGTCAGGTCCGTAAGCGTGGCCACAGCCCCTTCCAACGCCTCCTGTTCGATGCCCGTCGGCCCGGTCGTCAGGTCCAGCCTCAGCGTCTGCGGTGCCACATCCTGCAGAATGCACTCAACCACCACCATCCGGTCCCCCGTGGTGAGGTCTATGCTTTTAACGCAAGCGGTTACAGACAACAGGCAGCAGGCATAAACTAAGATGTTCCTCATACGTTCTGGTCTTTTCCCATAAGACACAGAACTCCGAAAAAAGTACTACTCGTTTTTCCTCTTTTTTGTGATCCCGCATAAAGAAGAACGTCCCATTACGCATTTTCGGCCTATTATGCGTTTTCCGGCGTCCTAGAGAACGTCCCATTACGCGCTTTTGGCTCTTTTTGCGGTCTGTAGTGTCCTCGTAAACGCTGCATTGAGTACAATTATCTGGAGTGGACCAAGTCCAAGTTGTTTTTGGACCTGGTCCACGCTATTTTTGGACAAGGTCTATTTTAATGTGCTGGACCTAGTCCACCACATCGGCCTTCCAGGCCCTTCTGGGGCAATATCGCTGGACTTGGTCCAAGGGGTAAAAGTGGACTAAGTCCAAATCTTGGCTGGACCAGGTCCAACCCATCATATTTCCGATCTTGGAAGCGGGCCGAAGCACAGCCACAGGACGGAATCACCACATTTCCGGTCCCGACGGCGGGCAGAAGCACGGCAACAGGACGGAATCACCACATTTCCGGTTCTGACCACGGGCCGAAGCACGGCCACAAGACGGAATCACCACATTTTCGGTCTTAATGACGGGCCGGAGCATGGCCACAAGACGGATCAGATCCAAAACCCCGTGTATTTTGATGTCCGGTGGTTGTTAAATTACTGATTATCAGTCAATTAAAGAATCTTCCCTGCATTCGGCGTTACAAGGAAGAAAGTGTAAACGGTTGATTATCAGCCACTAAGCCCTCGCAGAGATCAGTTAAGAGTAGTGAGGGCCGATACCAGGCAACAGGCGGCCCTTTCCGGACTCCATGGAAGGGCCCAGGAGGGCCGATATCGTATCGGCTATGAACAAAGAATGGGCAATTGGGCAGTGTTTCCGTGTACATATCTCCGGAAAAAGGCACCGGAAGGGCCAAAAGGGCGAGATACGTACAGGCCTAATGGCACAAGAGAAGGATTATCTGCTCATATCCGGAAAAGAGCGCACGACAGCCCCGGAGGGCGGCGAGAGCTTTGGACATCTGGTTACGGACGGTGTGCACGGAGATGCCCAGGCGGGTGGCAATCTCTTCGTATTTGAAGCCGTCGCGTTTGGCCAGAAGAAAGATCTGGCGGCGCCGGCGGGGCAGGGCGTCGATGGCCGACCACAGGCGGGCCTCCTCATCGGCCCGACTTTCCAATTCTTCTTCGGGGATGGCATCCAGAGAGGCATCGGCCACCCTATCCCGCTGCCGCAAAAAAGACAAACAGCCGTTGCGCACGGCAGCAAACAGGTAGGATTTGGGTTCCCGGACCTCCGAGCTCCGCTGCCAGAGCGCCACAAAGGCGTCCTGGACGATATCCTCGGCCGCTTCCGTCTCTCCCACAAAATGCAGGGCATAGAGGCATAGGGGCCGATAATACCGCTTGAACAAGGGCTCGATGCGTTTATCCAAGGACTTCATTGCCCTGCAAAGATACTAATACTATAGGTTTTTCCAATCCGGCCCGCCACTTCTGTTAAACCGCTCCGCTTTCATTTTTCCAACCCGCGAAAAAAGGTGTAAGGTTTTTTTTGTCAGAAGGAATTGCTATCTTCGCATAAATCATTCGTTCACGCATTTATGAAACGTTTCTTAACTTTTGCAGCCCTGGTGCTCTTAAGCGTGGCTGCGCTGGCCCAAAACAAGAAAGTGACCAAGGCCAATTACGACCTGGCCGAACGTTTTTCCGCCAAAAAGGTGGGCCAGATGGTGTATTCCACCCAAATCCGACCCAACTGGTTCAAGGACAGCGACCGTTTCTGGTACAGTTGGAAAACGGCCGATGGCACCCGGTATTATCTGGTGGATGCAGCCACCGGCGCCAAAAAGGAAATCTTTGACATGGACAAATTGGCCCGTCAACTCACGGAGATTACCCGGGACCCGTACGATGCCCAGCATCTTCCCCTGCAGGGCCTGGAGCTGAAGGAAGACAAGCGTTTCCAGTGGGACGTGAAGACCAAAACCGTAAAGAAAGACTCCCTGGGCAACGATACTAAGGACTTTGTACAGTACCGCTTTTACTACGATATCGACAAAGGGGAGCTCACCTGGGACACGGAGGAACACAAGCCCGAATATCCCCGCTGGGCCAATGTGTCTCCGGACGGCGAACTGGGCATTTACCTGAAGAACCATAACCTGTACGTTATGGACAAGGAGAACCTGAAAAAGGCCGCCAAGGATGCCAAGGACAGCACCCTGGTGGAGCGGAAGCTCACCACGGACGGCACCAAGGACTTCTCCTGGGGTGGCGGCAACTACAGCGGAGACACGGAGAAGGACACCACCGCCCGCCGGATGGCCGAGGTTTTCTGGGCCCCGGACGGCAAGCACTTTGCCACCATCCGCTGGGACATGGCCGACATCAAGGAACTGTGGGTAATCAACTCCCTGGCCAAGCCGCGTCCGGAGCTGGAAAGCTACCATTACCAGATGCCGGGAGAGCCGGGCGCCAAGGGCTTCCTGTATGTCTTCGACCTGGACGGCAACGCCAAAAAGATTGCCTGGAACGCCTTCAAGGACCAGGACGGCGAACTGCTGAGGGAGCTTCCCAAGGTGGCCGACCGCTATAAGGATTACTCCGGAGGCCGATGGATGGGCGACAACGAGCATTTCTACCTCATGCGCCTGAGCCGGGACCTCAAGCGGCAGGATCTGTGCCGGGTGGACATCAATGCCGACAGCACCAAAACCATCGTAGCAGAACGCATGAACACCTATGTGGAGACCCGCAACCCGCGCTTCCTCCCCAGCGGGGACTTCCTGTGGTGGAGCGAGCGGAACGGCTGGGCCAACATCTATCTCTACGGGGCCGACGGAACCTGCAAGAAGAACCTCACCGAAGGCTCCTTCCACGTGGAAGACGTGCTGGGCGTGGGTAGCGGCTACTTCGTGGTAAGCGCCTGCGGCGTGAATCCGGAAGAGAATCCCTACCAGATGCACAACTACCGCGTGCCGCTCGCAGGCGGGCCGATGGTGCAGCTGGACATGGACGACATGGATGTGCTGGCCACCTCTTCAGATAACGGTAAATACCTGGTAGCCAATTATTCCCGGGTGGACTGCAAGCCGGCCGTGTGCCTGATTGCCGCTGCAACCGGCAAACGCACCGCCCTGGAAGAGGCCGATTTCTCCCAGCTCTTTGCCGCCGGCTACAAATTCCCGGAGCGCTTCAAGGTGAAGGCGGCCGACGGCATCACGGACCTCTACGGCGCCATGTACAAGCCCTTCGACTTCGACTCCACCAAGGTCTATCCGCTGGCCGATTACGTGTATCCTGGCCCGCAGGTGGAAGCCAACAACATCTCCTGGAGCTCCGGCTTCACCCGCACGGACCGGCTGGCCCAGATCGGCATGATTGTGATTACCGTGGGTAACCGCGGCGGTCATCCGAACCGTTCCAAGTGGTACCACAACTACGGCTACGGCAACCTCCGGGACTACGGCCTGGAAGACCAGAAATACGCCGTGCAGCAGCTGGCGGCCCGGCATAAGTTCATCGACATCAACCGGGTGGGCATCCACGGCCATTCCG
>Ga0265298_10005255_pt1 | contig 16322 bp, 16 predicted proteins | sample AusTroGonzalo_MG_3_FD_193486 | JGI IMG/M metagenome (GOLD analysis project Ga0265298, IMG submission 193486) | Bovine rumen microbial communities from tropical cattle in Woodstock, Queensland, Australia - Gonzalo_01 | ecosystem: Host-associated > Mammals > Digestive system > Stomach > Rumen ... | reverse complement strand
TCACTATTCCCGATTCCGTATCGCCGGAAGCATTCAAGAACGACTGCGCCCTCGACGGAGGCACGTTGGTAGAAGAAGAACCGCTCTATGAACAGCTCCGATTCACCTGCACATTACCTTCGCCAATGGATGCAGAAATCGCTCCGGGGAACATGCAGTACTTTGATGTTAACTGGAAGAAATATGCGAAACAGATTGTAGATATCTGCGGAGAACCCTTGCCAGTCGATTCCCTTGATTTCAAGCCTCCCGAAAACGATCCGGAACCCATATCCAGAGAAGACGCCCTCATTGAAACCTACCTACAAGGCAACACGCTTTCTAAGTGGTTCATGGTCGATTTCTGGTGCGCCGATAAGGGGTTGTCACTCGAATGCGAAAATTCCGATATACACCTGGATAACGGCATTCTTTACTATTCCCTCGTCAACATTTCTGAATCCATCCGTTGCCAAGGCCTTGTAAGCGATTCCTTAGGCGAGCTCCCCAAAATCCGTTCCTACTCGGTTTTTCTCGACAGCAATATCGCCACAAGAACTTGGCGCAATGACAATTTCAGCAGGATGTCGGAAAGTGAACTCGCCGAAGCCCTGATAGATTTCAAAAACGATTGTGAAGGAATCGAGGGCAAACTTTCGGAAGTGGAAGACAACACGATCACTTGCAAGATAGAAGTTGCACCGGACAACAAAGAAGATTTTGAAAAAGGCGACACCCCGCTTTACATCTTCACGGACCCCAGCTGGCGCAAGTTCGCCACCAAGGTGGTTGACGCCTGCAAAAACTACGGAAAATAGGTTTACTTTACCGCAATCCTATTGCCGAAATTCTTCCAGAAGTTCCTGATATAGCCATCACCCAGCCGCAAGCGTTGCGGCAACTACTGCCTGACCCAAGTGCTGTCCGCGGTATTCCGGCAACACGACAACGCGCCCGCACGTTCGCATTCCTTTGAAACCCGAATAATTCGCATTGCCTGTATAATTTACATTTTTTCTACTTATCTCTATACAGCCATACCTCCAAAGGAGGTCTGTATAGCGTTCATGATAATCCAGTTGTTGAAAATTGTAGAAATTATTTTACCAAGATTCATTTGCATAATTCGTTCAAACTAATTATTTTATACGTCATTAGTTGGACAACGTTATCTACAACAGGAGTAGAGCAATGAAACTTGGGCTTTGTATTTCTGGTGGCGGGGCACTTGGCATTGGCCCCCTACAGTTTTTGCGCCGTCTTGAAAAGGATCTCGGAAAAAACAAGCCAATTCACAAGGTCGTCGACGCCTTTGCCGGGACATCTACCGGCTCTATCGCTGCAGCCGGGCTTTGCAACGAGATGAGCGCAGACGCGCTATACGACCTTTACAAAGAGAACTTGCCCAAGATTTTCAAGAGGGTGTCCGCCGGCAAGATTTTGACCAGCAACTACTACCGTTACGACAACAGCAACCTGAAAAAGCTGCTCCAGGAAAAGTTCAAAAAACACATGTACCAATTCCCGAAGCCCATCTTTATCCCAGCCACCTTCCTGAACGGAAAAAGCATCGAGAAGGTGTGGGACCGCAGCGACGGAGATGCAGAACAGTGGTTTGCCGTACTTTCGAGTTGCTCTGCACCCACGTACTTTGACACCGTGACACGCCCTAAGACCAAGGAAATATACTGCGACGGCGGCATGTGGGCAAACGACCCCATCATGGTCTTGGAAGCGGGCCTGGTCAGGCATAAGGAATTCAAGGACAACCTCCGCATTCTTTCGTTCAATACCGGCATGGACCACCCGAACACCACCTTCAAGGACAAGAGCGCTCTCGGCTGGGGCAAGTACATTCTTGACGAATGGGTCGCACGCACGGGACTTTCGGGCTGGTATGAGGCTTGCGCAAACCTCGGCGATGAAAACGTATTCCGCGTCGCTCCAAAAGTCGACAAAAAATACGCAATGGACGATCTCTCGCTTATTGACGAAGTATCGGACAAGTGGGACGAACTTTACGACAAGATTGGCCAGGATGTAATTGACTTCATCAACGAAGTGCCTCCCAAGAAAACCAAGAAAAAGAAATAAGGACTTACACCTCAACACACAATTTGGGACGGCCCCGCGGCTGCCCCAAATTTTTTTAGAAATGCGCAGGCGTTTAAATGCGCGGGCGCTTACTTCAACTTGCGCAGGGTTTCCTTCTGCGCGGGGGTTATGCGGTAGCTTTCACACGCCTTCTGGATGGTCTTCGCGTGGATCCAGGGCGAAAGTTTGCGGTTCTTTATATAGGGAAACGCATCTTTCCACTGCTTGGCAAGTGCGGTCGCAAAGTACCAGGCAATAACCATCTGCACGTAGTAACGGTCGGTAGGCATCGCCGCCTGCTTCGCCGGCTTGGAACTGCCCGCGAATCCCGTATCGGAATCATCAAACTTCTTCTCGTCTATCGCGGCGACCCACTTCAAAAAGCGCGGATCGAATCGCTTGTCCAAGAAAAAGTTCATGAGCATATTCACGCCGAAGCGCACCGTGTAAGGCTTGCGCGACTGGAGCCATTTTTCGATGCTCGCCAAAAACTGCGGTTCATCCTTGAGCAAAGCCTTCGGGGACTTGCCGTCACAAACCGCCCAGTTGTCTATGCAGGGCAAAAACTGCTCAATGCGACGCAGGCATTCTTCGCGGTCTTTGATGCGTTCGACCACAAAGAGATGCACCTGGTTCTCTTCGAAATACTTGTGCGGGAGCTTGTCCAAAAAGTTCGCAATATCCTTCGGCACGGATTTTGCGCCGCCTTTCGCCGCCGGCAATTTCCCCGAGTCCGCGAACTCCTTCGCAATTTTCCGCATCACAGGGACACGCACGCCGATAATCGATTTCTTGTCAATGTTCGGCAACAGCGATGCGTGAAAGTCGCGGTACTTCAGGTCCTGATTTTCAAGAAGGCGTTTGATAAGTTCTGCGGGGGTCATAGGGCCCTATTCCTTCTTTGCAGGCTCCGTGCCCGCAGAGTCCTTCGGCTTGATGCGCGCACTCAAATAACTGAGCACCAGGTTCTGCCACACCACATAGCACGTGGGCGCGAGCGCCACCACGGGGCCTGCATACAGGGTAGAAATCCAGATGACAAGCGTGGTGTTCTTCTGCCCCATGCTCTGCGCGCTTTCAATAGGACGGCGGTTCCTTTCAACATACCACCCGAGGGCGTACAGCAAAATGCAAAGCACAAGCGACACGCCCGCCATCATCGGGAGCTTGCCGCTATTCCACAATTCCATGAAGCCCATCTCGCGTATGTCGTAACTCGCCTTCGCAAGTATCACGAACACCGAGAAGGTCCAGATGAACATCGTGTATTTTTGGAATTTCGCGGCGCGGTCGGCAAGTTCCGGGTAAAAGGCGCGGAGCCCGAGCGCAAAAGCCAGAGGGATGCTGATGATGGGCTGGATGGTATTGAAAATCTTCATCGCGATTTCAGATAAGCTGGCATCCGTTCCGGTAAGGTAACCGAACACAATCGGGATGGAGAAGCACGCGATGAGGTTTCCGCTCAAGAATATCTTGAGGGCGAGTGACGCCGAACCGCCAAGCATCTTGGCCATCGCGGGGGCGGCATTTGCCGGCGGGCAGAGCGCTATGATGGCGCCACCGAGCAGCACTTCGCGCGGGAGGCCGAAAAAGTTCACGATTCCCGCGAGGGCGGCAACAATCAGGAGGCTCACCACGAGCGCGCGAATTTCAATCTTGAAGGTATAGCCGTGAGTCTGCGGGGGAATTTTCGTCACGAAGGTCAAGAACATCATCGAGCCAATCAAAAACGGCATCATGGGCGAAAGCACGTGCGCCTGCGGGAAAAGTATCCCGAGAACAATCGCTACCGGCATTAAAATAGCACGCAAGTTCTTCATAGCAGTGCAAATTTAGAAACCTGGCGCGCTACACGCCGGCGTTTTCCAGGCGCTTCACGTGGCAGTAAGCGAGTTCCTTGGTTTTCTCATCGCGTAAATGAAGGCTCGAGCCTTCGCAGTAGCGCCAATACTTGCAATCTCTGCATTCGCCGATTCTTGCCCAGCGACGGTCGCGCATTACCTGGTAGCGGTTCTGCCACACGTCCCACAGGTCGTCCTTGTAGATGTTGCCCTGGATGTAGTCGCCGCGCAGGCTCGGGCATGCCGAAATGCTCCCGTCGCACAGCACCGACGCAATATTCACACCCGCCCAGCAGAAGAACGGGTTGTCGCGGACTACTTTCTCGTAGCTCCCGAGAAAGCCTTCGCAGTCGTAGTTCACGTTGATCTGGCCCTGCTTTTTCGCCTCGCGAATGAACTCGAATACCTGGCGGAACTCGTCGTTACTAAGCATGAACAGCGGGTTATCCTTCGCGCGCCCCTTCGGGAACACGTTCGAGACCCTCCAACGCTTTACGCCGAGGTTCACGAGCAGGTTGTGTACTTGCGGGAGTTCGCTCAGGTTCTTCTTGTTCACGCAGGTCATCACGTCGAAGGTGAGGCCTTCGGCGCTCGCCGCCATGTGGATAGCGCGCACGGCGCGTTCAAAACTGTGCGGGTTGCCGCGGAACAAATTGTGGTTCGCCTCGAGCCCGTCGAGGCTGATGGTAAGCGAGCGCAATCCCGCGTTCATGAGCTTGGTAAAGCGTTCGGGAGTAAGGCCGAGCCCGTTCGTCACCATGCCCCAAGCGTAGCCGCGCTTCTTGATTTCTTGCGCGCATTCCTCGAGGTCGCTACGCATCAGCGGTTCACCGCCGGTTATCACCACGGCAAAGTTCCTGGGGTCAATATGCGGGGCGATGCTGTCCAGCACCCGCAAAAAGTCTTCGCGGGGCATGTCGGGAATCGCATCGGCAACGCAGTCGCTACCGCAGTGTTGGCAATGCAGGTTGCAGCGCAGCGTGCATTCCCAAAAGAAATAAGTCAGCGGGTGCGCCTTGATCTCGTTGTGACGGTAAAGGCGGTACGCCTCGAGTGCAAGTTTCTTTTTGAGCCCGAGTTGCATTTTTTAATTATCGGGACGCGTAATCGTATTTGAAACGCCGTACAGCGGCAAGTTTTCTTCTATGGGGAAATCCCCGCAGATGTCGCTCGGGCAACCGTACAGGTCCACGGCACCATCCAAGATCTGGTATTTGGAGCGGAACTCGGCCACGTTGTAAACCTTGCCGTCATCGCATTTGTAAGTGGTATCCTTGACGACAACGACGCCGTACTTGGCACAGATATCGCCGTCGCACGGAGCGGACTCCATCGTTTCTTTCACCATCTCCTCGCAGGTGACACCGTCATCGCAGGCAAGCTTGGATTTGCCGGTACGTTCACACGTGGCCGAAGGCATCACGACGCCGTACTTGGCGGCAACCAGGCCCTCGCTGCTGGAGCTCATGGGAACACCGTACTTCGGGGCGATAATTATGCCTGTGCTGCTCGAACTTTTTCCTTCGGCACTGGAGATTGCAACATCTGCAGAAGAAGACGGCTCCGGGGGCGCGTCGACAGACGAATTGGAGGTCGCCTCCTCGGAACTGGATTCGGGGGCAGCACCCTCGGAACTGGAGGCCAGGGATCCCGTCGCAGAACTAGAATTAGGATTCTCGACAGCCGAACTGGATAAAGGAGTGCCGTTGTCGCCTTCGGCAGATGTCGTATTTTCGCAGCTGGCCCAGAAAAACGCGGTCAGCGAAAGCAGGATTTTTTTCCAATGCCTGTAAAACATTTGAACCTCCTTAAAACAAGGCTTGACGCCTATCCATAATATATATTTTTTTCGGCACACCGGTGCTATCAACAATTATTCTATCTTTATTCCCATGCTTCGTTCCAAGTATCAAGCATTCGCCGACACGACGTCCGAGAACGTCTTCAAGCCCAAAAAGCAGGTGAACCCCATCATGCTCGTTGTGCTTGGCTACCTGATGCTCATTACCATCGGGGCAGTCCTCTTGCGCCTGCCCGTATCGACGCACCAGCCCATAGACTTCCTCGAGGCGCTGTTCACGGCCACTTCCGCAGTCTGCGTCACGGGACTTTCCGTACTCGACATCAGTTCCACCTTCACGTATTTCGGCGACTGGGTGCTCGTCATCCTCATGCAGCTGGGCGGCCTCGGTATCATGACTGTATCTACGGTGCTCATCTTGCTCGCGGGCATGCACCCGACGTTCAACCACCAGTCCGTACTGCTTTCCGACTTCACGCAGGAAGGCAACGTCGATGCCAAGCGCATCCTCATGGCGGTGCTTCCCTTCACGTTCATCCTGGAGGCCATCGGCGGGGTCGTCTATTTCACGCAGTTCAGCGACATGCAACTGCACGACCGCATATTCTGCTCGCTATTCCAGGCGGTAAGTTCGTTCTGCAACGTCGGGTTCACGCTGTTCCCCGATTCGCTGGTGCAGTTCCAGCTGAACCCAGTCATGAACATCACCACCTGCATACTCGCCCTCGCCGGCGGGTTCGGGTTCCTCGCCATCACCGAACTGCAGTACGCCTTCGACTTCAAGCAACGCAAGTTCCGCAAGATATCGCTCCACACCCGCATCGCCACGTTCTGCACGTTCGCCATCATCGGGGCAAGCATTGTCGCCTTCATGATTACCGAATGGGGTAACACGCTCGACGGGCTCAGCTTCTTCGACAAGCTCCAGTCCACGGTGTTCATGGCCTTCACGAGCCGTACTGCCGGCCTCAACACGATAGACACTCCCGCCCTTTGCGTAAGTTCGCTGTTCTTCTTTATCATCATCATGTTCATCGGCGCTAACCCCGGCAGCTGCGGTGGCGGCATCAAGGTCACCACGGCGGCGGTTATCGGGCTTCTCGGGTTCAACCGCCTGCTCGGGCGCGAAAAGACCCAGGTATTGGGCCGCACCATTCCCGAAACCACGGTGGACAAGGCCGTGCGAATCTTCGTGGTGGCCATCGTGGTCATAGCGCTTGCGACAATGACCCTGCTCATTACCGAAATCCCGGCGGGCACGGGCTTCAACGACGAGGGCGGGGTGCCCTTCCTGAAGGTCCTGTTCGAAGTCGTGAGCGCCTACAGTACCTGCGGGCTTTCGATGGGCCTCACGGGCGAACTTTCGACCATAGGCCAGCTGGTAATATGCAGCGTGATGTTCATCGGGCGCATGGGCCCCCTGTTCCTCATCTCGGCGGTCGCCGGAATGGCGAAAAACACCACCTGGTTCGCCGAAGAAGACATAATGGTCGGCTAAAAAACCGCCGTCTTCCGTGTCCTTTACTACATTATAACATATGGCATCTAAGCAGTACATCATTATCGGCCTCGGCAACTCGGCGATATTCCTCGCCCGTCACCTGACGAGCCTCGGGCACGACGTCCTCGTGGTGGACAACCACCCCGAGAAGGTGCAGGATATCTCGAGCATCGTGTCGCAGGCGATGGTCGCCGACTCGACCCGCAAGAAGCAACTCGCGAGCATCCCGCTCCAGAAGGCGGACTCCGTGATCGTGTGTATCGGCGAGAACCTCGAAGCAAGCCTCCTTACCGTGCTGAACCTCAAGGAACTGGGCGTGAAGCACATCATCGCGAAATCCAGTAGCGCCGCCCACTCGAGCATCCTCGAAAAACTCGGCGTCTCGGACATCTTCCACCCGGAAAGGGACTCCGCCATCGCGCTAGCCGAACGCCTGAACCGCCCCAACATGCTCGACTTCTTGCCGTTCATGGAAGGCTTCAGCATCGTGGAGGTCGTGTGCCCCGAGAAATTCCAGGGCAAGACCCTCAAGGACCTCTCGCTCACGCACAAGTACGGCATCCAGGTCATCGCCATCCGCGATCCGCTCGAAACTACGCCCAAGATAGGCAACCTCGCTGACTACGTGCTCAAGGAGAACGACGTGCTGTTCCTCATGGGCCCGAACGAGGCCCTCGACGACTTCAAGGTCTAGGGAGGACCGATGACTTCCGCGACGCTTCTGCAGGAACACGGGATTCGTCCGTCGGCACAGCGCGTGCTGGTGCTCGACTACCTGAAAAGCGTCCACAGCCACCCCTCCGCAGATACCATCTACCGCGCCCTGCTGCGCGACAACCCGGGACTTTCCCGCACTACCGTATACAACACGCTCGAGCTCTTTGCCCAGAAGGGCCTCGCGCTCTCCCTCGACTTCGGGGAAGGCTACCAGAGGTTCGACGGCATGACCGTCCCGCACACCCACTTCAAGTGCGTCCGTTGCGGTTCCGTGTGCGATATCGAGGCTACTCCCGAAGGCTGCGAGAAGATGCTCCCCAGAGGGGGCGCCCTGAGTTCGGCGCAGCTCTACCTGTTCGGGCTCTGCCCCGCCTGCAACAAGGCCGCCAAGTAGGCCCGAATACAATACAGGCACGCACGCAATATAAACCCGCAAACAATACTTTATATGTAAAAAACAGAAAGCCCCGAAACAATCCGGGGTTCGTAACTCATTATGCGACTTAGACTTAGGGTGGAGGTCCGGCCTAGAATACCGGAGCAGCGGGAGTCTTGTCCTTGGACTTTTTCTGGCCCGTGGTTTCTTTCATGAGCGTGCGGTGTTCCACGTAGCCCAGCACAAAGTACTTGCCGCCCTTCTTGATGACGGCGGTAAACGCGTTCAAAAGCTTGACGCCATACCATTCCTGGAAGTTGTTGCGGCCCTCGACAAGGTTGTTCTCGTCGAGCGAGGGAACGCCCGCAGGCTTGCCGTACTTGAGCGTAAACTGTTCGGACATGTATTCCGCGGCCTCGAGAGCCTTGAACCTGCGCGATTCCTCCACTTTGCCGGTGCGGATCTCGAAGGCGTAGAACTTGTCGCTACCGTTAAAAATAAAGGACACCTGAACCGGCAGTTCCCCGAACCTGAACATGGGAAGAACGACACGTTCGCCAGCACCCATCTGGCCGTAGGGCTCGTAGCCCATCTTCATGACTTCTTCTATGACAGTCTCGCGGGAAGCACCGAATGGAATTCCTGCGAATTCCAACTCGTTATTGCGCTGGGCGAACACTTCCATAGAAAGCATAGCGACCAGCAACAGCAATATGTTTCCAAACTTCGACACTAGGAAATCTCCTAAAACCTATGTAAAAGATAATAAACTTTTTGGCTTATAATCACGGTTTTGCAGTTTTTTTCGGCCTTTTATGCGTCATTATCTATATTTTGTGGCATGGCTAGCACATTTGGCAAAATATTCTCTGTTACCACGTGGGGTGAATCGCACGGACCCGCCGTAGGCGCGGTTCTGGACGGTTGCCCCGCCGGACTCCCCCTTTGCGAAGCCGATATCCAGGCTTTCTTGGACCGCAGGCGCCCCGGGCAGGGCAAAATGACCACCGCCCGCGACGAGAAGGACAAGGTGAAGATACTGAGCGGGGTCTTCGAAGGCAAGACCACCGGCACACCCATCTCCTTCGTGGTGTTCAACGAGGACCAGCACAGCCATGACTACGCCGACATTGAAAAATGGTACAGGCCGGGGCATGCCGACCTGTGCTACGACCTGAAGTACGGGTTCCGCGACTACCGTGGCGGCGGACGCAGTTCCGCACGCGAGACCATCGGCCGCGTTTGCGCGGGTGCCGTGGCCATGAAGCTATTGAAGCAGGTTGCAGGCACGGAATTTTTGGCATGGGTGGATTCCATCGGGAAGGTGGACTGCCCGGCATTCGACATGGATACCCTCACGCACGAGGCCATCGAAGCTTCGCCGGTGCGCTGCCCCGTGCCCGAGGCGAGCGCGAAAATGGAAGCGGAAGTGCTCGACGCGAAAAAAGACGGCGACAGCATCGGCGGCACAGTGCGCCTGCTGGTGAAGAACGCGCCCGCCGCACTCGGCGAGCCGGTCTTCGAGCGGCTCGACGCCCTGCTCGCGCAGGCGATGCTCAGCATCCCGGCCTGCAAGGGGTTCGAGATGGGTGCAGGCTTTGCCGCGACGCGCATGCGCGGGAGCGAGCACAACGACGAGATTTACGCCGAAGCGGGCAGGTTCCGCACGCGTACCAACAACGCGGGCGGATGTGTCGGCGGGATAAGCAACGGCGAAGACATTCTATGCAGGCTCGCGTTCAAGCCGACGGCGACGATTTCGCAGGCGCAGAAAACCGCCGGCAGGAATGGCGAAAACGGCGAACTCGCCGCCAAGGGCCGGCACGACCCTTGCGTCGCCGTCCGCGCCCCCGTGATTGTCGAGAGCATGGCCGCGCTCGTGCTTGCGGACTTGTTCCTGCAGCAGAAGAGAAACTGTTTAGACTAGAACGTCATTCTGAGGCGAAAGCCGATATATGTTATTCCGGCTCCTTCTCCTTGTCGCCGCCGCCTGCTACTATGCAGCATACAGATTGCATCATCGAACTTGCCTGCGACCGGGCAAGCCTCTCGTACATGCTAGTTTGTTTGTAATCGGAAGTTTCAGGATAGGCGGTGCGGGCAAGACTCCCTTCACCGCGTGGCTCGCGCAGTTCATTCTGGAAAACGCGCGGTGCGCGGCAACTGATGCCAGCAGCCCGGATGCCGCTGGCAATGACAGCGCCACGGGAAATAAAGACGCCGCGCCCCGAATCGCCATCCTGTGCCACAGTAAGGCGGCGGACGAGGCGGAAATGCTGCGGCAAAAATTCGCGGGCAAACCGCAGGTGCGCGTAATCGCGACCCCCAACCGCTACCACACCGCGCACGAACTCGACGGCGACTTCGACTACATAATATGCGACGACGGATTCGAGGACACGCGACTCGCAGGCGCAACGACCATCCGCCTCGACCGCGACGACACACCACAACGGATTGCAGACCTCGTGCCCGCGGGCTATAACCGCAGCCTTATGCAGGACCACGATGCACCCGCGCTTGTCCTCGGGCCTTCCGACATCGAATTCCGCATCGTCCAGGTCACAAACGCGGCAGGCCAACCCTGCCCCGTAAACCCCGTCGCCATCTGCGGCATCGGCGACAGCGCGCGATTCGCCAGCGACCTCAATGCCTTCGGGATTTTCCCCGCGAAGTTCATCGCGCGGCCCGACCACGACCGGCATTTCGAACAAACTTTCCGCAAGCTTCTGGAACAGGGCGGTCCGCTCGTCACCACCGAAAAAGACCTCGCCCGCCTCCCCTGCGAACTACGGGTCCACAGAAGCGTATTCGTCGCCTACCAGCAGGTAAGTCTCTCCGATACGGCGATAAACGGGGTCCGGCAGGCAATCGCAAGCCGGCGCTGACGGATGCCGAAACCTTATTTTTATATTATTTGAACAGACCTATCGCGAAAAAAGGATAAAAGATGAACCTGAAACAGCGCATCACCGAACTGATGGAACAACTCTCTGTAGGTATTCCCGAACGCGAATACTGCATCCAGCTCGCATTCCTCACGATGATTATCGGCGAGCCGTTCTACATTTACGGCCGCTCCGGATCGGGCAAAGCGCTCGTGCTCGACAGGCTCATCGGCGCATTCAAGAACGCGAAGGCGCTCAAGGTGGGCCGCCGCCAGCAGGAGGTCCCCTCCAAGTTCAACGAATACGACATCATCGTGTTCCAGAGTTACGACCCGAGCAACATCAACATGAAGAACTGGGTGCAGATTGCGCTCCAGGACCGTGACGGCATTCCCTTCATCGTCTCGGGCGACATACGCCCCGAAGTGGCGCTCACCCGCGGCGACATTATAGACAAACTAGCACTTACCGTATCGCTCCCCGACAGCATTTCTCCGCAGAGCCTGTGCGCCCTCCTTACCGCGCAGAACGACGTGACCGAGACAAACATCGACCAGTCCCTCACCATCTCGAAAGAAGAATACACCCAGTGGGACGACGATATCCAGAAAATCGTCTTCTCGCAGGATTCGCTTACCATGATAGGCAAGCTCGCCGAACTCTGCGACAAGAACAACGTGTACGTTTCCGTAAAGAAATGGCTCGTGCTGAGCAAAATCGCGAAGGCATCCGCGTTCTTCAACGAGCGCACCGAGACAAGCCTCATGGACACGTTCTTCCTCGGCACAAACATCTGGGGCAGATCCATCACGAACAGCGTCGTCATGGAAGGCTTCAAGAACATCGCGGTTGAAATCCTCCTGAAGGACATTCCCGAAATTCTCGGCGAACGATACGATACCGACAACCTGCTGCACCGCATCAACAGGAACCTCTTTACCAGCAACAACACGTACGATACCCGCGAATTTGCGGGCGAAACCTGCGTTTCGTACAAAATAACCATTGCCGGCGAATCTACCCCGCTGTACGTGCCCGTACGCTACATTGAAACCGACGAAGATTTCAACCCGTATAACGAACTCCGCAAGGTCGAGACCCGCGTGCGTTGCAACTTCCACGGAACCACGAACTGCAGCATCGCCATCGATTCTACGGTCAAGGGCGTGGGGTTACGCACCAACGCCATCAGGGGCAACAACAACGTGACCTTCAAGGGCGGCAAGTTCGAAGACTACGCGTCGCTCCCGACCTACATTCTCAAGGAAAACGACCCCGACATCATCGCGCAGAAAAAGGCCGAAATCGAAGAAATCCGCAAGGAACTGAACGAAACGATGGAAAAGGAAACAAAGAACCTGCTCCGTCTGCGCGACGTGTACCGCGACCTGAAAAAGCGCAGGAACGAACTGTTCTGCAACCAGAAGTTGTTCGACGAAATCCTGAACCAGATCAAAGACATCTTCGATACCACCACGGGCATCATCAACAAGATCAAGGAAGCCCACGCGCTACTCTCGAGCAAGGGCGTATAAACGCTATAAATTGTCGATGCTGTCGGGAATCTCGTTCCTGAGCACGAGCAGAATGGCGTTCTGCCCCACAATGACGTACTTTTCGCCGTTTATCTCTATCTCGGTGCCGCTTGCGTGCAGGTACAGCGCCTCGTCGCCCTCGTGTACCTGGAGCGGCACGTAGTTTACCTGTTCGTTGTTCTCGCCGGTAAAGATGGAATCCGGATCACGTGCCACGGGAACAGGATAGCCCGGACCCACACGCATCACGAGGCCCGCATGTACCGCATCGTGGTCCTTGACGCTGGGCGGCAGGTAAAGCCCGCTACCCGTGCGGTTCGACGCCTCGAGGGGCTTGATTAGAACACGGTCACCAATTACGACTACATTTTTCAGAGAATCCATCATGGGAGCAAAAATAGAATTTATATTACACATGTGGTATTCGCAATGCTCATAACCATCTGGCTTATCATAGCCGCCTGTATCGTACTGCTCTTTTTGCGTACGCAAAAAGGGATGCGCATGTTCCACGTGCTTTGGCGCAGCAAGAAGGTGCGCATCGCCATAGCCGTGCCGCCGCTCGCCATAGCGCTCATCGCGATGGCATTCCTGTTCCAGCCCTCCACCGAAACGCCCGCGATAGATTCCGAATCCATCTTCACGGACTACTCGCGCGGAATAATTGTCGGCATGCGCGACCAGGGCGCAATAACCATCGACACGGCATGCAACCTCGACGAAGCGAGGCCCGAACTCGCCTACATGACGCCCGCCCTCGTCGCCGTATACAGGGACGTGGTAAAGCGCCCCACCACGGCACGCCTCGTGCAACTGGGCGACACGCTCATACTATCGTTCGATGGCTACAAGCAGTTCAGGAACCGCACCATAAATATCTTGAAGGGCGTACGCAAGCGTCTGGGCCCGCGCTACGAAACCAGCATGGAAAGCCACGACCAAAGCCACATGCTCATGGTTACATACAAAGGAACACCATGGAATAACGAGCAGCTCTGCGCCCTGCCCGCGATGGAGGCAGCCATTCGCGAAAAGGTGGACCCCGCCGTGCTCATGTCGCTCATGCGGCATATTTCGAACTTCGACTTCAACTACGAAAGCGCGAACCGCCGCAAAGGGCTCCTCGCGCTAGATTCCGGCGACGGGCTCGCGCAGATATACGTCGGGGCGAAAAGGCTCCACGCGGCACAGGATTCCACGCAAAACACGGAAGATGCCGTCGCCATGTTCTACCCGGAACGCGACCTGCAGGGCGTAGGCACCGAATGGCGCAAGAGCCCGCTCAAAAGCAGTTGGGTAAATGAAGTGCTAAAAGACGTGCAGTACTACAAGGCAAACGGCATGAAATAAGAACTGGACGCACGCCGTGAAAATCCAAAAACCTTCCCGCCGCACCATCAGCATCGCCCTGGGCATCATCGCCTTTTGCACCTTCACGGCGATGGGCTACATTGTGGCCGCCATCCCCTTCGGGGTTGCCTTTACCCTGCTGGGCTTCGCAAAAATCGATGTAGAACCCAAGAAGAACACTACCTACACCTTCATCTGGTTTTTCATTGCCTGCTTCCTTTCTACGCAGGTTTCGCAAAGCTTCGCAGATACACACATCGGGCTAGTCATCATTGCGCACTGGAGGAACTTTATTGCAGAACTCCTGATGCTTGCCACGTTCCCGCTGTTGCTACTCGCCATCACGCTGAAACCTAGACTTTCATTTGCCGTGGGCGTCATTCCCCTGATGCTCCTTTCCCTCGCGAACTACTACATCTTCAGCTTCCGCGGGAACGAGTTGAACCCTATGGACTTTTTGGCCATCGGCATCGCGAAGAACGTCGCCGGCAACTACGATTTCAGCTGGTCATTCAACCCTACCTGCGGGCTGTTCTCGTACCTGTTCATCTTGATGATGGGCTTTTGCCTCAAGCCGGTAGAACTCCACCGGAAAAAACTCGTGCGCATTGTGGCCGCAATTCTCTGCGTTGCCAGCGCAAGCCTTTCCATCGCGAGGCTCCCATCCGTATACGTGATGAGCTGGGAAAAAATGGGCTCGACCCACAACGGGTTCCTGGTCAACTTCTTCGCGCAAATCATCACGACCCTCAAGCAAGCACCGGAAGGCTACACTTACCAGCTGGCAGATGAAATCGCCGAGCGCTATGCACCGCAGCCGCCAACGGCCACACCCGACACCGCCGCGGCCCTCGACTCCGCAACAGCAGCCGACACAACACAATCCGACACAACACAAACAGAGCGGCCCTCCATCATCGTCATCATGGACGAAGCCTATGCCGACATCGGCACCCTGAATCCGGAATTCGGCGATACGCTCCTTTACAAGAAACTCCACAAGAACACCGTCAAGGGGCTTGCGCTTTCGTCCGTCTATGGCGGCGGCACGGCCAACTCCGAATACGAATTCCTGACGGGCAATTCCATGGCGTTCTTCAACCACGGCATTTCCGTCTACCAGATGTACATCAAGGCGCCCGCCTACTCCATGGCGTCCCACCTCAAAGGGCTCGGCTACGAAACCATCGCCACGCACCCCTTCCATAGGCAAGGCTGGTCCAGGGATGCCATCTGGCCGCTGCTCGGCTTTGAAACCACGACCTTCCTAGAAGATTACCCGCAAAAAAAGAAACTCCGCGACTACGTGACCGACCAAGAAATGTTCGAATACATCATCGACAAGTTCGAGCACAAAAACAAACCGCTATTCCTTTACGGCGTCACCATGCAGAACCACAGCGGATACATCCCCGACGGCGACAGCGAAAAACTCCAGGTGCCGCTAAAGCAATACCCCGGCTACCCCGATGCCGAACTTTACACGGGCCTAATCCGCGAATCCGACAAGGCCCTGAAATACCTAATCAAGTACTTTGAGCAAATTAAAGAGAAGGTCATCATCGTATTCTACGGCGACCACTTCCCCGGGCTAGACAAAGAATTCTACAAAAAAGTCTACGGCAAAGAATTCACAAAACTACGCGACCGCCAAAAGCTGTACAAAGTTCCCTTCTTCATCTGGACAAACTACGAATCCAAATCGCTAGATGTGCCGCTTACAAGCCTCAACTATTTAGGCAACTACGTGTACAAAATTGCGGGCATCGAACTGCCCGCCTACAACAAGTTCTTAAGCGACATGCAGCAGCAAATTCCCGCCATGAATTCATGGGGGTTCTATTCCAGCGCGCATCATAGATTCTTGAACTACAACTACGCCGACGGCAAAGAAAAGAAAATGCTGGAGCAATACAAGATGCTCCAGCACAATTCCATTTTCGAAACAGACTTTAGGAACAAAGTGTTCTTTACTACACCTTGTCAAGAGCCTGAGTCAAGTCTTCGATAATGTCGTCGATGTTTTCGATACCCACGCTAAAGCGGATCAGGTCCGGAGCGACGCCGGCTTCGATGAGCTGTTCATCGCTGAGCTGACGGTGCGTGTGGCTTGCCGGGTGCAGCACGCAACTGCGGGCATCGGCCACGTGGGTCACGATGCAAATCATCTTGAGGCTGTCCATGAACTGGATGGACTTTTCACGACCGCCCTTGATGCCGAACGTGAGCACGCCGCACGG
>Ga0265298_10005253_pt1 | contig 16327 bp, 27 predicted proteins | sample AusTroGonzalo_MG_3_FD_193486 | JGI IMG/M metagenome (GOLD analysis project Ga0265298, IMG submission 193486) | Bovine rumen microbial communities from tropical cattle in Woodstock, Queensland, Australia - Gonzalo_01 | ecosystem: Host-associated > Mammals > Digestive system > Stomach > Rumen ... | reverse complement strand
CCCTCACATAGTCCGAGAGGTCGCTGTTGCGGATGAGCTCCACCGAAGTATCGAAGCAGATCTTCGCCTGGTTCTTGTCGACGGCGGCGGCATAGACTTCGGCGGCAGCTTCGCCATCAAGGATGAGCATGAAGAGTGCAATCACTGCGGCGAAGGTGGTCTTCCCGTTCTTCCTGGGCACATACACGTCCGCGTATGTGTACCGGCGCTTCCTGGTGGACTTCAGATGCCATCCGAAGATGTTCGCAACAATGAAGAGTTGCCAGTCCTCCAGTTCGATTGGTCTGCCGGCGAATTCTCCCTTGAAGTGCTTGAGCATCCTTGAGAACCGGCACACCGTAAGGAAGGCCTTCTCGTCGAAATACAAGTCATCCCGCTCCCAGTCATCATACCACCGGTCCACGGCCTTGCGGACCATTATGCACGACGGTAGCGCCCCGCTCCGGACCGCTGCAGCATACTCATTCACTCGAGTGATGGGAGAGGTTGGCATTTACCTACGTTGTTCGTTGAATTGCCGAAGGATTTCTTCAAACAAGACCAGGGAATACTGGATTGGCAACTCCGAATACTTGTCGATGATAAACTTGATGTCATCCGTAGTCAGAGTGCTTTCTTGCTCATGCAGCTTCCGCTCCTTTCTCATTCCCCACCAGACGCCAAAGAGAAAGACGACGCCACACCAAATACCCATGAATAAACTTCCCCAGTCCATAGCCTTACATGTTAGTTATCCCAATATTTTTCATAGCACAATCTCCTTATCCATCCGGCAGAGCCGGAGAAGATGCTGGAACTCATGGACGTATTCTATCACGACATCGCCGTAGTAGTATTTCTTTTCCGGGAGTTTGTATTCAATCGAAAAACCGCCCTCACCCCAGACGGTAACACGGGTTTCTATCATTCCAACATACCCGCTTTCCTCCTGAATAGAAAACCCATTCTTTAGTAAAATCTCTCTTGTTAGCGGAATAGGCTCAAGCGTCCACACCGAAAGATTAAGAGTGTCAATATTACCGCCAAAAGAAACATAGCCATTTTCCCAGATACATGTAATAAGGCACGGCCTGGGTTTTAGATCGCGGGCGCTTGTGACGTATACCCAATCGCCAACCATTAATTCTTTTGTTAACATATCAATTGCTATTCATTAGGATTATCATCGTTATCCGCGTTTATCCAAATCTTTTACAATTTCTTTCTCTCTCGACGATAGTTCTATCGGGATGGCGACCCTCGCGGCCTCTTGGGCGCGAACCCTCGCGGCCTCTTGGGCGCGAACCCTCGCGGCCTCTTTTTCCTTTCCGCGCCATTCGCTCAAAAGGAAGTGGTCTCCGAATAGCCCCCCCCCCACGATTAGGATGATTGTCCAGGTCTCGAATAATAACACACTCATCACGGGAAACACTGAAGTCAATACCGCCCCGACAAATGGTTTGTAAGCAGGAAACGTCCAGCACCTCATCCGGGTACCGGTACTTTGGCAAGTTTGCTTTCTGATTCTGGGAAGGACAGGCAGCGATGGCCATACTAAGAGCTGGCGCCGTCATGATTATTGTGTCGCCAAAGAGATTGCTGGCAAAATTACATTTTACCTTTGCGCCATTCTCAAAGACTATCTGGTCCGCAATAATCACCGCTGTGCAATACTTACAACAATGTGCAATGGTAAGGCCGGGGCCGAATAGAAAGAATGGAATGCTGTGCATAGTGTAGAAGGCGCAGCACTTCATAAAAATAGAGAAGGGCGGATTATCAATCACCACGGAATTCTCCGGGTAGTCGCTGTGTTGGTAATCTCCTCCGGGGAAGAATGGGCGAACGATGAGCTTGCCAGTAAGGTCATACACGGTACCGACATATTTCACCACCGCCTCATAGACATCAATCGGAGTGAAGCAGTCATCCGTGGTCTTTGGAGTGTCAGAGAACTTGGCGACAAACGACTCATAGTCATGGAAGACGATAGAACTCCCACTCCCGCCACTTCTTGCCTTGGGTTTTGGCGGCGCCGGGATATCTTCTACTCCAAACAGTGAGAGTTGTACGTTCTTCATTTATTGCTCGTCCGGATTGTCATCGTTATCCGCATAGACCATGGCAAACATGGCCTTCAGTTTCTTTTCCTTCGGATCCTCCACCGGAATCTTGAGGCGCTGCCGGTCAACCGGCGAGAACCCAAAGTTGCTGCCAATTTTTAGCAGTATCTCCAGCGCCTTGTCGCGCTGTTTTACTGCTGGATTAGGGACCAGGAACGTCCCCTTCTTTCCCTCCACCTTGATGTATAATCCTTCTTTCTTGATGCTCTCGCAGCAGTTTATAAAATGGTCATATTCTACCGCGTAGAAGAGAAGCTGCTGGCAGAACGACTCTTCGAGCATCTTCTGGGCGGCAACCCTCTTTACCAGCGCCCAGTAGATATACCGCGCGCGCTCGGTCGCGCCCTTGAGGCCGGAGACCTGGCATTTTTCATTTATCTCCTCCAGCGCGATTGGTTGGCCGATGGTCGACGAGGGCCGGTCGCGATCCTTTCGGAACGTGTCTCGCAACATCAGCGTCTCCTTGGGTAGTGGTTTTCGGCCGCGAGTCATAGGGTGATATCTGTCTCGACGCCACAAAGTTTGAGGGCGTGCTGAAGGTCGTGAACGTAACGCAACACTATCATTCCAAACAGCGCCAATTCATTCCTGTTATCGGGCGTTGAACAGGCAATATGCTCGTTTTGGTGATGGATCCAGATATAATGTTCTCCACTTCCTAAACCATAGGCGCAGTAATGCCCTCGTTCTTTAGCGACAAATCCATTCTTCTCAAGGATTCCCGTAGTGAGCGGTATGGGCTTAAAACTCCCCAATATCCTTTTTCCGCTATTTCTGAAATCCTTGATATTGACTTGCCGAGGACACTCATTATCCTTATCCAATACCCAGTCTCCAATCATCAGCTCGGTATCTTTCATGGTTAGTCCTCCTTTTTTGTGTCCTTTATAGCCTTTATGACCATCCACACAAGGGAGGAAAGCAGCGCGATTCCCGCCATGCATACCGCCACGATGAAGCCTATTGACCACACCTTGCAGTAGAATTCAATCCAGTTCATTGATCGAAAAGGTTAGGCGTTTCAAGTTCAAACAGTAGCTTGTCCACATGTTTCTCGGCAACCTTTGAATCTTGGCAAATCCCGTTGTCCCTGGTACGAAAGTAGTCTCTCTGCAGCTGGCGCATCTTGCGCACCTGGTCAATGATTTGGTCCTTGAGATCAACCCGGGCAAGATGCTCCAGCGCGTACTTGGCGCCGGCAACAAGCCCCAGTTCGTAAGAGCCGGATATAAATGGGTGCATGATATCCACCTCATCGTCTCCGTACCCGAGTGCAGAGTAGAAAGACCTCGGGGTGTCAGCCTTTAGCCTCTCAAAAGCCTCAATTATTCGATTAGTGTCCATGCCAAAGTGTTACAAATTGTCACGGGTCGAGGTGTCCACGCACCCGCGCGCAAATCCCCCAGCCCCCAGATTCCCCCAATTTCGACAGCGCGCCTTCGTGACTGGGGGAGTGGTCTTGGCGCGATGGTGGCAAAGAGATTTTGACCCCCTACCCCTATCCAATGCTCGTATCATAATAGAATCCTTTGTGCGCCCGTGTACGGAGCCACGGGCGCAAGTCTAAGTCTAATCCAAGTCGGAAAGCGTGACGGCCTGACAACGATACGCGCTGCTGACGTACTTGATGTAGAGGTAGCCGAGGTTGCCGTAGAAATACCAGGCGGTGGTCGCGGTATATTCTGGATCCGAATCCTTGTCGCAGGTCCAGAACAATGCCTTCAGCGACTGTCCTCCGAGCAGCGCCCGGGCGTCATCCAGGCCGGAGAACCGGGCGTCATAGATGTCGATGCATTCCTTCCGCGTCGGGCAGCGGAACGCCAGCTTGTCACCGAACGGATCATCTTCGAGGACAAACTGCGCCGCGGCCTTCTGCGCATCGGCGAAGGTGAATCTCTTGTCGCCGTCAACGAAGTCCTTGGCAAGGAGAAGCGTCTTCAGTCCTTCCCGCTTGATGGCAATGAGCTCCGCCCTGGTCGGATCTTCCTCCTTGCGCCAGTCGTCAATGGTGACCAGCTTCCCGGTGTCCGGGTTTACAATGTAGATTTCCATGGTTGTTGGTTTAATTTGATTGATTGTTTTGATTATTGATTCTCCATTCCTGGATCAGTTTCTTATCCCTGTTACCCTTTGCACGGTTGCAGTCCTCGCAGAGGGACTGAAGGTTTCCCATGTCAAAGAAGTCCCCACATACAGGATACGGGATGATATGGTCCACGACCGCTGCAGCAACGAACCTGCCGGCTTTCCTGCACTGCTCGCAGAGCGGATGATCCATGCGCCAGGCGCGGCTGAGCCTCGTCCATCTCGCGGAGTGGTACAGGTCTGCCGAACGGCTGCGGACATACTTACCGTCATCTTTCTCGCGCCGGCGCTGAGAGTCCCATGCGAGCTTCATCATGGTTTCCGGTATAAGGTTGAACATCTTTGCAGAGCACGGCCTTGTAGTGGTTCGATGCCAGTTTCAAGGTGACACTCTTCCCGCTCGAAGAAACGCAGATCACTTCGGCGGGCCGTCCGTCATATCGGACGATATCATGCGGCTTCATCTCTCCCATTGCGCATGTAATGCTTTCACGATGGAGTCGACAAGAATCGCAATCATCCCGGCCGGGTTGATATCCCCAGTGCAGAACTCAAGTCTCGCCTCAGCACATGACGCCATGATCCAAAGCGTCGACAACGACCAGGCCGGCTCCACGGCGGTTGAGTCCTTGTATATCCTCCAGAAGTCGGCGCATGAGCCCGGCTCGATCATCGCGAGCCGCGTGTTGCCATTGCATGAGCCGCGCCACCGGTACATGTCAGCAGTCTCAGTCTTAACTCCGGAATCACGCAGAAGCGCGCTCTGATCCGGTGTCGTTGCGATATGTTCCTCCATCATAGTCTTCTTCTTAATACGGGCGGAGGACCAAAGTCCCTTTACCTTCATTCACCAGGTCACGGCGCCCGTTTGGATTTAGTTAGGGTTTGTTAGGCCCGTGTGGGGCGATTGTTGCTTCTTCTCTTTCGTTTCCGGACATTCTTCCAGGATGGCCACGTCCCGCGTCGTTCTGCGGTCGTTCACAGGATGCGTGCATTGGGTTGAATAGTGGCCGTCGGCATACTGCATCAGGGAGGCCCATCTGCAGGAACGACACCGGTCCCGGAAAGACTGCCTTGTCACAACACCTCCTTACCAGTTATCCTCGTTCTTATATCCATCCGGCACCCGTTCGCCCCTGCTCCATTGCCTCATGGTCCCGACAAAAGGCACCTGGCGGACCTGCTCGTCAGTCATCCTGTCGAGCGTCTCCTTGCCAAAGGCGGGCTTCAGCCGGTGTGTCTTCCCGTCAACCGGAACCCGGAGGGCGAAGGCCGTGAGCTTCAGCAGGCACGACTCTTCGCCGGGAGCGCAGACGACGGTGCCGGCGGCATCGTCAATGGGGATGCAGACGCAGCGGCGGGTCTCCCTGTTCCCGCGCACATCGGCAATCTTCACCCCTCTCAGCTTCAAGATATCGACTTCGATATTGTAGTTGCAAGATTCCATATCCCTCCTGTACTAATAGTTTTCATACTCTTCCGGACTGATGGTGGGAACGGTCTCCAGCCTCCCGCCCATCTCCATGCCGAACGCATCCAGGAGCGTCTGGCGAGTGAGCTCAGCATGGGAGCAGATCCATTCCTTCATCGGGGCGCTCACCTTGATAATGGACATCGGCACGGAGGCCCCAGAGGTGCCGGAGAACGAGAAGGTCCCGTTCGGGTTGAAGAAGTCCACAAAGGCCGGCGTGCCGGCTTCCCCGAGGGCAATGGACCGCTCATGGAAGAGGCGGACGAATTCCAGATAATTATCGGTTGCCTCCTTCGAGTGCTCACCGCATTCCACCTTCACCCGGCCGGTCCCGAACTCGAAGCGCTTCCAGAGCTCCGCCAGCGCACGCCGTTTCTCCGGTGTATCGAACTTGTTTCCGGCGCGGTCCGACCAGCCGCGGGAGGTGTTGATGGCGATGAACCGCTTCACCTCCGCCGCCGGATCGGCGGCGTTCTTCAAGAAGAAAATTTTATAAAATTCTTGTTTTTCTTCTTGTTGGACCGGGCACGCCTCGCGCGCGCGGTCTGAAGAATAATAATCCTTAGTAATACTATCTATATCCTTATTGGGTGCACTTTCACCACCGATATTTGCGCCTTTCACCACCGATATCGGTGCACTTTCACCACCGTTTTCGATGGTGGTGACGATAGGTGCACTTTCACCACCGTTATTCACCACCGCTTTTCCGCGTTTCTTGAGCGCTGGCGGGCGAATTTCCTCCCCGTTCGACACCCTCTCCAGCAGGGCGTCGTAATTGGTCGAATATTCATTGGTCGGATGACCGCCGTCCACCACCCTGGTGACCTTGTTCAGATACCCGCTTTCAACAAGGTTATCAACCACCTCCTTCGCGCTCCGGATGGAGATGGTGAGCCAGTCGGCGATATACTGGAAGCTGCCGCGGAACATGTGCTTCCCGTCCTTCGAGAAGTTGTGGATCATGGCAAACACCAGGAGTGAGTTGCCAGACAATCCGAGCATCGATATCATCGGTGCCTGGATCACTATGAAGTCAGTCTTCTTCATGTATTTTTCTATAAAACTATATCATGCGCATCGTCTTTGTTTTGCGGCTCTGCCCCCCCCCATGAAGCGGCCGGCGTCTCTTGAAGAACGAGCAGGATACGCCATCCTCGACGAGGCGCCCTCCGAGAAGGCACCCGCTTGTATCCTGGCCATATCTCACATGGTAGAGACATTTGCCGCTGCATATTTTCCAACTCTTTGCCATGCGGTCTTGTTAATAAGGGCCGGAACCGTCGCGGCTGCGACCCTTTTGGTTAGTAGATGTGTTGAGTTTTTTACCGCCTCTGCGGTGTAGCGGGAGGCGGATTCGAACCACCGTCTCCGGGAAGAAATTCAACAAAGCCCCGGCGCTCGACCGTCGAGCTGTCCCGCTGAGGCCCGCCGTCCCCCATCAGCGGACCTGTATCTCATCTTTCCAATTGGACTCCAATTGGACTCCAACCGGAGTCGGATGCTCGATATAGAAGCAGCCCTGGACACCGAAAAGGTCGTTCAGCAGCTGAGCGACCAGCCAGGCCTTGCCGGCGATGACCGTCGCTTCGAAGAAGTATTTCCGGATGAAGGCGTAGTCCTCCTTCCGGAACTCCATGTCATCCGGCGCCTGGTAAACGAGCACGCGGTCCCCCATCTGCGCGCGGATGGTTCCGCCGCTGATCTGGACGCTGTCCGGGTCGCAGCCGATGCGCACCGTCTGGATCTTCCTATCCATTGACATGTGCGAGGCGACCTGCCTCAATGCGAAAGTTTCCATCTCTTCGCTCCTTCTTGTAAAATGTATCGTTCAATACCCTGCAATAGTCTCCATCCATGGCCACGCATTTCCCATGGAAACAGCGGGAGCACCGGAGACACTGGTTACCCCCCCCTATAAGCCTGCTCATCTCAGCAGCCGGAAACGGCACTTTCCGTGCTTATGGTCGTCCACCGGCCCGACGTACCGGGAATATGCATTGACGGCCCAGCGGTTCGACTCCAGGTATTTCCCGGTGTCGCTGGTCCAGTACCACGCCTCATGGAGCGGCTCGCCTCCACACTCCTGCAGGAGCCCGTTGATATAGTCCTTGAAGAAGAGGATTACCAGCCATTCCTCCACCGTCGGCGCCTTTGCCTTTGAAAGGGCATCCACGGCGGCCTTCTTCGCCGCGTCGCCCTCTTCGTCGGCTTCCTTCTTCAGGCGGACGGATATCTTCTGCTTCTCGTCATACTCCATCAGCATCCCGCCGTAGAAATCGTGCAGATCCATGGTCTTCCCGATGAGCGGGATATGTATCCCGGTCCCCTGGATGATATATGGGGCCGAAGCCCCGAGCGATGCCCTCCGTGCCATACTACACCTCCACGGCCTCCCGGGCCTCGATTAAGAGTTTGGATTGCTCCAGGTATCCGCGCTTGTTACGCTTTCCGGTATGGTGTCTCCTTTCTCCAGGAGGCCAAGGATTTCCTCCAGGAGGTCTGGGCCGCCCCATAATTCCTCGCTATCTTCGTCCCGGATTATAAGGTCACCGTTCTTCTCGACAAGATGGAGGAAAGTATAGTGGTAGCTGCCCGTGCGTGCGAATACCCAGCAATCGGACTTGTAGAAGTTCCGGAGGATATCGCAGATGACGCATTCCTGCATCTTCCGCATATCGCCCCACATATCGGTGATCCGGTCCTCGATCTTCCGGAGCGCCGCCGCGGCCTCCGGCGTATCCCGCCGGACGGTATATCTCTTCACATTCATACCTCCACCTCCTTCTTCTCGCAACACTTGTGATAATTCTTCTCATAGGTCCAGGCGCCGGTGACCATGCATGCATTCGTCTCCGGGTTGAAGAAGCGGCATTCCTCGCAGAATCCGAGCCGGCCGTCTTCGATATGCCGGCCTCCCAGCGAGAACATGAGCGACAGCGTGCCCTCCATGGAGCGGATATCCGCCCGGATGGAGTCCCGGATGCGCACCTCAGTCGAGGACGGCGCCGGCGAAGAGAACGGGATGTAACCGGAGATGGTTATCTCCTTCAGTATATCAGCAGCGAGGCGGACGGCCTTCTGGGCGTCGAGACGTCCGTTATTGTCGGACATCTCGGATATGATGGACTGTTTCATTGGCGCGCCTCCTTCCTGATGTTATTGATCAATGCGGACGGGAGGATGGTGAAGATGGCAAGGCCCTTGGCGATTCCGTCTACGGCTCCCGTGGAGACTCCGGCCCAGGAGGATATCTTCCCGGCCGACTGATAGAGGATGAATGAAGTCGCGAGCATAGCAAGCATGATGACGATTTGGATCAAGATTTTGCGTTTCATGGTGATTTGAGATTTGAGTGGATGATTTGAGATTTGATGGGCGGGCACCTGTTACCGGACGTTGTGGAACCAATAGTACAGGATGTCCTTTCCGTAGTAAAACGGCCTCCCGTTCGTGTGGTAGCGCTTCGGAAGGAACGCCGGATCGATAAGCCGGAGCGTGTTCCTGTGGATGCCGAGCTCCTGGGCGGTCCGGGCGATATCGTACCGCCCGTTCCTGGAAACATTTGGAACTTCTGGATTCATGGCTTTGACTTTGATTTGTAGTTTGACTGTTGTTCATTTGAGAAAGGGAGCCGGCCACCAAATACTAAAACCATCACATGAAGAGACTTACTGGACGCGACATCCCGCCGTGCTTTGTCCCGGCTCCCTATATCCTATTGCGTCCGGTGGATGCAGGCGCCGTTGATGGTCTTGTGGACCGAGAACGCCATGCCCTCCGGCAGCACCTTCGCAATCTTGTGAACCTGGGCCCGGATATTCCCGATATCGTTCTCCGACGTGGGGATAACCACCTGCCCGCCTACCTCCAGCGACCCCATCGTCTTGATGTAGTCAATCTCTCGCTCTTTGTAGAAAATTCCCATATTTTTATTACCTTTGGTTATAACTTACGGCAACAAAAATACAGATAATTATGGTAATTCCAAAACTTTTTGACAAAAAATTCAGTTAACACCGATGCGCCATGACACCAGCCGAAAGATTAAACGAGGTACTTAGGTACACGAAAACCAATGTAAAAACGCTCTCTGAGCGCTTAGGATACGCGAGGCCGCAAGGCCTTTACGACGTGGCCGCTGGGAGAACAAAATCAATCTCCTATGATCTCGCCCGTAAAATAATTACGGCATACCCGGAATTCCGAAACGAGTGGCTTGTGATAGGGGAAGGGAAAATGCTGAAAGATATTCCATCAGAATCCGCCAGTCCGGTCGAGCAAATGACATTTTCTGGCGAGGCAATGAAAATTTTTATTAACATGAGTGAGACCATAAGTCGCCAGGAAGAGAATATCTCAAAACTTACCGATATGGTAAACCGCCTCACTGGAGGGCAGGACGCCCCCCAAAAAGAACTTGCAGGATAATTAAACTACACCCAAAGAGAACATGATGCTTATCTCGCTACTCTTGTCAGTCACGCTCACCGTGTCGCCAGACATTGAACCCAAGAATGGAAATGACGGCTGTATTATATTCACGGAGTTTGAGACCATCCAAGATGCTATGACTTATGTCATCCAGGATGTCCTGCTCCCGCGCCGTATTATTCCGCTTCGCTATGACGCGGAGTATGGAATTCTTGTATCCGAGAGAACGTATTACAAGGGGAACTTTAATTGCGATTTTATCCTTGCTTTCAAAATGGACAATGGAAGGGTTCAAATTGATTTCTATAGTAGGGATTATGGTTATAGCCAAACAACCGCATCTATGCCTACCTCGTATAATTATTACAATGATAAAGCAATGAAGGGCTCTCCGGCGGCAGCGTTTTGGCAGCTATTCTCGGGCATAGTTGCCGACATCCCGTCGCTTTCCATTCATTACTATACAAGTAATAGAACAAATAACAACTGAATGAATAATATAGCCAACAGTTATAACCGTAGTTTATAACCGCCGGAAATTTGTACAAAGTTTGTACATCCAGGAACAGCGCTTTTGTAGGGGATTGATTATCTTTGCATTGCGCGGAAAGTTTACACGCCTGGAAAGCGTGTGTACCCTAAAAGGGTATCGCGAGTTCGAATCTCGCTCTCTCCGCTTACAAATGCTTGATAGTCAGCATTTGACAAATTGGTGCGAATTCCTGATGCGCTCAAAAAAAATCGGGAGTTCGCACTTTTTTGCACAAAATATGCACAAATCCAGCCACTTTGGTTTGTACAAAGTTTGTACATTTTGCGCGGCTCCGCAAAACGTCAAACCATGATTATCACAAGACCCTACCTCGACAACCGGAGGACGCCAGCCGGAAAGCCGGCACCCATCAAAATCTCACTCACCTTCAAAAAAGACGTCGCCTACCTTTCGACCGGCATCAAAATTCCCGAAGGGCTCTGGAGTAAGGAATCGCTCATGATCCGGAGCAAGAGCCGGCAGGCCGAACTGTCAGACCTCCACGCCAGGATTGACCGGATCCTGTTCGACCTCCAGGAAAAGGGAGCGCTCGATGGTTTGACCATGCGGGAGGTCCGGGATATTGTCGCCGACAAGATGACACCGCGGAAGGCCAGGGGAAAGAAGTTCCTCGCCTGCATGCAGGCATTCGCGGAGTCGAGGAAGAAGAAAAGGACCCGGGAAATCTACCGGGCCACCATCAATAAGATTATCGCGTTCCAGGAGCGCCCGGAAATGCTCGACTTCAAGGATATCACCCTGGGGTGGCTGGACCGCTTCGACTCGTTCCTTTCCATCACGGCCCCGAAGAAGAATGCCAGGAACGTCCACCTCCGGAACATCCGGGCCGTTTTCAATGATGCACTGAAGAGGGATCCGACCATCAACTATCCGTTCCGGCAGGCGAGGATCCGCCCGGAGAAAACCGCGAAGAAGTCCCTGACGGCCGCGCAGCTGCGGACGCTCTTCAACGCGGAACTCCCCCAGTGGCAGAAGAGGTACGTCGACTTCTTCCAGATGGCGTTCCTCCTGATCGGGATCAACACCGAAGACCTTGTCCATGCCTCGGAAATCGTCGGCGGCCGCCTCATATACCAGCGCGCGAAGACCTACATGGCATACACCATCAAAGTGGAAGAAGAATGCATGGCGATCATAGACCGGCACAGGGGGCAGGAACACCTTCTCGATGTCCTTGACACCTATTCCTCCACGCACACCTGGACGTCGAAGATTGACCGGGAGTTGAAAACCATCTGCGCCGGCATCGGTCTTCCAAGGATTTCGATGAACTGGGCACGGCACAGCTGGGCGACCATCGCATCCGAACTGGACATCCCGAAGGAAACCGTCGCAGCGTCCATGGGCCACTCATCCAACACCGTCACGGACATCTATATCAATTTTGATATCGGGAAGATTGACAGGGCTAACAGGAAGGTCATCGACTATGTGCTGTACAACAAGAAAGACGCGGATATCTATGAGATGATCCGCGCCATGAACGAGCGCCTGATGAAGCAGGATGCCGTTACGGGATAAAAGGCCAGACGAGCAGGCCCACGACCCAATAGGCCGCGGACACCCACCATTTCTGCGGGTAATTCAGGTCGCAGTCCTTCGTGCGCCCAGGCTCGATTCCGACCATGTAGCAGAAGTTATGGGTGGCCCATTCCCGGCAGAGGGAGCTGTCCGAACGCAGGAAAACCTCGCACTCCGTCTGGTGCCGCACCCGGATGGGGTCCAGTTCCTTCCGGAAGTCATCCTTCGACACCAGGTAGGAATCCACCAGGTGGAGGTTATTCCTCGATATCGTGTACTCCACCATCCTCTTCTTCCTCCATGGATTCCAGCTGGGCGATGTCGGCCTCGATCTGGTTGATCTCATCCCGCCAGGCCTGGCGCTGTGCGTGAAGCTCATCGATGTCGTATGGCAGGTTGGCCTTCGCGACGCCACGGGCCTTGTCCTCGGCGCATTTGATTACCTTGTAGTCGGAGCCGGAGAGAAGGTTCTGGAGGTCCTTCTTCCGGGTGTGCAGCTCACTACGCAGCACGGCTTTTTGTTCTTCTTTCATTTTTCTTCTTGAGTTTAAGGTGATACTTCTTATCCATACGGGTGCGCCAGGAATGCTCCGGGCGGCTGACGATGCAAAGACGCTTCTCATCCCACTCGACAAACTCGCTCCATGGAATCCCGACGGAATTCCATAGGCCCCGCGTCCGGCCGTAATCGGTCCGGTTCTTCGTGAGGCCGGTGTAGCTGTTAACCGATGAGATAAGGTCGTCGATGGCGGACTCCTTGACTCGGACTTGATTCAGCTCGTCAATCCGAAGGAGCGCCTGATTGTAGGTTTTGTCGTTAAGATGGATCCGGTTCGGCTTGATGTGGCTTCCGAGGAACTCCACGCCGTGCTCGTAAGGCTGGTCATAGAATTTCTTCTCGTTGAGCCGGATGCCCTTCCGGGCCAGCCGGACGCGGAGCTCCGGGATGAGCCCGAGGGCGTACTGGTGAAGATGCTCCGGAACGACGATGACAATATCATCCACGAAACATACGACCAGGAGACCGCACTCCTCCGTAAGCCAGATGATTTCGTCGTTGATGTATAGGCCCATTGCGGTCTGCCAGTTAAGCCGGCCGATAGCTGCGCCCTGGCCTTCCGGCTTCGTCAGAAGTGATTTGTCCGGATCTATGTGCTCTCGCCACAGCCAGCGCGGGGTGCGGAGCTCACAGTGGGCTGCAGGATTGCAGTGAACAGCCACCATCGTGAGCCACTTGAGATAATCCTTGTCGTCGCGGTCGGAAAGGTCAATGACGCGATCGATGCATTCCTCCGCATAGTCCCAGAGGGCGCTGGGAAAATAGCCATGGATATCCATCTTGATAATCCGGCACGGCTTCGTGTAGCCCTCTGATGCGGTATAGATGTGCTCGATAAGCTGATTGATGGCCGCCTGGGCTCCCATGCCCTCGCGGTTATTGAAAGAGAATGGCGAAAGCACCTTCTCTGCGAGCGGGATGACCACCTCACAGATTTCGTGGTCGATGATGCGGCCCCGGAACTCCGTGGCCATAATCTCGCGCCACTTCGGGATGGAAGTGAGGAAGGCATAGTTGTGGCGGATGCGGAGCGTGCGTTCCTTCCGCTCGCGAAAGTCCCGGACAAGATTGGCGGACCATGACATCTCATAGACCATTGCGTCCCGTCCGTACCGCTTGTTCTCACGGGTATCAAAGTAGATATCCGTAAGATGAGCGAACCGCTCCGCATCCTTCATCATATCGTAGCGTATAAAGACATTTTCGTAAATTCGTGACGGCCTGACAACGATTCGCGTTGTTGACGTTGTTGTTGTTGAGGTTGCCGTTGGTGCCGTTGAAATTCCAGGCGTTGTTCGCGTTATTCCGGCGAGCAAACCAGCGGTTGACGGTATCAGGGCAATGTCTGATGCTGGTATAAATGATACCCTGCCCCCTTTTACTCATAGTCGCCGACGGGATCGCCCCAATCAATGGTGCCCTGGTCCCGCTCCTGACGCTGAGCCGACTGAGAATTGTTCCACTTCATGATGCCTTCCTCGATCCGCTCCATCCGCATGGCAATCGGCAGCTTGAATTCGTCCCGGAGAATCCCCTGCTGGCAGCAGATCTCCAGCGCGGATTGCAGATGCCCGTACCATCCAATCATCTCGCCGATATGTTCCGCCCGCCTGGACGGACAGTAGTAGGCGATGTAATACTCCCGGATGATGGCATAGGCGGCGCGCCTCATCTCAGCACCAGCCCCATCAATCCTGTCAATCTTGTGCATGCGCTGGAGTGCAGGATGAATGAAGCGGAGCATCTCCTTGACTTCCGCCGGGATGCTTATGAATGAGTCGCGCCTTGCCTTGTTACCTCTTGCCATGATAAGTGTTTAAGGGTACGAGGCGGGCCGACGGAGCGGCCCGCCAAGATTAAGTTTAATCCAAGTCGGAAAGCGTGACGGCCTGACAACGAAGCGCGTAGTTGACGGTGCCGTTGCTGAGGGTGCCGTAGGTGCCGTAGAAATACCAGGCGTAGCTCGCGTTATACCGGCGAGCAAACCAGCGGTTGACGTTGTTTGCAATTATCGTCGTTCCCATGCGGCGCTGGGCCTCCTGCATCTTCGGGAGTACGTCGTCCCGCAGATACTCATCGTCGATATCGGAGAGGTGCCACCGGCCCTGGGCATACTTCCCGGAGCCATAGCCGACGCCAGCCGCGGAGTGGAGGGCCGGGAACTTCCAGGATGCGGTCCCGTCCTTCTTCGCGAAGGTGGCACTGCCGTAGCGGCGCGTCATCTCATCCGCGTCGATGAGATTGAAGACTCCGTATGCCGGCTGCGGCCGCATGAGCATGTTCTGCTCCACATAGGTGCGGTAATCGCCGTAGGTCTCCCGGAGCGTGGCACAATACTGCGAAGTCTCGAATGCGGTCTTGTTGACGATGTCAACGGCACGGATTCCGACGTTCGCGCTCGGGGTAGCCCCGCTGACGGAATAATAGGCGTAGAACTTCTCGAAGTTCATTCCGGCGTAATAGGTCGAGGTGCCGTTCTTCCGAAGGAGCGCGGAGCTCGCCGGCATGTCTCCCCAGACGGAGAGGGCCATCGTGCAGCCGACAAGCGCGTGGGTGCTGTCGGAGCACTGGTACTGCTGGTACGCACCATTGAAGTCGCACTGGACGATAATCTGCGTACCGTCGGAGTCAACCTTGTTGCCATTGGCGTCGGCCAGGAAGGCCCAGTACCCGTGGTTGGCATAGCCGACGTTGCCGGTATTGCCGGCGGCATCCAGGGCCGCATTGATTTCCGCGGCGGAGGTGGCATTGATTTCGGCGGAGGTGAGTTCGACCTCAATGCCGACAAAATTGGCATAGTCGCCCTTCATCTTCAGCCAGAACTTGATGGTCGTGGCGGAGATGGCCGTGATGGCATACTGCCAGCATCCGAGCCACTGATAGGTCGCCGTGGGGAAGGCCTTGTCCAGGACCTTGAACCGGCGCCCCTTGCGCCCGAAGGCATAGCCGACATGCGTCCATGCCGGATCAATGAGGTTCTTCTGGATGGTGTCGAAACGCACGAAGCGCTCCTTTCCGTTCGCATCGAGGAAGACGGCATCGCCGTCGCCGGGAACCGGCACGACGACATTCACGCCGTCAATCTTCACCTCGTTGTCCTGCGTGATCTGAGCGACACGCGACTCCGAGGTCGGGAGTCCCGCCGCGGCATAGGCGGCGTCGTTGGGGTATTGCTTAATCATAGCGCTGTGTTATTACGGTTAATTCAAAACAGTCCATCCGGAGGTGTCGGAGGTCACGGCTGTGGCGATGTAGACCTTCTTCGGGGAACTCCCGTCGATGTAGAGCTGCCCGACGAAGCGCGGGGCTCCGGACCAGAGGCCGTACTTGACGTTATCCCAATTGTCCGGAACGGTCGTGGAGGCCGGTGCGCCGGCGGTCGCGGAGGTGAGGATCCGCGGAATCCCCAGCTGGAAGTATTCGTCCGTGTCGACCTTCTTCGCGGCAATCTCCAGGGAGCGCTCCGCGGAAAGAAGGGCAGCCTCCAGGGTGGCAATGCGCTTGTGCAGGGAGGCGAAGGCCTCAGCGATGACCGGCACGGTGGAATTGTCAATCTTCGACAGGAGCTGCACCAGCGCATCCGGGATTCCCTGGGCGTACTG
>Ga0265298_10005252_pt1 | contig 16330 bp, 14 predicted proteins | sample AusTroGonzalo_MG_3_FD_193486 | JGI IMG/M metagenome (GOLD analysis project Ga0265298, IMG submission 193486) | Bovine rumen microbial communities from tropical cattle in Woodstock, Queensland, Australia - Gonzalo_01 | ecosystem: Host-associated > Mammals > Digestive system > Stomach > Rumen ... | reverse complement strand
TTCTTGCCACAATCTGTATGGAAGGGTGGAAACATGCCTACACTCTTGGGTATCTCCCGTCCGAACAACTGTTCCAGCAGTTTGTGTAGCTCTTCAGGAGTATGATACTTGTTGTTGATCTCCGCTGTTATTTGCAATGCATCTTGCGATAACTGGTGAAACATCATGTGAATGGGCGAGTTGCCATCAATGGGCTCGCCCTTCTTCATATATTCTCTGAATTCTTGTATTGTCATCATCTGCATTACTTCAGATTCTCACGATAGAAATGCTCTATCTTATCAAATGGAATTACACCTGCACGATTGTCATATAGATCGGTATGTACAGCACCTTGAACAATATACAGCTCTTTGTTGCCCTCGACAAAGCTGAAATTCTTGCCAGGTTCCTGCTGAGTAGGGATTTCAACCGTCTTGCCAGTCATCTTCTGGAAAGCCGTCTCGCTGAAGTAGCGGCTGTGGGCCAAACCGCCGTGGATAAGTAGTACTGGGTTGCTGATTTCGTTGGCATAGCAAAGCATGGGCTGGTTGAGGAATGATTGTGTGCCAATGAGGTTCCAACCTACAGTTGAGCCACCACTGCGGGGGTGATAGCCACGAGGGGTACTGTAGAAATCTGCGTAGTCTTTGAGGAACTGTGGAGCCGCAGTAGGCAAATCCTCTGGCTTTGGTACACCACCTTGCTGACCATAGTCACCTGTACGTGCAATCTGCGTACGAGCCTCTGCTAAAGCCTTACGCTGCTTGTCTCGGAACTCCTTCGAGTCCTCAGCATCGTTGTAGTTATTCGAAATCTGACGACTCATGTCGTACATGGTTGATGCCACAGTAGCTTTGATGCGTGGATCAAGAGCTGCCGCATTGACAGCCATACCACCGAAGCCGCAGATGCCGATGATGCCTATCTTCTCAGGGTCGACATTGTCTTGTATGGAGAGGAAATCAACAGCTGCAAGGAAGTCCTCGGTGTTGATGTCTGGTGAGGCCGTGCGGCGAGGTTCACCAGCGCTCTCACCTGTATAGCTGGGGTCGAAGGCAATGGTCAGGAAACCACGCTCTGCCATCGTCTGGGCATATAAACCGCTTACTTGTTCCTTTACAGCTCCAAACGGACCACTTACTGCAATAGCAGCCAGCTTGCCAGTGGCATCCTTGGGGGTGTACATATCGGCAGCCAATTCTATGCCATAGCGGTTCTTAAACGTGACCTTCTTGTGGTCAACCTTGTCGCTCTGTGGGAATACCTTGTCCCACTCCTGGGTCAATGTCAATGTAGTACTCATATCTTTAATGTTTTGATTATTCTCTTTCGTTGTACAGGCAACGAGCATAAAGTTCATCAAGACTACGGCTAAAAATACCTTCTTCATATAATTACCTTTTTACTGTTCTTTATGTAGGCGGACATTTCAGATACCAGTTGTGTTGCTGAGCGAAAGTTTGACGCTGATATTGCTCTCGCCGGCCTTGAGAAACGTGCGCAATTCACTCTCTGACAGACCGTCAATTTTCCCCAAGCGGGTGTAGCTCCACGAGTTCGTGCCGTAGAAGATGCAGATATTCGAACCGTTGTAGAGAATCACATCGCCCGGCCGTGCATTAATCTGTTCGTTACTCGTGGGCAGTGAGAAACCCAATGCTCCCCAAATCTCAAAGCCACCGCTGCTGTTCAGCGTCACGGTGATGGGAGCCTGCTGCAACTTAGAAACCAACTCCTGAGTGGCAGCATTATCCACAAGCGTCACTGGCTGTGTTTGTCCGTCGATAGTGATATACATCTTGCTCATTGTAGTTTGTTTTTCTGCGAAGTTCAACGTCGTCAGCCAGTCACGAATCAGCGATTCACGGTTGCTGTGGTTGCTGGCATTGATCCACAGTGCATCGCCCATCCAAGTGACGTTCTTCACCAGTCGCTCCGCATCAGCCACAACTTCACTGATGCCACTGCTGTGACTCGACACGATGAGCGCTACGTGCTTTCCCGCCATCTGAGCACCATAATTAAATAGGTACGTCTGCATGATGGCTGCCATCTGGCTCCACCACAGGGGTGTGACGATGATGATGTTTTGGTACTGCGAGAGGTCGGTGATTCTCACGGGGTCGATGGCTGGATAACTTGATGCATCGTTAGGCGCAGCCTTGATGGCATTCAGCAGCGCCGTGCCAATGGCATAGTTGTTCGCCTCGTACTTCTGCGTCTTGTCAGCAGGTTCAATTCGCATCACGTCCGCCTGTATCTGGCTCGTCAGAGAGGACACTATTTCGTGACAATTATTCGTGTAACTGTAGTACACCACCAGCGTCTTGCCCAAATCATTCGACTGGTTGTCAGAGGGTGTAGTTGCTGGTTCTGGCACCTCTGGTGTTGAAGGAGGTGTAACCACTGGTTCATTTTTCTCGTCATTTCCACAGGCACTGGTTGTCAGTGCCATTGTCAGGCTCATCATTAAGCACAGTAAATTCTTCAAGTTCTTTTTGTTTTTAATTCCTTTGCAAAGATACAACTAATATGTTAGCCTGCCATTACCTAAATCATGGTTTCGCCTACCATTTTTACGGATTGTAATACAACTTAATTCTTTTTACGTTATCTTTGCATAAAGTATACCAGAACGAGATGAAGAAGATAGTGTTTCTACATGGGTTCTATGCCAGCGGGCAGTGCGTGCCAGCCTTGGCATTGCACGATGCTTTCGAGGGTCGTGCGAAGGTGATTACGCCCGACCTACCCATGCACCCTAAGGATGCATTGTCTTTCATTCGTGAGCTGATAGACCATGAGAAGCCCGATCTATTGATAGGCAATAGTTGTGGCTCATTCTATGCACAGATGGTGGCTCCTGTGGCGGGTATTCCTGCGTTGCTGGGCAATCCCCATTTCCAAATGACGGCATTCCTCCAGACCAGGCTAGGGGAGCATCAGTACAAATCGCCACGAAAAGACGGCAAGCAGCATTTCATAATCGATGAAGCTCTGATTGCCGAGTTTGCCGAGATGGAGGCCATTCAGTTCAATAACTGCAGTCCATATTTTATAGACCGCATCTGGGGCTTGTTTGGCGATAATGATACCTTAGCTCACTTTGAACCGCTCTTCTTGCGGCATTATACCCATTCGTTTCACTTCCCGGGTAATCATACCCCCACAGCAGAGGAAGTACACCAATGGTATGTGCCATTGGCAGAGCAGCTGCTGCAATTGTATGTTTAGAAACTCAGCCTGGTAGTCAGCTCTACTGTAAACGGACGAATAAAAGTACCTGCCATCACGTAGTTCTTATAGGGCGTGGGGTCGGTAATCAAATCTGCAGAGGCAATTGAACCGCTTGCTCCTTTCTGGTTCAGGATGTTCACCACACTAAGTGCGAAGTTTACATGATTATTGAGTTTATAATCCACACCACCGAAGGTTTCCCAACGTCCATTGAAATAGAGCGAATTGGTCTTGTTGATGTACTGCCTTGAGAAGTAGCGGGCACTGAGCCAGATGCGCCATTTGTTAAAACTGTAGCTTGGTTCAATCTCCAATTCTGTCTTCGAGAGAGCTGTAATATTGTTGTTGCTGAAGTCGTGTTCTTCAGTTACACCATCACTGAAAGTGGGAGTGAGTTTGAAGTTCTTATACTGAGGGTTACGCATCGTGAACATAACGTGTATATTCAGTCCTTTCAGTGGAGTAATCACAGCATCTGTCAGCCAGCCCAAGGTAGCTAGGTCGTAGTAAGTAAACATGGTTATATTTTCCTCCTGTCCTGCTTTCATGTCACCCACATCCTTCGTCAGAATATGACTGAATTGGGGGCGCTCCTGGGCGTTCTTCTGCTCTATGTAGGTAATCTGTGAGGTAAGGTCTATCCAACTATTCTTCCAGTAGATACCCCCACGGAAATAGTTGGCAGTAATGCCCTTCTGCGACGGATAGATATAGGTGCCGTAGTGAAATATCTGTGAGTGTATGGTAGCACTGTTATACTCAGCCTGCAGGCCAAAACCATTCAGCAGTGCCAGTCGGGCACTCACTAAATAAGAGTGGTTGAAATGACTATCGCTGAACTTGTTGAGTATCACACCTGGATCTTTCAGAGAGAAACCTGTATGGCGTGCATTCGCCTCAGTCACATCGTTGGCTGCACGTCCACGTACATTGATGTATTCCAGTCGCAAACCTGCTTTAAGCCACAGGCGGTTACTCACGTTCCACTCGTCGCTGGCAAAGGCAAAAAGTTTGTGCTCATGACCTTTGTAATATTCCGCGTAGCTGTTGTAAGCACGCCCGCTCTGTCCATTCAGATAGAGCAACTTAGGGTCTTTCTTCACCTCATGTGACATCATCCACATGGATGTTTCCGTACCACCGTGGTTCAGCCAGTAGTCAGCCTCCACCAGCCAATGGTGCCGTCTGTTGGCACTATGTCCTGTTAATTCTGCGTTGGTCATCCAACTTTCCTCAAAGGCGTTGAAGTGCAGGTAGCGTCTGTTCTGTACCAAGCCTTCGTATGGGGTGCCGTCTGCATAGGTAAAACCTGCATCGGCAGTGGCTTTGGTCACACCTGATATGCTGGGGTTGGCACGGTAGCTGTGTCCGTTCTTGTACTTGCTATGAACCGCCAGTTTCATGCCATTGTCAAACTGGTAGTCCAGCACGAAGTTCACGTTGTGTATCTTGTCGGTGTTGGCAGCGTCAACATGCTGCTCCATCATCTGGCCTGTAGCGACATCAAGAAACTGGATGTAGGTATCCGCAGGGCGATAGCTGTCGTACCCCAGCTCGAATCCGTCGAGCTCTTTCACACTGCCATCACCTACGAAGATAAACGGACCGAAGTTCTCGATGTGATTCATGAATCTGGAGTATTGGTAGATAAGTCCCATCTTACCTTTTCCGTTGGCAAAAGTCTTCGAGATACTTCCTTTATAGAACTGTGTTCGCTCCATCAAGTAGCTCATCGCCATGCGGTTGCTTCCAGGGTCAAAGTTTTGATAAGTACCTATGCTGATGCCCCAGCCCTTACCTATAGGGGTAGAGATATTGGCATCTACGGCCTGCCTACCAAACTGATTTAACGTATAGTTCAGCTTCCCTTCAAACTTGTCACCAGCCAACTTCGACTTGCTATCTACGCTATAGCTGATGATGCCATACTTCAGCACCATATCCTGCGGACTCATGGTGGCTGTGCTTTCGTGGCTCACACCGCTGTGCCAGCTCTTATAAGGATATAGCTGGTAATTATAGTAGCTCACGGGCAGTCCGTCTTCATAGATATAAGCATTGCCGCTGATGGGCAGTCCTAACGATATCTGGCGAGGTTGTGAGGCCGATGCTGCATTCATCAGCAAGTCTCGATTGCTGCCTTCGCCCGTTGTTGTTTGAGTACTATCGCTCTTTGTTACTTGAGCTTGAGCACCGATGGTTATAGCCATCACCATGAAAATGGTGTAAAGTGTCCTTGCTGTCATCATTTCTTTTTCCGTTTTGATTTCAACTGCAAAGTTAGCGTTTTCCTACCTACCATCAATAATCTTTTTTACAGAAGTATTTACCATTTTTACGGAAACGGCTTTTAATTTGCCTCATCATAATTATACACCTCTTAATTTGTTTGGCTTTAGAATTTGATTCTGGTTGAGAACTCCACCGTGAACGGACGAATGTAGGTGCCACTTGTGAGGTAATTCTTGAATGGAGTAGGGTCGGTGGCAAGACTGGCTTCCTGTATGCCGGCACTGGCTCCCTTCTCATTCAGGAAGTTAATCACGTTTATACCGAATGACACTTTTTCGCTCAGATTAAAGTCAACGCCACCAAAGGTTTCCCAACGAGGATTAAAGTAGAGTGAGTTGGTGATGTTGATATACTGACGGCTGTAGTAGCGGGCACTTGCCCAGAAGCGCCATTTGTCGATGGTGTAAGAAGGCTCTAACTCTATCTCTACACTGCTGATGGCAGTCACTTTCTTGTCACTGAAATCGTAGCTCTCGCTATAGCCGTCGCTGAACACTGGTTCGAACTTATAGTCACGATAGCGAGGTGCGCGCAGATTCAACAATCCATGAAATGAGAAACCCTTGAACGGAGTAAGAACTATGTCAGTAGTCCACCCTATGGCATCGATATTATAGAATGAAGGGATATACACCGTTTCCTGATACCCTTCAGGATAACCACCGGCATCTTTTGTGAGCGTATGAGTCCACAGGGAGTTCACGAAATTGTTCTTTTGCAGCAGATAGGTAAAGAGCGACTGCATGTCAATCCAGGAGTTACGATAATTAATGCCTGCACGGAACATATAGTTGCTTTTCACGTCAGTAACTGGCGACATAGCTGTTCCATACTCTGTCAACTCTGGACGGCGATAGGTGGCTAAAGCATCGGCTTGCAATGCAAATTTAGGCGTTATGCGGTAATAGCCTGTCAAAGTAGCTGCTGTGTTTATCCAGTTTTCATTAATGTCGTTTGGGGTCACGCCAGACTTCAGCAAGCTCCAATCTGCAGTACGGGTGTTGTTCGTGGCACCATCCACATTGTTGGCTGCCTTACCCGTCACATTCATATATTCCAGTCGCATACCACCAGTAAGAGTAAGTCGAGAATTAGGCTTCCATTGGTCGCGAGCATAGATGGCCAGCTTGGTCTCGTTGCCCTTGAAATAATTGGAACCTGTATTAAATACCCAATAATCCTGTCCATTGAAATACAGTTGTTCAGGATCTTTACTTGCTTCATGAGCAAAATTGCCAGTAAAAGTGCTCTGACTGGTGTGGTCGAACCAAGCGTCTGCAGCCACAAACCAGTCGTGATTGCCATTTTGGCTTTTGCCTCGCAACTCAATGGTGGTCATCCAGTCGCTGTCGGTGGTGTCATAATTGCTGTAGAAACGGCTTTGTACATTACCAGAATAGGGAGTGCCATCGGGATAAGTGTAACCCTGCTCTTCTGTTACTTGACTTATTGAGCCAAGCATGAGGTTTGCAATATCAGTATGGATGGTTTTCAATCGACTGCGAACATCCAGTTCGTTGCCATTGTCAAACTTATAGGTTAGGTTGAATGTAACCATGTGTGACTTTGTGGCTCCATCATCTGTGAGGTTTCGGGTTTTTGTCTTACCATCAATTGGGTCGATATAGGTATAGTTTTTCATGCCTGGCAGATACTGGTCATGTCCCAAATCAAATCCTTCGAACTCTTTTACGCTGCCATCGCCCACAAATACAAACGGTCCGTAAGGGTCTGTCATCGTCAAGGTGTTCATGTAGTTATAGGTTAGCGAAGCACGACCATTTACCCCCAGCGATTTGGATACAGCTGCTTTATAGTACTGAATACGCTCCTGCAAATAGCTGCGGTCGAGGTGATTGGAGCCACGGTCGAAATTCTGATAGGTGTTGAGGTTGAAGCCCCATCCATTACCGAGAGGCGCTCCAACGTTTAGATCCACCTGATGCTGACCATATTGGTTGAGGGAGTAGTTGATGCCTCCGCTAAGTCGGTCGGCAGTTACTTTGGAAGTGGTACTGGGGAAATAGCCAATGATACCCACACGCAAGGCACTCTCATCAAGTGTGGAGAGAGACATGCTCTCGGTATTCAGACCGTTATGCCAGGACCAGTGGCCAGGGAAGAAGCCAAGATAGAACGATACGGGCAGACCGTCTTCAAAGATAGCAGAACCACTGCTGGGCACACCTAATGAGATGGTGCGTGGTTGTGTGGCAGAAGAGGCGTTGAGCATCACATTCTGGTTGCTTCGACGCGTCTCTTGGATACTGTCGTTAGATACTTGTTGAGCTTGAATGGCGAACGTTGTTGCCATCAAATACAATCCGATTAAGTTGAGTCTTCTGTTTATCTTCATAGCGTTACTTGTTTTTCTGGTGCAAAATTAGTGGGCTTACATGAGCTAACAGTAACATAATTTGCCGTTATTTTTACCAAAAAAACTATAAATGCATTTTTTTGACTATCTTTGCAACAGAATGGACGGATTTGAACATATTATCATAGATGATACGCTGAAGAGATTTGGCGACAAAGAGCTGATCGATTACACATGTCACGCCTATTGTCATCAAGGGTACAGCACCTTTGATTATAATGGGCGTTCACATCGGTTCGAGGCTGGCAATTGCCTGATCCTTCCTCGCAGCTACTCCAGTTTCGCTACAAACCTATATGAAAGCGATGATTTCAAGTCGGATGTCGTATATGTCACATCGTCATTCAATGCCATCTGTCTGCCGACGAGCAACTACGCCATCAAAGGACATCTCTCGCTATACAATAATCCCGTCATGCGCTTGAAGCCCGATCAGCAAACCGTGTGTGCAGACAATTTCGCTTACATCAGGTGGCGATTCTCACAGACTCAACACCTCTTCCGTCACGATGCACTCGTCAATGCCATACAGCGGATGATCATTGACTTCTACGACTTTCACGCCTTACTTGAAGGTGATGACAAGATCTCTTCACAGAATCAGCAGTTGATGCGTCAGTTCATTGACATGTTGGAGAGTGCCGAGTATCGCCAGCATCGTGAGTTGAGCTATTATGCAGACAAGCTTTGTGTAACGCCCAAGTATCTCTCTGAGGTGTCGAAGAAAATTAGCGGATTACCCGCCAATTATTGGATAACCCGCTATACTTCGCTTGAAATAAGCCGACTTTTACGCGACCACTCGCTGTCATTTACCGATATCAGCGACATGTTCGGATTTTCCTCCCTCTCTCACTTTAGCCGTTATGTTCAGAATAACCTGGGAGCGAAGCCTTCTGAGTTCAGGGAGTGAAGTTGTTGTCGGTCATAATAAAATGATTCAATTATTCTTCGGCATCAGCGACATGCCGATGAGCGTCTTGTTGGTGAAGAATCCGTTCTTGCCCTCGGCCAGCGGTCCCCTACAACTGAGGAAGTACGCAAATGGTATGATGGTTGTTTCAACTACAGTTCCTTTCCTAACTGATAAGCTTGTTCTCCATAGTCGGTGCGGCGGATGGAACCTGCTGTCCATACACCAGGAGCGATAACCATTCCTACGTCTTCCCATCCCATATAATCGGCTATAGTACGATAGTGAGCAGTCATGGCTTCTGCATCCTTTTGGGAGCTGTTAGCATAGGCCATCAAAAAGGCAGTCTTCTTGGGTACATGCAGTTTACCATTGATGGCATAGAAACGATCAATAGCCATCTTCAGTTGTGACGAGAAACCAAAGTAGTACATGGGAGAACAGAAAACTACCATATCAGCCTCCAAGAGTTTTGGGCGCAGAATAGTAGAGAAATCATCCTTCTGCACGCATGGGCCATCCATTCCACAGCGGTTGCATGCTGTACATGGATTGATGCGGCGAAAGGCACAATCAAATCTATAAACTTCATGTCCTGCCTCTGTGGCACCTTTTATAAATTGCTCAGCCATGTAGTTGGTGTTTCCGTTCTGGCGTGGACTTCCTGTCATAATCACTATTTTCATCTTTGCTTGCTGTTTTTTTGTTAAGTTAATGATGGACGAAGCCAGCACATCCGATGAACTGCTGGCCGCTGCCATACCTGCTCCTAAAAGCAATGTATTCTTAAAAAATTGCCTACGTCTCATTTTAAATAGTTAGTATGTAATTAGTTCCCATTTGAAAATTCAAAATCCGTCACCTTTTCATATTGAATGGCATGCTGTTTTTCGTTCTTCTCACTGATAGTCATGCACACACAAGCTTTGTTTTCGGTAGCTCCATTCCAGTGTTTTACATTGGGCTTGGTTACTACCACATCGCCTTTCTTAAGTAATTGCCTGGGATGTCCCTCTTCTTGATAATAGGCCTCTCCATCCAGTATCATTAGAGTCTGCTCAGCATCGGGATGAATGTGCCATGAGTTTCTTGCCCCTTTGGTAAACAGAAAACTGTACACCATATTGTTGCCTGAGTTCTTGTTCATACCCACATAGACATCCCCGGTGTTAGTGGTAGTAGGCCCCTTACTGGTTATGGGGAATGTAATTGAGACCCCTTGCTGTGCAGCTATATTGCGAATCTCATTCTCATCTAGATTCTGTGCCATAAGGCTTGTTGTACAAATCATTGTGACCAAACTGACAATTATATTCCTCATATTTTTTTGCTTGAAGATTTATTTCACTTTGCAAAGGTACAGCTATTTATGATGGATCCGTTACATTTATTACGGATTGATTTACCAATATTACGGATAGTGCCGTTATGCTAGCAGATTCTTCTGATAATCTGTGGGGGAAATTCCCTCAATCTTCTTGAACAGTCGGCTTAAGTGCTGGGGAAAATCAAAGCCCAACTGAAAGGCAGTTTCTGAGATTGATACACCATTTAGTAGCAGTTGCTTCGCCTTGGCAATAACAAAGCGATGGATGTAGTTGATAGCAGAACTGCCAGTGGTCTGTTTGATAATGTCACCTAAATAATTAGGTGTTATGTGCAGCTTATCAGCACAATAAGCTACAGAGGGTAGCCCAAACTCCATCTGCAGGTTATCCTTATAATACTTATTCAAAAAGGTGTAGAGTTGTGCCATGCGGTCGTTATAGTTTTGACTCGGCTCTACATGATACTGACGGTTGAAAGCGCGTTGGCAATAGTTCAGAAGCAGCTCTATGTAGCTTACCACAATGCTTTTCATGTCGTGGTCGTGTTTCTGCTGCTCCAGTTCGACACGGATGCTACGAATAATACTCACGATGATGTTCCTTTCGTAAGGATCCAGTGTCAGTGCCTCGTTGGTGGGGTAGGTATAAATGCTGTAGTGATTGATAGCTTTTCCCAACTCTGTTCCTGCCAACAATGAAGGATGAAACAGCAAAGCCCAGCCTGTCAGTTTGATAGTGGTTCCATCTTCACGTTTTCCGCCAGCCATTCCAGGATACACACAAATCAGTGAGTCTTTGGTATAATGATATTGGCCCTTACCCACAGTCAGTTCTATCTCACTCTTTTCATGCAGAAAGAAACCGTAGATTTCATACAGATTGAAGCTGTGGCGTGTCTCAGGCAACTCGTCAAAGCAGATTACTGCCACGAGTGGGTGTTGTGGTTGGCTGCCCATAAAAGTAGCAATATCCGCCACCTGCTTGATGTGTCTGATGCCATTCATCCCTTTGTTTTTTTGCAAAGATAATCAAAATCCGTAAAATTGGTACACATCCCCTTGATATTTCTCCATTTAAGACTAATAATAGGCCTAATTTTGCACCATGAAAACTAACATTAAAAAAGAAAAGAATATGAAAGAGTCAAAAATCGTTTTGGGTACATGGTCTTGGGGATCAGGAGCCGTAGGTGGTGATCAGGTGTTTGGCAACCATTTGGAGTTGGATAACCTGAAGCCCGTGTTTGATGCAGCTATGCAGGCTGGTTTGAATATGTGGGACACCGCTACCGTATATGGTATGGGTGCATCTGAATCCATCCTTGGAGAACTGGCTAAAGCTTATCCTCGTCAGGATGTAGTGCTCAGCACCAAGTTCACTCCACAGATGGAACAGGAAGTGAATGTAATGTTTGAGAACAGCTTGAAGCTGCTGCAGACCGACTATATTGATATGTATTGGATTCACAATCCTGCTGATGTAGAGCGTTGGACTCCCGGTCTGATTCCTTTGTTGCAGAGTGGAAAGGTAAAGCGTGTAGGTGTTTCCAACCACAACCTGGCAGAACTGAAGCGTGCTGAGGAAATTCTTTCTGAGGCAGGTTTCCATGTGTCTGCTGTCCAGAATCATTTCAGCTTGCTATATCGTTCTTCAGAGCGTGGCGGCGTGTTGGATTATTGCAAGGAGCACGGCATTCAGTTCTGGGGCTATATGGTACTGGAGCAGGGGGCTTTGTCTGGCAAATACAATACACAGAACCCGTTGCCTGCAGGTAGTGAACGTGGTGAGAAGTATAACAAGGTGTTGCCACAACTCGAAGCTCTCATTAATGGCATGAAGACCATTGGCGACAAATATGGTGCATCTGTGTCTCAGGTGGGTATTGCTTGGGCCATCGCCAAAGGTGTAATGCCTATCATTGGTGCCACTAAGCCTAAGCATGTATTAGAGGCTGCTGAAGCTGCCAAGATTGAGCTTACTGACGCAGAAGTGAAAGAACTGGAAGCGCTGGCTGAAGCTACAGGCGTAGATACTCGTGGCTCATGGGAACATCCTATGGACTGATATTTTAATGTCTTGCAGTTTGGCTAATTGCAGATAAAATGATTACTTTTGTAGTATGAAAAGGATATTCCAGACTGTTATTTGTTTATTTATCATGGCATTGACAATGAAAGCGCAGACGGCAATAGATCTGCACAGTCATTTCACTACGCCTGAGTTCCTGCAGGCACTTGAGAAGCATAACGCCTTGCTGGATGAAGGATTTCCTATTCCAGCATGGTCGTTAGAAAACCATTTGCAGTTTATGAATGATGCTGGCATCAGTAAATCTGTGCTGACGCTGCCTGCTCCACAACCATATTTTGGGGATAGTGAGGAGTGTGCTGCCATTATCCGTCAGACTAATGAGGCAGCTGCCCGCATCAAAGCCCAGTATCCCGATAGGTTCCTATTCTGTGCCAGCCTGCCTTTGCCTGATGTGGATGCTGCTATCAAGGAAGCCACTTACGCGCTGGATGTGCTGCATGCCGATGGGGTGAAACTGGCCACCAACAGTCGTGGACAATATCTGGGAGAGGAAGAGCTTGACCCACTGATGCAGTTGCTCAGTGACCGAGGTGCTGTGGTGATTCTGCATCCTTACAAACCCGAGCCTTTCGCTGATAAACTGATGCAGCAAACGCCTCTGGCCATGTATGAGTATTTAGCAGAAACTACCCGTGCGTTGACGAATATGATTAGTCGCAACGTCCTGGCTCGCTATTCGGGCATGAAAGTGGTGGTGCCTCATTGTGGCTCCTATCTGCCATTGTCCATCCCACGCATGAAGGCTGTCTATCCTGTGGCACTTGCTCAGAAAATGGTGGGTGAGATTGACTGGGATGCCAATTTGAAGTGCCTGTATTACGACTTGGCTGGTGCTCCATCTGCACAGACCATCAAGATGATGCTCACCATCACTGAGCCCAGTCACATTATGTATGGCACCGATTATCCATACGTGGCTGCTCCTGTATTAACAATGAAAATCAAACAACTGCAAGAGGAGCTGAAAGCCGACAAGGACTTGGCTCCTTATGTGGAAATGTTTATGAAAGATAACGCTATCAAATTATTTGAGAAATGAAGAAACTTTTCATCGCCCTGATGGGCATTATGCTTATGACTATGACAACAAGCTGTAATGAAAGCCAACCTGCAGCTACCGATGCACAGCAGGAAGAAGTGAAGGTGTATGATCCAGCCAAGATGCTAGTGCGCCTCTCAGTGATTGAGGTCTATCCTGAGTACCTGGACGAATACTTGGCAGCTGCCGCAACGGTGGGTGGCGAGTCGGTGAAGAAAGAGCCAGGTGTTATCTGCATCTATCCCTCTCATTTGAAGAGCGACAAGTGCCAGATTCGCATCTTGGAGATCTATCGTGACCAAGAGGCTTATCAGAGCCATATCGCCAGCGAGCACTTCCAAACCTACAAGCAGGGAACGCTCCACATGGTGAAGAACCTCGAACTGATAGACATGAATCCTCTCGATCCTGAGGCGATGCCCTATATCTTCAAGAAATAAATGCTGTTAAAGCATTGGTGCAAATATCTACTTTGTATAGAATTTTTCTCTATCTTTGCACTATATAATTATAATAATGGAAAATGAAAAGACGGGAATCATTGAAATTGTTGGGTAGCTTGCCGTTCTTGGCATTTGGTGCTTCCCATGTGAGTGCAAGTGAGCATACAACTGCTAAGGCAAATGCCAAAAGTCCTAAGAACATTGTGTTGATATCTGCCGATGGTATGGGCGTATGCCAATGGCAGGCAGGTATGATTGCAGCCAAAGGTAAATTGAACCTGAGTCGAATGCAGAGTTCTGGACTGGTGACTACCAATCCTGCAGATGTGTTCTGTGGTGATGCTCCCTCTCATAGTACAGCTTTAGCTACGGGTTTCAACAGCAAGAAAGGTGCCGTGAGTGTTGATTTTGATAATAAGCCGATTAAAAATATCACAGAACTGGTGAAAGAGAAGGGGATGGCTGCCGGCATCGTTTCTGCCAACTCTTTAGTGGAAGGCAGCATTGTACCTTTTGTGGGACATGCTCCCAACCGTATGGCACTGGAACCGCTGACAGCTGGTTTTGTGGATGGTAATATCGATGTATTCATTGGTGCAGGAAGTGACTTCTTCACCAAGAGCGTACAAGGTGGTTTTGGTCCTGGAGCTGGCGGTGGACAGGGTGGTCAGCGTCCTGGTGGTCAAGGAGCTCCTGGCGCTCAGGGTGGCCCTGGTGCTGCTATGCAGTTTGGTGAGCGTAAAGACAATCGTAACCTCGTTAACGAACTAAAGAGCAAGGGTTGGCAGGTGTGCCATTCAATTGATGAAATCAAGCAGGTGAAGAGTGGTAAGCTCGCTGGCTTTACAGGTGAGCAATCCAATCCGAATATTCAACAGGGTCGTGGTGATATGTTCCCTGCATCTGTAGAAACTGCCCTTAAGATTCTGCAAAACCAATCCAATGGTTTCTTCCTGATGGTGGGAGATATGTATGTGGATCGTGCTTCTCATAACGGACGCATTGAACTGCTGTGTGACGAAACCATTGACTTGGATCGTGCAGTTGGTAAAGCACTCGACTTTGCAGAGAAGGATGGCAATACTTTGGTACTGGTGGTCGGTAGTCCTGAGGCATCAGGCATGAGCTTGGTGGATGGCAACATCGCAGAAGGCAAGGTAGAAGCCAAGTGGTCGATGCCTGGCATGGCCAACCATTCAGGTACTCAGGTGCCTATGTTTGCCTTTGGACCTGGAGCAGAAGATTTTGCTGGAGTATGGGAAAATACTGAACTGTTTACCAAAATGAGGAAACTTCTGTCAGTATAATCCTCTCGATCCAGAGACGATGCCCTATATCTTTAAAAAGTGATGTAAATAATAATCAAGAAGTTTGTGCTGTAAAACCTCTTGATTAAAACCACAGCAGCACCCACAATTAATTCCGATTATACAAAGGTTTGACTATATTGTTTGGGTTGTTTTTTCTGTGCCACAACAGTTTTATGGCTAAATTGCTGGTGGTGACGTAAATAATTCGTACCTTTGCGCCCACTTTAGAGTATTTCTATGGTATAAGGTATTCTTCTTACTATGTCAGGCAACGATAAGCAGTAAACCTTATTCACAGATTAATATTATTCGTTGCCTGACAAATCAAGATAGAAAGAATCACATACAAAGGACAACAAGGAGTTTTCTATACAGACGATGAACTATCCATGCTGGGTCTAGTTTTTAAGGGACCTTCCAAACCCATCCAAAGCAATGCCCGACTGTTAGGACCTATTATTCTTCAAAGATTGTAACACGATAGAGAAGCAGCAGGTGTTGATGCGTGTTATCAACTTCTTTGTATCCAAAGCAAACCCAGATAACGGGGGCGACTTTTTACCTCTCTACTTATCCAACAGTTTCCGTACCAATAAATTAAAACTAAACAAAAAATACGCTGCTTTCTTCCGTGACATTGACTTGCTAATGCCTGGCTTGCTTACCAAGGTTGATAAAAACAAGAGGACAGATCGGGAACGATACAAGAAATACTGCCAACTGCTGCCTCGTGAATGTAACAAATGGTATATCATCAGTGGCACTTTGCCTCCTTTATACGAATGGACCACTAAAAGATTTGCTTATAATGTTGATGAAAACAAACGCACAGAGACCCAACTGTTAACTGTAGAATTGCTAAAAGAATTTGGAAAGTAGGGGGCATTTGTCGCTTTTATCGCTTTTTTTATGCCTATTTTGTCGCTTCTGTCGCTTCTGGGAATAATACTCTCTTTTTCATTTATTTATGTCACGTGCTTTCACGACCTTTGTTTCTGTGATTAGCGCGCATTATCACATGGAAAAATGTAGAAACAAATAAAATTAAAAGACATGAAAGAAAAAGAAAGACTATTGGCGGACGAGCTGCCTCTGGCAGGACAGCCTTCGTCCGTTTCGCCCCAACTGATGAAGCTGGATAGCTATAGAATAACGGCCGATACCGTAGTGCCTGAGGAGGAGTTCCTGATGCGCATATATGGCAAGCCCTGCATGCCCAGGCGTGATCTGACGGCGGTGACGGGTGTGGAGAAGTGCGGTAAGACGTTCTTTACCTCCATGATGATGGCGTGCTGCACCAGAAGGCAGGTACTGGCAC
>Ga0265298_10005251_pt1 | contig 16335 bp, 9 predicted proteins | sample AusTroGonzalo_MG_3_FD_193486 | JGI IMG/M metagenome (GOLD analysis project Ga0265298, IMG submission 193486) | Bovine rumen microbial communities from tropical cattle in Woodstock, Queensland, Australia - Gonzalo_01 | ecosystem: Host-associated > Mammals > Digestive system > Stomach > Rumen ... | reverse complement strand
GTCGTATGCCACGCTGAGCAACGCCACCGTGTCGCTGACCGATATGGGTGACCGCTTCATCAACACCCAGGTCCACATCGACGGCGATATCGTCCCGGACTTTACCGGATGGGAACTTGGTTTCCGTGGCGAGCGCTTCGTTCTCGACATCAAGGACCCGCAGGCCGTCAAGGATAATTCCACCCGTAACTCCATCATCGACCTAACCTTCCACTCATGGGCCGTCCTGCAGCTGAAACGCTACTTCATGTTTACGGTGCAGCAGACGGCCACCGGCGTCATCACGGCGGACAAGTACAATGCGTCCGTCTCGCTGAACCTGAACAATTTCTGCGCGTTGATGAACCAGGTGCTGGAACATTATTTCGGCGCACAGATTTACATCGACCTGAATTCGGAGCGGACCTATGAGAGCGAGCCGGCGCTCTTCGAAATCAACTATACGCACATCTGGGATGTGATGACACAGATTTATGAGATATACGGCGTGCGGTGGCGCATCGAGCATATCACGGACCCGACGGACGCCTATGTCTTCAAGGTTGGATATGCCGAGCCGGAAATCTCCGACCATATCTTCGAATATGGATTCCAGGGAGGGCTGATGCGCTTCGAGCGCCAAGTGCAGGACGCGAACATCGCCAACATCCTGCTCGGTCGCGGCAGCGAGAAGAATGTGCCGTACCTTTACTTCAAGGACTATGAAGGGTTCCATCCGGACAACCCGAGTTACAGCAACCAGGGCTTCGCGCCGGACCCCGACGCAATTCCCGAACTGGAAAACATTTACTTCGACCGCATCCGTGACGCTGCCTTCCGCTGGTATGTGCGCGGCTGGATGACGAATCCGACCGAAAACCGCGACGACAGTTACGACAATATCCATACCTACCCGACCTACAACATCGGGCCGGACCATCCGTTCTACTGGGCCTATCATAAGGGCGCTACGGACGAGAATTTCGATCCGGTGGAGTATGTAAAGGACGATGACTCCATCGCGAAATACGGCGAGAAATGGGGCCATGTGGACGACAATGACGATATCTTCCCGACCATACAGGGCTTCATGCTCGACGGTGGACGGGCGGACCTTACGCTCGGCGTATCGACCATCGATGACGATGTTGAAGAGGCCGCCGCGAAAGAGGCGACCCGCGTAGACCTGTCCTACGGAAAGACATTCCAGACGAACGACCTCGAACCTACGCCGAGCGACCTCGACCTCCAGATCGAGACCATCCAGGGCGACAAGTTCACGGTGCCGACCGGCATGACGGCGAACCTTATGAACAATGGGGTGTTCGTAACTGCCGACACTACCGCAACGAAACTCGCGCTGATCGAGGCCGTTACCGACCGCTGCAACATCAAGGTCTACCGAACCAGCGACGATGTGCGGGTCCCGACGCAGGGTATCACGGCCGGCGAATACTACTATGTCCTGACCATCGCCATCCGTAACGGTACTGGCGCCATCGTACCGAACGCGACCTACGGTTATAACGGTCTCTGGCTCGACCTGTCACCGACCGGCGGCGAAGGTTGGAAGCCGACCTTTGACATCTGGATCCGCAATGTCTTTTCCTCGTCGCAGCAGGCCGGAGAAACGGCGGACGAATATGCCCTCCGCGTCTGGCAGCAGGTCCTGGGCGACCATCTCGGCAATGAGGCGGCCATCGCATTTTCCGACGGCTTCATGTCCATCTCCGAGGACTATACCTTCAAGATCGCATCCTATCCCGTCCTTGACCGTAGCGTTTCATACCAGGGCTTCCAGTCCGAGTGGAGGCTGACGCTCTACAAGTCCGATGCGGAGTTTGATGCGACGGGCAAGTACATTCCGAACACAACGACAGGCGGCCGCCCGATCGCCGGCGACCACTTCTACTTTATCGGAATCGACCTTCCGAATATGTATGTGACCGACGCCGAGGAGCGGCTGACGAACTACAAGATCGAGCAGCTCTACGATGTGTCCGAAATCCAGCCGACTTGGGTTGTCAACCTTGACAAGGTGCGGCTCGACCAGGAATACAACTCCGACCAGGAACGGCTCTTCGACAAGATCGATGCCGGCGCCAAGCTGTATTTCGTCGACAAGCGCTTCACGGCGAATCATGAAATAGCGCTGTACGCCAGCACGGTCACTTTCACATGGTCCGACGATACGGTCATCCTTCCGCAGACCGAGGTAGTGCTTACGGACAAGGTCTATGTGTCCCGCGATGTCATCTCCTCCATCAACGGCGACATCAAGAACCTGCGCTCGTCCATTGCGCAGATGAGCGATGTCGGGCATGTCATCCGCGAGCAGATCAAGCCGCTCTTCCTCGAAAAGACCGGCGAAGAACAGACCTCCCTGTCACCTACCAAGTTCACTTCGCTGCTGACCAGCGGAGACTTCCAGCAGGGCGGATTCGGCGGCAAGGGCTGGGGCTTCTACCGCGACAACTCCATGGCATACCAGGACCTGCTGGTCACACCGGTCCAGCGACGGCTGATGCGCAGCGTGGGTGCCGCGCTGCGTTCCGGAGAAAGCGACGGGCAGCAGGCATTGCCATCTGTGCATGCCGGTGCGCAGTCCGTCCTCGAGGTAGACCGCCTCATCGTGCGCCGTGACATGCAGGTCAATAATCTTGTTATCAACCAGATTGCCTATGTCGGCGGGATGCAAATCATATCCGCAGCGGCCATCGAATGCACGCAGGTCGTGGAGAACGATGACAGCTACGACTGCTTCTTCGACCAGAAGCAGGGGACGGTCAAGAATCTCTTTCAAGTCAATGATGTGGCGCTTGGCCAGGTTTTTACACCGGAAAATACCCGCCTGAGATTCTATAAGCGCAAGGTTATCAAGGTCGGAATCGACTATATCCGGCTGTCGAAGAGCGTGGCTGCGAGCGGAAGCGGTGCGCCGGCCAAGGGCGATGTCATCGTGCAGTTTGGCAACTACGAGAATGAAGATCGGCGCTATGTGATCATCCGCGATGTCATCGGCGGCGGCTACGAACAGATGCTGTCCGATTTGGACAATGTCAACTCGTCCGGCGTCGAATACTACTTCGCCGGCATAAACGGTGCGGCAAGCGGCGACCGGGAGGACCTGGCGGATTCGCAGCAGAAGGTCCTGTACGATTCCGACGACGAGAAGCTGACCGTCATCGGCCAGTCCAAGCCGCGATTCTTCGTGGGCGACCCAGACAGCAAACTGGAATATTCCGCAAGGGACAAGACGGTTCGCGTCAAGGGCGTCATCTCGCAGTCGCAGAGCGGCGTGGAATTTCCTATCGTCACATTCCGCGAAGACGGCGACTACGACGCGACCAAATGGTACTACTACGGCGACCTGGTCGTATACAACGGCGAAGGCTGGGTGCATATCGGCAAGGAACGGACAAAGGGCACGGCACCGACGACCGGCAATGTCTGGCGCCTTTATACGGCCCGTGGCGAGGCGTATTACCGCATCGACCTGACGAACGAGAGCGCCATGATCAATGCGGACTCGGACGGCAACATCCTGACCGGCGCAGTCCGCCCGACTTGTACCGCATCGCTGTTCTACGGTACGGGTGCGGTGCCGAACCCGACCTATTCGATTTCCGTTCCGCAGGCGCAGAATGTCCAGGGCTTGAGCATCAACTCGAGCACTGGCGAACTAGCCTTCAACGAAGGTACGCATACGACGCCGTTTAACTTTGACGGGACCTCTTTGCGGATAACAGTTACCGGAACGGCGACTGTCGACGGCCAGAGCGTGACGGCCAGCGAAGACATGCTCGTGACGAAGGCCATACCGGGCGCAGATGGCGAACCGGCTACATCGTACTGGCTCGTGCTGTCTTCCGACAAGGTGGCCGTCAATCCGAACACAAATCCGGAGACCATACAGCCGCCGAGAGTTACTCCGACCGCCATGCTGCAGATCGGAGAGGAGGCGCCCAGGGCTGCCGTCGCTGCGGACAACTTGTCGATAACCTACCAGTACGACAGTGAGACCGAAGCCGCACTGCCGGCGTCAGGATATATCGATATCGATACAAAGAATTCGTCGCAGCAAAGAAGGTACAATCTGCACTTCTATCTCAAGAAGACGGTCGATAATGTAGCGACGGTCGTGGACCAGGAGTCCGTTCCGATTCTGTATGACGGTGTGAACGGAGAGAATGCGCTTGTCGCGGACCTCAGCAACGAGACGGACGGTATCGCGGTCGGCAGCGACGGAATCCTGACGGCATCTCCGGCGCCGCTCGTGACGAAGGCCAGAATGTATCTGGGAGATGTTGCGCAGTCAATTTCTTCTGTCACTGCTGACCTGACAAATGTCCCGTCCGCATGGAAGACTGGCGCCAATCCGCAGTTCGCCGTTGCCGTGACCGACACTTCTACGGGAGCAATTGAAAAAACTATCACCTTCACGATAACCGCATCGACCTCGGCGCAGCTCGACTTCTCTTCGATCAGCGTGCTGGAGATTCCGATTCAGATTGCTTGCGCCAAGGGAACCAGGACCCTCACATACTCGCTGCTGCCCGTCAAGGAAGGCGAGGATGGTACCGTGTTCAAGCTGGTGCCGAGTGCGGATGTCATCAAGGGGACGAGGAATAACGACGGAACCGTATCGTACGACCCGGACGAGATTTCTTGTGCCAGGATGATGCGAAGCGGCAGCGGCGACCTCGGTACGACAACCTACGGCTACTTGCGTATGAGCACGGATGGTGGACAGAACGAAGATGCCTATAGTGCAATCGATGACGAAGACAACGAGTGGGAAGACATGGTTGAGGCCGGAAGGATTATTTACTACTGGTACTCCGACTCAAGCTATACGCATCTCATAGACCGAGAGACCGTGCCCGTCGTCGTAGACGGCGAGAAAGGTAGCCAGGGCACGCAGGGCAAGATTATGCGTGGCGTGAACCTGTTCCAATCTGGAGGTGTCGGCGGCGACTCTAATGTTCCGTACCAGGGTCTGGAGGATCCGTACGACGCGAACCATATCTTCTACGATGTAGTATATACCGAGAGTAGTGGTGTGAGGACATATTATTACTGCGCCCACGAAAAGGACCAGGATGGGACAACTCCTGCGGCCAGCGTTACGCCGAATCCAAACGCCGACTCCTATGTATGGCACCGGGCCACGAACTTCGATTTCATAGCGACGCATGTCCTGCTCGCGCAGAATGCGCACATCGACTTTCTGTCCGGCCAAGACATCTATGTAAGGAATGCGAGCAGCAACATCGTTGCCGGTATGCTCGGAGGCACTGGTATCAACTTCTTTGCCGGACCGGACACGAATCAAAGCGGGATCGATGCGCAGGCGGCAAACGCCAAATTCCGCGTTGCGAACGACGGCAGCATGGTCGCGGAGAGAGCCAAGATAGAGGGTACGATTATTACCGGTACGGACGCGGCGCAAACTGGAAGTTATGAAGGATCGTCACTGGTCAGCCTCGGTGGTGCCTATGTCGCAGACAAGGGTATGATGGTCTACGACAGCCCTGCGTCCGCCGCAGAGAGAAATGCGCTCAGTGTTATACAGTCATCGAAAGGAACGAGATCATCAAAACTGGAAGTCAGCGCTGACGGATCTGGCGCGATGGCGAAAATCGAGGCGCAGAATACGGGGGCCGGCCATGGAACGGTGTATACTAGTGCCAACGGTACCGTGAATCTCAAATCAGAAAACGGCAACAACGCCGTCGAACTGAATCTCTACGGCGGAGACGCCCAGGTCAAACGCGGGTCCGGAAGTTTCGAGAGCGTTATTACTTCGCCGGACGCAACGAGGATTTTGGTCGTTACCGAGCAGGAGTATGAAGATCTCGACTCGGCGACCAAGAACGATCCGAACAATATTATTTATGTAACCTAGCATGAACGGGAACAACGATCCGAAGCGAATCTATGCCGGCGGTGCTTCCGTCAAGCGAGTCATGAATGCAAACAAGCAGCTGTGGCCCGCCGCCTACGAATGCACGCTGGCGCCGGAAAGCTGGACCTTCGGAGGGCAGTATCTAATCACGACGGTTCCTGCGGCCGGCGGCTATGCTTCTCCGACGCGCTGGGTTTTTACGATTAAGGACCCCGTCACGCACCAGACCGTCCATACTATTTACATCAGTTCTCTGCTGACGACTCCGACCATCGAGGAATACATCAACGGCCAATGGGTCGCCGCGCAGAACTTCCGATTCACCAATGGACAGTGGGTCGCCGACGATCGCGGCACGAACGGTTACGGCACTTCCGGTTCTGCAACACCGCAGAGCGCACCGGCAAGACAGAGCAGGCTGACAGTGACCTATACGGACACATACAACAACAGGCCCGTCTCCGCTACCTACACGGGCACCATGGTCCAGAACGGCAACAACGCCGTGTCTGGCACTGGTTATTACAGTAACATCACCGCGTCGCTGGCAAACTACTACGACACGGGCCACCAGGCGCCCGCATACCAATCCACAACGACGCTAACGGCGACTGCGGATTTTGTCACGCCATACACCTTCGTCGATGCCGTCACCGGCGCCACAAACCCGGTGACATACGACAAGATCCAGGAAAACGCCGCGCTTACGGACGACTTCACCTTCTCCGGGCCATCCTGGGTCGGCATTGGAACACCATCCTCTTCCGGCGCAACGATCACGGTTTACAGTCGCGGAACGGACTACGATGTCCTTTACCGCTACGACCGCATACGGGCGACGCTGAACGGTACGGCGGACTATGACGATGTCTATGTGTACCAGGCGATGAATATCTATATCGACCAAGATACGGAGTACACGGGCGCATTGACATCTATCTATCCAGACGAAATTGCAGCCGACGCAACATCTTTTACCGTATCAGGAACACTCAACTACAGATACAAATACAAATACTCATCCCTTGCGTGGGACGCCAACTGGAGAACCGGGTCGGATTCCATAACGCCGACAGTGAACTCTGTATCACCATCTGTCGGGACATCCATACAAGGCAATGTCGTAACCATCCCGGCGAATACCGCATCATCAACCGTAGAGTACGAAACCGTATCTTCCATTACGGACCCAGATGGCTATACTTGGTCAAATCTATTAGCAACAGTTACGCAGGAATCCGCCGCGCCTGTCATTACCTTTTCCACTCCAGTCATTACGAGTTTCTATTATCCCAATGCGAGCGGATACAATATCCCGGCAAGTGGTGGAACCGTATATCCTGTCATTGAGTTTCAGCAGGACTACTATATCAATGGTGTCCACTCATCCGGAATGACACTTCACGGCTATTCTGATGATGGCACGAATAGCGGCACTATGTCGGACGGAGATATTTCGTCATCTTTTACAATAAACTACTATGTCGGAGGTCAGTCATCTTCGCACGGAACCGTATCAGCCGGTTCTCGCGGCTCGAATCCGGATCCGAGCGGAACTACAGCAATTCAGATAGAGACAAACTGCTATGCAAATGTCACGGCAGCAGACCTTCCGAGTGGAAATTCGAGCAGCGTTTCTGTTTCCCAGCAGGCGAACCATGAAACCGGAACGGAAGAAATCGGACAGACATACTCAATCTCTGGCCTCTCCTTCGCATGGGACTCTGGTAACGCAAAAGCGCTATCCGCCGGGGAGGGCGGCTCGTTCTCGTGGACATCTTGCAAGGAATACTACTATATCCGCACATGGTACACGAGTGGCGCCCATGCGGACGGCCAGACGCAATACGACCGCAACATCACACCGTCATTCAGCGAGTCTTCGTACTGGCTTGACGTGGTGTCCGGGTCGAGGCTTAGCGCGGAAAAGCAAAGCAAATACGGTAGCGAAAGGTCTGCAACCGTCAGTGCTGTATATGACGGCAATATTCTTGACTCCGTTACCGTGACGCAGGCCGAAACAACATCTTGGTACTCATTGGAATCATCTTACGACTCTGGCCTTTCTTTTACGGCGGCTGGCGGCAGTCAGACAGTCACATTCACGGGATATCATCGGTATGACAACGGAGACTCGCCGGACACTACCAACTCTCCGAGCGTGAGCGTGACGTACGATGGCGACATATCCGGGCGCATCTCGAACGGCGGAAACCAGGGAAGGACCATCACGGCTAACAATCTTGGTACTACTCCATATAATGAAGTAAGCACTTACTACACATACCAATGGACTCTCCACTCGGAAGCCACTTGCTCAATCCCTGTAACGCAAGGCCCGAACGAACCCGGCAACTTCGGAACGGTCAACTTCCCCGACCCATCCGGGACGATTGCGGCAAGTGGTGGCAGCAAGACCCTCAGCCCGACATGCTCTTTCACATGGACAAGCGGATCTTCCGGTACGATGGGTGCTGACGGTTTTGACTTTGAATGGGTAACGAAAGGAAACGATGGCGACAGGACATATAGCCTGAGCGGAAACTCAGCGACATTCGGAACGCTCGGCACAAATACAACGAGCCGCGTAAATACATGGCTCAGGGCGACGCTTAGGGCGGATTCATCAAAGTCGGACACCGCTGCTATTCAAGAGGAGCCGAACGGCCCGACAAACAACCACGAGCTCACAATTAGTTGGAGCAATCCGGTTACTATTCCTGGTTACGGAGGTTCCGTCAATGTCGGTATCGTGACCGCTAAATATAAGACGCAGTACGATTCCGGCGCTTGGGACAATGGGGAGAATATCGCGCCATCCACGATTGCCGCATCTATCCAGATTTCGGGTACGGGCTTCACGAAGTCCTATACCGGCGGTAATTCCTATGTTACCATTTCCGCTCCGTATAATCCTTCGCCCAGTTCTTCCAGGGACTGCGATGTCACGGCATACTACGGCGGAGAGTCCGGAACAACTTCTGTCACGCAAAAGAACTGCCCGTTTGATGTTGACTATGTAGAAACAACAGAGGGCGGTCAGCGCATCAGAACGGCCTACATCTACAATACGGACGACGAGCGGCATAGATACGAATACACAAAGGAAACATCAGTCGCCGGTGAGATTACAACGACAAGCGGGACGACCGGAACTATTAACGCAGGGAATAGCCAGAATATGGGCGCCGTCCCTCTTGTCTCCGGATACACAAACACAATCAGCGTCGTCGTGAGTGCGGTCCAATACTACTCCGGCGGAAGATGGGTATCACACGCAGTAATAACATAACCTTAAAACCAAATACAACCATGCCAACCGAATCCCAATTTTCCTGGCGCAAGATCCTCTCCTTCTTCGGCGTAGGACTCCTTGCCTTCGTAACCTTTGTAACCATCGCCGCAGGAATCAAGCTGTGTGCCGACAACTCGGCGTTCTACGGCGTAGTCACCATCCTCTCCGGTGTCGGATCCGGAGCCTGGGCGGTATATCTCTACAGGGACTATAACCGCTGGAGTGCGGAGAACAATAATCCGAAGCCGAACTACACGCGTTAAAATTTTTATTATATTTGCGCTATGGCAGACTTTGACAAATACGCACCGGCGCTCGACTCCTGGGAAGGAGGGTTCGCGCTCGTCAAGAACGACGCTGGCGGTTGGACGAATCGCGGCGTCACGCTCGACACCTTCCGGCAGTATATCAACTCGATGGCCACCGTCGAGGACCTGCGGAATATGACGGACGGACAGTGGCGGTCCATTGCGAAAGGCCGCTTCTGGGATGCTTGCGGCGGAGACGACATCAAGAACCAGAGCGTCGCTGAGCTCTTTGTCGACTGGTGCTATAACTGCGGCCTCGGCATGATTAAGAGGGTGCAGGCTATTGTCGGCACAAAAGTGGATGGCGTCGTCGGCCTGAAGACCGTCTCGGCCATCAACTCCTGGAACCAGCGTCGCCTGCACTTCTACATCAAGAAGGCCAGGCTGGAATACTACGCGACGATTACGCAGAACCGCTCGCAGAACCTGGATTTCTACGACGGGTGGATCCGGCGTGTTGCGGCTCTACGGTACGGTCATAGCATGGACAAAAACAAGCCTGTATAATGGATACGGTCAAGAAATACGCATGGGTTCTCATCCCGCTCGCAGTCATCGCGGCCTTCTTCGGCGGCGACTATTATGGTCAGCGGAAGGTCGAGAACTCGCTCGTATCCAAGACCGACACCGTTACAAAAATAGTTCCGATATATAAGGACTTTCCGGATCCGGTCGCGTCCGCATCCGTCGGGTTCATCCCGATTCCGACCTATGCGTTCATTACGGACACGGTTACGAACGAGCACTACATCCCTGCCCACGACACGACGACGCAATATGTGTACCTGCCCCGCGAGCAGAAATACTACGAGGAAGACGAAGGACGGCTGAGGCTTTGGGTTTCCGGCTACGACCCGCGTCTGGACCGGTACGAACTTGACCACATCGAGACGGTCGTGACGAATACGGTCACGGAAAAGGCGTCGCGCTGGGGCCTGTCGCTGAGCGGCGGATACGGGGCTGCATACTACGACAAGCGCGTGATCCTGGCGCCGTATATCGGCATAGGGATAAGTTATACTTTTTTGAGATTTTGAATTACTAACCAAACTTTTACTAACATGGCATCACAATACGATCTGCCGTACACCGGCAACCAAGTGAAAACGCGGATCGGCAAGGTTTCCGAGCTCGAGGCTGAAATGCCCGAGAAGGTCAGCGACCTTCAGAACGATGCCGGCTACATCACGGAGGCTGACATTCCGACAGATGTCAGCGAATTTACGAACGATGCCGGTTATATTACGAACGCACCGGTCACGGCAGAGACGCAGCGTGCGCAACAGGCGGAAGGGGCCATTGCGAACAGGGTAACCGCCATCGAGGGAAAGATCCCATCCGCCGCATCCTCCTCGAACCAGCTCGCGGACAAGGCGTTTGTGAATACCGGCCTGGGCCAAAAGGCCAACGCGAGCGACCTTACGACGCTTGAGGCGAAAGTGCCATCCGGCGCTTCTCCATCAAACAAGCTGGTCACGCAATCCGACATTGCGAACTTCATCACCAGGTCCGTCAACGACCTTGCGAACTATTACCTCAAGAACGAGACCTACAACAAGACGGAGGTAAACAACCTCATCGGCGCAATCGACCAGTTCCACTACGAGATTTACGCTTCGACGAGCGCGATTACCTCTCCCGCGTCGAATGTGCTTTACCTCATCGGCCCCACGGGAAGCGGAAGCGACAAGTACGAGGAGTATGTGTACGCGAGCGGCGACTTCGTGAAGATTGGCGACACTACAATCGACCTTTCGGATTATGTCACCACCACAGCGTTGAACACGGCACTTGCGAACTACACCACGACGGCGGATTTGACAACGCTGCTGGATGCGAAATACGAGAAGCCCTCCGGCGGCATCCCCGCCACGGATTTGGCCTCTGCCGTGCAGACCTCGCTAGGGAAGGCGGATAACGCCCTGACAAGTTCCGATGTCATCGACAACGTGACAACCGATAACGCAACGAAGCCCCTCTCCGCGAAACAGGGTAAGGTTCTCAATGATGAAGTTAGTCAGTTGGGCCAGGAAGTAGATAACAAAACATTGTTCAGCATAGATGCCAGTAACTTGATTGGAAGTTGGTGGGTAGATGGGTCAGTCATTACATTTGTTCAATCAAGCGGGATGAACGGCACTTTCACGAGCCATACTGCACCAAATAAGTCATCAACAACCCGTCCTTATTTCCGTTTCCAAAACTTTATTGTCGGGCATAAATATCGCCTTAAACTCACCGCATCTGTTGATTCAGTAAACACCAACAAATTGCGCTTCTTCTATGCGTCAACCCAGACGGCAACATTCAGTTCAAATAGACTTACGGATATTTATGGCAATATTGCCGATGTAGAAAGCGGAAATACTCTTGATTGTCTATTTATTGCTGAAAGCGGAAAGACATACATTGGCTTTACTGCCGATAGTTTTGGTATCAACGAAACGGTTACAATCACAAATTTTAGCATCACCGAGGAGGATAATTTACAAGAACTCGGGACAGAGTTAGGCCAGGCAGTAAACGATTCGTTGACAAAGAAAGAAATCCCCTATTCTGAAAAATTATCTTCGTACTTGCTAACAAACGGCATAGCTGCCATTACCGGGATACATTATGTTGTAGATTATTTCAATGTAACCCCATTAAAAAAATACCGGGTGTCTGGATACACCTACACGTTGCTTGATTCAAGGTTAGTCCTTTTTTTCAATTCTTCAAATGAAATAATTGGAAATGTCATCGGGACGTTGGGAGCGGCAACAAAAAACTTGGTTATAACTGCGCCTACAGGTGCTGCGTATGTTGGGGTTTCCGGCAACCGCAACGTGCAGGATGTTGAATTTTCCGAGTTTTCTGCGATTATTGATTTAGAAAAAATACAAGAGGATTGCAAGATTTTCGACATAAACAACAAAATAATTGGTTACAAATACACGAATGTTTTGCAATCCATTCTTATACGCCGCCATCTGGTCGATGACATACAGGAATCCCAGAACGGTACAAGATTGTCAATTATATTCCGCGTTTATAATGGCTACAAATTAACATATCGCGGTCAATTCGGTTCCGGTTGTTTGGCGCAAGTTTATGGAAGCATTGCAAACTGTATGATTGGAAACAGTACAACGCGTTTGCAAAATATTTCGTCATATACGACGGCCCAAGTTACTGGAACAATCAATGTTGACGGATATTTGGGATTCAAATTTAAAAAACCGGACGATTCCGCGTTTTCGGATCAAGACGTGGCGGACGCGTTGGCGTCTTTGACATTCGAATTGAAAGGCGGAATTGTTGGCGACGTTGATACGGAACCGGTCGAAAATTCGCAAAAACTAATTACGTCGGGCGGCGTATTTAATGCGCTTTCCGGAAAGACTTATACCGTTACGGATTTCGAAAGTGTTTTGGAATCGTTCAATACCCGGTTACGTCTTTTGTTGCCTGTTAAATCGGGATGGTCTGTTGACTTGCTTTGTCCGTATGGACGTGGAACAACTTGCGCAATTTTTGACACACGCCAAAATGCACTAATTTTTTCGTCAAACCATTTGCAAAAATTCACGCAAACATTCACGACGGAACGTTTTGTTGGAAACGTTTTGTGTGACGGCTATTTGTGTGCGACGGTTGCAAAAACAGACAATTCCGAATTTTCTCAACAGGATGTGGAAAATTGTTTGGCGCAATGCCTATTTACGATAAAAACAACACAAATAAATGGGTTGTTCGATAAGTTAACGCCGTTGTTCATTGGAACGTTGTTGCAAAACAACCTTAATTCATACGGACAAATTACATCTTCCGATTCGCAAAATGTTTGTACGGCGTCCGCAATAAATGTTCCGTTCAAAAACGCCAAATTGACGTTTAAGTTACCGGCAAATATTTATGTTGACATATACGCCGGAACAAAAACAAATCAAATGGACAATTTATATCCGGGACTAACGGGTTATGTCGTACAAATATTTGGGGATTCCGACGTATATTATCGGTTGAAATTCCATAAATCCCTTGACGGTTCAACGCCGCAAAATATAAGTGTTGCAGAAATTGACAATTTCATTAAAACCGGACAAATTGAAATTTATATTGACCCGGAAAACGATATTATCGGGCGGAATTTTGACAACGAAAAATATACAAAGGCGGCAATGCGGGCTTTTGGGGTTGGTTCCAATCCGACGGAATCCCACGTTATGCCGATATTTGCGCATACAAGCGACGTACACGGCGACGCCAAGCGTTTCAAACAATTCTTGGATTATTGCGATTTTCTTGGCGTGGACGCCGCATTGGTATCCGGGGATGTTGTGGCATTGACGCCGCCGGATTCAAGTAAATACGTTGACGACTTGGCGGATTCTCATAAAACAATGACGTTGTTGTGTATGGGGAACCACGATAGCGCACAACTTGACACGGCCCAAAAACAATATGACCAAATTATGGGTCATTTGATTGTAAAAAATGGCGTTACGACCAATCCGGCCGAAACATACCCGACATATTTTTACAAAGATTTTACGGATAAGAAAATACGCGTAATTGCGCTAAATTCGTATGAATTGAAACGTGTAAATTATACAACGTATTTCACGCAAGCGCAATGCGAATGGTTGATTTCTGTTCTTGCATCAACGCCGCAAGATTATGGCGTTATACTTATGTACCACGCGCCCGAAAATGCAGTACAAAAGGACGGGTCAAACGATGCGTTTTACCAAGAAACACAATATTACAATGGATATTGGCAAGGAACAGAAAACGAACCCATCCACAAAATTATTGATGCGTTCATTTCGAAAACAACGTTGAATTTATCTTATACAACGCGCACGTTCCCGGAAACCGGCGATTCGTCCGTAACTGTAAACGTTTCGGCCGATTTCACAAACATTGCATCCGGCGTTGAATTTATCGCGCACGTATCGGGACACGAACACGCGGACCGAATTGGCCTTGTTGGTTCAACGACAAACCGTCAAATTATGTTGAATGTATGTTGCGGTATCGCAATGTATGGAATTGGGTCAAGCGACATCCTTGCTCGTCTTTCAGACTTGCCGAGAGAGGGCCAGGGTTCAACGCAAGATAGTTTCAACATTTATGCGATTGACCGGGTTAATAAGGTCATTAGGATTGCAAAAGTTGGGAGTAACGTTTCCGGCGATTTGCGAGAGCGCAAGTTTATGACAATTTCTTACGTTTAAACCCCTAACTGACTAAGATAAGATGAATACCTACTTACTTCTAGCTATCCTCGGCGCGGCGTTCTTCTCCGTCTGCCTCGCGCTGCTTATTATCAAGTTCGGCATCCCTACTTCCCTCTCCGAGAGTTACTACAACCTCGGAGGGAAGGACGGGAAAGGATTCTTCTTTTACTTGATGCTCGCCATCACGGTATTCCTCATGCTCGCCCCGATGGTCGAGGCGGCAAAGTTCTGGGGATTCCTTTGTGGCGCTGCCTTGCTCTTTGTCGGCGCGGCTCCTGCCTTCAAGAAAGACGGTAGCGGCTCGTTAGACCCGATTATCCATATCGTATCTACTATCATCTGTGCTGCCAGTGCCATGGCTGTCCTTATCAAAATCAACCTTTGGTGGATGGCTATTATCACACTCGCTATCGCCGTTGGTCTTGCCTTCTGGACGAAGACAGTCAAGAAGTGCTATGTGTTCTGGTTGGAGATGGCGGCGTTCTACGGGCTGTTTGCCGGGGTTATCACTCATTTTGCTCTGGTGTAAATGGGAAAGTCTCGCGTCGTCATAAAAGTTTCGCCCAAGAAAAGCAAGGGCGGCACGATTATTGCGAGGCAAGTCGTGAAGGTGAACAAGACGAAGCGACCGGAAGGGAAGCCGATGTTTCAGACGAAGGCGCAGGTTGCGATCCGAGTAACGACTAAAAATGGCGAGCAGCGACGATAGGATTTTATATCTCATAAATAAGTTAAGGAGCATCACCTTGATTGTACAGGTGGTGCCCTTTCTTTTTACATCGGTGTACATACTGACCCTATCCGTCTACCACTTTCTTCCGGAGAATGTGCTGAATGTCCTCGACACAATGTTCTATATTTCTCCGATGACTATAGCCGGGCTGCTAATAATGTCAAAAACATTAAAGCTATGCGCATGGCATCGCAGAGCGTGTGCTCTTCCGATATTGCCGCAGATCTCGGTATTTATGGACTATCATATCGTGGAATTTTCACGGATCGGAGCGGCTCTCGGCATAGTGATTCCGATTCTCATGGCCGTCCTCCTCCTTATCGCCGCTTGGAATGTATTCTTAAAACCCAAAAATAATGAGCGAAATAGACGCAAAGAAAGAACTACTGGAAATCCTTGACTACTACAAGTACAGGGTTACGCATGGATGCACGATGGACGAGATAGATTCGGCCATCCGGGCGCTCGAGAATAATATGGAGATCAACGGCACGCTCGACAACTTCGCCGATTTCTACGGAAAATCCAAAACAGCCGTCTCGAGCCAGATCAAACGAAACTTGATAGCAAAGCCGAAGAAGAATGTGACACTCTATCCGTTTCACAAATTCAGAAAGATAATCCCGTCTTCGTGGCGCAAAAATGATTGATAATCAAAGGACTTGGTTTAATTCGCCAAGTCCTTTCTTTTTGTTCCGCCTCTCACGAACTTTGCAGAAAAGATACGACGTCGTATCTGCAAAGTATTTCTAACCTTCTAAAACTTCAAAACTATGGCAGAGTCGGACAAGACTATCATTCTCCCGGAGGGAACGCCTAATTACGGCGGCTGGGGCAGTGGCTTCGGTTCCTTCAATTCCATCGCGGACCTCTTCGGTCTCGCAATC
>Ga0265298_10005250_pt1 | contig 16336 bp, 20 predicted proteins | sample AusTroGonzalo_MG_3_FD_193486 | JGI IMG/M metagenome (GOLD analysis project Ga0265298, IMG submission 193486) | Bovine rumen microbial communities from tropical cattle in Woodstock, Queensland, Australia - Gonzalo_01 | ecosystem: Host-associated > Mammals > Digestive system > Stomach > Rumen ... | reverse complement strand
GCCAAATCGCTGCTCGATGCACGCGAGGATCACACTATCCAGCAAATCAGCAACCTTCTTGGCTTTAGCGAACAATCCTCTTTCGCGCGCTTTTTCAAGCGAGAGATCGGGATGAGCCCGAGGAAGTATCGGAACCGCCGACATTGACTCTAAGCAACGATTTGCGTGTCCGTGTGAGAAGATTCTGCCGTTCCAATCGTAAAAAGAATCTCAGACCCGCAAGAGCAAGATGAAACGTATAGCAAACAGGTTAGAACATATTCAGTAGTTATCAAGTATTTGTTCTGTGTTTGACTAAACAAATAACAGACAAAAAGTTAGGGAATAGTGGCCTTGACCCTCGACCCTTCTCCCTATTGCCTATTGCCTAAAAAAATGTATTTTTGCACTTTTAGACAGATGCCTTAGTTGCATCTGTTTCATTTTGTTTTATAACCCTAAACTCTAAACCAAAATGCCCTCCCTACCACAACTCTTCTGGTCCTTTTTCAAAATTGGCACCTTCACTTTAGGCGGCGGATACGCTATGATTCCGCTGATGGAGAAGGAGTTAGTGGATCGTCATGGGTGGATTACCAGCGAGGAATTTATGGAAATCATCACGCTGTCGCAGACTATGCCGGGCATCTTTGCGGCAAATATGGCCACACATGTCGGGTGGAAGCTACGCGGTGTTCCCGGTGCTATCATTTCAGTTCTCGGCAACATTTTGGTTCCCATTCTCATTATCCTCGGACTGGCTGCAGGACTACATTATTTGCAAGGAAATCCTATCATAGAGGCCATTTTCAAGGGCGTGCGTCCCGTGATGGTCGCGCTAATTGCAGCTCCCGTTTTCCGCATGGCCAAAACCGCGCACATCTCGCGCTACAACTTCTGGATTCCTGTGATTGCCGCTCTGCTGATTTGGTTGATCGGCGTCTCACCTATCTGGGTGATTCTTGTAGCCGGCATTGGCGGTTTTGTATATGGTAAATATCTGGAAAAGAAGGAGGTACAACCATGATATTCTGGAAACTGTTCTATACGTTCTGCAAAATCGGTATCTTCAATTTTGGTGGCGGTTACGCCATGATTGCTCTTATCCAGAACGAGGTGGTGGAAAAACAAGGCTGGATGACCTCCACAGAATTCACCGACATCGTGGCTACCAGTCAGATTACGCCTGGCCCCATCGGCATCAACGTGGCCACTTACGCGGGCTACACGTCCGTCATAAACGCTGGATATGACCCGTTTTGGGGTGTCGTAGGTGCCTTCCTCGCCTCTTTTTCCGTGATTTTGCTGCCGTTCATCCTAATGTTGCTCATCAGCAGCTTCATCTTGAAGCACAAGGAACACTATGTGGTTAAATCCATTCTGTCGGTATTGAAACTAACCGTAATTGGGCTGATTGCCGCTTCTGCCATGCTGCTCGTCAGTCCAGAGACCTTCGGTTCTTATGCAGAAAATCCGTTGCAATTCTTCCTAAGCATCGGATTGTTCGCCGCCGCTTTCTTTGCTTCCGTGAAATGGAAAACCAGCCCGATTTTGTTGATTGTACTGGCGGGGATTGTAGGATTGATTGTGTACGGCGGTTAGCTATTGGTTTTTAGCTGTTGGCTTTGACATAGACTATTCCCTATTGCCTAAAAATACGGCAGCACCAACTCTACGGCGATAGCGACCAGTACGGCAACAATAGCAACGAGCACGAGGCCGCGTTTGCGCCATGCCAATACCAAGGCTACCAAAGTGGCGATAACTGCGGAAAGGGAGATATGCGGTTCTGAACCTGTGGCAGTTGTAGAATAAAAGACATCCGGGAACGTCATTGCTGACAGCACACTGAATGGAATATAATAGATAAAGTCCTGAATCCAAAGGTTTTCCATCTTCTTTCGCACAAACCCGATGGGGATCACGCGAATCAGATAGGTGGTCAGGAACATCAAAAACATGCAGACATACAAGTAGTTCATGCGGCACTCCTTTCTGCCATAGCGGCTTTACGACGACGTTTTACTTCCTTAATGGATGCGCAGATTGCAGCACCCAAGATAGCTGCCGTGATGATAGCCCAACCGCCACCACCGACTTTCGACAATTCGTTGAGTCCTGGTACATACTTGAACATGCAGGAGAGGAATGCGGCAACCACCACTGCTAAAGCCACTTTACGGCTCTTTCTAGCTGGAGGGATGATGATAGCGATGAACATGCAGTACAATGCAATGCCCATGCAACCTTGAACCATCGGGGAAAGCAGTCCAGAAGCAACCGCACCGAGCAAAGTACCTGAGGTCCAGCCCAATATGGGTGTCAGCATCAGTCCGCCGAAGAACGGGAACGATACCTCATCCGGTTCCATCGCTGACAGTGCGAAAACCTCGTCCGTGATGCAATAAGCCATAATGGCCCGCTTGTAGAACGGCATGTCTTGCGCCACTTTCTGTGACAGCGAAAGTGACATCAAAAAATAGCGCAAATTGATGACGAACGTGGTGATTACCAATTCGATATAGGGTGCGCCGCCTTCAATCAACCGGATGCCGGCAAACTGACCTGCGGATGCCATGTTGGTCAGGGAGATGAGAGTAGCTTGCGCTGGCGAAAATCCCATCTTCACGGCAATCAACCCGAAAGTAAAGGAGACGGGAATGTAACCCAAACAAATGGGAAAACCGCGTTTTATACCTCTAATAAACTCATTCATAAACAGTTAAGGTTTTCAAATAACCGCTGCAAATGTACACAATATTCGTGAATGTTGGATGGGTGTTTTGATTATTCTTGAAGAGGGTTGAGGCAATAGGGAGTAGGCAATAGTCTATGTCTATGTCTAAGTTTATGTCCTTGTTTAAGCCAACAGCTAACAGCCAACAGCCAACAACCCGTCTCGCTCCAGAAGCGCGTCGATCTTCGGTTCGCGGCCGCGGAAATTGACGAACATCTCCATCGCATCTACGGAGCCGCCTTTGGAAAGGATGGTCTCCAAATAGCGATTCGCGGTCTCCTTGTTCATCACACCCGTCTCTTTGAACAGCGCAAAGGCATCAGCTTCAAGCATTTCCGCCCATTTGTAGCCATAATATCCAGCGGCATATCCACCCGAGAAGAGGTGGCTGAATGTAGGACTCATACATGTTCCAGGCACCACTGGCAGCACCTCAACGGTGTCGAAAACGGAACGTTCTAACCTTCGGATGTCATCAACCTCCGTTGCGGACATCGTGTGCCACATCATGTCGAGATAGCCGAAGGAGAGCTGTCGCACGCAGAGATAACCCGCCATGAACTGGTTCATCTTCTTCAGCTGGGTGATGTATTCCTCAGGAATCAGCTCGCCCGTTTGGTAATGGCGGGCGAAAGTACGCAGAAACTCTGGTTCGGTGAGCCAATTCTCATTCAGCTGCGACGGCAATTCCACGAAATCGCGGGGTGAGTGCGTACCCGAAAGAGAAGCGTACTTCACCTCCGACAACATGCCGTTCAGCGCATGGCCAAACTCATGCAGGAAGGTATTTACTTCGTTGAAAGTCAGCAAAGAAGGTTGCTCTGCTGTCGGCGGTGTGAAGTTCATCACCAAACTCACCCACGGGCGCACATCCTCGCCATGCGCACTCACGTACTGGTCGCGGAATTCTGTCATCCACGCGCCGCTGCGCTTCGTGCTGCGCGGATGGAAATCCAAGTATAGCACCGCCATGAACTTCTCTTCTCGATACACCTCAAATACCTGTACATCAGTGTGATACGGTTGAATATCATCAGATTTTTCGAAACGAAGTCCATACAAAATCGTAGCCAATCCGAAAACACCGTCAATCACCTGATTCAGCGGGAAATAGACTTTCAACTTCTCCATATCCAAGCTGAACTTCTGTTGACGCAATTTCTCCATATAATAGCTCAAATCCCATCTTTCAAACGTGCCTTCAAAACCTTGATTATAAGCATATTGTTTCAATTCTTCGATTTCGCGTTTGGCAGCAGGCAATGCAGCGGCTTTCAGCTCATCCAGCAAATGATAAACATGATCCAGATCTTTAGCCATACGATTACGCAACGCGTAGTTGGCATAATGTTCATATCCAAGTAGATGTGCAATCTCCTCCCTGCACTTTAGTATCTCCTTGATATTCTCGCAGTTATCATACTCATCAAGGTACGCCTTTTTGCTGGAATGCATATAAACTTCTTCGCGCAACGAGCGGTCGTCGGCGTAACTCAACACCGTATTCACGTCGGGCGCGGACAAATCGAAAACATAACCATCCAAGCCCTTGTCGGCAGCCTTTTGCGCGGCAATGGCACGGGCACTCTCAGGAATTCCGGAAAGCCGCCGAGAATCCTTTTCCACGAGTACAAACCAAGCGTTCGTAGCTTTCAAACTGCGCTGCCCAAAGTCGAGCTGACGGTTGGCCAACTCCAAACTTAGTTCGCGAAAACGCTGTTTATCAGTTTCTTGCAAGTTTGAACCACCTGCCACAAAAGCATCATACGTTTTTTTCAACAATAGCTTTTCCGCGCCTTGCAACGCTTGGTCGTGCTGTTGTTGTTCGTGAACTGCCTTCACGCGCGCGAACAATCCAGGGTGCTGATAGACTTCGTTTTCATAGGTCACCAGCAGCGGTTGCACCTTTTCCGCCACAGCATTCATCTCGTCATCTCCATTGCATTCCAAGATGTTGAAGAAAATGTCCGCCACAGTGCTAAGGCGTTCTCCCGCACGGTCAAGAGCCACTATAGTGTTCTCAAAATCAGGAGATTCTGGATTATTGACAATACGTTCAATATCCTGTTTGGCTTCGATAATAGCCTCTTCAAACGCGGGCAAATAATGCTCGGTTTTGATTTCGTTAAACGGCGGCGTCTGCCGCGGTGTAGTCCAGGGTTTTGTGAAAGGGGTCATTGGTGGTTAAAAGGTTATGGGGAAAAGGTTAAAAGGTTAAAGGGCGTTGGGACGTCATATTATGGCGTCCTTGTAAGTTTTTGGGGATAGAGATTATGTCTAAGTTCTATGCAAATAGCCAACATCTAAGCAAAAAAGAGACGCGGCACGCCACGTCTCCATATATGTTATCAATAAAACATCATTCCATTATTTGATTCCCAGTTCGGCTTTCACGGCGGTGGTAAGGTCGTCGGAGTCGTTATGGAAAGCGCATAAGGTAACATCAAAGACGTATGTATATTTGTTGGCTTCAGCCACTTTCTTGATAGCAGCCAACAGTCTGTCTTGGAAGGGTTGCAACAGTTCGAGTTGCTTACGTTGCATGTCTGCTTCACTGGAGGATACGAAATCCTGCAAACGAGCGTAGAGTTTTGTCAATTCGTCCTCTTTTACCTTCAAGATGGCAGAAGAAGTGGTGGTGTTTGCCAGATTGGCATATTCAGCCTGTTTAGCCTTAAACTCGTCAGCCATTTGTTTGCCAACAGCTTCCAACTCCTGTTGATAATCAATCAACGCTTGCTGGGCAGTGTCAATGCCAGGCATCACCTTCATGATTTCGCCGTAATCTACATGACCGAATTTCGCTTTTTGTGCGTAACCGGATGTGAAACTGAGCAATACGGCAGCAATAATGATAAGGAACTTTTTCATTGTTTCAATTATTTAATGCCTAACTCTTTCTTCACCAGCGGGGTGATATCATCGGCAGTACCGTAATACAACAAGATTTTCGTGTCAAAGATATAAGCATAACCATTAGCTTTGGCCACTTTGTTGATGGCTTCTTGAATAGCGTCCTGGAATGGTTTAGCCAACTCATACTGTTTGTCTTCTAAATCCTCTTGTGCACTTGCTTGGAACTCCTGGATACGATTACCAAGGTCCATCAGCTCCTTTTCTCGCACTTGGCGCACAGCAGAAGACATGGTACCCACCTCGCGGTCAAACTTTTCCTTCTTGGTTTGATATTCATTCATCATATTCTCATACATAGACTGCAAATCCTGTTGGAAAGCCTGCAGTTTAATTTGCAGAGAATCAATACCAGGCATGACTTCGAGAATTTCACTTGAGTTCACGTGCCCGTATTTCTGCGCATGTGCAGCTTGAACGGAGAACAATCCGGCAATAGCCAGAATCATTAATACTTTTTTCATCGATTTCTTTTCTTTATGTTTTTGTACTATTATTAATCGTCTAAATCTCTGTTAACAGAAATGCCCATCTTTTGAAGCACCTGTTCGTTGATATCCCATTTCGGGTCTGCATAGATAATGGTCAGGTCTCCAGCGGTGTCAAAGACAAATGCAAAACCTCTCTCCTTGGCATAGTCGTTTACTGCATTAATCACACGATCCTGAATCGGTTTCACCAGCTCTTCGCGTTTCTTGAACAAGTCGCCATTTTGACCGAAGCGCTTCTTTTGCAGCTCTTTAGCTGCTTTTTCTTGTGCGATAATAGCATCTTCGCGACTCTTCTTAATCTGTTCGGGCAGCGTAATAGATTCCACTTGGTAACGTTTGTACATGGAGTCTATCGTGGCAAATTTGGCTTCAATCTCTTTCTGCCATTGTACTGCAACACGGTCTAATTCTGCTTGAGCTTCCTTATATTCAGGAATTTGTGAAAGAAGATATTCGGAATTGATGTACGCATATTTCTGCGCAAATCCGAAAAACATGATAACTGTCAATAAACCTGTTAAAAAGAGTTGTTTTTTCATCTTTACAATATTTATAATGATGTATGGTTTGACTGTTTTTACACGATAAGTTTAATCGATAGATTGGTTAATAGAAATATGGAAGTGGCTGCCCCAAGCATTGGACGAAAGTCCCGGAACCGAATCGAAGCCATAGCCCCAGTCGAAGCCGAGCAGACCGAACATCGGCAGATAAACGCGAACACCCACACCAGCAGATTTGTACATGTCAAATGGGTTGTATTTGCGGTTGTCGAGCCAGCCCTTACCTGCTTCCGCGAAGGCCAGCACATAGACAGTTGCTGACGGATTCAGGGTAATCGGGTAACGTAACTCAGCCGTAAACTTCTGATAGAAGGAGGCACCCACAACGGAACCGTTCACGTTGGGTGAAAGTACTCCATCGTCGTAACCGCGCATACCGATGACCTCACGGCCGTCGTAGGACCAGTTGGACATACCGTCGCCACCAAGGTAGAAACGACCGAACGGTGAAATACCGATGGTTTTGTTATAGCAACCCATGAAACCGAACTTCATACGGACATTCAACACCAAATTATCCACGATGCGCGTGAACCATGACATGTTGATTTTCCATTTATGAAACTCCAAGAATTTGTATTTCTCTTGTTCGGTAGCGTTGGTGTAGTCTTTGTTCGAGAAAAGAGAGTAAGGCGGAGTCAACTGCATGGAGAACGAGATGTCGGAACCTTCACGCGGGTAAATCGGAGCGTTGACTGAGTTTCTGCTCAGCATGAATATGTAACTGATACTGTGTGAGTAACCTGTCGGGAAAATGAAATAGCCACTCCAGTTTTTCACCTTGTAATACTCGTAAGCGAGCGTATGCGACATCTGGAAATAATCGTCCGGCCATTTGAGTTTGTTGGCCAAGGAGACAGAGGCACCCGTAATACTACTGAATGCATATTTATCTTCATCCTGACGGCTGTAGCCGTTGTTTTGTCGTTGGTAATATACACCGAATGTGAGTGCGTTAGGCTTCTTGCCTCCCAACCACGGCTCGGTGAAGGAGAAATTATAGTATTGATAATACTTGGTACTCACAGATGCGTTGAGGGAAATGCGTTGACCATCACCACCTGGAATCGGTGTCCAAGCATCTTTCTTGAACAACTTCTTGGTAGAGAAGTTATTAAAGGTGATACCTGCGGTGAGCATAAAGCCCGTGGCACCATAACCAGCGGATAGTGAAAGTTGGTCGGAGGAGGTCTCTTCCACCACATAGTTGATGTCAACCGTTCCGTCCGCTTCGTTCGGGCGAGGCTGCACATCCATCTTCTCTTGGTTGAAGTAACCCATAGACATCAACACCTGCTGAGAACGGATGATGTCGGCACGGTTGAACAGCTGACCAGGAATGGTGGTGAGCTCACGCAAAATCACGTGGTCATTGGTTTTCGTGTTACCTTCCACCGAGATGGTATTGTAGGTGGCTTGCTTGCCCTCACGAATACGAATCTCGATGTCAATGGAGTCGCCATCCACCGCCACCTCAACGGGATTGGCACTGAAAAACAGATAACCGTTGTTCATGTATAGAGATGCCAAATCATCACCATCCTCCTTCATAGTCAGATTTTTGCTGAGAAGGGTTTGGTTATAGACATCTCCTTTGTTGATACCCAACAATTGATTCAACAAAGTGGTTGGGTAAACGGTATTACCCACAAATGTGATATTCCGGAAATAATATTGCGGACCTTCATAGACATCTATATCGATGTACATGTTGTTCTTTTTCACGTAGAAAGTGTCGTGTAAAATCACAGCATCGCGGTAGCCCAATTCATTGTAACGGTTAATCAGGTTCACCTTGTCTTTGTCGTAACTATCCTTGATGAATTTGGATGGCTTGAAGATTCTGAGTTTTACGCGGTCAGCAAAATAGTTGTCCAAATGGTCTTTAATATCTTTGGATTGGTAATAACCTTTATGCTTGAAAAGGTAAGCAATGGCCGTATCTGCCTTATAGAAAGGCATAAAGCGGAATTTTTCCTTGGTTTCCTTCATGGAACGAAGCAACACGGCATCAGTCACCCCTTTATTACCATTGATATTGATCTTGTCAATCTTGACCTTTTTGGATTTTTTAATATCGAAAAGCAGATTGACGGCGTTTTTGATTTTTTCGTCTGGAATCTCTTTAATATCGACTGCGCAGGAGTAGAATCCTTTTTCGATGTAATATTTACGGATAATGTTCTGGCAGGTAATCTTCATGTTGTCATTCACGATATTACCCTGCGAGATATTCAACTTTTCACGAAGATCATTCTCCTCACTCTTCGTGGTGCCTTTGAAACCGAAAGCACTCAGACGAGCGCGATCCTCAAGACGAATATCCAAGAAGATGAAGTTGCCTTGCACACGAGTGGCATAAATCTCTACATCTTCATATAATCCTGTGCTCCAAAGACTTTTAACAGCTTTAGAGATTTTGTCTCCAGGAACTTCGATTACTTCGCCAACGTGAAAAGGCAACAATCGCGGGTCCAATGCCGCAGAACCGGAAGAGGTAATGCCTCCGATTTCGTAAGTCTTCGGAGAAGCATAATCAATCTTCACAGGCTCGCCAATACTGTCACCACCGAGCACAATTTGAGCACGGGTGACGACCGTACAGAGGCATAAAACCGTCATTATCAATATGTTCCGCAATAAATGCATTCTTTCCTAAAAGTCGGCAAAGATAGTGAAAAAATCAATGTGAACGAACTTGTTCTCCAGTTTGTCCAAAACGACGTTCGCGAGAGCCAAACTGTTCAACGATTTCCTTGAGGTGCGTTTTCCTGAAATCAGGCCACATAACGGGAGAAAAGAAGAGTTCCGCGTATGCGATTTGCCACAGCAAGAAGTTGCTTATACGCATATCGCCACCCGTACGAATCATCAAATCCACATCCGGAATTTCAGGATGGTAGAGGTGTTGTTGGATGGTTTTCTCATCCACCTCAGCTGGATTGATTTGTCCGTTAACTGCTTCCTGGGCAATGCGGCGAGTGGTATCCACCAATTCCGAACGACCGCTATAGCTGAGTGCCAACACGAGATTAAGATTTGTATTATGTGCTGTCTGCGCCATCGCTTTTTGTAGATGTTCCTGGCATTCTTCTGGAAGGGTTTCCATGCGTCCAGTAGTCAACAACCTTACACCGTTTTTGTCCAAATCAGGCACCTCATCGAGAATCGCTTTAACGAGCAGTCGCATCAGCATATCAATTTCCTCTTTAGGACGATTCCAATTTTCAGTAGAGAACGTATAAAGCGTAAGGTAGGGAATCTTCAAGTCTCGGGCACCTTCCACAACGCTACGGACAGCCTCGAGTCCGCTTTCATGACCGACGCTACGATCGTAACCGCGCTGCTGAGCCCAGCGTCCGTTACCATCCATGATGATGGCAATATGTTTGATAGCTTTTTCTTTATCCATAATTTGTTATTTTCTTTTACGTGATTTCTTAAGTTCGCAAGTTTTATCATTATTACCGAATTTAACGGTAATCGTTGCGCCTGCGAAGGAATAGATATCATGAGTGGTACTATTACCGCGTTGCTCACCTGCCTGATGGAGAGGGAGCGCATTCCCATTAGCGTCAACCAACTCTGGGGTGCGGTCAGCCATGTCAGCGATAATGTCACCGCGTTGCTCGCGCAGCAGTTCATTGTCATAATAACGACCACCCACATCGTCCAAATAATCGGTAAATGTATAGCGGAAGCTCCATTCTGCTCCCAAACAAACGTATCTGCCGATGTTTACGCGCAATCCAATACCAAATGGAATAGCGACATGGGTCAGTGAATATTTCTTCGGCATACCTTCCAAACCTTGTCCTTCAGTGCCCAAACTCTGTAATTCATAGATTGTTCCATCTTTGTATTGGGCCATCGGATTGAAGGAGAATACCGTAAGTCCCGCGAAAATGTAAGGCGTGAAATGGTTCTTTCCCACAGTATTGTATAACTTGAGGAAGTTCAGCTCGCCAACTACAGAGAATTCCGTGATAGGCGAATAGAAGCTAAGATTCCGTTCATATCCGCCGTTGGTGAGTTGGTCGCTACCTGACACTTTCCCGAACAAAAAGTCAGCTTTGATAGCCCAGCGCGGTGACAAGTTGTAGCGATAAACAAGTCCCGCCGCCAATTTCGGCTGCGCGAAAAGGCGCGTTGGATTTAACTCTCCAAGGTAGAAGGTTGTACCTACGCAAGCTCCTATTTCAGAGTTCTGCGCGCGCAAGTTTTGATGTGAAAATTGCAACATCAAGATGCTCAAAATGAATATGACTGTCAGACTTCTTCTCATAATATCCACTATATATTAAAAGGCTGCAAAAATAAAAAAAATGATAAAACGATTTATACAACAAAAAATTGTGTATTTTTGCCGCCCAAAAAATTATAAATAAAGTTATTACATAAAAAAGAAAGGATTTGATCATCGCTCAAAACAACCGGCCCAACAGGTCTTTCGGACCGAAAAACAAGAAAGACGCCCAACATCGCATCAACGAGAACATCACGGCGCAAGTCGTGCGTGTAGTTGGTGATGACATTGAACCTCAGATTGTTTCGCTTCGCGAAGCATTGGCAATCGCCGACGATCACGGCGTTGACCTCGTGGAAATCTCCCCGCAGGCCAATCCTCCTGTGTGCAAGGTGATGGATTACCAAAAGTACCTGTACGAGCAGAAGAAGAAACTGAAAGAGATCAAGGCAAACAGCGCCAAAACGGAAATCAAGGAAATCCGCTTGAGTCCGCAAATCAGCGAACATGACGTGGAATTCAAATGCAACCATGCTATCCGCTTCTTGCAAGACGGCTATAAAGTCAAGATCATCATGACTTTCCGTGGACGTTCTATTATCTACAAGGACAACGGCGAATTGGAACTGCTCAAATTTGCTGAACGCCTGCAGGAATACGGCAAAGTGGATCAGATGCCCGTCCTTACTGGTCGAAACATGACCATCCTCATGGTACCCAAACCTAAAAAGTAATATATAACAAGTACTTATATATAAACCTTTAAAAATCAAGTAGAAATGCCGAAAATTAAAACTAAGTCCGCTGCCAAGAAAAGATTCACTCTGACCGGCACCGGCAAAATCAAGAGACATCACGCTTACCATAGCCACATTCTCACTAAAAAGACAAAAAAGAGAAAACGTAACTTGGCTTACAGCGCCATTGTCGAACAAAATTTGGATCGCACCGTTAAGCAAATGCTGGGACAGTGCTAGTTTAATTCATTAAAAAAAACAATGTTTACGCGCAGTTCCCGAAGTGCTTCATGCCACTGACGTAAACGGAAAGGAAAAAAATTATGTCAAGATCAGTTAATCACGTTGCTTCTAGAGCAAGAAGAAAAAAGATTTTAAAACGTACCCGCGGTTATTTCGGAAAACGTAAAAACGTCTGGACCGTGGCGGTCAACTCGTGGGAGAAAGGCCAGCAATATGCTTACCGCGACAGAAAAGCGAAAAAGAGAAATTTCAGAAGCTTGTGGATCACCCGTATTAATGCAGGTGCCCGCGAATATGGAATGTCTTACTCTGTTCTGATGGGTAGCTTAGCAAAGAAGAACGTTGCGCTCAACCGCAAAGCTCTCGCCGACCTCGCGATGAATAATCCTGAGGCATTCAAGGCTATTGTTGATTTGGTAAAATAAATCAGTAAAACGCCAGTTTTTTTAGTTCATTAGTATTTGTTATATAGAAAAAGGGAGCCAAAAGCTCCCTTTTTCATTGTCCAATTATGGATTTTTAACACTCTTCCATCATCTCCTGATATGTCTCACCCGTACATACCACCAGGTCCGCACGCTTGCACTTCTCCGACTGTGACATCTGTCTAGACATGCGCTGCCGAATATCCGCTTCCGTCAAATGCGGATTACGTGCCTTTATCCTCTTGATTCTCAATGCTTCGGATGCATCCGCTACAATGATTTTGTCAAAATAGGAAACTAAATTGTATTCGAAAATGATGGCTGATTCCATGATAACCGACTGAGTATTTTGCTCTGCCGCCCAACGCTCGAAATCACGCATGACGTATGGGTGCACGAAATGGCTTAACTGTTGCAAAAACGCTTCATTTTCAAATGATTGCGAAAGTTGAGACATATTGAGTGAACCATCGGGAAGCCATAGCCGCTCGTCAGGAAAAGCCTTTCGCATCTCCGCTAAAAAAGCAGGCTGACGATAAAGCTTTTTTGCCTCATCGTCAGCATAATAGACAGGAATACCCATATCTCGAAAATGGGTTGAAAGGTACGTTTTTCCCGTTCCTATTCCACCAGTCAGCCCGATTTTAACCATTTTTAACGCAGGTAAAAGGTGATGACCTCTGGTGAGGAGACGGCCACTAATTCCGGTCCGAAATTGTGGGTGGCCAAATATTCGTACAACTCCTTATTAGTGAACGTATAAACCGTTACCTTGTTTTTCGGCTTAATCAGATCACTGATGGAAATGGTGACCACCTTCTCTTTTTCAGTGAAAGGTTTCATCAAATAGCCGAAACCGTTTTGGTTAAAGGTCAGGGTCAAAACCGTATCAGAAGCGGTGACCGACTTGCGACCTTCCGGCAAGTTGTCGCACACCAGCTTATACTCGTAAGTCATCTTGTAATCTTTTGAAAACGAAATCAATACCCAGCAGGCAATCGAAATCAAAAGACATACCATGAAGGCTAACGACGGAAGCTTCACAGGAATCCGTGTTTTGTTATCCGCCATGACTACTCGTTTTCTTTCTTTTCCTCGATCTTTTCCTCTTTCTTGTTGTCAGATTTCTGGTTCAGAGCAGCCTCATTGAAGGAGATAGCAGCTTTATCGACCTCAATACGCACATCGTGAGCAATTTCAATCGTGAAAGTGTTATCCTTAATGTCAGTGATTTTGCCATGGATACCGCCAATCGTGACCACTTTGTCGCCTCTTTGCAGGCTGTTGCGTGCTTCTTCTATCTTTTTCTGCTTTTTCTGTTGCGGACGAATCATGAAAAAGTAGAAAATGAGAATCATTAACAGAATGAAAATGAGCATAGAAGAACCGCCACCGGCAGGAGAAGCAGCAGGAGCCGCGTCTAAAATAGGTAAAAAGATATTCATCATAACTATAAAATTTTGATTATTAATTATTTACTTGAAGAAACGTTAGCTGTAATCATCAGAATGGTCTCTGCCGGATAGGTGTTTGCACCTACCAAAATGCGCTTCTGAACCTTTCCCTTTTGACCTTCAGAGTTGAAGGTTACGGTGATTTCGCCGCTCTCGCCCGGACGCACGGGCGCTTTGGGTGGCTGGGAGGTCGTACAACCACAAGTGGCCTCCGAAGAGTAGATAATCAGGTTCGATTTTCCGGTATTTTTGAATTTGAAAGCATAGGTGAGCTTTTCGCCCTCTACGACATCACCAAAATCGTAGGTTTTGGTCTCAAAAGAGATGACAGGCATTTTCTCTGCATCTTTGGCCGATAATCCTTCTGCCGTCTGCGGAATATGCACATCCTTCACTGTAAAATCACCCTCTTTGGCTTGTTTATTGTGACAGCTGCATAACAACATTCCAAAGAATAATATGGAAATTATGGTTATCTTTTTCATCATTCTTAATTCTGCATTCTTAATTTTGATACAATCCGCGTCCCGTTTTTTCAATCTTTCCGCTATCGCGTAAATCCACAATCAGACGATCTAAGATACCGTTAATGAACACTTTACTCTTGTCAGAACTGTACCATTTGGCAATTTCAATGTATTCGTTCAGGGTCACTTTAATGGGAATAGACGGGAATTCCAAGAGTTCGCACAGCGCCATCTGCATGAGGAGCATGTCGAGATTGATAACTCGCTCAAGCTCCCAGTTTTGCAATTTGCCCTCGATCATCTCCGTGTATTCTTTAGTATGATCGAGCGTTTTGCGGAACAACTGTCTGATAAATTGCTCGTCTTCAATACTTTTGAAGATGCTGTCAATCTTGCAATCATCCCCTTTGGACTCTTTGAATTCTTTCACGTTTTGATAGAACATCAGCATCGCCTCATTGTAGTCATCGATCCAATGGGTGTTTTTCTCGCCTAAGTACCAATGCAACAAGTCGTTATTGGCAAAGACCTTCTCAATGATATCTAATACAAGTTTCTTGTCCTCTGCATAATTGTTCTCGCGGGTGGACATGTAAACCTCGTACTCAGGCATTTGCTCAATCTCACGGAACAACTTGGCTATCAGGTCAGTATCGTCTTCCCAAAGGATGTGGTATTTGGGCCACAAAATCTTGAGCGTCTGGTTGGTTTCAATCTGATGAATCACCGCATTGTTGATGAATTTGGTGTTCGGATTCAGATCTTCCTCCGTCGGATTGTACTTTTCCTTCAGACTATCAAGCTTTTTCATCCGATAGAAGGCGATTTCCGGCAGCAAGGCAAAGAGCCACAGGAAGAGTTCGTAACATCCTTGGACGTTCTTCACCAGACCGAGCTCGTAGCTGCGAACATCAGCTTCTGGGTTGGCATGGTAGGCGTAGAGCGCCTGCATGGTCTTGATTCTTAAAAAATGCCTGCTAACCATAATAACAAGTTGTGTTTTAGATTTTTATAACATTATCTCAACGTGAAATAGGTCTCGCCGAGGAATTGATCGTCGGTATAAATTTGCACGCTGTACTGCCCCTTAATCGCTTTGTCATCGGACATCAAATCCCAATTCAGGGTGATGTTTTCAGCTTTGCCTTTGTAGTTGACAACTGTCTTACAAGAGTATTGCAGACGCTGGCCATTGTGCACAAAGGAATAGGTGTCACCAGAACCCATCGTCAGCACCTTGCCCGTTTCAGGGATAGCGATACGGCAATAGACATTCACGGGACCGGGCTCAATCAAGGAGTTTTCACCTAACATCAAAGTCGTTTTGATGCGTTTCACCTTGTTAGCCTTTTCGGTCGGTTCCTCAGTGCCTTTGTTGCGCACCAAATAACCGGCACTCTTGATATTGTAGGCCTTGAAAGTAGCCGCGTTGCTGATTTTCTGTGACAAATCATCATTGGCTTGTTGCATGTTACGGGTCACCTCGCGTTCTTGTTCCAGTGAAGCGCGCACCTGCTGGTTCTCCTCCTTCAATGCCTGATTCTCTTGATAGAGCTTATCCATTTCCTTCACATATTCTTGAGAAATGTTCTGGAGACGAGCCAGTTGTTTCTTAATACGATTGTAGTCAGCCTGTGAGTTGATCAACTTCTCGATTTCAGCGGCACCAGCCATAATAATGCTGTCTTTTTCGCTCAGTTGCTCAGACAGTTCGCCATATTGCTCTTTGATGCGTTCATGCTCAGCCAAAAGAGCATCCAACTCGCTTTGTAATTCCACATTTTTCGTTTCCACCTCCGTATAAACCTTGTTCATGGTCGGTTTGGCAAAACGTGCAAAATAGATAGTGGTGCAAAGGAAGATTCCTGCCAAAACACCTAATATGATCACCCATTTCTTCAAAGGGTTCTCTTGGTTTGTTGATTGACCTGCATAATTCATTGAATTCGTGCTTTCCATTTTAGTCTGTTTTTGAATTTTGAACGATAATAACGTATGAAGTGGAAATAAATTTTATTTCGTGAAATTATTTTGTTTCTAAATATTGTCTTAACTCCTTCGGCAAATAGAACGTATTGTTC